>Ga0134123_10001348_pt1 | contig 15981 bp, 8 predicted proteins | sample KB303_FD_96460 | JGI IMG/M metagenome (GOLD analysis project Ga0134123, IMG submission 96460) | Terrestrial soil microbial communities without Nitrogen fertilizer from Kellogg Biological Station, Michigan, USA - KB3-0-3 | ecosystem: Environmental > Terrestrial > Soil > Unclassified ...
CTGGTCGATCTGGAACGGCGTCAGCGTCTCGCCGATCGACACGCCCTGGCAGCTGTTGGCCGCGTTGAGGACCGTCGCACCCGAGCAGAACGCCACGCCGTTCTGCAGCGTGTAGGTCGTGTACGTGCTGTTCGGGAAGTTTTTCTGCTGATCCTCGTGCCACGCGCCGCTGTAGCCGAACTTCATGCTGTGCGCGCCCGTGACGTACGACGCGGACGCGCGCCACACGTGCGCGCCGATCCAGTCGTCGAACGGCGCCTCCGAACGGTAGTTCAAACCGGGGATGCCGCCGTTGTTCGCGCAGCCGGCCGACGTCGAGCAGCCTTCCGTCACCCGGATCACGTCCGCGGTCACGCTGTCCGGGCGGCGGTTCGTGCCCCACCGCGAGAGGTACGTGCCGACGCCGGCTTCGAGCAGCAGGCGGTTCGTGGCGGGCGACGACCACGTCGCCTGCTGCACGCGCTGGAAGCGGTGCGAGTAGCCGCCGGCTTCCGGCGACGTCGTGTTCGGGCTGCCGAACACCGACTCGAACACTTCGTTGCCCGTCGGCTTGCGGCAGCCGTTGCCCGTCGGCGTCCACGTCGCGCCGTTGCAGGGATGCTGCTCGTCCCAGAAGATGTTCAGCTTGTTGCGCGAGTTGATCTGCGTCGTCAGCCGGCCGGACATGATCTGCCAGCTGTTGGCGTTGCGCGCGGGACGGGTGGTGTCGAAGGCGACGTTCCAGGGCGCCGCGGCATTGGAAATCGGCGTGGTGATGTTGGCCCATGCGCCGTTCGAGAAGATGCCGGGGATCGTCTGCCAGGATCCCTCGTCGCGGTAGTTGACGAAGAACCAGACGCGATCCTTCTTGATCGGGCCGCCGACGCCGGCGGCCGCGTCCCACAGCTTCAGGATCTGCAGCGGCGAGGCAAGGCCGGCCGCCTTCAGCGCATCGGTGTAGTTGCTGCTGACCATGCCGCTGCCGACGTAGGCCGCGTAGCCGCTGCCCTTGAACGTGTTGCCGCCCGTTTTCGGCACGACGTTGATCGCCGGGCCGCCGACTTCGGCTTCGCCGAGGCCGCCCGAGTTAGTCGTGACGACTTCCTGCGCGTTGAGGAGGTCGGCATTGTAGCCCGACACGCCGGCGCCGTTGAGCGACGCCCCCGTGTTCAGGCCGTCCACCGTGAGGCGTCCTTCGTTGTTGCGTCCGCCCGCGCCGCCGAACACCACCATGCCCGGCGTGACCTGCACGTCGGCCGATGTGCCGGCCTGCGTGATGATGGACGGCATCAGCACCATGATGCCCGCGTAGCCGCGCGCGGTCGGGATCGCGTTGACGGTTTCGCCGCTGAGCGTCGTCTGGCGCCGCGTGCTCTGGACGTCGACGATCGGCGTCTCACCGCTGACGGTAATCGTCTCTTCGACCGCGCCGACTTTCATCTCGGCGTTGATCGTCGCGGTGAACGAGCCGGACAGCTCGATGCCTTCGCGCTTGACCGTCGAAAACCCGGTCAGGGTAAACGACACCGTGTACGTGCCCGCGCGCAGATCGACGATCCGGTACTGGCCGGAGCCGTCGGTCACGGCCGAGCGGGTTTTTTCGATCAGCACCGGGCTCGACACTTCCACGGTCACGCCCGGCAGCACCGCGCCCGACGTGTCCTTGACGACGCCGGTCACCGACGCGAGCACGCCCTGGGCCGACGCCGCCGACGGCGAGAGCGCCACCGCGGCCGCGGCCATCATGAGCACAAGCAGCCTCACCACACCACGCATAGAACGACCTCCCTTACAGAAGCTTTCAACGGGTAAGACTAGTGCAGGCATACTAGGCCTTCAATGACGCCGGGCATAAGAAGGTCGAACTGTTCGTGCCGGGATTCAATTTCTTGTATTCTCCTCGCATGAAAAGGCTCCTTGGACCCTATTCCGACCTCTTCTTCTTCCTCCTGCGTGTGGCGGCGGGATTGATGTTCCTGTCCCACGGGCTGCAGAAGTTCAACATCGCGATGCTCGGCGGGTTCATGCCGCCGCCCGAGCTGCCCCAGCTCACCTGGGCGGCCTGGATTGAGAGCATCGGCGCGCCGCTCATCATCCTCGGTCTGGGCACGCGCTACGTCGCGCTCCTCCTGAGCGGCGAGATGGCGGTCGCGTACTTCATGAGCCACTTCGGCACGGTGATGGGACCGGTGCCCAACGCGCAGCCCGGCGTGGGCCCGCACAGCTTCTTTCCGCACCTGAACGGCGGAGAGATCACCGTGCTCTATTGCTTCCTGTGGCTGTATCTGGCGGCGAGAGGTCCCGGGAAAATCAGCGTCGACGCGGCGATCGGCGCCGAATAGCTATTTCCTGACGAGCAGCTGGACGCGCGGAAACGCGAACGTCCCCGCAGTGTCGTCGATCACGTTGATCTGGCAGGTATACAGGCCGGGCGGCAGCGACGCGGCGGGGACGTCGAACTGAAACACCGCGGCGTTCCTGGCCGTCACCTCGGGCCCGGAGAGCGTCGTCGACTCCACGAGCGGCGTCTCGAACACCCGTACCCTGCCTCTGAAGAACGCGATGCTCGTCAGCACCTTCGGCATCGGCGTCCGCGCCGGATCGTAGAGCTCGTAATAGAAGTACAGATGCTGTCCGCTCGAGACGACGCGCGTGACGTTCGGCACGAGCTCGCGTCCGTCGCGTGACAGCGGATTGCGATCGTTCTTTTTCGCCACCGCCTGCAGCTGCGTGCCGACGACAATCGAGCTGAGCTTGATCTGATCCTTCTTGAGATCGGGAACGACGATGTCCGTTTCGTAGGAGCCGAACGTGCCGTCGCCGTTCTCCCGGACGACGATCTTCAGGTGGAATTTTCCCGGCGGCATCTCCATGCCGGTCTCGTACTGAACGGTCTTCTTCCGAATCGCGTCCGCGCCGTCCCCTGCCAGCCTCACCGTGTCGCGAATCCGGCCGACGGGCCGTTTCTGATCGTCGCGCACGAGGCCGAGCACGTCGATCGTCTTCGCGAGCGGGACCTGATAGCCGGGCATGACCACCGAGATCGGGATGTAGTAGCGATTGTCGGCGAGCCGGAAGTACGCCGTGGACACGTACGCGCTGATGTCGGTCGACGAGAGATCCGACACGAGCTGATCCTGCAGCTGCTGCTCTTTGTCTTCCTTCGACGAGTGCGCGAAGTCGCGGCCGGCGTAGTAGCCGGATCGGTATTCGAGCTTGAGATCGGCGCGCTTGAGGCGGACGCGAATGCGGCGGAACCGGCCGTCCTCCGCCGGGTTCGTGCTCGAGTAGCCGAGGATGTAATACGCCGAGGTATCGGCGACAACGCGCTGGAAGACCTGCGTGAAGGTGTTGGCGTCGAAGAAGGCGCGGCCGCCGGTGTCTTCGGCGATCGACGTCAACGTGTCCTGCGAGGCGGCCATGCGGCTGACCTGGCTCGCGACGGCGGCGCCGGAGAACGCGCCCGTCCCGCGGCGGCTGCCCTGCGTCGCGTCGCCGCCGGGCGGCGCCGCCTGCAGCCCGCGCATGTCGGCGGCGTAGAGCGACACGTTCGCGCGGTTCGCGCGATCGATGGTCCGGCGCAGCTGCACCTGGTTGTCGCTGCCCTGCTGGCTCATGCCGCTGCTGAAGTAGATCACCGACTTTTTCTGCTGGATTCCCGACAGCGCGTCGGCGAGCGACTGGAGCGCGTCGAGCCGACGGTCGGTGTTGAAGATGCTGAACTCGGTGTCGTCGGCCGAAAACGCGTTCCCGTTGTCGGACGCATCGTCACTGCTGTCGGCGGCGTCGAACCCCTGGCCGTTCGCGTCGCCGAAGGCGTCGATCGCCGCCGTGAGCGCTTCCTTGTCGGCCGTGAAGTCCTGGTCGACGCGCAGAGACGTCGAGAACGACGCGACGGCGATCATGTCCACGGGCGACAGCTTCTGCTCCACGTACTCGTGGGCGGACGTGACCGCGCGCTGCAGCTCCTCGGGCTGCATCGAGCTGAGGTCGAAGAACAGGACGATCAGCCGGCGTCCGCGCATGTCGACTTTCGGCGCGGCCTGCACAGGCTGTGCGTCACTCGCGCGCGCGGCCGGGCGCTGCGGCAGAATCGTCTGCGCGACATCTATGCCAGGCGCCGCCGCCTCGGCAGCGGCCTTGTCGAGCTCCTCGAAGTCGAAGCTCGTCACGACCTGCGGCTTGTCGTCCTCCGTCACGATGAAGTCGTCACGTGTCAGGTTGCGGACGACGGTGCCCGCCTTGTCGCGGACGACGACGTTGACGAGCACGAGTTCGGTTCCGGACCGGAACACAGGACGCTGGACTTGAGCGTCAATCACCGCCACGAATGCGAACACGATCACGACCATCACACGCAGAAACCGCGGAACACGCAGAGCGTTCTTTCTCAAGAGCTTCTTCTGCGAGTTCAGCGAGTTCTGCGTTGTGTTTCGTGACGTCATCAGAATCTGAATCTCGTCGTGATCTGGATCCGGCGCATGGGGCGCACGCCGGTCACCTGGCCGAACGTCGGCGAGTTCACGATGGTGTCGACGCTCGCGAACTGGACGGTGTTGAAGAGGTTGTTCGCCTGAATCTGAATCGACAGGCCGCGCGTCGTCCCGAAGTTGAGGTTCCGCGTCAGGCTGAGGTTGAACACCGACGTGCCGGGACCGATGATCGTGTTCCGCCCGGCCGTGCCGAACGCGCCTGCCGCGGGAATCGAAAACGCCGACGTATTGAAGAACATCGCCGGCGTCGGATCACCGATGGCGATCGGTGTGCCGTTGTAGTCGGCGCGCAGCGTTCCGTTGACGCCGCGAGCGACGTCGGACGCGGCGGCGAGCACGCGCGCAGTCACCGGCGTGCCCGAAGCGAACTGCACGTTGCCGTTCACTACCCAGTCGTGAAACCACTTCGGCAGCTCCACCGTGAAGTCACCGGCAAACCGGTGGCGCTGATCGAAGTTCGAGAGGCCGCGCTCGGCCTCGAGGTCCTTGTCGTTCTGCGCGACCGTCCCTCCGCCGCCGCCGATGGACGAGGCGTCGTCTGTCGCCTTCGCGAGCGTGTACGTGCCGCCGACGGCGAAGCCGGACGTCAGGCGCTTGCGGAGACGGAACGCAATCGAGTTCATCATCGAATCGGCGCCGGAGGATTCCCAGAGGAACGGCGCGACGCCGGCAATGAGCAGGCCGCTCGGCCCGCGATTCGGCGCGCGGAGAAAATCCAGGTTCGCGCCCTTCGTGCCCGTGTAGGCGACGCCGGCCTGGATCGTGCGCGTCACGTCCTTCTGGACGTCGAGGCTCCAGATCTGCACGAAGCCGAGGCGATAGTCCGGGTCGACGCCGTACGTGTTGTAGACCGCGTTCGGGACGACCGTCAGCAGCGCCGTGGACAGCGCCAGTGGCGATGCCGCCGATCCGAGCGCCGTGTTCGTCGTCGCAAACGGCGGCTGGCCGGCGAGCTGCTGCGCGATCGACTGGTAGACGCTCGCGTTGTAGTTGATGCTGTAGCCCGGACGGATGACGAGGCCCGCCTTCGGCCGCCACGCGAGGCCGATGCGAGGCGCGAAGCCCGCGCGGAACGGGTTGACGATCGAATCTGAAAACGGCCCGGAGAACGGACCGCTCGCCCCGGCCATCACGGGCACCGCCGCGGTGAATGTCGGCGGCGCATCGAGCGTGACGAGGCGGTCGCTCGCCTCCGAGACCGGCGAGTAGTACTCGTAGCGCAGCCCCGCGTTCACCGTCAGCCTGTCCGTCGCCCGCCAGTCGTCCTGCACGAACAGATCCCACGAACGTGATCGGAAACGCTCGAGTCCTGGCCCGTACTGCACGGTGGCCTGCTGAGGGAGGCCGAGCAGGAAGTCCGCGAAGTCGAGGCCGGAATAGAGACCCGAGAAGACAAAACTGCCGCGCGCGTTCGCGTCCGTGCGGCTGTCGGCGCGGATGTCGCGATAGTCGCCGCCGAAGCGGAACGTGTGGCGGCCTTTCGTTTTCAGGATCGTGTCGCCGAACGAGATCGTCTGATCCGTGCGCGTCGCCGGGTTCGTGTCGCGCAGGCCGGCGAAGGTGCTGAAGGACACGTTCGGCGCGCCCCAGTCGAACGGATCGCTCGAGACACCGGAAATGCCCGCCGTGCTGGCGACGTTCAGGACGTTGGCAAACGCGTTGGTCGTCTCGGTGTGCTGGCGGTTGAAGTCGAGGCGCACCTGATGAACGAGGCCCTTCTTCGTGAACGAATATCCGATGGGGGTGTCCCACGCGGTCTGACTCGTCTCGCCGCTGAGCGAGGGAAATGCGTTGGGTGTCGAGTTGTCCGAATGGCGGAAGTGGATCGTGACGTTGAGGTTCGACTGACCCGCGCGACCGCCGCCGCCGCGTCCGCCACCACCGCCGCCCCGGCCTCCGAAGCCTCCGCGTCCACGCTGCGGCTGCGCGCCGAACGTGCGAATGAGGCGGACGTTGATGTCATCAAGCTGGCTCGTCGAGGTCGTGACCGTGTGGAAGTTCTGTGTCGCGCCTGGCTGGTTCGGCAACGGGAACAGTTCAAGCAAGGCCTGCGACGAGGCGTCGAGCCGCGTGGACGGGATCTGGTTGCCGGCAAACGGCCGTCCCGTGCGCGGATCCATCACCGTCCTTGCAAGCGCCGACAGATCGCCGTTCCGTTCCGCAAGCGTCGGCACCGTCGAATACTGATCGAACGGCGTGCGCGAGTGATTGCCGGTGTAGTTGATGAAGAAAAACGTCCGCGGGCTGTTGACGAGTTTCGGGATCACCAGTGGTCCGCCGAGCGTGCCGGTGAACCGCTGCTGCAGGTAATCTGGCTTGGTCGCCGTCCCGTTGAGCGCGTACGGCGCCGAGTCGAAGACCGACGTGTCGAAGTTCTGCGAGACGTTGCCGCGGATCTGATTTGTATTGCCGCGCCCTCCGCGCCCGGCGAACCCGCCCGGACCGCCGCGTCCTCCACCGGCGCCGGCTCGTCCACCACCGCCGCCGGGGCCACCGCCGAATCCTCCGCCACCGCCGGGATTGATCTGCGCCAGATCGCCGCCGCCGCCGCCGAACAAGTCTCCGAACCGCTGCGCGAAGTCTCCGGGCCCGTTCGGTCCGCCGAAAAATGTCTGGGCCTGCGACGCTGTGCCGAGCGCGGTCACGGATTCCGCGGACGTCTCCGCCGAAAACCCCGGCGGCAGCAGCACCTGTGCGGCCGCGTCCGCCGCCGCCGAGTCATCCGATCGCGCGAGGCCCGCCTGATCGGCGACGAGCTCGAGACTCTGAAACGCCTGCGCAGCCTGAGCGCCGCGACCGCGTCCGCCGACACCGCGGCCGGCGATGGCCTGACGGGCAGGTTGGGCGGGTGGGGCAGGTAAGGCTGGTGAGGCAGGTGAGGCAGGTGAGGTCGCGCTTCTGGACGCAAGCGTCATCGCGACGTCCGCGCGCTGCGAACAGTTCGCGGCGTCGATCGTGACGTCGCGTTCGACGCGCGCGAATCCCGTGAGCTGACTGGTCAGCTTGAATTGCCCGGCCGGCGCTTTCAGCGTAAAGGAACCGTCAACGCCAGACGAGCTGACGTCAACGGCGTGGCCGTCACTCGTTATAAGGGAGACGACCGCGCCGGGCAGCGGCGTGCGCTGCGCGGAGACAGTGCCCGAGACGTTGCAAGGATTTACTGAAGGATCCTGAGCCGCGGCGGGCTGCCAGAGCGCGATGGCGCACCACCCGGCGACCACCGCACACCAGCCCCAGGTTGTCACGCGGTTCATCCCTGAGAAATACGACCGCCGCAGCGCCTCGTTTCGTCGATCATCGGTGCGAGCTGGTTGACGAATCCTTCGACGGCCGCGTTGAGCGTGTCGCCGCGCACGGCGCGGATGAACATGCTGTCGACCGTGAGCGGCAGAGACGCCACGTTGCTGCAGAAGGATCGGCCGGCCTGCCCCGGCAGATACTCCTCGACATTTGAAACATAGAACGCGGAAATCGTCGCGCGGTAACGGCGCGCGAACGCGCCGATCGCGCGCACCGTCTTCGGCCCGGCAAAGTCGCCGACGAGAGGCACGATCAGATTCCGCTGCTCGAGATCCTTGACGAACGCAAACGTCGCTTCGTTCGCGAGAAAGCCGCGCGCCTCGCCCATCTGGTCCGTCGCCGCCATCAACTCCGCAAAGGTCGGCTGCGTCGTCCCGCCGAAGCTGCCGTACGGCGAGTATTGAATCTTCGTGCCGGCGAGGTAGAACACGCGATAGATGGCTTCGATGCGCGCCAGGTCGTCGCCGGCGATCGGAAACTTGTGGACGGTGGACAGCTGATTGCGGATCGCCGCCAGCGTCGCGTTCAACATCGTCTCGCTCGGATCGACGGTGGAGAACGCGCCGAAGATTTCGACCGGCGACGATTTCGCCGTCAGCCCCGCGGGACGCGGGCGCGACAGGAGCCTGGACACGAAATCCGCGCGATCCGAGGACAGCTCGAAGAGCGCCTTGTACATCAGGTGCAGATCGGCGTTGCCGCGACGGACGTCGACGATGAAGGCGAGCTTCGACTTGAGGGCGGCGATGTAGGTGAAGTTCTGCTCGGGTCCAACGCCGATGTAGACGCCGCCGGGCCGCACCTGACGCACGAGCTCCGGAATCACCCACTGAAACTTGATCTCGTTGCTCACGAGGTTGTCGGAGCGGAAATTGCCGTCCGGCTCCGACAGCGTCGTCATCAGCGACCAGAATTCTGTATTCGTGAGGCGGGCCGGCAGACGTGAGGTCTGGGCGAACGCGACGCCGCACCAAATCACGAGAACGCCGAACAACCCGATCCGCCGCGGCGTCATCGCTCCACCTCTCGCAGGAACGAGAGAATCGCCGGCTGGACGATGTCGGGCCGTTCCCACTGCGGCAGATGACCGGCCTGATCGACGGCCAGCAGCCGCGCGTACGGCATGACGGCCATGAGCGACGCGCTCAGCTCGAACGGCACGTTCGGATCCTGCTTGCCCCAGATGACGAGCACCGGGCGCGAGTGGCGCCCGACCGCCTGCAGCTCGTCGCGCTGATCGGCGTCCACGTTGGCGCGCAGGTCCGACAGCCGCGAACGTCGGAACCCTTTGTAGCGAAGCTGCGGGCGATAGCGATCCGGCCAGTCGGGAAACTTCTCGGGATGGAGAAAGTCGCTCAGCTGCCCGTCCGCCCAGTTCCGCTCGTCGAGAATCGCGGTCACGACGTTCCACGCCCGCGGCGACGATTCCAGCAACGTCAGCGAAGATGGGGTACGGAACGCGGGATCCATGTAGATAAGGGACCGGACGCGTTGCGGCTCGCGCGCCGCCATGCTGGTGATGACGGCGCCGCCAAACGACAGGCCGGCAAGATCGAACGGCTGACTGATGTGCACGGCATCGAGCAGCTCGCGCAGCTGGCGGACGTACAGCTCCTGGGTGAACGGAACGTCCGGACGGTCTGAAAACCCGCGTCCGTAGTAGTCGTAGCGCAGCACGCGGTACCCGGCGTCGACGAGCGCCTTGAACGTCGGATCCCAGATGTAATACGGAACCGTCGCGCCGGCGGCAAGGACGACGACGCGGCCGTCGGCGGGGCCGCCGATCTCGTAATGCGTGTAGCCGTCGGAGAGCTTCGCGAACTGGCCCGGCGCCGAGGCGCGCGCGGCCGCGTCGAGATCGAGACGTTCCGGATCGAGGGTGAAGTAGAGCGCCGCGGGAACCAGGACGAACAGCGTGACGAGCGCGACGCCGTAGATGAACAGCAGCCGGCCGGGCGAGATGCCCGGGGCGCTACTGACCACTGGCCCCGCAGTCCTTGATGTCCGCCTGCATGTTGCCGAGCTCGGAATTCAATCCGCCGCCCGGGCCGGCCCCGCTGCCCCGCACCGAGCGGATGAACGTGCTCGACGGCTCGAGCGGCAGCGTCGCGACGTTGCGGCAGAAGTTGCCCCAGATGCGGTCCTGATAGAGGTACTGCTCGACGTTCGACAGGTAGAACGCCGACACGGTCGCGCCCTTCGACTTGATGTACTCGCCCACCGCGCGAATCGCCTTCGGTCCGGCGAAGTTGCCGACGACGGGGACCAGGAGGTTCTTGGCCTCGAGCGACTTCATGAACTGGAAGTTCTCGTCGTTCGCGAGGAAGCTGCGATTGAGTCCTGCCTCGTCGGTCGCGACCATCAGATCCGCGTAGTTCGGCTGGTTGCGCGCGCCGAAGCCGCCGGTCGAGGAGTAGTTGAGCGCGGGACCGAAGTTGTAGAACGCGTGGTAGACGTACTCGACGCCCTGCTTGTCGCCATCCGACAGGCCGAAGTGGTGTTTGGCGACGAGCAGATCCTGGACGGCCTTCAGGTTCTCTTTGTACAGATCCTCGCTCGTCTCGACGTCGCGGTACCTGGTGAAGATGTCGAGCGCCGACGAATTGCGATCGAGGCCCTCGGGGCGCTTCTTCGAGAACAGCCGGCCGACGAAGTCCGCGCGGTCGTTCGACAGCTCGAACACCGCCTTGTACAGCAGCTGCAGATCGAGGTTGCCGCGCCGCACGTCGACGATGAAGACCATCTTCGGCTTGAGCGACGTGATGTAAGTGAAGTTCTGCTCCGGGCCGACGCCCATGTAGACGCTCGGCGTCTTGATGTTCGACAGCAGATCCGGAATGACGCGCTGCATCCAGATCTCGTTGGACAGCAGGTTGTCGGAGCGGAAGAAGCCGTCGGCCTCCGAGAAGTCGGTGCTCAGCTTCCAGAACTCCTGGTCGGACAGCTGCGCGGGAAGGGTGTCGGCCGCACGAAGCCCCGAGACCGTCAGGACAACCGCGATAACGGTGGCGAATATATAGAGGAGGGGGCGCCGTGTCGTCATGACGGCATCCTAGCACCGTTCACGCCGTTCATTTCAGGGCCCCCGTCTGAAAACGTAGCCCGGCGGACCGTGCCTGGAGGTCGTAACGTGCTGTCGCGTCGGCGATTTCCGCTTCCGTTTTATTCAGCTGCGCCTGCGTCAGCTCGACGATCGAGCTGAGGCCGAGGTTATAGCGCTGCTGCGCGAGATCGAGCGCGTCGGTCGCCTGCGCGAGCAGCTGCCGGGTGAGATCCACCCGCTGCACGCCGGTGCGGACCTGCACCCACGCGAGCGTCACGTCCCGCGCCACCCGGTTCTCGAGATCCCGCAGCGAGTCGGCGGCCATCTCCGCGCGGAACATCGCCTCGCTCCGCCGCGATGAGAACAGCCCGCCGTTGAACACCGGCACGGTGACGTTGAATCCGGCGGCCGCGAACTGCTGGTTGACGATGGCGGGATCGCGGGCCGGCGTGACCCCGATCGTGCCGACGGCGGCGACCGTCGGCCGCAGCAGCGCGCGCTCGGCATCGGCGAATCTCGCGGCCGCCTGTGCGGCGAGCCGCGCGGCGGCGACGTCGGGCCGCTCGCGCAGCGCCTCGGCGATCATCGGCGCGGCGTCGCCGGAGACCGGCGTCTCGACCGTCGTGTCGACCAGCGCGAACGTCGATGTCCGCGGCGCGCCCATGGCCGTGCTGAGCGCGGCGAACGCCGCCTGCACGTCGCCTTCCGCCTGCACGCGCAGCAGCTGCGCCTGGCTGAGATTCACCCGCGCGAAGCTCAGGTCGAGTCCCGACTTCAGCCCGCTGTTTGCCAGCGCGCTCACCTGATCGGCGACGAGCTGACGGGCGTCGACCGTCTGCTGCGCGACGCGCTCGACCGCGAGCGCCCGCTGCGCGTCGAAGTACGCGCGATCCACGTCGAGCAGCACCACGGCGCGCAGCAGCGCGACGTCGCGCGTCTGCGCCTCGGCGCGCAGCGCCTGCGCCTGCACGAGGGCGCTCGTGCGCCCGAAGTCCGTCACCAGCTGCGACGCCGTCACGCCGAGCGCGACGCGGTCGAAGACCGACGGGTTGTTGAGCCCGCCGGCGGTGATGCGCGTGTTGTCTGGCGCGATCGCGCCGGTGACGTTGCCGACGAGCGACGGCCAGTACGCCGACTTCGCCTCCAGCTCCACCTGCGCGGCCGCCTGCGCGGACGCCTGGGCTGCGAGGATCCCCGGATGGCCGGCGAGCGCGCGCTGTTCGGCGTCCCTGAGCGAGAGCGTCTGCGGAGCCTGCGCGAACACCGGGGCACACCCCACCACAAGGAGCGCGAAGGCTTGAGCCGAGCGGCGGATGAAGACTTGCGCCGAGCGCCTCACGAGCGTGCCTCCCCCGTCCGCGCATGCCCGCGATAGACGAGCAGATACGCCGCCGGCACGATGAACACCGTCAGCACCACCGACACGGTCAGACCGCCGATGATCGCGCGCGCCAGCGGCGCGTACGCCTCGCTGCCGGTGCCGAGCTTCAACGCCATCGGCACGAGGCCGATGATCGTCGCGAGCGACGTCATCAGAATCGGCCGCAGCCGGATGCGGCAGGAGTTGACGACGGCGTCGAGCACGGGCATGCCGTCGTCCTGCAGCCGGTGCGTGAACTCGACGATCAGGATGCTGTTCGACACGACCATCCCGACCATCATCAGGACGCCCATCAACGACTGCACGTTCATCGTCGTCCCCGTCAGGTACAGCGCGACGAGCACGCCGGTGACGCCGGTCGGCACCGCGAGCAGGATGAGCAGCGGATCGAGAAACGATCGGAACTGCGCGACGAGAATCAGGTACAGAAGGACCAGCGCGAGGATGAGACCCAGGCCGAAGCTGGTGAACGACGCTTCCATGCCCTGAACCATCCCGCGGACGTTCACCCGCACGCCCGCCGGAAGCGTCGTGCCGGCAAGGATGCGACGAATCCCGGACGCGAGGCGGCCGAGGTCCTCTCCGGCCGGGTTGACGTAGATGTCGATCACGCGCCGGATCTGGTAGTGATCGATTTCCGTTGGCGACGTGATCGGCGTGACTTTCGTCACCGCGTCGAGCAGCGTCGGATCCTTCACGCGGTCGCCGCGGAGCGGAATGCCGCGGAGGTCGAGCAGATTGCGGACGCGGTTTTCCGGGTACTGCACGGTCAGCAGGTAGTCGTTGCCGCTCCGCGGGTCCACCCAGTAGCTCGGCGCGATCATCTGGTTCGACGTGAGCGCGGTGATGACGTTGTCGACGACCTCGCGCTGGTTCAGCCCGAGCGTCGCCGCGCGTTCCCGGTCGATGTCGAGGCGCAGCGACGGATAGTCCACGTCCTGCGGAATGTAGACGTCGCTCACGCCCGGCAGCCGGCGGATGTCCGCCGCCACGCCCGCCGCGGCTCCGTAGACGCTCTCGATGTTCGATCCGTTGAGCTGGACGTCGATCGGCGCCGGCAGACCCTGGTTGAGCACTGCGTCCACGATGCCGCCCGACTGGAAGTACGCGGTGAGATGCGGCAGTTCGCGCGCCATCGCCTCCCGCATCCGTGACATGTACTCGTAGCTGCCGACCTTGTGTTTCTCCGTCAGCGCCACCTGCACCGTCGCCGTGTGCGGCCCGGAGTTGCTGGTATAGAGCGACGAGAATCCCGGCTGGACGCCGATGTTGGACACAATCAGATCGAGATCGTCCGGACTGACGACCCGGCGCACCATCGCTTCGACCTTGTTGACCTCCCGGGCGGTGACTTCGAGGCGGCTGCCCGACGGCGCCTTGACGTTCATCATGAACTGCCCCGCGTCGGTCCGTGGAAAGAACGCCACGCCGAGGAACGGGTAGATGATCAGGCTCAACGCGACGATCGCCGCGATGCCTGTGACGACGCGGCCCGGCGTCCGGAGACCCGCACGAACCCGGCGCTCGTACCAGTCAAGGGCTCGCTCAAAGCGCGAGGCTGGACGGGCAGCACCGGCGGGATGGGACGGCTGCGTGAGAAATCGCGCGCAGAACAACGGCACGACGGTCAGCGCGACGAAGTACGAGGCAAACAGCGCGAGCACCACGGCGAGGGCGAGCGCCGAGAACAGGAACCGGCTGACGCCATAGAGAAACGTGACCGGGAAGAAGACGATCGAGCTCGTCAGCGTGGCCGCGAGCACCGCGGTCGAGACTTCCGCGCCGCCCTTCTCGGCGGCAACCTCCGGCGTCTCGCCCATCTCGAGATGGCGGAAGATGTTCTCGAGCACGATGACGGCGTTGTCGATGAGCCGCGAGAACACCAGGGCGAACCCGGCCAGCACCATCGTGTTGATCGAGCTGCCGCCGGCATACAGCACGATGATGGCGGCGAGCACCGACATCGGAATCGCGAGGAACACGCCGATCGTCGCGCGGAAGCTGCCCAGGAACAGGAGCACCATCGCGCCGGTCAGCACCAGCCCGATGCCGCCTTCGTCGAGCAGTGTCTCGATCGCCCGCTTCACGAACAGCGACTGATCAAAGACGACGTCGGCCTTGAGCTGCGCCGGCACGTCGAGCAGCCGCGACACCACTGCCTTCACGCCGTCGACGACGGCAATCGTGTTCGTGTCGCCGCCCTGCTTCATCACCGGCAGAAACGCCGACCGCTGGCCGTCCACCTGCACGATGTTGTTCTGGATCTGGTTCGCGTCCTCGGCGTGTCCGATGTCGCTCACGCGCACCATCGAGCCGTTCGCCGCCGTCTTCAGCGGTATGCGATCGATGTCGGGGACGTTCCGGAACTGGCTGTTGGTGAAAAGCGTGTAATCGTACGGGCCGATCTTCACGTCGCCGGACGGCAGAATCAGGTTCGCGTTGTTCACCGCGCGCACGACGTCCATCGGGCTCATCTGGTACGCCTGCAGTTTCCCGGGATCGACGTAGACCATGATCTGCCGGTATTTCCCTCCGAACGGCTGGGGCACCGAGGCGCCGGGGACGCCCGCCAGCTGGTTGCGGATCGTGAACTGCCCGGTGTCGCGCAGCACGGTTTCGGACAGGCCGGCGCCGCCGAGCGTGATCAGCGCCACCGGCAGACTCGACGCGTCGAACTTCTGCACGACCGGCGGCAACGTGCCGGGCGGCAGACGCCGCAGGTCGGCCATCGCGAGGTTGGAGATCTGCGTGACGTCCGAGTCGGCATTCGTGCCGGGCTGGAAGAACACGCGGATGATGCTGACGCCGGGCAGCGACCGCGACTCCATGTGATCGATGCCGGATCCGAGGGTAAAGAAGCGCTCGAAGCGGCCGGTGATGTCGTTCTCGATCTGCTCCGGCGGCATGCCGTTGTAGAACGTCAGCACCGCGACCTGCGGGATGTTGATGTCGGGAAACAGATCGACGGGCATGCGCACGAGGTTCGTCAGGCCGACGACGATGACGATCAGCGACGCGACGATGATGAGATACGGATTGCGAAGGGAGAATCGCGACATCAGCGTTCGCCTCCCTCGGCCATCACCTTCGGCGTGACGACCGCGCCGGGCTTGAGCTGCGCGCGGCTGCCGATGACGACGAGGTCGCCGGCGTGTACACCCCGGGTCAGCTCGACGCGATCGTCGGCCTCGAGGCCGAGCGACACGTGCTGCTCGCGCACTCTGCCCGGCGTCCGGCCGTCGCTGTCGACGACGAGCACCTGTCCGCCGTCGGCGGCGCGGTCCACCGCCTGCACCGGTGCGACCAGCGTGTCTTTCACCGCGTCCAGCACGAGCGTCGCGTTCGCATACATGCCGGGCACGAGTTCCAGGCCGGTATTGCGCACGTCAACTTCGACCCTCATCGTCCGGGTTTCCGTGTCGAGGCGATCGGCGAAGCGGGCCACCGTGCCGGTGACCGTTTTGCGCAGCGACTGCACGGTGACCTCCACCGGCGCGCCCAGATGGACGCGCGACACGGCGGACTCCGGCACCGGAATGACCAGGCGAAGGCGATCGTTTTCCGACAGGCGCACGATCGGCATCGCCTGCGACTGCGACGCCGTGCCCGCCTGGATCATGGCGCCGGTGTCGGCGTAGCGATGCGTGATGACGCCGGCAAACGGCGCCGTGATCCGGGTGTAGTCGAGCATCGCCTGCGTCCGGCCCTGCGTGGCGCTGGCGATGGCCATCTGCTCCCGCGCGGCCGCGAGCGAGGCCGTCGACGACGCGACCTGCGCTTCCGCC
>Ga0134123_10001349_pt1 | contig 15980 bp, 15 predicted proteins | sample KB303_FD_96460 | JGI IMG/M metagenome (GOLD analysis project Ga0134123, IMG submission 96460) | Terrestrial soil microbial communities without Nitrogen fertilizer from Kellogg Biological Station, Michigan, USA - KB3-0-3 | ecosystem: Environmental > Terrestrial > Soil > Unclassified ...
CCTTCTGTGGCAACTAAGCGACGCCTTGCAATCGTTCGACGTCGAGGACGCCGGGCACGCCTTTGATCGAACCAATGACGCGGTCGAGGTGCTTCACGTCGAATACTTCGACCGTCACCTCGATGTGGCCGCGCTCGTCTGAGGCGACCGACGCCCGCGCATCGCGAATTCCAGTCTTCATGTCGGAAATCGCACCCGTGATGCCGGCGATCATGCCGGTGCGGTTTTCGGTGATGGCCAGAAGCTTGACGGCGTACGCCGTTTTCTCCGGCCGCCCGGCCCACTCAACTTCTACAATGCGCTCGCGATTCACCATCAACTGCGAAACGTTCTTGCAGCGCGTCGTGTGAACAGCGACGCCTTTACCGCGCGTGATGTACCCGATGATGTCTTCACCGTGCAGCGGGTTGCAGCAACGCGCGCGCGTCACCATCAGATCGTCAACGCCACGAACGACGATCGAGTCGTCACCTAAACGAATGAGACGTTTGACTGCGCGTACACCACTTCGAAGCCGCGACTCTTTCTGCTTGTCGAGCTGTTCGAACTGTTCCGGACCAAGGTATTTCGCGATCACGTTGCGCGGCACGAGCTTGCCGTAGCCGATCCCGGCGAGCAGATCGTCGACGCGCCCGTAACCGTAATCACTGGCGACGCGCTTCATGTCCTTGTCGTTGTCGCTGAGCAGCTTCTTTGGCGACAGTTGGAAACGCGTCGCTTCTTTCTCGAACAGCTTTCGTCCGATCTCGATCGACTCCGTTCGCTGTTGTTCGGCAACCCAGTGACGAACACGATTGCGCGCGCGGGAAGTGACGATGAAGTTCAACCAATCGCGCGAAGGATGTGAGTTCGCGCTCGTGATGATCTCGACGACGTCGCCGTTCTGAATCTGCGTGCGCAGCGGCACCATGCGTCCGTTGATGCGCGCGCCGGTACAGGTGTTACCCACTTCCGAGTGAATCATGTAAGCGAAGTCGACCGGCGTCGCGCCGCGCGGAAGCTGAATGACCTTGCCCATCGGCGTGAACGCATAAACGTCTTTCGGATAAAGATCCAGCTTCAAAGAATCGAGAAAATCTTTCGAGTCTTTTACTTCCTGCGTCCACTCGACAAGCGATCGCAAAGCCTGCAGCGCCTGATCGTCCTCGCGCGCACCGCGCTTCCCTTCCTTGTATTTCCAGTGAGCGGCGACTCCTTCTTCGGCGACGTGATGCATCTCTTCAGTGCGAATCTGGACTTCGAATGACTGTAGATTCGAGCCGATGACTGAAGTGTGCAGCGACTGGTAAAGGTTGTCGCGCGGCGTCGCGATCCAGTCTTTGAAACGACCTGGTACGGGTTTCCAGTTGTTATGGACCACTCCCAACGCCGCGTAGCAATGGCGAATTTCGTTGGGAGTTATGATCCGCGCCGCCACCAGATCGTAGACCTGATCGATGCTGATCTTTTGAGCACTAAGTTTCTTCCAGATTGAGTAGAGTCGCTTGACGCGTCCTTCGACCAGCACAAACGGCACCTCAGCTTCGTTCATCTTTGCCTCGATGCGACCGGTCACGTCTTTCAAGAACGCTTCGTTCTCAGGACGCCGCTTTTCGAGTTGTTCCGCAAGCTCGCGATAGTCTTCGGGGTAAAGATGTCGAAACGCCAAATCTTCAAGTTCGCCGCGCAACTTACCCATTCCCAACCGGTGCGCGATCGGAGCAAAGATCTCCATCGTCTCTTCCGCGATGCGCTTGCGCTTCTCGGGGCTGAGATATTGAAGCGTCCGCATGTTGTGCAGACGATCGGCGAGCTTCACGAGCACGACGCGAACGTCGTCGATCATCGCGAGCAGCATTTTGCGAACGTTCTCGGCCTGTTGCTCCTCGCGTGAGATGTTGCTGATCTGCGCAATCTTCGTGAGACCGTCCACCAGGTGCGTGATCTCTTCACCGAAGTAGCGGCGGATCGTCTCGAGATCGACGAGCGTGTCTTCGACGACGTCGTGCAGTAGACCCGTGGCGACGGAAACTTCGTCGAGCTTCATGTCGGCGAGAATGTTTGCCACCTCGAGTGGATGCACGAGGTACGACTCACCCGACGCGCGCTTCTGGCCTTTGTGCTCTTTTGCTGAAAAAAGGTAGGCGCGACGCAGTAGATCGAGGTCTGCCTGCGCGTGGTTCGCGGCGACTTTCTCGACGATGTCTTCGATACGGATCATTCGAACTGTAAAGTATAACAAAGGCCACAAATTTCACGGATTGAGTACGGATGAATTAATCCGTATCCCAATCCGTGAAATCTGTGGCCTAAATTTGCCTTAAGAGGCTTAGCCCTTGGGCGGCGAGGCGGCCTGTTTCGCTTCCTCTTCTTTCCGCTTCTGATTTGCAACACTCAATTCAGTGGTGCGCTTCAAAGCGGCTTCGTAATCTTTCTGATACTGAGCTTTCTGCTCTGTCTGACCATCCATCTCTGCAAGCTTCGCGGCTTCGAGCAACAAGTTGGTCTTGTAGGACCAGGCCGACTCATTATTCGGATCAAACTTGATCGCGTTCTCCGCCTCAGCCAAACCCTGCTTCACGCACATCTGGGCCTGATTGTAGTCTTTCGGGTCTTTTGGTTTTGAGTAAGTGACGGTGGCCTTGTTTGTGCCCTGGTCGATGGTGGTGGTCTTGACGCCCGGCTGTTCAGTAATCTTGAAGGAGCAGTCCCAATCCTTACTGGCCAGCACGACGTAAGCTTCAGCTCGCTTTACCGCATCAGTTGTATCACTCGCGGCGCGCTGCGAGATCCATTGTCGCAGTTTATCGTCTTCCTTGATAGCCCCGTAGAGATAGGCGATAGCTTTGTAGGCTTCATCATCCTGCGGGTTCTTATCGAGAATCTTCTGATATGCGTCGATGGCCTGCTGGGCCTTGGCGATATTCTCGGGAGCCTGCACACCTGGCCGATACTGTGCATGGATCGTGCGAGCAATAAACATAGGAGCAGTTTTATTGTCGGGATCCAGTGCCGCAGCTTCTCTCGAGTGCTGTTCTGCCTCCGGGAACTTGCCTTCGCGGTAAGCGCGCGCGGCTTCATTCAACTGGTTCTTGGCTCTGATTCGATTGATGACTCCGCACCCGGAGCCAGTGGCAACAAGGATCGCCAAAACAATGACGATCCCGGTTTGAGAGAGTTTCATTTATCCGTGACTCCAATTGAATTGACCGACATATTAAGGAAGATCGTCCACTTGCAGGCCGACCGGAGTCGCTCCGGCGCCCTTGATTGCATCGATCACTTTTACGACGTCGCCGTACTTAGTCGCCCGGGGCGCTTTGACGAAGACGGTCTTCTCGATGCGATCTTCTTCCCTCAAATCGGTCCGATTTTCCATTCCTATTTTGTAAGCACGCTGGTCTTTCCTGAGCTTGAACACCTGCACCAGTCTCTGGGCCAATGGCGCGGTGTCGTTTACCGAGCCCAGCGAGTCCTGATTCAGCTTGATCGATAAATCAGGTGCGATTGTAACCACCAAAGTCAGTGGATTCGGCTTCAGTTTGCTCAGGTCTTCGTTTGGATCCCGCTGGGTCGGAATGTCAGCCTTGAAGCGGCTCGGTTTAAGCGGCGTGACGACCATGAAGATGATGAGTAGCACCAGCAAGACGTCAATCAACGGAGTCACGTTGATATACGGTTCGGCAGTCGTGCTTTTTGCCTTTTTTGGTTGATCATCCATCGCGGACATCTAAATTTTCTCCTCTTTGAAACTTACGAAGCAGCGGTCGCAACTGTTGCGCCGCCGCCCTTCTTCTTGTCAGCTACGAGGCCGATCTTATCGACTCCGAGCTTGCGGACTTCATTGATGACTGTCACCACGTCGCCATAGCTAACGCCGACGCCACTCTTGATATAGACGATCCGATCTTCTTCTTTCTTAATGGCCTTGAGCATCGTATCGACTTTTTCGGTTACCTGCTCTTTTGCCAACCGTTGCTTACCAAGGTAGTACTCGCCGTCGTTTGGAATCGAAATCACGATCGACGACTCCTTGATAATATTTTGATCTGGGTCCGGGTTGGCCATGTTCTTCGGAAAGTTAACGGTGATGCCCTGCTGCAAGAATGGCGTGACCACCATGAAGATGATCAGCAACACCAGCATGATATCGACCATTGGAGTGACGTTGATCTCTGACTGTAGGCTACCACTACCGCCTCCACTTCCCATTGCCATAACAGGATCTCCTTTACTTCAGCTCCGGCAAACGCCCAGGTAAATGTAGGCGCGGCGCAGGCCGCGCCCTTGGGGTTCACCATTCAGCTATCGTTAATCTGACTATGCTTTCAACTGCTTCGTTCGGTTCTTGATGAAGTAGTCGACCAATTCTGAGGCCGAGTTGTCCATCTCGACGACAAAGCCATCCACTTTGCCGGTGAAGTAGTTGAACAGCCACACCGCAGGCACTGCCACCAGCAGTCCGAGCGCGGTTGTAAACAACGCTTCCGAGATACCGCCGGCGACTGCCGCGATACCAGCCGTTTCGGCATTCTTCATTCCGCGAAACGCGTTGATGATGCCGAACACGGTTCCGAAGAGACCCACGAACGGGGCCGTGGAACCAATCGTCGCCAGACCAGAAAGGCCGCGTTTGAATTCAGCAGTCTTAATCGCGATAGCGCGTTGCAGTGCGCGCTTCGAAGCCTCAATCTCATCGCCTGAGATGTCGCTCGAAGCTTCATGTGCGCGAAACTCCTGCAAACCGCTGCTGACCACCATGGCCAGATGCGACTTGCGATGCTTGTCGCTGATGTTAATGGCTTCTTCAATACGATCATTCTTCAGCGCCTGCGCTACGCGTGGTGCAAACTCGCGCGACTGTTTCTTCGCCGCGGAGTAAGTCAGGTAACGCTCAACCATGATGGCGATCGAGTAGACCGACATGATCAGCAACACGATGACGACGGCGATAGCGACGCCGCCCATGCTCTTCACCATCTCGGTCAGGCTGAAGTGATCGCCAGCACCCGCTGCCTCCGGGCTCGCTGCGGCTTCCTGCAACAGCATTAAGAGACCGAGGGCCTTTGTTCCAAAAATACTAATTAGCATTGTCACGGTGAACCCCTCCAAAAGGTTTATTAGATTGATAGCAAGCAGAGAAGCCGGGACGGCCTACGTTAACCGCGGCGACACGACCAGTGTTCTCCGCAGTTATTGCGCCACGAAGTTGTACTGGATCACTCCAGTGACTTTAACTGGCTGCCCCGAAAGCTTCGTTGGGGAGAATTTCGCTTGACGCGCAGCTCCTACAGCAACCGCCTGTAACAGCGGATGCCCCGATACGGCATGCGCCGAAACCACATTGCCGTTCTCATCGATTAGCACCTGCACGACCACTGTGCCCGAAGCGTGTGCCGCTCTGGCAATCGGTGGATATGCGGGTTTTGGCAGGCTGATCGCCTTACCGTTAAGAACGCCACCTGAGATCGGAGCGCGAGGCGGAGTTGGCTTCGCCTCTGGTGGTGGCGGTTCGTCGCTGATGTCGAGTTTGGCTGGTGCAGAAACAACGGTACCCGAGCCTGGCCCGGACGGCATTGCGTTGGCAGCGTTAGAGTCGGCGGAGCCTACAACGGTGGTCACGCCACGACGGACGGGCGGAACGTCACTCGCTTTTGCACTCACCTCTTTGGGCGCCAATCGACTCTCAGCAACGTCAGCAATGAGCTCTTTACGAACGTCGACGTTCTGCTCGACCTTCGTAGGCTTTGCTTCCTCTTTTCTTTCCGGCTCTTTTGCTTGCTGCGGCACTGGCACGGGAGCGACAAGCGTTGTCAGCTCGAGGTCCGATGGTGCGAGGTGGGCATCATAGAGGTAGATGCCGGCGACAAAAAAGACCGCTATGAGCACAAGGTAGATTGCTAGAGTGATTCCAATAAACGAGCCTTTTCGCGTTAAATCGTCCTTGTGCGAACTCGACTCAACAAGATTATCGAACATTGATATTGTCCTCCGAAAACTCCGGCGCCAAATGGATCAGGGGTTACGAAATTTTAAGCAGTAATTGCCTCGCAAATGTCGATTTAATACCGCTTACGTTCCGTCAATATTGAAGGGGAAACAGCAGCTTCTGCGATATTGAGCACACCGAATTAGATGAAAGCCGCTGTGCGAGAAAACAAACTCGCCGGCCCGCTCAACACACCACCGCCGCGCCCAACTTTTGTACTTCACACACGCGGGGTCGACACTTGAGATATTTAATTGGCCAGCAACGGTCGCAGTCTAGTCCGCATGCCAATTCAAAGTCAAGCAGTCGCCGCAAAAAAGCTCAAAAGCCCGTATGCGTCCTGTATGTCCTAAAAGTCTTATAGGAACTATAAAACTATGATGTTCTAACTTGTTTTGTACTCTTTGTGCCTGCTGCGGCCTTCATCACGCGCGGCTGGTTGAAAGCCAGCGCTGCCTGGCGGTTTGCAGCCTCCAATCGCTGCTCCCACCAAACCATGATTGGGCTCGCGATCGCGATCGACGAGTAAGTTCCAAAGACCACGCCGATGAACAACGCAATCGAGAATGCGCGCAACACGTCGCCACCGAACAGCACCAGCGCGAGCACCGATAGAAACACCAACCCGTTGGTGATTACGGTGCGTGACAGCGTCTGATTGATCGCGTCGTTTGTGATCTTGTACAGAGAGTCACGGCGGTGAAGCTTGCGATTCTCACGGATGCGATCGAACACAACAATCGTATCGTTCACAGAAAATCCGACGAGCGTTAACAGCGCAGCGATAACGTTCAAGCTCACTTCGATCTGAAACATCGAGAAGAAGCCGAGCGTCACCAGCACGTCGTGAAACACAGCGATCACGGCCGCGGCGCCGTAAGTCCACTCAAATCGGAAGGCGATGTAAATCAGGATGCCGACGAGCGCAGCGAGCGTTACCGCGATCGCCTTGTTTCGCAGTTGTGCTCCCGCAATTGCTCCGACCGCGTCAGTACCGACGATCTTGAAGGCAGCATTTTGATCTGCTTCGAGCTCCGACGTCGCAGGCGCCTCGGCGCCAAACGTAGTCAAAGCGTTCCTGACCTGAGTTCGCCCGTCCTGGCCCTCGATAAGTGGCACTTTGATAAGAACGGTGTCGGGCCTGTCTGTGACGGGTTGAACGACTGCGTCGTGAACGCCATTGGCGCTGAGCGCTTCACGAATCGCTTCGTCGTGCGGTCGTTGTTTAAAACGAGCGGTCACGACTGTGCCGCCTTTGAAATCAACTCCCATATTGAACGCCTGACCGCCCGTTGCCTGTCGAAAGACCGCGGATGCCAAACCCGCCAACATGAGAAGCACAGATATGCCGATAAACCAGAGCCGGTTACCCAGCCAATCAATATTTATATCGTGAAGGATCTGAAACATAATGACTCTCTAAATACTCAGCGACTCAACTCTCTCCTTTCGAGACAGCAGCCAGATAAAGATCGTGCGCGAAACGTAGATCGCCGAGAACAGGTTCACAAGCAATCCAATCACCAGCGTCACGGCAAAACCGCGAATCGGACCGGTGCCAAACACAAACAGGAACAGCGACGAGACGATCGTGGTCACGTGCGTGTCGATAATCGTGATGAACGCGCGCTTGAATCCCATCTCAACAGACGATGGAACTGTCTTTCCGGATCTTAGCTCCTCCCTGATGCGCTCAAAGACAAGCACGTTGGAGTCGACGGCCATACCAATCGTCAGAATAATTCCCGCGATGCCGGGTAGCGTAAGCGTTGCGCCAAACACGATCAATCCCGCCATCATCAGGATCATGTTCAGTATCAACGCGACGACGGCGTTGATGCCGGAACCGCGATAGTAAAAGAGCATGAACACTATAACGAGCGCGAGCCCGACGAGCGAAGCTCTAACTCCCGCGCGAATGGAATCCGCGCCCAGGCTCGGTCCAACCGTTCGCTCTTCGAGGTATTCAATCGGCGCCGGCAATGCACCCGAGCGCAACGTCAGTGCTAGATCTTCAGCCGATTCTTTCGTGAACCTACCCGTGATCTGCCCCTGATCGAAGATCTGCGACTTGATGTAGGCGATCGACTCGACTTTTCCGTTGAGAACTACGCCCATATATTCATTGATATGAGCGCCAGTCCATGCGCCAAACTTGTCCGCGCCGGCCTTCTTCAGCGAAAAGTTGATCTCGTAATCGTCCCTGCCGCCGCCCTGTGAAGGAATGGCGCTGGCGTTTCTCAACTCGGTGCCGTCGATAATCGCAGGCACCTCGACCACGACATACTGCGTTGGTCGCTGCTGGTTCGGATCCCTGCTCTTCTCCGTTCTCGAATCGATGCGTTCCTGGTAAGGCAACACTCTGCGATTCGGCGGAATCGTGCCCGCACTGTTCAGCGAATTGATCGCCTCCAACTCGGTTGGATACGTCGTCGCGGGACTTGGACTCGCTGGTCCGATAACGTGAACGAGCTCCAGTTTCGATTCGGCCTTCAAGATCTCCTTGACGCGCTCGGGATCCTGAACGCCCGGCATTTGCAAAAGTATCTGATGTGAGCTCTGTGCGCCGTGAGTTTGCAGCGTCGGTTCTGCAATACCGAGGGCGTTGATGCGACTGTCGATGATGTTCAGCGCTTGCGTCGTGGCATTGTCGGCGAGCACTCGCTCGGCCGTCGGCGTCATCGTCCAACTAATCTGGTTGCCCGACGAGTTGAAGGACCACGACGAAGTGTCGCTGAGCTCGACCTTCTTTTCGACAGCTTCTCGGGCTTCTTTCGCTTTGGAAGGATCTGCCAGTTCAATAACGATCCGATAATTGCCACTGCCCACGTCTGCGCGGCCGCTTTTGACTTCAAAACCCGCTTCTTTCGCGGCGTTTTGAGCAGCAGAGGAATTACCTTCGGTCAAATCTTTGAGGTAACTCTCCGTCTTGACGCGCATTACGAGGTGCGAACCACCCTGAAGATCCAACCCAAGACGAATATTGTGGGCGAGAGACGCCTTGATCCCCGTCCAACTGAAGTCCTTTAAGCTGGGACGATGTCGGGGACCGATGACGAGATAGAGACCTACGAGAGTTATGACGGTGATGATAATTACGCGGGTGAGAAGATTCTTTTTCTTCATTGCAAAAATAAAGTGTGCGTCTTGAGTTGCGTTTGGCGAACTACTCTTTAGGTCCTTCCTCGTCGACACCTGCCACCGCCGTCCGGGCGATTTCGAGTATCGACTTATCGGCACTCAAAATAAGAAAACTCGAATCCCTTACTTTCGTTATTTTTCCGATAACTCCGCCCGTGGTCACCACGCGATCGCCAATTTTCAGCGTGGAGATCGTCTCCTGTAACTGTCTCTGCCGTTTCTGCTGAGGCCTTATTAATAGGAAGTAGAAAACGGCGACGATCAGGAGAATCGGCAACAGTTGGATCAAACCACCTGCGCTGCCCTGTAAGAGAATAAAAGTATTCTGCATTGACTTAGTGTTTAGAAGGATTCGATTAGTTTCCCAAGCATCAATCTCTGAACAAACAGATGCGGCCAGCCCGCGAACCACTATTCACCATTCGCACCCAGCCGCCCGGTGAACTCACGCCGAAATGTTGGGAAAACGCCAGACCGGATAGATTGCCTCACGCCTCGCATGGTGTCAAGGAAGAAGGCCAGATTGTGATGGGTCAACAGGATACTCGCCAGCATCTCGCCGCTCAAATATAGATGACGCAAATACGCGCGCGAGTGCCTCCGGCAAACCGAACATGAGCACAACTCGTCGAGCGGGCGCGAGTCGGTCGCCCATTGCGCGTTTTTGATGTTCAGCTTGCCTGTCGACGTAAACGCCTGCCCAGTTCGTCCGTTCCGCGTCGGCAAAACACAGTCAAACATGTCGACACCACGGGCGACGGCTTCGACGAGATCTTCCGGCGTACCGACCCCCATCAGGTAACGCGGCGATTCCTTCGGCATTCGTGGGGCGACGTCGTCGATGACCTCAAACATCACTGACTTCTCTTCGCCGACACTGAGCCCGCCGATCGCGTAGCCGTCAAATCCGATGTTCACGGTTTGCTCGAGGCTTTGGCGTCGCAAGTCGAGGTGACTTGCGCCTTGAATGATTCCGAAGAGTGCCTGTGCGCCGCTGAGTTGTTCGACTTCGATGCGACCTGTGTCGGCGCCCTCGTTTTGGAGCCGATCAAAAGCTTCCCGTGAACGCTTTGCCCAACGGGCAGTCAGGTTCATGCTTCGCTCAGCCTCTTCGTGACTTGCTGCGCCGGGCGCACACTCGTCGAACACCATGACGATATCGGAGCCGAGCGCGGCCTGGACTTCCATTGAGACTTCGGGTGATAAAAACCGCAGTGAGCCGTCCACGTGAGATCGGAACTGTGTGCCTTCTTCCGTAATCTTTCGCAGCCCGCCCAGACTCCAGACTTGAAAACCACCGGAGTCAGTCAAGAGCGCACGCTCCCAGCCGATGAAGCGATGAAGACCGCCCGCGGATCTGATCACGTCGATTCCGGGTCGCAGCCAGAGGTGATACGTGTTGCCGAGAATTATCTTCGCGTCGAGATCTGCTGATTCGAGTTCGTCAAAGCGAATGCCTTTGACAGTGCCGGCAGTTCCGACCGGCATGAAGACGGGCGTCTCGATTTGTCCGCGGCGCGTGGTCAACAAACCCGCGCGCGCCTCACCGCTTTCCGCTTGTATCTCGAATCTTAATGAAGTTTTTTTTGTGCCTTTTTGTGGCAAGTTTTATCGCTTAGCCTTCTTGTGCTTCTCGACGATTCGCAACGGCGTCGCGAAGAAATCAAACTCCTCACGCAAACGATTCAACAAGTAACGCTCGTACGAAAAATGCAAGCCGGGTTTACCGCCTGAAGTGAACACGACAAACGTCGGCGGCCTGATCCCCGCCTGCGTCAAATACCGGATGCGCAGCCGCGAAAACCCGCCTTTCGCAGGCGACGGCGCAGTCCCGCCGCGCGGTTGCGCGATCGCTTTCTCGAAGAAGTCGTTGAGCTGCGACGTTGGAATTCGACGATTTCGCGCTTCATCAGCTCTCATCACCAGCGGAAGTATCTTCTCGACTCGTTGGCCCGTCAGCGCCGAGATCGTGATCACAGGCGCCCACTCCAGAAACTTCATCCTGTCGCGCAAGCCTCGTTCAAACTCGGCCGCCGTGTTTGTCTCCTTGTCTTTCACCACGTCCCACTTGTTGACCGCGATGATGATCGAACATCCGGCGTCGACAGCGTAACCCGCGATCGTTGCGTCGAGCGCCGCGACACCTTCAGTCGCATCGACCAAAACAATCGCCACGTCAGCTCGATCGAGCGCCTTGCGAGCCATGATCACCGACAACTTCTCCGCCATCTCGTCTGTCTTGCCCTTCCGGCGTATGCCTGCCGTGTCGATCACACGGAAGTTTCGCTCTGGAGTTTGCAGCACGGTGTCGATCGCATCGCGGGTCGTCCCAGCGACTGGCGAAACAATCACGCGATCTTCGCCGAGAATTTGATTCAGTAGCGACGACTTCCCGACGTTTGGTCGTCCGACGATCGCAAGACGCAGTTCGCGTGGTTCGGTCAGATCGTCTTCATGGGCGCCTTCAACGCTAAGCATTTGAACTACTTCGTCGAGCAGTTCACCGACGCCGATTCCCTGCTCCGCCGAAACTGGGAAAACGTTTTCGAACCCAAAGCGATAAAACTCAGTACTCTCACTCTCGAGTTTTGACGAATCAGTCTTGTTCGCAGCGACGAGAACGCGCTTGCCAGTCGCGCGCAGCAGACGCGCGAGCTCTTCGTCGAGCTGCGTCACGCCTGTCCTCGCATCGACGACCCAGATCAGAACCTGAGCCTCATCAATCGCCACGCCCGCCTGTTTGAAGATGTTTGCCGGAATGACTGCGTCATCGTCCGGCACGATCCCGCCCGTGTCGATCAGGGAAAACTTTGTGCCCGCCCATTCGACCTGACCATAGATCCGATCGCGCGTGATGCCCGGCTCATTGCCCACAATCGAACGGCGTTCGCCGATCAGACGGTTGAAAAGCGTGGACTTCCCCACATTCGGCCGGCCCACGATCGCGACCAGAGTAGGCGCGCTGCGAGTCTGGACCTCGGTTGTAGCAGTTGCTTCCATCGGGTTGGTCGATAGCTTACAAGGCCTGAAGATCTGTGTCATCCGCGTCAATCGCTGGGTTATAATCCGCGGGCCTGAATCTCCCGTAGAACGAAGGGGTGCCAAAATGAAAACATTTTTCGTCGCTTTAATAATTACGCTGGGCCTGGGCTCTTCTTTGAATGCACAAGAACACACGAACCGTCCGCCACAGCCCCCACCAACCACGTCAACGCCGTCGAACGTTCCCAACGCGCCGGCGCCCGGTCCCGGTACGTGGTCGAAGTTTACTTCCGACGATGGTCGATTCTCGGTGCTGATGCCGGGCGTACCTGAGGACAAGGTGGAGACGACGCCAAGCGACCATGGCCCATACACGACTCACCTGTTCATCCTGCGGCAACCGCCACACGTGTTTCTGATCGGCTACGTAGATTACGATCCGAGTTTCAACTTCAACCGGCAAGCCGAGCTCGAAATGAACCGAGACAACTTCGTCAAAGGCTTGAATGCAACGTTGCTGACAACCAAGTTTGTGACGATTGACGGATACTCGGCACTCGAGTTTACAGCAGAGCTTCCGCAGAGGATCTTTCGGTCGAGGGTTTACATGGTCGGGCGTCGTCCGTATCAGATCGTGATTGGGTCGCCGAAGGGAGTGGACGATTCAGCAAACATCGAACGCTTTTTCAACTCATTCAAAGTAGCGTCTCGCTAACACCTCCACATGAAGCGTAGACACTTTTTGCAAACGACCGCCGCTGGTTGTGTTGTAACGATCGCCAGCCCTGTTTCGGCGTTGGCTTTCAAAGAGGCAGCGCCGAAATCATCAACCCCGGCCGCATTCGAACTCGACGAGCTGACGATTTCAGATCTCCAGCAAGCTCTTCAGTCCGGCAAATACTCTTCAAAGCAACTCGTCGAGAAATACTCCGATCGGATCGCTGACATCGACAAAAAAGGTCCGCAGCTCCGATCCGTGATCGAGATGAATCCGGATGCGGAACGAATTGCCGCCGACCTCGATCGCGAACGCAAAGAAAAAGGACCGCGCGGTCCACTGCACGGAATCCCGGTTCTGATCAAGGACAACATCGACACGCACGATCGAATGTTGACCACGGCCGGTTCGCTCGCACTGGTTGGCGGCGCGAAGCCCGCCCAGGACGCATTCGTGGCGAAAAAACTTCGCGATGCAGGAGCGGTAATTCTTGGGAAGACAAACCTCAGCGAGTGGGCCAACTTCCGTTCGGCCAAGTCATCGAGCGGCTGGAGCGGGCGTGGCGGACAAACCCGAAATCCTTACGCTCTCGAACGTAATCCGTGCGGTTCGAGCTCGGGATCGGGTGCAGCGATCGCCGCCAATCTGGCCGCCGGCGCGATCGGAACGGAGACGGACGGATCAATTGTCTGCCCGTCATCGGCGAATTCGTTAGTGGGCATCAAACCAACGGTTGGTCTCGTGAGTCGTGCCGGAATCATTCCGATTGCGCACAGCCAGGACACTGCTGGACCAATGGCGCGAACTATCAGCGATGCCGTAATCATTCTCAGCGCATTGACCGGAATCGATCCGCGCGATGAGGCCACCAACGACAGCCGCGGGAAGTCAGTTGCGGACTACACGCAGTTTCTGAAGCGAGACGGAATGCGCGGGATGCGTCTCGGCGTGGCGCGCAAGCACTTCGGCTTTAACGATCGTGTCGACAAGTTGATGAGCGATCTGCTGGCCGAGATGAAGCGACTTGGGGCAGTGCTCGTCGATCCGGCCGATATTCCGACGTCCGGCAAGTTTGACGATTCGGAGTTTGAAGTTTTGTTGTATGAGTTCAAGGCTGATCTCAACGCGTATCTGGCGGGGCTTGGACCACAGGCGCAAGTCCGTTCTTTAAAGGACGTGATCGAGTTCAACGAAAAGCATCGCGATCGTGAGATGCCTTACTTTGGTCAGGACATCATGACCAAAGCTCAGGAAAAGGGACCACTGACGAGCAAGCCCTATCTTCAAGCGTTGCGCAAGAACCACCTGATGACGCGCTCACAGGGCATCGATTTCGTGATAAAGAAGAACCGGCTCGATGCGCTCGTGGCGCCGACTGGTGGACCAGCGTGGCCGACTGACTGGATTAACGGCGATCATTTCAGCGGCGGCTACTCGTCGGCATCGGCAGTCGCTGGTTATCCACACATCACTGTTCCGGCAGGTTACGTTTTTGGTCTACCGGTGGGAATCTCATTCTTCGGCGGCGCCTTCAGTGAGCCGAAGCTGATTCAGATCGCGTACGCGTTCGAGCAGGCGACGAAAGCGCGGCGCCCGCCGAGGTTCCTTGAAGCCGTGGATTTTCAAACTTAGCAATTTTCAAGAAGCCCGGCGCACGCGCGCCTTGTTATCTTCCTCATCGCGAAAGGAGACTCGATCCATGCCACGCACTGATACCGCGGCAAAGAAAAAGTCGATCTACAGCGTCCATCCGGGAATTCTCATGACGCAGAAGTGGGTCGCCGAGTTGAAACAAAAAACCGGCAGAACGCTTGAAGAGTGGCTCGCACACATCAAGAAAGCCGGGCCGAAAGACGAGCAGGCGCGGCGCGAGTGGCTCAAGAAAGAATACGGGCTCGGCACAAACACGTGCTGGGGGCTGGGGGAACGTGCGGAAGGAAAAGGCGGAGAGACCAGCGATCCGAATCTTTATCTGAAAGCTGCTGAGGGCTACGTCGAAGGAATGTTCTCCGGCGGTAAGGCAAAGCTAAAACCGCTCTACGATGCACTACTGAAGGTTGGATTAAAGACGGGTAAAGATGCGAAGGCTTGTCCGTGTCAGACGATCGTGCCGCTGTATCGCAATCATGTGTTTGCGCAGATCAAACCCACGACGCAAACTCGAATCGATATGGGTTTTGCGCTCGGTGACTTGCCGGCGGGCGGCCGCCTCATCGACACGGGCGGCTTTGCCAAGAAGGATCGCATCACGCACCGCATAGCGATCACTTCACTCGACGACATCGACGACGAAGTTAAGCACTGGCTCAAAGTCGCCTACGATCGCGACGCTTAAATCTTGTCAATCCTGTAAATCCTGAAAATCCTGTGAAACAAACGCCATCCTCACTCGGCCAGCTCGGTGAATCATACGCCGCAGCCTACCTCACTCAACTCGGCTACCGCATCGTCGCCGCCAACTTCACTCTCCCCGTCGGCCGAAACCTGCGCGGTGCAGTAATCACAGCCGAAATCGATCTCCTCGCGTACGACAACGACGTGCTTTGCTTCGTTGAAGTAAAGACGCGCGCATCCGACTGGTTTGCTCCACCACAAGTCAACGTCGACCTGCGTAAACGCCGCCAGGTTTCACGCGCCGCCCGCGCCTATCGACAGATGCTTGGAATCAACGACCAACCTTATCGCTACGACGTAATCACAGTCATCCCAAACGAACTCGATCCATCAACTCCTCAAATCGAACTCCTCCGAAACTTCTGGACCGATAAATCAGGCCACAGCTTTCACGGATTTCGATACGGATTGAAATGATCCCTACTGAATCCGTGAAATCTGTGGCCTGCCTTTTTGTGTACTAATCCGTACGATTACCTTTCGTTCTGCGTGTCCGCCGGCTTCGATCGCGACGGCGCGTTCTTCACGTACTTGTCAAACCAACTAATCATTTCATACAGCACGTGCTCGATACTCTCGCGCCCGGCGTACCCGTGCGCTTCGTGCGGCAACATCACGAGCCGTACCGTCGCGCCGTGCCCTTTCATCGCCTGGTACATGCGCTCCGACTGGATCGGGAACGTCCCTGTGTTGTCGTCAGCTTCGCCGTGAATCATCAGCATCGGCTCGTTGATCTTCGACGCAAACATGAACGGCGACACCTTCAAATACAACTCC
>Ga0134123_10001353_pt1 | contig 15917 bp, 14 predicted proteins | sample KB303_FD_96460 | JGI IMG/M metagenome (GOLD analysis project Ga0134123, IMG submission 96460) | Terrestrial soil microbial communities without Nitrogen fertilizer from Kellogg Biological Station, Michigan, USA - KB3-0-3 | ecosystem: Environmental > Terrestrial > Soil > Unclassified ...
CATGACGTCGAGCAGCGCCGCGTCCTCGGCGAGCCGCACCGGATTGTGGAACGCCGCCACGAGGATGTCGGTGCCGAGCGTGAGCCGCGACGTTCGGGTGGCGAAGCCGGCCAGCACCACGAGAGGCGAGGGCCAGTAGTGATTCGCCACGGAGTGATGCTCCTCCATCCACACCGAGTCGAAGCCGAGCTCCTCGGCCCGCGTCACTTCCTCGAGCGCCTCCTTGTAGTAGTGACCGCCCTCGATGGGAATGAAGCCGATCTTGAGCCGTGCCATGGGGCGAGAGCCTAGCACGGGCCTCCGGGCGAGTCACTTGACAGGCCGCGCGCGGACGACTACACCGTGACCATCGGACGAGAGAAGGAGGCCGACCCATGCCCAGCATGAAGGGCTTTCACGCGCTCAAGCACCTGCCGGAAGAGAAGGTCACCGACAAGATCTCGCGCCGGGTCCTCGTCGGCGACCAGGAGATGATCGTCTGGTGGTCGATGAAGGCGGGCGCCCATGCCGCCGCCCATCGGCACCCCAACGAGCAGATGTTCGTGATGCTGTCAGGCCGGATGGAATTCCGTCTGGGAAGCGACAAACGCATGTGTGGCCCGGGCGATCTCGGGGTGATTCCGGGCGGCGTTGAGCACGAAGCGTGGTTCCACGAGGACACGGAGGTGATCGACGTCTTCGCGCCTCCCCGCGAGGATTTCCTTACGTCCGAGATCCCTGCGTACATGCGAAAGGGGTGAGCGGGTCGGTCGTCCGCAGAGCGCGCGAGAGCAGAGAACACCAGGACGAGGAGGCGAGCGATGCAGCCCGGTTGGCTCAAGCAGTACTTCAAGCCTCAAGACGAGAGCGACGGCGAGCAGGCCGGCGAGCGTCACGACGAGACGGCGCCGGACGGTGACGTCTCTCGACGGGACTTCGTCAAGACGGGGTTCGTCGCGGGGATGACCGCGGGCATGGCGGCCGGAAGCGTCGCGGGCGGCGTGGACCCCGCCGAAGCGCAGACCGCGAACCCGCTGGGCAACCAGTGGTGGCCGTCGCCGTGGGGTGCTCAAGATCAGCGCGGCGCGAACAACCGGATGACGCCGGCGAAGGCACTCGAGGCGGCGAAGCTCGTCAAGACGGGCAAGGTCTACCAGCTCGGCTACGTGCTGGAGAAGGGCATCCCGCTCTTCGGCGAGCGCCTCGGCGCTCACGTCGTGCTGCCCGGCACGCCGACCGGCGGGCCGTTCGGCAAGCACCACCTCTACTATCATGACGAGCTGTTCGTGGGCGAGATCGGGCAGATCGGTTCGCAGTTCGACGGGCTGGGCCACATCGGAATGGTCGCGGGCGACGGCAAGATCCGCTACTACAACGGTCTGCCGCAGGAGGAAGTCGGCGGCGCCTATGGCCTGAAGAAGCTCGGCGTCGAGCACCTGAAGCCGTTCTTCACCCGCGGCATCCTGCTGGACGTCCTGGCGGTGAAGGGCGGCGATCGCCTGCCGATCGGCTACGTGATCACGATGAACGACGTGCGCGCGACACTCCAGCGGCAGGGGATCCGTGAGCCCGGCGAGGGCGACGCCGTGCTCTTCCGCACCGGCCACGCGAAGCTGTGGAAGAAGGACAACGCCGAGTACAACAAGGGCTGCCCCGGGCCGGGCGCAACGGTGGGCAAGTGGCTCGCCGAGCGCAAGGTCGCGGTGGTCGGCGGCGACACGTGGCCGGTCGAGGCCGTGCCCGGCGAGGACGCCGACATTCCGTTCGCGTGCCACGCGATCTGGATCACGATGAACGGCATCTTCATCAACGAGAACCTCAACCTGGAAGAGCTGGCGGCGGACAAGGCGTACGAGTTCGCCTGGTCGTTCAACCCGGTGCCCATCAAGGGCGCGACCGGCTCGCCCGGCAACTCGGTGGCGATCGCGTAGCGCGCATCTCGACGCGACCGGCGCCCCGGCCATGCCGCGGGGCGCCGGTCGATCTGATACCATCGGCATGGGATGGCCGAAGAGTTCAACCCGGAGGAGCGGGCCGCTCTCGCGCCGTACGTCACCAACCTCGACGGCCCGGTCTTCGCGCTCGTCAACCTGCCCGAGGTCGTGAAGGGCGCGTTGTTCGCGCGCTATTCACGCTCGCCCAAGTCGCTCCGCCGCCTCTTCGTCGATGAGTTCCTCGGCGCCGGCGGCCTCGCGTCGGCCGCGAGCCGCGGCGCGACCGACGCCGACGCCGGCACGCGGCGGGCCGAGCAGCTTTACGAGCGCGTGTTCGTCGAGTACGGCGACGACTCGGTGGCCCAGCTCGGCGGCGTGCACCTGGCCTGCGAGGGCGCCTCGAACCTCTTGACCAAGGTACTCGAGTGGGGACGCCTCATGTCCTATCTCGAGCAATCGACGCGCTACATTCCTTACGACGATCGCCCCGGCGGAGCCTATCGCTACCACGTTCCGGACGAGCTCGCCGGGGCGCTGCGCGAGCGCTACGTCGCGACGCTCGACCAGAGCTTCGACGTGTATCGCGCGTGGCTCCCGAAGCTGCGCGCGTTCTTCGAGAAGAAGTTCCCGCGCGATCCGGCCGAGTCCGAGAGCGTCTACCGGATGACGATCCGCGCCAAGGCTCTCGATACGCTGCGCGGCCTCTTGCCGGCGGCGACCACGTCCAACGTGGGCATCTACGGCACCGGCCAGGGCTACGAGCAGCTCCTGCTGCGGATGCGGGCCCATCCGCTGCGCGAGGTGAGGGCCTACTCCGACCTGATGCTGGTCGAGCTGCGCAAGGTGATTCCGGCCTTCCTCAAACGGGTCGACATCGCGGAGCGGGGGGGCGCCTGGAGCGCCTACCTCGAGGAGACGCGCCGGGAGACGCGTGAGATCGCGCGCCGGCTGATCGAGCCCGCGCGCGCCGCGGCGTCGCCGACGGCGGCGGTCGCGGACCAGGCCCAGGAGATCGCGCTCACCGACTTCGATCCTGACGGTGAGCTCAAGGTCGTTGCCGCGGCGCTGTACGCGGTCTCGAGCCGCGGGGACGCCGAGCTGCTCGAGGCGGCGCGCCGCATGACGCGGGACGAGCGCGCCGCGGTGCTGGCGGCCTATGTCGGCAAGCGGCTCAACCGACGCCACCGGCCCGGCCGGGCCTTCGAGCGGACGTCGTATCGCTTCGACGTGCTCGGCGACTACGGCGCGTTTCGCGATCTCCAGCGGCACCGGCTGCTCACGCTCGAGTGGCAGCGGCTCACGCCGCGCCACGGCCACGTGGTGCCGGACGCGATCGCCGAGGCGGGCGCGGCGGACGACTGGCGCGGAGTGATGGACGAGTCGGCGAAGCTTCACGACGCGATCGACACGGCCGGGCTCCCGGAGGTCGCGTCGTACGCGGTAGCGATGGCGTATCGCGTGCGCTTCTACATGGAGATGAACGCCCGCGAGGCGATGCACGTGATCGAGCTGCGGACGGCGCCGCAGGGGCATCCCGCTTATCGCCGTATCTGCCAGACGATGCACCGGCTCATCGGCGCGCGCCATCCGGCCATCGCCGAAGCGATGACCTTCGCCGATCACTCGGTGGTCGAGCTCGAGCGGCTCGAGGCCGAGCGCGCCGCCGAGCGCCGGCGCACCGCTTCTCCGTCCTGAAGTGGGCGCCGCAGGCCGTCGCGGGGCTGGGGTCCCGCCGGCCGAGGCGCGCCTACAGAGTGGAGGACGCCGATGGGCAAGCTGATCTTCGCGTTGCCGGTGCGCATCAAGGGCGAGGCCGAGGCCGCGTACAACGCCGGGTCGCCGCGTCCCTGACCCCCGTGCTGATCCAGCAGCAGTACCTCGCCCGCTGGGACGGCAAGCTGCCGCGTTATGCGTTCGGCGGCAACGCCGTGCCGTTCGTCCAGATCCCCGGCACGAGCCGCTAGCCCGCTCGCGAAGATTCACTCGCGGTTGACGGAGCGGGCCCGCTTAAAGATAATTGGTCGTCCAATCAAATATGAGGAGGCCGTGTGAGCCCCAAACGCGGCGTGGCGCCGCTTCGGCGCGCCGAGATCGTCCGCGCGACCATCCGCTGTCTCGCCCGCGACGGCTACTCCGGGCTCACCATGAAGAAGGTCGCGCGCGAGACCGGCCTGAGCCAGGGCATTCTCCACTACTACTTCGCCGACAAGCGGGCGATCCTCGTCGCCGCGCTCGAGTCGGTCACCGCCGATCTCGACCGCCGGGTCGCCGCCGCCCAGGCGCGGGGGTCCCGGGACGCGCGGGCCCGGCTCCTGGTGCTGGTCGAGGCCTGCCTCAGGCTCGCCGTCGAGGAGCGCGCCTTCTGGATCGTGTTCGTGGAGTTCTGGGGCGAGATGATGCACGACCGCCGCCTGCGCGAGATCAACGCGGCGCTCTACGATCGGATGCGCCGGTTGATCGGGGCCGTGGTGGCGCAGGGGGTGCGGGCCGGGATCTTTCGGCGCACCGACGTGCGGCGGGCGGCCGCGGTGGTCCTCGGGCTGGTCGACGGCGTCTCCCTCCAGCTGACGTTCGATCCGGCCGCGTTCGGCGTCGCCGAGGCGTCGCGATTCTGCGGCGAGGCCGTCACGCGCTACCTGGCGGTGGAAGTGCGCGCCGCAGGCCGTCGCGGGGCTGGGGCCCCGCCGGCCGAGGCGCGCCCATAGATTGGAATTGAAGGAGACTGCATGAGCCCCGACCCGATCGAAGCGGCCAAGGCGAAGGCCCGAGAGTATTTCGCCGCTCGAGGCACTCAGGCGACGGCGGGCGAGCTGCGCGAGCGCATCGCCGAGGCGTTCGAGTCGCTCGAGACCTTCCTGGACACGGTTCCGCCGGCAGCGGCCGCGCGGACCGCCATCGCCGGGGAATGGACGATTCACGAGATCGTCGATCATCTGGTCGAGACGCACCGGCCGGGCCTGGACGAGCTCTGGTGCCTGCTCGCCGGGAGGCGTCCCCCGGGCGAGGCGATCCCGGCGGGGCTCGCGTCGAAGGCTCCGCTCACCCGGCCCTGGCCCTGGCTCCGCGCCGAGCTCGCGCGCATTCACGGCGAGATCCTTCGCACGCTCGACGCGGTGCCGCCCGACTTCGCCACCGACGCCCGCGCCCCGATCGTGATGGTCGTCAACGTCGCTGACGAGCGGGGGAAGCTGGTTCCGGTGCACTGGATCGAGGACCTCGACTGGAAGGCCTATTCGATCACCTGGCGGCTGCACGTGATGGATCACCTGAAACAGGCCAGGCGCGTGCTAACGGCCCTCGCGTGACCTCACCGATGGATCTCGCCGCCACCGAGGCCGAGCTCCAGCGGGTGCTCGACCAGGTGGCGTTCACGCGTGCCTACGGCTTTCGTCTGCACGCGATCGCGCCAGGGCAGTGCACGCTGGACGTGCCGTTTCAGCCGCTCTTCGAGCGTCCCGGGGGCATCGTGGGTGGCCAGGTGTTCATGGCGGCCGCCGACGTGGCGATGTGGCTGGCGATCATGACTCGACTCGGAGCGGACGACGGGTCGGTGACGTCAACCATGACGAGCGCCTTCCTGGACGCTGCCCGGCACGAGCCCTTTCGCTGCACGGCCCGCGTCGTGAAGCTCGGCCGGCGCCTGGTGTACGGCGTCGCCGAGAGCGTCAGCGGCGAGGGCCGGCTACTGACCCACCATACCCTGACGTACGCCCGCCGCTAGCGAGCGCGCCGCTGATGCATCCGCACGACGTGCCAGCCAGCGCGCTCGTCGTCGGTCATCTCGGGCGGAGCGGCGCGCGAGTCGAGCCAGTAGGCGAGGTCCCACAGCTCGTCGTCCTCCAGGACTTGATGGTAGGAAGGCATTGGCGTGCCATCGAGCCCGGTCAGGAGCGTGCGGACGATGTCGCCGGCGGTGGGGCCGCTCTTGAATGGCCGTTGCGTCAGATCTGGCGGCCGAACGGAGAGATCCTTGGCCGAGGGTCCGTCGCCGCGCGCGTCCTTGCCGTGGCACTCGGCGCATTCCGCCTTCACGTACACGCGCGCGCCCCGCGCGACGGCCTCGGCTGTCACGGGGACCGGCGCTGGGATCGGCAGCACCCTGGGCGGCTTGCTCTCGGCGAAGCGCGGTGACAGGCTCTTCACGAACGCGACCACCGCCCGGACCTCGTCGTCGCTCAGATGATCCTGCGGCACCATGCCGGTCGACGGAATGCCCCGAACGATCGTCCGGACGAGATCCGCGTCCGTCGGAATCTGTCCGGACGCGGTCGAGCGGAACTTGAAGCGACCCCGGGTGAGGTCCCGCGGGGGGGTCTTGAAGTGATGCGCAGCCATGCCCTGGCCATCGCCGGTCGCGCCGTGGCAGACGGCGCAGTTGTCACGGAACACGCGCGCGCCCGAAGTATCGGGCTGTCCCGAGGCCGCCACGGCGAACCCGAGCCCGAGAGCCGAGGCGAGCAGGCCGATCGCCCCGGCACGCGCCGTCAAGCCGGAGTTACTCGAGGACGACCAGCTGGCCGACCACGTGCGCGGGATGGAGCTGGCACTTGATCGGGAACACCCCGGCCTTGTCCGCGACGAAGCTGACCGAGGCGGTCTTGTCGCCGGCCACGACCTCCTTCACGCCGAACGCCGGGATCTCGTAGCCGTGCTCTTCCGTGTGCTTGTTGACGAGCCGGAGCGAGACCTTGTCGCCCTTCTTGGCGGTGATCGAGGTGGGCTCCCAGATCTTGACGTCCTGCGGGGTCACGACGTTGACGATGGTGAGGCTGACCTCTCCTGCATACGTCACCGCGGCGATGCTGCCCAGCAGCGCGACCGCGATGGCTAGCGCGAGGAATCTCATCGGGCGAAGTCCTCCTTGGCTGCCGCGAGCTTGTCGGGCGAGGCGAGCAGGTCCAGCGCGGTGAGCGCCAGGGCCTTCGCTCCCGCGACCATTCCGACACGGGCCATCGGCGAGCGCGCCCACTCCGCGAACTCGCGGGAGTGTCCCGGCACGCCGTCCGGGGAGATGCGGATGTACGGATGGATCGTCGGGAGCGCCTGGCTGACGTTACCGCAATCGGTCGAGCCGTAGCCCGCCTCACCGTCGTCCGGGTCTACCGGGAATCCAATTACCGCGAGATTGCGCTCGAAGAGCTCGGCCATGGTCGGGTTCGGTTTCATCGGATCGTGGATCGTCGGATCCGCCGTCACCTCGACGCGGCAGCCGGTCGCCGCCGCGGCGCCGTCGGCGCAGGCCGTGAACCGGCGCAGAAGCTCCTGGCAGTAGTCCTTCGTGAGAGCGCGCAGATAGAAGTCGGCGCGCGTGTACTCGGGAATGATGTTGGGCTGGTCGCCGCCCTTGACGATGATGCCGTGGACGCGCGCGTCGGGGCGGAGCTGCTGGCGCATCTGGTCGAGCGCGACGAAGAGCTGGATGACCGCATTCAGCGCGTTCACGCCCCGCCACGGCCACGACGAGGCGTGGGTGGCCTTGCCGTGGAACTCCGCCTTCACCTTGATGATGCCCAGGGTCGGCCGCCACACCTGCGTCCCGCCCCGGCCATGGATCATCAGCGCGGCGTCGACGTCCCGAAAGACGCCCGCCTCCATCAGACGCACCTTGCCGGCGCCGCCTTCCTCGGCTGGCGTGCCGATCACCTGGATGCGGCCTGCGAACGGGATCCGGCCGAGCGCCACCGCCAGCGCCGCCCCGGCGCCCGTGCCGGCGGTCGCGATGACGTTGTGGCCGCACGCGTGACCGATGGACGGAAGCGCGTCGTACTCGGCGAGGATGGCGATGGTGGGCCCGGCGCCGGATCCGTTGATCGTCGCCCTGAACGCGGTCGGCAGACCGCCGACGCCGCGCTCGACCTGGGCGCCGTGCTTGTCGAGGAACTCGGTCAGCCAGGCGTGAGCCTTCTCTTCCTTGAAGCAAAGCTCCGGAGTGTCGTGGATCCGGTGGGAGAGAGCTTCCAGGTCGTCCGCCAGCCCATCCACCGCGCCCGCGACCTTGCGCTTGGCACTCGCGATCGTGTCGTCAAAGGCTGTCACTGTTGTCTCCTGCCCGTGCGGGATTCCGAATCCGGGGCCGCCGACCGCGCACAACTATATCATCGGGGCTGTCGAGGAAATTTACACAGTTCCGGAAAGCGTCGACGGGTCTCGCTCACTCCTTCTCGAGCGGGGTGATCGGAACGGGGCGGGCGATCTCGAGCCCGACGCGGCGGCCTGCGACGTATCGCACCTCGCCGGCGACGGTGAAGGAGCCGAGCTCATCGCTCATCACGTCGATCCAGCAGGCCTTTCCGAGCTTCAGCACGGTCGTCGTGGGCACAGTGACCCAGAGCCCGTGGCGGCTGGCGTCCTCGGCGCGTCCCAGGACGGCCTCGTCGTCGATCCATACGCGAACGGGCCACGACACGGAGATGCGTGGATGACGACGGCGCTCCCGTATCGCGGTCATTGTCCACGTTCTCGTACATCTTCCGTGCCATGGCCAAAGCGCTTGCGGCTCGCGCAGTTCTGGCGCACGACCCGCTCGGCCCGAGCGGATCGTAAGCTTCCTCGACGCTCGACGCCTTGGTAGGTACCGTGGCGGAGTCCGTCATATACTGCCTGAGTGACCAAACGAGTCCTGATCGTCGACGACGAGCCCCCGGTGATCGAGGTTCTGAAAGACTTCTTCCGCCAGTTCCGCCACACGCACACGTACGAGACCGAGTCGGCGAAAGACGGCGCGGAGGCGCTGATCGTCCTGCTGCAGGGCAAGTTCGATCTGATCCTGCTGGACATGCACATGCCGCGCATGGGCGGCCTCGAGCTCCTCAAGCAGGTCCGCGGTCTCGGCGTGAACGTACCGGTCATCATGATCACCGCCAATGCGGACACCCGGGCCGCGGCCGAGGCGCTGAGCGGCGGCGTGTTCGCGTACATTCCCAAGCCGTTCGACATTCGCCACCTCGACCACCTGGTCGCGCTCGCGACGTCGACCACGTCGTAGGGCCCGGTGGCAGAGTCCCCCCGCTCCGGCGTCGCCGCCGGCGGGCGTGTCGTCGTCATCGGCGCGACCGGCCAGCTCGGCTCCGATCTCGTTCGCACGTTCGGCGGCCCGGCCACGCTGATCCCGCTCGGCTCGCGCGATCTCGACGTGCTCGACGCCGCCCGGGTTCGGTCGACGCTCGCGGAGCTGCGACCGACCGTGGTGATCAACACGACCGCCTACAACTTCGTGGATCGGGCGGAAGAGGAGCGGCCGCAGGCGTTCGCGCTCAACGCCGAAGCGGTCGGCTCGCTCGCGGCCACGACCCACTCGCTCGGCGCGGTCTTCGTTCACTTCTCGACGGACTACGTCTTCGACGGCCGCAAGCGGACTCCGTACGTGGAAACCGACGCGCCCGGTCCTCTGAGCGCGTACGGTGAGTCGAAGCTCGCCGGGGAGGGGCTGGCCCTCGAGCGCTGCGAGCGAACGGTCGTCTTCCGGGTGTGCGGGCTCTTCGGGATTGGAGGCCGCTCGGGGAAGGGGAACTTCGTCGAGACGATGCTACGCCTGGCGCGAGAGGGTAAGCCCCTCCGCGTCGTGGCCGATCAGGTGCTGGGGCCGAGCTACACGCTCGACCTGGCGCGCAAGGTGTGGGCCGTGCTCCCGAAGGCGACCCACTCGCTCTATCACCTGACGAGCGGCGGCCAGACGAGCTGGTACGATTTCGCCCGGCGCGCGTTCCAGCTCGCGGGAGTCACGGCGGACATCACGCCGGTGACCGCCGCGGAGTTCGGCGCCAGGGCCCAGCGGCCCGCGTACTCCGTGCTGGGGCACGCGCACCTCGCCGCGCTGGGCGAAGACGACCTTCGTCCCTGGGACACGGCGCTCGCCGCCTACATCGCCGAGCGGTCGTCGCCCCGGTAACGCTCCGTCCGCGCTTCCGTCACGCCGAGCCGGCTCTCGCCCTCTCGATCCTCCGCTCCAGCGCCGGATGGGAATAGAAGACGATCTCTTTCAGGCGATTGGGACGTCGCTCGGCCAGGTTCAGCTGCGCCAGACGCTCCATCGCGCCGATGAACGCCGGGGCATTGCCCGTCGTGGCCAGGGCGAAATCGTCCGCCTGGCGCTCGATCCACCGCGAGAACCCGTTGCCCAGCGGCAGCTGGATCAGCCCCAGCGCCATCAGCACCAGCGCCAGCCATGGCAGACCGGCCAGGTCGGCGGGCCCGGTGAGACCGAGGAGCGGCACGCCGGCGTCGAGCCCGAGGGCGGCTAGTCGAGCGGTGACGAGCAAGAGCGCGCCGTGGACGAGAAGACCGCGCCGGATGTCGCCGTGGACGTGATGGCCGAGCTCGTGGGCAAGCACCGACTCGATCTCCTCCGGGGTGAAGCTCTGCAGCAGCGTGTCGAAGACGAGGATCCGCCGCGTGCGCCCGATGCCGACCACCGCGGCGTTGGCCGTGCGGCTCGTCCGCGACTGGTCGGCGACGAAGACGCCGACCGCGTCGACGCCCGCGCGGCGCGCCAGGCCGAGCAGCCGCTCGCGGAGCTCCACGTCGGCCAGCGGCGACAGCCGATAGAAGAGCGGGACGATCCAGACCGGCACCACGGCGGTGAGCGCGATCTGGACGACGAAGAACACGCCCGCCGCCACCAGCCACCAGTAGGGCGTGAGCGCGATCAGGGCATAGGCGATCTCGACTGCCGCGAGGCCGAGCGCCCCGCCGATCAGCAGGGCCTTGAGCCGATCGACGAGCCACGCGCCGAGCGGCTGGTGGAGAAGCCCGAAGCGCCGCGGAAGCCAGTATCCTCGCGCGAGGGTCACTGGCAGGCCGAACGCGCCGTGCGCGAGGCCGAGCGCCAGCGCGACCAGCGCGACCCGGGCCCACGCCGCCCCCGTGATCCGCGCCGCCCAGAGTGCGACGGCATATCCCGCGCCCGTCAGCAACAACGCCACCAGATAGGCGAGCGAGATGCAGAAGCCGGCGAGCCCCAGCCAGAGCTGCAGGCGGTGGTAGCGGTCGGCGTCGGCCATGTGGCATTGTACCCGTCGGCGCGCTGGCCGCCCCCGGCGCGGATGTGCCTGATACAATGGCGGAACATTTAGTTCGAGCAAAGGGAGCCATCATGTTCGAGTCCGTCGAGGAGGTCCAGCAGCGGTTCCGGGACGCGCGGTACATCGCGAGCCGCCGTGTGTCCACCGTCGTGTACCTGGCCGCGCGCATGGGCCGTCCGGTGCTCATCGAAGGGCCGGCCGGTGTCGGCAAGACCGAGCTAGCCAAGACGTTGTCCGACATCACCGGACGTCCGCTCATTCGGTTGCAGTGCTACGAGGGGCTCGACGAGGGCAAGGCTCTCTACGAGTGGAAGTACGCCAAGCAGCTTCTGTATACCCAGCTTCTCCGCGAGCGCATCGGCGAGCTGATCGCCGACGCGCCCTCGCTGCCCGACGCGGTGGCGAAGATCGCGGGCGAGGAGGACGCGTTCTTCTCGTTCCGCTTCCTCTCGCCCCGGCCGCTCCTCTCGGCGATCCTGGCCGAGCAGCCGGTGGTGCTGCTGGTCGACGAGATCGACAAGGCCGAGCCGGAGTTCGAGGCGTTTTTGCTCGAGGTGCTCTCCGACTTCCAGGTGTCGGTGCCCGAGCTCGGGACGGTGCGGGCGCGGCACGTCCCGCTCGTCGTCCTGACCTCCAACAACGCCCGCGAACTCTCGGACGGGCTCAAGCGCCGTTGCCTGCACCTGTTCATCGACTTTCCGTCGCCGGCCGACGAGCTACAGATCATCCGGCTGAAGGTGCCGGAGATTCCCGCGGAGCTCGCAAGGGCCGTCGTCTCCGCCGTGCAGAAGATTCGCGCGCTGGACCTCCGCAAGCTCCCGTCGGTCTCGGAGTCCCTCGACTGGGCGCGCTCGCTGGTGATCCTCAACGCCCGCGAGCTCGACGCGGCGCTGGTCGAGTCCACGCTGACCCTGCTCGTGAAGCACGAGAAGGATCTCGAGCGCGTGAAGGGCTCGCTGGACAAGGTCCTGGCGGAGTAACCCCTGGACGAGCGCATCCTCGAGTTCATCGGCGATCTGCGCCGGGCCGAGATCCGCATCTCGCCCTCGGAGGCGCTCGACGCGCTCGCCGCCAGCGCGGCCGTCGGCCTCTCCGACCGCGAGACCTTCAAGGCGACCCTCGCGGCGACCTTGATCAAGGAGTTCCGCGATCACCCGACCTTCGATCGCCTCTTCAACCTCTATTTCCTCGACCTCGAGGCGCTCGGCGAGGGGTTGAAGAAGGCACTCGGCCCCGAGGACCCGCGGGTGCAGGAGATGCTCGACGACCTCATGGCCAACGAGGACATGGAGCTCGACGACCTGACCGAGCTCTTGATGCGCGGGCAGGGCAGCGAGATGGAGATGGCCATCCGCTCCGGCGGCCAGAACGCGGGCCTCGAGCGACTCATGTACTTCCTGCAGGTGGGGTTCTTCTCGCGCCGGATCTCCGACAACTTCGACTGGTCGGCCATCGAGGGCGACCTCGAGCGCATCATGAAGGCGCTCGAAGAGAAGGGACTGGATCCCGGCCAGCTGGCGCGGATCCGCAACTATCTCGAGCTGCGGCTCGAGGCGTTCAAGCGCATGATCCGCCAGCACGTCGAGCGCGAGCTGGAGCGCCGGGCGTACCGGCAGGGGGAGAAGCTCACCCGCGAGGTCCTCGCCGAGAAGCCGCTCTTCGCGCTGACGCCCGACGAGATCGCCCAGATGAAGAACGTGGTCGCCCGTCTGGCGCGCAAGATCAAGGACGCGCTGGCGTTGCGCCAGCGCCAGGAGCACCGAGGGCGCCTCGACACCCGGCGCACGACCCGCAAGAGCCTCCAGTACGGCGGGGTGCCGATGGAGGTCTTCCTCAAGCGGCGCCACCGGGAGAAACCGAAGCTCATCACCATCTGCGACGTGTCCGATTCGGTGCGCAACGCCTCGCGCTTCATGCTGCAGCTGGTGTGGAGCCTCCAGGAGTGCTTCAGCCGTGTCCGCTCCTACGTGTTCGTGTCGGAAATCGCCGAGGTCACCCAGGCCTTCAGCACGTTTCCGGTCGAGCGCGCGATCGAGTGGGCCCTGAAAGGCGCGCCCGTCGATTATCACTGCCGATCCGACTTCGGATTCGCGTTCAGCCGGTTCGCCAAGACCGAGCTCGACTCCCTCGACCGGAAAACCACGATCCTCATGCTGGGTGACGCGCGCAACAACTACAACGACCCGCAGGCGTGGGCGCTGCGGCTCATCCGCGAGCGCGTGAAGGGCATCATCTGGCTGAATCCGGAAGGCCAGTGGGGCTGGGGCATCGGCGACAGCGTGATGCCGCTCTACGCGCCCTCGTGCGATTTCGTGCGCGAGTGCCGCACGATCGGACAGCTCGGCGAAGTCGTCGACAACCTCGTGCATCACTGGTGGCGCCGCGGCCGCTAGCCGCGTGCGCGCCACTCGTCCCGTCTCGACGTAGCACGAATCGGCCACTGGCGAATTTCCGGCCGCGCGCGCGACTGACGAATTTCGCCAACCGACTGCCGTTCCGTCACACCTCCTGACCAGTTTGTCGGAAATGAGGCACTGGCAATTCACTGAACCTACGTCGATTCTCCCTTGGCACTTCGTCTGCACTGTTCGTGGCGCATGAAGACTAAACGCCCGCTCCCCAAGAGATTTTCCGGAACAATATGTGTTTCCGGAATTCTGATCGGCCTCGTCGCAGTGCTCCTGAGCGCGGCGTCTATGGCGATGGCCGCGCCGTTCGCGTACGTGTCGAGCTTCGGCCAGGACCGGGTGACGGTCGTCGACGGCGCGAACGGAAGCATCGCTGCGACGATCCTGCTCGGCGGCGGCGCGATGCCATACGGCGTTGCCGTCAACCCGACCGGCACGCGCGCCTACGTCGCGAACTTTGGGGGCGGCTCTGTCTCGGTCATCGACACCACGGCGACTCCGCCGCAGCAAGTTCCCGGGTCGCCGATCACCGTCTGCGCTGTGCCCGGCTGTATGCCGCAGGGGATCGCGGTCAATGCGGACGGCACCCGAGTGTACGTGGCCAACGCGGACGGATCGATCTCGGTGATCGACGCCACCACCAACACGCTGCTGGCGCCGCTCGCCCGGACGACCGGCGCGTTCGGCGGCATCGTGGTGATGGGGTCGACGCTGTTCGTCGCGGACTTCGGCAGCGGCAGCGTCCTCGCCATCAACGTCAACACCGGGGTGATCACGCCGCTTCCGCTGAGCTTCTCGATGTTCGGTATCGCCGCCGCGGCGACCCCCGCGGGCCCGCGCGTGTACGTGCCCTACGGCAAGATCAACCTCAACCAGGAATACGACCTCGAGGTCGCGGTCATCGACCCGAGCGGCCCCACGGTCGTCGCCTCGGTGCCAGTCGGAAGTCTCGACAATAACTCAGGCAGTCAGCCGGCCGGCGTCGCGGTGAACCCCGCGGGCACGCGCGTGTACGTGGCGGTCGCGCTGGAGAACACGGTCGACGTGATCGATACCGCGACCAATGCCCTGGTGCAGCGGGTGACCGTCAACGGCACTCCGTACGGCGTCGCGCTCGACGCAACCGGCTCGCGGGTCTTCGTCGGGCGATCCAACGTCGGCATGCTGTCGATGATCGACACGGCGACGAACACCGTGACCGGACCGTCGGTCGCGGTCGGCGCCTCGCCGCTCGTCTTGGGGGCGTTCGTCGGAACCCCGCCGACGCCTCAGTTCACGCTGACGACGTCCGTGAGCCCGAGCGGGGCCGGTACGATCACGCCCGCGACCGGCAAGTACGACCAGGGCACGCCGGTGACTGTCACGGCGACGGCCAACACCGGCTATCAGTTCACGGGCTGGTCGGGCGCCTGCACGGGCACCGGCTCCTGCACCGTGACGATCAGCTCCGACAAGACCGTGATCGCGAACTTTGCGCTGGTGCAGTACACGCTGTCGACGGTGGTGAGCCCGAGCGGAGCCGGGGCGGTCACGCCTGCGAGCGGTAGCAAGTTCGACCACGGTACGCAGGTGGCCGTGACGGCGACGGCCAACACCGGCTATCAGTTCACGGGCTGGTCGGGCGGCGGGTGCTCGGGGACCGGCGCCTGCACTCTGACGATGACGGGCGACACGACGGTGACGGCGACCTTCGCCCTGGTGCAGCACACGCTGACGCCGGCGGTGAGTCCGAGCGGAGCCGGGGCGATCACGCCGTCGGTCCCGACGAAGTACGACTACAACACGCTGGTGAGCGTCACAGCGGCAGCGAACCCGGGCTACCAGTTCACGGGCTGGTCTGGCGCCTGCTCGGGCACCGGCGCCTGCAACGTGACGATGACCAGCGACAAGACGGTCACCGCGAACTTCGCGGTGGTGCAGTACACGCTGACGCCGGGGACGACGCCGAGCGGGGCGGGCACGATCATCCCGTCGGCTCCGACGAAGTACAACTACAACACCACGGTGATCGTCACCGCGACGGGTAACCCGGGCTATCAGTTCACGGGCTGGTCGGGCGCCTGCACGGGCACCGGCCCCTGCAGCGTGCTGATGACGGGCGACCGGAGCGTGACGGCGAACTACGTGGTGCTGCAGTACACGCTGACGCCCTCGGTGAATCCGAGCGGCGCCGGGACGACCACGCCGTCGGCGCCGACGAAGTACAACTACAACACGACGGTGAGCGTCACAGCGGCAGCGAACGCGGGCTACCAGTTCACGGGCTGGTCAGGCGCCTGCACGGGCACCGGCGCTTGCAGCGTGACGATGACGGGCGACCGCAGCGTGACCGCGAACTTCGTGCCGGTGGTGGCGCAGCAGTTCACGCTGACTCTGACGCAGGACGGGACCGGGACCGGGACGGTTGGCGCCCTGCCGTCGTCGTCGAACGGGACGTACAACGCTGGGACCGACGTCTCGGTCATGGCTACCCCGGGGACCAACTGCAAGTTCGCGGGCTGGTCGGGAGCCTGCACGGGCACCGGCCCCTGCAAAGTCAAGATGGACGCGTCCAAGAAGGTGATAGCGTCCTTCGC
>Ga0134123_10001357_pt1 | contig 15907 bp, 8 predicted proteins | sample KB303_FD_96460 | JGI IMG/M metagenome (GOLD analysis project Ga0134123, IMG submission 96460) | Terrestrial soil microbial communities without Nitrogen fertilizer from Kellogg Biological Station, Michigan, USA - KB3-0-3 | ecosystem: Environmental > Terrestrial > Soil > Unclassified ...
AACGTTCATCCTGAGCTAGGATCAAACTCTTAAAAAAATTAGCACGAGAATTCACCCGTACGTGATTGGTTCTATTTAGTTTTCAAAGATCATCTATTCATTTTTTTTCTGATAGAGGGAAAAACGAACAAACCCAAAAATTTCTATAATATATTTTTAGTCAGCAATTATTTGAAAAGAAAAGGCGAAGATTCCATAATTTTCATTACGCATAAGAAGAAATATTATACTATCACTCTTATTGTTGTTATATATTAATAAAGAGAAATTTGTATAAATTAACACAGTTAAGAAATTCATTTAAATTTTTAGGAAGAAAATTTTTGATGTAATTTTATGCATTAGCGATATAACTACTTAAAAATATTATTATCGTATGAAAATTAGTTTGCTTGGAAAAAAAATTGGTATGACCCAGTTCCCGGAAGAGGGAAAATTTATTCCTGTCACGGCAATTTTAATTACTCCTAATATAGTAACTCAAATTAAAACCCAAGAAAAAGAAGGCTATGATGCTTGCCAACTGGCTTTTCAAGAATGTCGAGCCAAAGTTTTAAATAAGCCTCGGCTTGGTCATTTAAATAAAAATAAAATTGCTCCTCATAAATATTTGCAAGAGGCAAGAGATATGGTTGACTTTTCAGTCGGTTCTCAGTTGGACGCCACACTTTTCAAAGAAAAAGAAAGAATTAAAATCACCGGTACTTCCAAAGGAAAAGGATTTGCTGGAGTAATTAAAAGACATGGCTTTGCCCTTGGTGCTATGTCGCATGGTGGTGGTCCTGTTCACCGCTCAATTGGTTCAGCCGGCGGTGGTCGAGGTACTCGCCAAAAAGTTCCTAAAGGCAAAAAAATGCCCGGTCATCTGGGAAATGAGCGAGTAACTGTTCGCAATCTCCTCGTTGTAAAAATTCTTCCTGAGAAGCAAGTAATTTTAGTCAAAGGTGCTGTGCCTGGTAACAAAGAAGGATTAGTTACATTATCTAAAATTACCAAAGAATAAGCAATATCAAGTTCTAAAAATATTTTTTCGTTAAAGCAACAAAACCATAATTTAATTGCCTAAATGGCTTATTTTCTTTTAATTCAGGTTAAATTTTTAACTATAATAACTATTCCTATTGCCCCTAAAATAACTGCCCCGCCAACAATTCCTAAAACAACGGCTTTTTCTCCTTGTTTGTTGTTCTTTGGAGCAATATTGTGGAAAGAAGCAGATTCTATTCTTTGTTTGGATTTGAAAGAATTAATTTGCTGTTGGACTTGTTTAGTAAGCTGTGCTATTTGCTGAGAAGTTTCTAATTTAGATAAATAATTTTCCAAATCATTCTCAGCAGAGAGACCAGAGATTTTTAAATCTTCAACTTTAATTTGTTCTTTTTGGAGAAGTTTAGTAATTACTTTTTCGGCAGTTTTTTTAGCTTCTGGGAGGGGTTGCTGTTGAATTAATTTGATATTTAAGTCATTGATCAACTGCTCTTTTTTTTCTTCCTCTAATTCTTCTTTTACATCATTATCGTTTTCAACTTCTTTATTTGATGAAGAGACTGGCAAATTTTCAAGTTCTTCGAGAACTGCTTGGATTTGGCTAGGTTGGTAGGGGAGGGTTTCATCAGCAAGAATTTTTTCGGCTTTTTCAATAATTTTAACAGTTTTAGACGAAGGTTGAGGAGAAGCAGCAGGCGAATTTGGTCGAGAAGAGGAAGGAGTAGTAGGGGCAGTGGATTTTTCGCTCCCCTCCAGGCTTGAAGAAGGAGAGCCAAAACTTCTGCTTCCTCAGTTTCAATTACTGTCAGAAGAGATATTGCCAACTGAATTATTAGAAATTTTTTCATCATTGTCAGCGACTGGATTGCTTGTTGAGGTTGAATTCGTAAAGGAATTTGAGGTTCCAGTATTTTGACTAATAGCAGCAGATCCTTGAACTTGAGGTTCTGAACTTGGTGGTTGCTGTTCGAATGGTTGATATAACGAAGGATTAAAATATTGCTGCTGCTGTTGTTGTTGAAGAAAAGCATGTCGAGACCGCATTTTAGCAATTAATCTGTCTTTAAAGTTTTCTGGAAGGTGAAGATAATCAAGTAAATCAATTTGTTGGCTAATAATACCATTTAAATTATTTGGGATATTTTCAATCGCAATATGTGCCAGTATCTGGTGTGCCTTTTGTAATTCATTTTTGCTTACTCTAGTTGGGTCAATATCATTAGTAATTACAACTTGGTCTCCAATATTTTGATGATAACTACAAATCCCCTTAACGAAAGTAACATTCGGATCATCTGCTCTTCAATCGTTATTTCAGGCTGTTTGGGCATCAGAATCTAATTGGTTATCAAAAGCATCGTATTCACTGATTGGGTTCAAACCACTATTTATTCAAGCATTTTGTTTCTCTTGGGTATCAATCTCTCCTTTGCCCTGAAAGAATTCTTCCCAGGCATCATCCAATTCCTCGTATCTTTCTAAAATATTTACAGCAACTTCATTAAGAACGTTATCAACGAAGCATCAGGCAAAATTTTCTGGATTGTTTAAATCTTCTGACAAATCATCTGTTTCTCCGAAGTTTCGCAAGTTGTTATAATGATTAATATTAAAGGTAGTAATACCACTAGCAATTTGGCTTTTGTTAATTTCATTATTAACTTTTGTTCATTCGTCTAACTCGTCACCTTTAATTTCTCGTAAACAAGTTAATAATTGCCTTACAGCGTTGATTTTCGCTATTGTATTTAGTTCGGGGTGTTCTTCTTGGTTAAATAATTCTGTTTCCCTTGTGCTTAAATTTCATTCTTGATTATTAGCATTTCGATTGACAGCAGTGGCACAAGTTGCTTGTAAAACAGTTGATTTTTGCTCATTTCGAGCCGGATCCAAGTCTAAGTTATCTTTTAAGTCATAATAGTTATCATTAATTCTTGCTATTCCTTCATTACTAATTATTTCAGCCGGAATTCTTTTTTCTTCATCACCAAAACAATAAGCCGCAGCGGCTTGCTCGGCATTTAAACTTTTACCGAAATAAGCATCAATTATTTCATCAGAAACAGCAGAGGTTTCGTCGGGGTTAACTGGATTGCCACAGTATCCACGAAAAGCAAAGCGGAATTTTAAAATTCTTTTGTCTTGCGTATGTGAATAAAATTGACCTTTGTAGCAGGCTTTTCCTTTATTTTCATTAGGATCATTAAATAGTAAGTTAATGTCATATTCCGCATTGCCTTCAATATTTTTAACTTTTCATCAATTATTAAAGTATCCGCGGGCGATTTTGGGGTCTTCTATTCCAGCTTCTTCTTTTCAGCGAATTATTTCTTCTCCGTCTAGATTAAAAAATTCATAATCTTCGTCGTCTCCATTTTGGGGCAAAGGACGAGGGTTTTCTGACTCGTTGCCAGCTTTTCAAAAATCGTAAATGTATCTTGTGATAGGAATCTCTTCTTTTAAACTTTCTTTTCCTTCTTCTTTTATTTTCTCAAAAACTATGTTTTGGTTTCCTGGATTATTGTCTTTAATTTCCTTAATTATTTCTTCAATTCTTTCAAAAACTTTATTAATTAATAATTCGTCTCATGGTCCTTTTTCTTGGAATATTTTCTTAAGCTCTTTAATTCCTCTTAAAACTCAAATTTCACTTTTTAATTCATGATATAAATCTCTCAATTCGGCAAAATCAACCGCATTATCTATTCTTTCTTTTCAGCCTTCTTCTAATTCAACTTTATATTCAATATCTTTAATTAAAGGGTTTGTTTTGGCTCTTTCTTCATTCCCATTGGCAGTGGAGATAAGGTTTTGTTTTAAGAATTTTTTAGCAAAAAAAAGAGGAGTGTTTAATTCTTCAGCAGCAATTAGCGGAACATAATGACCGCCTCCTTTATCATTGATAGTGCCAGTATGGGAAATTCAAATATTTCTTCTTTCGCCAAACTTCTTAAACTCGTTTTCCCCACCATCATTACCAAATGCTTCATTATCGTTAATATCAATATATTGCGGTAAATTCACATTAAATATTGCGTCTTCTCTACTATGAAAGTTAGAAACTGTTATTATATTACAATTTAATAGAGTGGCTAAAGCGGATTGTTCGATACCTCCTGACTGGTTGCCTATGGTGATAATGTCGAGTAATACGTTAGCGTCTTCTGCTGTCACTCGCGTTTTAGGAATAAAACCCTCATCGTTTCGTTCTGGTCCCATAAATCTTTCACATTCGTCTTGAATAAGCTCTTGAAAGCAGTTTAGTCGCAGTTTGCTCGCCAGAGTTTCATCGCCATTAAGAAGTAAGGAAAAACTATTATAAAAACAATTATTATTAGTGCCACTGGCTTGGTAAGCAGTGAGTTTGTTTTTTCCAAAATAATCACTAAATGGTGGATTATTTAAAAGATTGTTCCGACCTTCGTCTTTTTGGCGGTTGTGAAGTTTATTTTCTCAGTTTGGGTCGCTGTTTAAGGACTCATTATTGTATTCAATTTCTTCGCAAAGTCTATTTAATTCGTCGCGCAATGACTGCTTGCTAATGTCCCAAATGTCAACCCCGCTTCGTTTTTTTCCATTAATGAACTGTCTCATTCCCTTGAGGATGTTATTAATTTTGGTTGTCTCGCTGTTTTTTTCTTCTCTTTCAATTCCTTCTTTAATTCTTCCATCTAGTATTCCAAAAATAACATCAGTGTTGCAAAGAGTTCCATTGCTGGCTTTTTGTAGACATTCACTACTTACTTCATTGGCTTCTTCAACCAGATTTCTTAATTCTTTAAGTTGTTCCAAAGTTAATTCAGTGTTTCGATAGATATTTTCCATTTCAGCATAGGTCCTCATTCCTTTATTAACTCCTTCTTCTATGCTTCCTCCGTCCATGGGAATAAGTGTAGCAAATTTTTCTTTTAATTCTTCAGCCTTTGTTTTTTGTTCTTGGATTTTTGTGTAAGGTGGGTAATGGTAATATTTTGGTAAATCATTAACTCTCACATGTAAATGATAAACACCTGTGCCGTGTGTGGATAGTCAACAAGTTTTATTATTTTCTAAATTAGTTTCCAAGTGATAAACTACTTTTTTCCAAAGAGCATTTTGAACTTCTGGAGGAGAATTTTTAACAAAGTTGCTAATATGCCTATAATCTAATCCTGTCTGTGGTAGAGGAATAATTAAAGTTGCATCTTTTTCTAAATTTGGAAAACTGCAAACAGGTTCGCCTTTGTTTTTATTAATATATTCTCGGAAAGAAGAATAATTATGCTCACTAATACTATTTGCTGGCATATAAGTTATCACAAATTCAAATGGCTGGTCAACTGTCTTGGGAGATAAAGGAATACATTCCCAAAAATAAACTGCTAGTTTAGAATTGGCATCTTTTAGAGCCGCGGTTAATTCTTCGCCCCCCGATTTTAAAATTTCAATGAAATCTTTTCAAGTTGCTTTTCTACCTTCCGAGTTTACAAATCAATATTTAAATTGCTTATCACTTAATTTTTCAAACTCAAATTTGAATTCATCTTTTATTTCTTCGGAGCTATCTTCATCTTCGCTTTCCTCATTCAAACTCTTCTCTTCACTGCTTTCAATTTCCTCATCCTCACTTTCTTCTTCCTCCTCGGAGCTTTCACTTTCTTCCAAAATCTCTTCACCTTCTGAGAGTTCTTCCTCTCCTTCGTTTTCTTCTAAATCATTAATGTCTTCCAAAGGCTCCTCGCTAGTGCTATCAGCAACAAATTCAATTAACTCTTTAATTTTTTCTTCTTGTTCCTTATAAACCTCAATCTCGCCTTGGCTCTGGTGGTTTTCTATGTATTCTTGTAAAAGTTTAATTTTTTCTTGGCTTAATTCTCCTTCTTCTTTTGCTTCTCAGGTTTTATCAATTATTGTTTTTGCCAAAGCATGAAGAACTTCTTTTCTGTTTTCTTCTAATTCATAACTCGCGGACGTTTCAATAAACGTTTTTCAAGAAAATGAAGATAAAAAATGTAAATTAAGTTTTTCGGGGTCTATGTCATAGGCTTCTAGCCGTTTTTCGATGTCGGTGATGAAAATTTTCTTTTCGTCTATATCGATGTAAAGGTGATCCAATATTTTTTTTCTTGCCAAGCGACGAGTTTCTTTTGCAATTCCTATCCTTATCTTCTTTCCCGTTAATGGCGAATTATCCATGTAAATAATCCTTGCGGGATTAATATTTTCATTAAGCCAAGAATTTTCTTCCAATAAATTATTTCGGTCTTTTTCACATTCTTCTTCGTCTTCAAAATCCGGAAAATGAGTTCTCACAATAGTGATATAATCCCTTGCTTCTTGGTCGGGGAAAAGAACCTCGGTTAAAAAGCGAAAGTTTTTAATTTCCTCACGGGTAAATCTTCCACCAATTACAAAAAGTATTTGTTTTATTCCTCTTTTTTCAATGATTTCAAGTAATTCAGGAGCAAATGATTTTTTGGCGGCTTCTTTGCTACCAAATTTGGTATCATTTAGTCCCAAAGTGTCAATAATACCGAAATTTTTTAATGATGCATCATCACCAGCAAAGTATTCTTGAGCAGATAATTCTGCTATCTGAAAATTTTTGGTTTGGCTGGTGCTTCTATCGCTTTCTCGAAAAACTTCTTCAAAATCGCCATTTTGGTTGAGAAGAACATTAGCCAGAGCCGATTTACCGCTGCCAGTTTGACCGATTAGTAAAATAATTGGTCCTTCGGAAATTTCTTCATTTTCTCCTGTTTCCTCTTCGCCTCCAGTTTCATATTCATTAGTAGTTTCGGAGTCTCTTCTTTCTTGTTCTCCTTCACTGGCTACCGAATGAAAGTCTTCGTCATTGCCATTTTCATCTTCTTCTGAACCAAAATAACTATAATTTTCTTGTTCATAAGTGTCGTCTTCATCCTCAATAACTGATTCTATTTCGTTATTTTCTTCACTTTCTGCTGACAATTCATTGATTTCTTGAACTATTTTCTTAACTTTGTCAAAAGTATCTTTAAAATCAAGTTCAGCAAATTTGTCCTCATAAGAGTTAATTTTAACAACTCCTTTTTCCAAGCATAATTTATCTAATTGTTCAGCAATTTCATTATATAATAATTGCTTTTTTTCCTCATTGACGAGGTCGGCGACTCTTCGTTTTTCTGCTTCTCATTCTTCCATTGTTAGACTTTCAATTCTTTCTTTATAAGCGACATGATCGGTACCCAAAATTTCCGTTGTCCTATTTTCCGTAATCACTAATTTTTCAGCATTAATTTTAATGTTTAATTCTTTGTCAAGTTTCTTGGTGAGTCAATAAGTTAAGGTCTCTCGATCAATTCCTTTTTCACCCATTAATTCAAGTCTTTCAGTTATTATTTCTATGTTAATTTCGGCTTGTTTTGCGTCGGGAAGCTCCGAATATTTTTTATGTTCTCATATTTGATTAGCATTTGAGAGAAATAGTTCAATAACATGGTTTTTAGCCTCTTCTGAATCTGAAATTACAAATAGGTGTCTAAAAGATTTGAGTTGAGAACGAAGACTTTCCAAACTATTGCTATTGAATTTAGATTTAAATAGTTCGTTTCCATTTACCACTTCTAATGCGTAATCATCATGGATTTGTAATTCATAAGTATTGATGCCTTCTTCTCCACCAATCAAATGTCAACTTGTTCATCTTTTCACAGATTCTTCTCCGCCTTCCTCGAAATATGTAGACATGTTATTTCATGCCAATTTTATTTTAATTTGGCTTCCTTCTTTAATAATTAAATCATCGCCGATATTCTTTGGTTCATTATAAATTCGTTCCTTGTCATCACTAATAAAATTAGGAAGTTGGGTTTTTATTAATTTGTCTTTGTTTTCTTCTGTGGCATCTTCGTGGTTAAAATTGTCAATTCGATAAGTTAATACTATTTCATCAATTATAATTGAACGAGTGTCACCAGAGGAGTCGGTTGTTTCTACTTTCACTGGTTCAATGGTATAACGGGCAAAGTATCTGTTTTCTTTCCTTCATTTGGTATCATCTTTACCACCAATTCCAGTAATTCTTACAGTTAGCGGGTTAGCCATATCGCTTTCTACAAATATACTTGACTCTTGTCCGTCATTAATAATTGCTCCAGCGTCTCCTTCACCAGTAATCGTTTCCAAAGGAATCAAAATTCCTTGCTCTTCACTATATTCCGCTGAAGAAGTGTCAGAAATTATAGGAGAAGAGGGTAATATTGAGGAGTCTTTTGATATCTCATAGAAGAAGGACTGCCCTCCTTTTATAAATTCAATGCTTTGGCAAGCCTGGGCTGGTATTATTAATTCATTTTCATTAAATTTTAAAGAAGGATCGGCAGTAAAATCAATAACGTCGCATTTATCAATGTCAATGCCTTTTATTTTTACTTCTATTAACCCGCCTTCTCCCATATCAGTTAACTTTTTTCACACATCTGAAATATTGTTTCAGTCATAAAAAAATACATGGCTGACTTTAGTTCCATTTTTCTCTCAAGGAAGTTCGATTTGGTGCTCTTTCATGCTTCCTTCAATTTCTGAATGGTTTACTTCTGCTATTCTCATTACAAGAGAATTAGAATGTTTTAGTTCAAAATAGGAGGGAAATAAGTCAGTGGTTTTAAAAATTAAATTTTCTCTTTTTATTGTCATATTATTACCTCTTTGCTAATAAATCATTTTTTGTGTGTGTGTGTGTGTGTGTGTTGAATTTTTTACCATTTATATATAATTTTAAACTATTTCTCTTTCAATTTCTTCAACTTGTTTTTTCAATTGTTCAGCCTGTTGGCTGGCCCGTAAGTATTGAAATAACCCTATTAAGCTATCTAATACACCTCATAATCCAATAGCCAGAGAAAGATAAAAAACATATTTATAATTAGAATTTTGTTGATGCATCTGTTCTATTTCTTTACGCAAGAAAATTTTCTCCACTGCTCAATAAGCAAGAAAAATCCCAAATCTAAATAAACCACTTCAAAATGAAGATAAAGCATTGGATTTGGCTTGAATCATTTCTCTTCATTGTTCACGGAGTTTAATGTAATTGATTATTTGTTGATTATTCATATATACATAAGTTTTAACAAGGAATTGTCTTAGTTTGTTTTTAATATTCTAAGTGTTGAGGGTAGCGAGGAAAAGGAATTACGTCTCGAATATTTTCTGTGCTAGTTAAAAACATTATTAACCTCTCTAAACCTAATCCAAAGCCACCGCTTGGAGCATAGCCGTACTTTCGCAAATCAAAATATCAGGCTAAATTATCAATATCTAAACCAATTTTTTGAGCCTTTTCTATTAAAACTTGGTAATTATCTTCTCGCATGCTGCCACCAATCATTTCACCCACTTGGGGAAATAATAAATCAAAACAAGCAACTGTTTTTTTATCAGAATTGTTTTTCATGTAAAAAGCCTTCAATTCAATAGGATAATTAATAACAAAGACCGGGATATTACCAAAATGTTGACAAAGATATTTTTCATGTTCTGATTGTAAGTCCATGCCTCATTTAATTTCATTATAGACAAAATTTTTTTTGTTTTTTGCTAATATTTCTAGGCTTTCAGCATAGGTAAATCGAGGAAAGTTAAGTTCACTAATTTTTTTTAATTCGCTAATTAATTCTTTTTGGTGGTATTTTTCTAAGTATTCTAATTCTGATGAGTTGTTTTTTATTATTTCTTTAATAACATATTTTAATAAACCCTCGGCTAAATTAAGAATATCATTTAAATTAGCAAAAGCCATTTCTGGCTCGATCATTCAAAATTCAGCTAAGTGTCGGGTCGTATGGGAATTTTCAGCTCGAAAGCAGGGACTAAAAGTATAAACTTTGCCTAAGCCTTGGGCTAAGGCCTCGGCTTGTAGTTGTCCGCTAACCGTTAATTTGGCTTGCTTGCGAAAAAAATCTTTTTCATATTGCCCATCGCGTCGAGTAGTAGCAGTAAATAATTCTCCGGCTCCTTCAGTATCATTTGCGGTAATTAAGGGAGTATGAATGTAATAAAATCCTTTTTGTTGAAAAAATTGGTGAATGGCTCAACTAATTCGATTTCTTAACTTAAAAACTGCTAAAAAGTAATTAGTTTTCGCCCGTAGATGAGGATAATTCCTTACTACTTCTAGAGGAATTGCTTGCTTTTGTAGGGGATAGTCTGCCCCAGTTAGGTTAATAAATTCAATTTTCTGGGCTTTTAATTCAATTTTCTGGGCTCGATCAGGAGTCAAAATCAATTTTCCTTTAATTATCAAACAACTACCGAAATTAACATTTTTTATTTCTTCCACTAAACGCAAAGGGCAGACGATTTGTAAATTTTGTAAACAAGAACCATCATTTAGAGTAATAAAACTAATATTTTTACTTTGTCGAATTGATTTTACTCAGCCTTGAACCTTTATTTCTTCTAATTGGCTCAGCTTCTGAGAATTTTGGTAAATTTCAGCGATAGTTAAGAAAGACATTTATATAAGATATTTTCTTGTTTTGTATAAGTAATTTTAATTTTATGCAGTTTTTGTAATAGACAATTACGAAAAATAGCAAAAGTAGAATTATTAATGGTTAGCATAAATAACTTTTTTGTTTGTTTTCGTCCAGAAAATTATCCGTTCATCAAAAATTTAAATAATAAACCATGGCACAAAATAATACCAAATTATCTGGCAAATTAGAACTAAATTGAGTTAATAAAAAATTTAATAACATTAAGATTGGAAAAATACCAATTAATTTTAGAACTAGGAGAGGAAGCAAGAAAAATGGAAAAGTGAAGATTTTTATTTATTACCAAAGGAGAAAATCACATAAAAATTGAAATATGTTAAAAGAAATATGTCGAATTTAAGCACAGAAAATTTTCAATTTAATAAGCAAAACGCAAATCTTTCTTATCAAGCGGTAATTATTATTTTACATTGGCTTGGTTGCACATGGGATGAACAACAATGAGCAAAAGCAATTATTCTAGGTCTTAACCACTGCTATCTTCCTTATAATATCAGATTTCTCTGTCCACAAGCTCCTACTATTTTTGTTGCTTATGATAAAGAAGAAAAGCCGGCTTGATATAATATAATTTCTCCAGAAGACTTAGAAAATGGTGAAAACGACCGTGGTTTGCTTGATTCTATTAAATGGATTGAAGAATTAATTAAAGAGGAAGTGGACAAAGGTATTCTTCCCCAAAATGTTTTCATTGCTGGAATTTCTCAAGGTGGATCGTTGGCTTTGGCTATTGCTATGTCTTCCCAATATGAGTTAGGCGGTTTTGTAGGTTTAGGATCTTTTTTACCTTACCCAAAAATTTTAAAAAGGGCTGAAAAAGGAAAGAACAAACAAACTCCGATTTTTATGGCTCATGGTCAAGAGGATAAACTTGTCCCCTATGAAGCGGCTCAAAAATCTTTCCAAATTTTAAAGCAAAATGGTTATCGTCAAATAAAAAAACCTAAAGTTTATCCCGGATTAGGTCATGAATCCCAGCATTTTCTTCCAATGATAAAGGACGGTTTAGGTTTTTTTGAGAAGATCTTTCAAACAAAAAACTTGCCTAAGTTAATTTTTCTTGATCCAAAAAATGTTGTGATAGTAAGGAAATAAATAATAATTAAGTTTTTGAAGCAATAATTTCTAAGCGATTAATCTTCTAAATCAAAAGTTATTTTCAAAGCCAATTTAACTTGAATCATTATCTCTTTGCTAACTACTCCTAACCGCTTAATTAGACGTAATTCTTTGTAAATAGTAAAAGAATAACCAACTAGAATTTTGCTTGGGTGATCCAAACCGTTTTCGGAGTATTCTCGATAAAAACTTCAAAGGGTTTAACATGCTCGACATCAGTAGTTAATGTGGCAGTGGTTATGAGATTATCAAATTCATTTTGGAGGTTATTGCTAATTACCAAAACAGGACAGAAAGGCTTAGAAAATTCTTTAATTTTGGGAAGTTCGGCTAGTCAAATTTCCCCTTGGCGAGGAATACTTAATCTCTTACTAAGTTTGGGATTTTTTTCTTTTTTTTTCTTCATTCTTTTCAATTTGAGTTAAAACATCTCGTGTAGAAATATTTTCCCAGGCTCCTAGTTCTGCTTGCAACTTCTTATTTTTAGCATTATCCTTATATCCAGCGATCATTCTTTGCCTTAGTTCTTCTTTTTTTCTTTCTTGCTCCTTAGTCAATTTTTCAACTATCGCTTTATCAACAAAGCGGCTAATTTTTCGATCACCGGCTAGTTTTCGCAATTGATTATAAGTTTCTTCTTGCAGATAAATATTTACGCTTCTTCCGCTCATATATATAGTTTTATTTGCCTAGGTAGGGAGAGAATAGCAAAGCGTCCTAATTTAAGGAAAAAGAAACTCAAAGGCAACGATTTAATCTGTATCATGTCTGAAAAAGATTGTGCTTAAAATGTATCCTTATCGAGTCTGGTTTTATTAGGGAAAAATGATTGACCAAATTCAGAGTACCGATAGTAAGAGGATAATTTATCATCATTTGAGCAAAACTTTATAAAATTTAATTATATGAAAAGTGCTGATATTATTATTATTGGTGGTGGTCATGCTGGAATTGAGGCAGCCTGAATTAATGCTAAATTAGGAAATAAAGTCTGCTTGATTACTCTGAATAAGGAAAAAATCGGTTTTATGCCTTGTAATCCTTCCATTGGTGGTTCAGCCAAAGGAATAGTAGTGAGAGAAATTGATGCTTTGGGAGGAATAATGAGCCAAGCAGCAGATGCTACTTCTTTACAATTTAAACTTTTGAATTTTGCTTCTGGTCCAGCAGTTCAGGCTTTGCGAATTCAATCAGACAAAATTGCTTACGCTCGCTATATGCAAAATTCAATTGCTCGACAAAAAAATATTGAATTAATAGAAGGAGCAGTAGAAAGTTTAGTAATCAAAAAAAACGAAGTTATTGGAGTTAAATTGACTAGTCAGCAAAACATTTACAGTAAAGCAGTAATTTTAACTACCGGAACTTATTTACAACCAATTACTTATAAGGGAAAACAAAGCAATATTGAAGGACCTGATGGAGAAAGAAAAGTGATTAATGGTATTTCTCAACAATTAAAAGAATTAGGATTCAATTTAAAACGCTTTAAAACCGGAACTAGTCCGAGGATTTTGAAAAATAGCATCGATTATACTCAGTTTAAATTAGAACCAGGGCACAATTTGCCCTTAAAATTTTCTTATCGTAGCAAAAATTCAGAGTTATTACCTTTTGAAGAGCAATTACCTTGTTATTTACTTCACACTAACGAGAATACACATCAAATTATTCGAGAAAACTCTCATTCATCGCCCATTTTCTACAAAAAAGATTTAGGGGCTGGTCCTCGTTATTGTCCTAGTATCGAACATAAAGTTTGCCTTTTTGCAGACAAAGAAAGACACCAAATTTTTGTAGAGCCCGAAGCAAGGGAGTTAGACACCATTTATTTACAAGGACTGTCAACTTCCTTACCAATTGAGATTCAAGAAAAAGTTTTAAGAACTCTTCCTGGATTCGAAAAAGCCCGAGTGAAAAAATGAGGTTATGCAATTGAATATGATGCATTAGACTCTACACAATTAAAAAAAACTTTGGAAACTAAATTAATTAATAATCTTTTTACTGCTGGACAAATCAATGGAACTACTGGTTATGAAGAAGCTGCAGCACAAGGAATAATAGCCGGAATAAACGCCAATCAAAAAATCAAAAATCTATCGCCATTAATTTTAGGTCGAGAGCAGGCTTATATTGGAGTTTTGGTTGATGACTTGGTTACCAAAGAAATTAATGATCCTTACCGACTTTTGACTTCCCGAGCAGAATACCGCTTGCTTCTACGGCATGACAATGCCGATACTCGTCTTTATCCAGTTGCCCAGCAATTAGGATTATTATCTAAAGATCAGCAAAAAGAGTTTCAACAAAAACAAGAATTGCAAAAAATTGTTACTCAAAAATTACAAAAAGTAAAATTTACTTTGTTTGAATTAAGTCAATATTTTCCTCAACTGGATGTCAACAAGTGAAAAACCATTAAAATAATTAACGCCTATGATTTGCTAGTAAGAAATAACAAACTTTATTTGGCAGACTTAAGTCTTTGAATCCCCGAAATCCAGAAATTGTCCTGAGAAGCCCAAAGAGAATGCGAAATTAATATTAAATACAAAGGCTACATTAAAAGGCAAGAACAAGAAGTAGAAAAAATGAAAAAATTAGAAAGCAAATTGCTGCCGGCCAATCTTGATTATGACCAAGTTCCCAACTTGTCTTTAGAGGAAAAAGAAAAGTTGAAAAAGCGTCGTCCTTCTTCCTTATCTGAAGCCAAAAGCATTGCCGGAATTAATCCTACTGGCTTACAAGTATTAAGCCATTATTGTCGTTAATTTTTAAATTACTCAACAAGTATTAAACGCCAGCGTTATTCTTAATAATTAATTGATACTTTTCTAAATATTCTAGTTGCTCTAAATGATTTTTATTAAGAATAGTTGCTAATTCTTCTTTTCAGTTAATAATTTCTCCTTTTTTTTGCCGATAATCAATAATCCGACGAGCATAACTTTCTCCAACACCAGTAATAGCCAAAAAAGGAACCAAAATTTGCCCATTGACGGTTTGGAAGTTCTTAATATCTGACTTATTAAAGTCAATTCCTAGACTAAATTCTAAATTCTTTTTTTTCATTTCCAAAATAATTTTCAAGGTATAAAGTAATTCTTTTTCCTTGATCGTTAATTTTCAATCTCGCAAACTATAACTAGGGATATTTACTTTGCCCTTAATTTGCTTTTTTTCGGCTTCAGATAAATTTAAATGCGGTAATAATTTTCCTAGAAGGAGATTTTTGCTTGGTTCTGAAGAATTTTCAATTTGGGCAATAATTTTTTTTTTGGTATTCTGGAGAATAGTGCTAATTTCTCCTTTTTTTTGAATTACAAATTCATCTTTATTTGTTTTGTCGCCGTTAATTCCTTTGATTAACTCTTGTAATACTTTAGTAATTGAAAGTAATTCTTTTTCGCTATTTTTAGCTTTTCCAACGCTTTCTAAAAGTTTTTCAAGACGGAAATTAATGCTTGCGGGATCAAAAGTCATTAACCAGATGTCATGAACTGCTACATGATAAGTTAAAAGTACAGAATAAAATTCTTGAGGATGATAAACTTTGTAATAAGCTGTCTTCCAAGCCGTAGTAGTATAAGCAATAGCATGGGGTTTAGGAAAAATATATTGAATCTTGCTTAAAATGCTGTAATATTTTTCCCCCGAAGTTAATTCTTTGCTTGATTTTTTAATTTCTTGGATTTCTTTAAGCAAAGTTTTGGATTTTAGTGGTAATAATCTAGCCAAAAAATCAATATTTTCGAGGATTAGTTTTCTTTGGCTAATCAACCATTCTGCTTTGTCAACTTCTTGCTCTGGTTGGGAAATAAGTTCCTTAATTTGATGTTTTTTTTCAATTTCTTGGAGCAGCTTTTGTGCCTCAGATTTTTGGTTACTTTCTTTTAAAATTTGCTGAGTTTTTTGAAGAATATTCAGCAAGCAATTGATTTTTTCTTGATTTTTGAGTTCTGGTGATGCTGGCATTAATTATACTTATTTTTAAAGTAATTTATTTTCTATTAGTTCACCCAGTTGAAGTAATAATTTATCTTGTCGATAAGCAGCATTAATGTTAATACTTACTGGTAAACCATTAACAAATCCAATTGGTAGACTTAAACTAGGAAAGCCGCCCAAGTTGGCTAAAAGTAGCAAATTATCACTCCAATGAGTTTCGCTGCCGGTGAAAAAAAAGGTGCTATGTTCGATTTTAGGGGCTTCGCTGTTTGTACTCGGCAAGAGCAAAAAATCATATTGGCGAAAAACTTTATCAGTTCAGTCTTTTA
>Ga0134123_10001362_pt1 | contig 15877 bp, 11 predicted proteins | sample KB303_FD_96460 | JGI IMG/M metagenome (GOLD analysis project Ga0134123, IMG submission 96460) | Terrestrial soil microbial communities without Nitrogen fertilizer from Kellogg Biological Station, Michigan, USA - KB3-0-3 | ecosystem: Environmental > Terrestrial > Soil > Unclassified ...
ATAAAGGTTCCTGTATATGGTTTAGGTTTTAATGTAACCTCGGGCAGCCCGAATTTTTCAGCAGTCACTTTTACAACATCCGGCACTTATAATGCCGGAGACATTCTCAACTTTAAATTCTGGGAATGCAATTTTGATGTGTACCCTTCCTCCAGTGCAGTGCAGCGCGGCTCCACTATCACAACAGGACTGGGACCCGGTTCTCACACCTTCAGCTCCTTAGGAATTACTATAGCCACGGGTTCATTCCATTGTTTTTATATCACGGTTGATATTGCGCCCGGGGCTGTTGGCGGACATACTATCATTTGCAACACGATCACTAAAGCCAATACCATCATTTCAGGAACTAACAATTATGGAACAAACCTCCCGGGAGGGACGCAAACAATAGCAGGAGGTTTGCCTGTTGAGCTGCTATTTTTTTCCGGAAAAAATTTCGGGAAAGGAAATCACCTCGAATGGTCTACAGCATCAGAAATAAATAATGATTTTTTTGCTGTTGAAAGAAGTATGGATGGAATCCATTTTGAATGGATAGCGAGAGTCAATGGGGCAGGCAGCAGCAATGCAGTTCATACATATAATTATACCGACAGTTTTCTTCCCGGTTCCCGGCCCCTTTACTATTATCGCTTAAAGCAAACCGACTATAATGGAAGAAGCGAATATTCAACTATAATTTTCGTGCATGTTGCCACTGAAAATAAATTATTAAACATTCACTTTGACCCTCCTTCACACACGCTTATTGTGGAAACATATTTTGAAGAAGATGGTAAATACCGGTTCACTGTCATGGATGTATCAGGTTATACAATTTACGATCATCCGGAAAATGCAGCAAAAGGGAAAAATGTTTTCCCGGTTTTATTGACTTCATTTTCCAATGGAGTGTATATTATAAAAATTTCGGGCAACAACACATTATTACAGTCAAAATTCCTGGTAAACCGGTAATGCCTCATTTTAAAAATATTTAAGTGAATCTTAGTGTCATTGCGGGAAAAAATAACAGCCACAATCCCGATAGCCCTGAAGGGACTCCTATGGAGCTATCGGGACTAAGACACAAAGAAGCATAAAGAAAAAATCAAACCGGGACGCTGCGGATAAACTGAAAACATTGCCTGCAAAATTTTTTTTTTAGCATCTGCTAAAAACGGTTCAACATAATTCTTATAGTGCGCTTACACCTTCCACATCCAGCTGAACTTGTCTTCTTCACCATACCATATTTTGTCAAGCTCTTTTGAAATGATGCCGGAAATTGAATTTTCAGTGTTTGGGGGAAGCGCATAATCTTTCCCGTTATACCCTATTGTTACGATAGGAGCAACAACAGCGGCAGTGCCTGCACCAAAAGCTTCCTGCAGGCGGTTTTCAGAGAGCGCGTCCATCACTTCATCAATGGCAATTCTGCGCACTTCAGATTTTATTCCCATGTCTTTGGCAATGGTAAGGATACTGTCGCGGGTAATGCCTTCGAGAATAGTGGTGCCTGCGGGGGGAGTTACCAATACGTTATTAATTACGAAAGCCACATTCATGCTTCCTGATTCTTCAATATAGCGATGGTGCTGCGCATCGGTCCATATCAGCTGGTGATATCCTTTTTTCTGCGCAAGCTTTGCAGGTAAAAGTGAACGCCCGTAATTGCCTGCTGCTTTAGCAAATCCCACTCCTCCCGGTCCGGCCCGGGTATATTCCGTTTCGACAAGAACCTTAAGCGGAACATTGTATAATTTGCTCACGGGCCCGGTAATAATGGCGAGCACGTAGGTATCAGAAGGTTTTAATCCCACATGCTCTTCACTGCCGAACATAACGGGACGGATATATAATGAAGTGCCCCCGGCAGAAGGAACCCAGTCACGGTCCAGGTCAATAAGGCGGGTGAGCCCTTCCATGAAAATTTCTCCGGGAATTTCGGGCATTTGCATCCGCACTGCCGATTTATTCAAACGCCTGTGATTATCGAGCGGGCGAAAAATACGCACCTCTCCTTTATTATTCCGGTATGCTTTAAAGCCCTCGAAAATTGCCTGCCCGTAATGCAGTGCCGACATGGCAGGTGTGAATTGTATTTTACCATAAGGAATAATCTGCCCTGAATTCCACTTGTTGTTTTTATATTCAGCAATGAACATGTGGTCGGAATACACTTTTCCGAAAGAAAGATTGCTGAAGTCAACTTCGTTAAGGCGTGAGGCTGATGTTTTTTTAATATCTATGGATGCTGCTTTAAGCATGTTGCTTTAATTTATAAAATGTACAAGTCACGGATAATTTTTCAAATATATTCAAAACATTCTCATACACCGCCACATGATCGGGGTTACGGTGCTGCGCAACCCTGGTTAAAACACCAGGCAGCGGGTAAAGATTAAAAGAGTACTTTTACCAAAAATGCATTATGGAAATAACTTTAAGACAAGGCGTTTCACACGGAAGCAAAGTAAAATATAACTTCAATGAAAATGTTTTCCGGCTTGGCGCATCAAGTGCAGGTTCAGGTATCTGCAATTTAGACGGAAAATTTCTGCGGGGCGGAAGTTATGCCGGAGGTACTGCCCTTTATAATTTTGATGGAAAATATTACAGGGAAGGAGCTTCAGCCTCAGGAACCGCCCTATACAATTGGGATGGCCGTTTCATTCGTGAAGGGTCTTCTCTAAACGGAACCATCCATTCTAACCTGGACGGCTCTTTAATGAGAGAAGGCAGTTCTGTTACAGGTGAGGTTCTTTTTAATATAGAGGGCGGAATGTTACCTGACGCCATCTTAATTTTTGCCGCGGTAAGGTAAAAGCTTATTGCCGGTAATCTTTTAAACTGGAAGATTTTCCATTTCTTTTTAAAACTATTTTTACTCTGATCTCTGAACTGAGCCGGGCCGGGTACAGAAAAGAGCCGGATTTTTAAAGCATATTAAATCTTCCTGAAGCTACAAAAGCTGCCATAGCTAAAAGAATAAAGTTGAAAACGATTGCCCTGGTTTCATTGCGTTTTGTATGATGAATGATGGCAAGCAATTGAATTAAAACTATCCCGATCGCTGAAACCGGTGTAAGCACAGGAACAATGTTTAACAGCCATGGAAGAATAAGTCCTGATGCCGTAAGCAGCTCGATGATCCCAATCAGGTACAAAGAGAAAGAAAAACTTTTTGCCCGGCTGGCACCTGATCTTACCGATTGTTTCGTGCTTTTTGCTGATTTCGAAATTCCCGCCATGAGGAACATTGCAGCGAGTATAAACTGAACTATCCAAAGCAGTATGTTCATAATTTGATTCCAGGTTATAGCAAGGACGAAAGTGTGTGAACGGTGCACTGTAATGGCAGGAAATTAGTTGTCTGCTATTAATGAACAAAAATTTTCACCCGTGAGTTTGTCAGTTTTCTTTTGGTTGTTGTAATCTTTTTTATATTGATCATTAAAAAATAATGCCATTCAAAAAAATAATAAAGAAGAAATTTTTGCAACTCAGGAGATGGCAAATGATGCGCGTGCGCTAACCGGTAATGATGCGGCAACTACCAGCAAGCGGGGTTCCTGAAGCGGATTTGCACGCTTGTTTTTATTTTAATTTAAACTCTATTCCGTGCAAATCCCTTTTATAACAGCCTGCTTTCCAAATGAAGAAACAAACCGTATCAAAACAATTCCCTCCTGCAAACCTGCTTTTTCTTTCTCCTTCAGCGAAACAGGAATAGTATTTATTCCTTTTCTGAATTTCCCCTGCCTGATTATTTTTATTTCATGCCCGCTCACATCATACGCAGAAAGCCGTGCTGTCATATCTTCAGGCAATCTTAACCGCAGGGTGGCATTACCTTTAAAAGGATCAGGATACATAGATAAACTAATATTGCTTTTTTCAGCCTGCATGTTTGAAGCTGACGTGAGCGCGCTCAAATCATATTTATACATGGAACGCCCATAAGTTGCTGCAAGCAGCGTCATAGTAGGATAATGTATCCTTAATGCTGTGATGGGAACAGTGGGAAGAGAAGTTCCCATTACCTGCCAGGACGTTGTGCCCTGGTATGCATAGAAAACTCCTGCATCAGTTGCGACATATAATGTGGTGTTCACCGTATCCATCTCTATATAATTTACCGGCACATCCGGGAGGTTGCCCCCGATATCCGTCCAGGTCTGCCCGCCATTTGCAGTATGATAAACATGCGACATATTCTCATGATAGCGGTACCCGGAGAGGGAAAGGTAAGCGCTCATAGCATCATGAGGATCGGCAGCTATATGAGTTACCCAACGCACAGGCAGCCCGCTGCTGATATCACTCCAGGCTGCACCGTTATTGACGGTAATCCATACATGGCCGTCATCCGTTCCGGCATATATAACATTGGTATCAGCCGCAGAAGCATTCAGCGTGGTAATAGTTTCAAATACGACAGGATAACTGGTAGCCACACCGGTGTTATTGGTTAAATCAGGGCTCATCACATTCCAGTTCATACCCTGGTCGGTTGTTTTATATACTTTATTAGTTCCAAGAAAAAGGGATTTTGAGTTAAGCGGGTTAAAAACAAAAGGAGTGTTCCAGTTGAAACGGTCAGTAAAACCCACCCCGTTTGTTCCCACATTCAAAGCGCCATACTGGCTTTCAGCGTAAACCTGTGACGGGTTATCCGGGTCAACTAACACTCCGAATCCATCACCGCCCCAGATGCTTGACCAGTTATTGAGACCTCCGTTAGGTGTAAAATTAACTCCGTTATCCTGCGCACCGCCATATATACTCTGCGGATTCTGCTCATCCACTTCGCACGTATAGAACTGGGTAATGGGTAAGGTCACATCATGCACCCAGCCGCTTCCGCCATTGGTGGAAATATAAAACCCTCCGTCATTGCCCAGCAAAACTAAGTTATGATCCTGGGGATGTATATATACTTCATGCTGATCGGGGTGAATGCTGAATGAAGATGAATTCCATGAAGTTCCGCCATTCGTTGATTTATGCAGATCGAAGTCAATAAAAAATACTGTATTGGGATCGGTGGGATCAATTTTAATTCTTCCGAACCAATAGCTGTAAGCGGTGGAGGCGGCCTGCGTAACGGGTGTCCATGTATCGCCAAGGTCAGTCGTTTTATAAATGCCGATGTTGGCCCCGCTGGGATCTGTAAAAGTGGCATAAAGAATATTTGGATCGGTCTGCGAAATGTCAATTCCCACACGCCCCAGGATTCCAAGTGAAGAAAGACCATTGGTAAGCTTTACCCATGTTGCTCCACCGTCATAAGAACGGTAAATACCTGAAGCCGGTCCGCCATAATTCCTGCGTTCAGGTCTGCGGATGCGTGTCCATAAACATGCAAAAACGGTATCAGGATGCTGCGGATGAACAACTATATCCGTGCCCCCGGTGGAATCGTTCTGGAAAAGCACCTGTTGCCAGGTGGTTCCGCCATTGGAAGTTTTGTATATGCCGCGCTGAGTGGTGTTGCCAAAGAGATCACCCATGGCAGCCACATAGAGAATATCTTTATTAAACGGGTTAACAGCAATCCGGCCGGTGTTACGTGTGGAGTCAAGCCCTGCATAACTCCATGTATTTCCGGCATCCGTTGATTTATAAATACCCATTCCATCATACGTTACAGAGCCTCCACCGGCATTGCCTTCACCGGTTCCTGCATATAATGTATTGGCATCAGAAGGAGCAATGGCAAGATCGCCAATGGAAAGAGTTGGCTGCGAATCAAATATTGGCGCCCATGTAACTCCGGCATCGGTTGATTTAAATATTCCTCCCGATGCCGCGCACAGGTACATTATTTGAAAGGATGAAGAGTGCATTTCCACGTCTGTGATCCTTCCCCCGATGTTAACAGGCCCTGCAAATTGCCAGTTAGCCGTCATATTGGCTGACCTCATTGCCTTACGTTCGTTGCTGACATAGTTCACTGCATTGTGGTAAGCATCATAGTCAATTTTTCCGTAAGGAAAAATTCTCTGGTTAATAAACCAATCGTTTACCTCCTGTTTTCTTTCATGTTCTTCTTCACAATCGTTTTTATTGCAGGAAACAAAAACCAACAATAATAATGAGCTGAATATTGCAAGGCGTGAGATTGTATTCATGGAAATTCGAATTTATGATTCAAACTTACGGAATTATATGTACTTGCAGTGTCTCCCATTTCGGGATATGAAGAAATCGAAAATAAAAATAAACTTTTTAAGGGGAGGACAGATGGCAGAAGGCGGAGGACAGATGACGGAGGACAGATGGCAGAGGGCAGAGGGCAGAAGGCAGTATATCCGAAGCCGGCCTATGCTATGAAATACGATTGCTGATAATTTCCTGGGAGGAAATTATATTTTTTAAAGGAAGGATTTGAAAAGTTGATGAGGTGCTTTTAAAAAGCGGGAACGGGGATGGGAGATGTTAACAAACGGGACAGGTAAATCGTTATGCTAATCCCAGCTATCGGAATGAAACAGAAAAAGGAAGACTTGGTTCAGAGCGGGTGCTCCATTTTAAATCCGGCATGTCCGAAGAACTCCTAAGGAGAAACTGCGTTAACCTGCCGGGTGTGATTTGCTAACTGTTTACCGGAAATATTATTCAGCGGCTTCCCAAACCTTTTCAGGATCAGAAGCATTTTTAAAATCACCTTTCATCGCCTTAAGCCCGTAACGTTCGCGGGCTATCTCATCTTTTGATCGCTTCCCCAACTTTTTCATTACAGCATAAGGAGGACTCCAGCCTGTGATGGCCTGCTCTGCCATTACTACGGCAGCGGCTGCAGAAAGGATGAGCCATTTTTTATCTACAAATGCACCCAGTAGCGCCCCTGAAAGAGAGATAAGCGCGGCATTCAATAACAATGTGCGTTCGGCATCCCATTCCTGTCCCAGTTCCGCAATGCGGTCAATTTTTGCCTGCCGTCCCTTGTGGCCGTATTCATGCAATGGAGACTGCGATTCACTTGCATTTTCATTCCGGGGCGCTTCCTGCTGTTTTTTTTCTTTTGTGTTTTCCATTATAAATGATTTTTAATAGTTCCGTTAAAAATTAGTGCCACATACCAGTTGCCACAAAATAAGAAGAGCGAAGACAAGAAATCTCCGCTCTGACTTAAGTTTAACAAAATTGATTTACGTTTTTCCGGAAGCCGTTACATTTTACTTTTTTTTCACTTTCCGCGACACGCACATAGATACAGGGGGAAAGATGCAAATTGGAATTTGCTGCATTTAAAACCGGCAGGTCCGAAGGACTCCTAAGGAGAAACTGCGTTAACCTCCCGTGTTGGGGGTTGCAAGAGATTTTGACGGGACAATATAACCTGACAGGGGTTCCGCGAAATGGCGAAACGACCTGTCAGGTGAAATCAACAAGACTGCAATTCAAACTTTTAAATTTTTGAAAAGTTAGGTTTAAGTCCGAAATCTTTGTCTCGTTGAAGAGTTCTTAGAGTTGGGTCAAGCTGAATTGCTATTTTATAATGTTTTAATATTTCTCCTGCAGGCTTACCGTCATTTTTCAAAGAGACTGTATAATCAAGCTGGGCTTTAGCTGCATTAGGATCAATTTCCAGTCCCTTTTTATAGTGTTTTATTGCTTCTTCATGCTTGTTATATCGTACATCCAAAAGATAAGCGTAATTAACTTGCGCTAATGCATAATCTTTTAAACTATCAGGCTTAATCTCTAATGCCTTTTCATAATGGAACTTTGCACCCGGATAATCATTGAAGTTTTCTTCTAAAAGAAAAGCATAACCATAATGAGCACCAGCATCGTTGGGATTTAAGTCCAATGTCTTTTCAAAATGTTTTTTTGCTTCTGCAAAATCATCGAAATTAAATTTAAGGAGAATAGCATAATTGAAATGGGCCTCTGTACGGTTCGAGTCTAAGTCCAATGCTATTTCATAATGGTTTTTTGCTCCTTCAAAATCCTTGAAATTATTTTCAAGGAATAGGGCATAATTATAATGTGCAATCGCATTGTTTGGATCTAACTTCAATGCTATTTCATAATGTTTTTTTGCTCCTTCAAAATCTTTAATATAGGTCTTAAGAAGAATTGCATAATTATTATGCACCTCAGAAAAATTTGCGTTTAAGTTTAAGATTTTTTCGTAATATTTCTTTGCTTCGGCATAAATCTTTAATTCGTGATTACACACTCCTAATGCAAATAACAGTTCTTCATTATCCTTATGTGCTACTTCAGAATGCTTAAACAAGATTAATGCTCTTGTATAATTCTCATTTGCGAAGGCTTTCGAACCTTGAACCCAATAAATGATATAATCTATATCCTTTTGAAGCTTTCCTTCCTTCACCTCGCTCAAACTCGCCATTTTTTCAATTTGGCTTTCTCCTTTTTTCCCCGTAGAAATATTTACAAACTTCAAACATGCTTCATTGGTATCATTTGAACAATGGTCATAAAGATCGCCCCAGATGACCAGGTCTGCCTTCAGCTTTTTTCCCAGGGAATTGGCTTCTGCATAACTATGAATACAATCCAGTGTATCATATTTCACCTGTAAGTTCAATGTATCCTTTTCATTTAAGTCACGGAGACGGGTTATTATGGTATTCTCAATATCGGTCTTTTTATATTGGCATTTTTGAAGTGGCTGGAAGGGAAGTAGCAAAACATTATAGCTCCCTTTGGTGGTATCAAATGGTTCCATCACATAAGCATCTGCGGTATGTATAAAAGGTAAATAAGGTTTTATATAATCTGACCATAAATGTTTTCCTGTGAAAGAATCAATAAATGAAGCCAACGCAACAATGAAAAGTGCCGGCTGCCAAATATGATTTTTACAGAGAATAAATTTCTGTCTTTTTCTGCACCTTAAAAGTGATTTAGTTCTTCCTATACACTTCATAAGAATTAATAACAATAAAACCGAATCTCCTTTTTTTAGAGACGCAGTTGTTTTCATTTCAAGCGAAAGTAATTTTTCTTTCCCACTCCACAAAAAAATAAAAGGAGAGTTTTGGTTTTTTATTTATCAGTTTTTATTTTCCACTTCTTTTTTAAATTGTATTTTGTACTCCTGGTGCCAAGGAATATCGGAGGAGCACTGATAGCGATTACTATTACATCAAATCTAAGTAAATCATTTACACCTTTTTTTCCATTGACTATTGCAGCAACGGGTAATCCAATTACTCCCAAAACACCGGCAAATGCCAGATAGCCGAATGGTGCAAGCCATTCCCTGTTTTTAAACCAGTCCTTTTTAATATAAAGAATTTGCGAATTTGGAAGTGCCAGCGTATCGTCAATGTATTTTCTTATTGTTCTCATCTCGTCTTTTCCCCTTTTTCCGCGGTGATCTTCATAGTGAACGATTTCTGTTTCCGTTCCCGGGATCCAACGGGTTATTGTTACAGTTGTGTCACTGAATGAAAGTATTTCTGAATCGTAAGTTGTATCGGTAGTTTTAAAAGTATATTCTCTGTCTAAGTATAATTTTTTGTATCTGTTTACTTTCTTCCTGTGCTGCAGGACAAGCGGCTCCTGACCAAAATGATTTCTGTAATACTCATCATAATCTCTCTTGTAAGAGATGTCCCTTCCTGGAAATTTATAGCATAACGATACAGAAACAAAATGTCCGCCAATATCGCTTATGAGCTGTTTATCATTGTTGAATGGCGCGTAATTATACAGAACACGGAGCCCTATGTTCTGTTTTCCAAACTTATTTATCCAGGTATTCATTCCAAGTGAAATTCCCCATGTGGAAATATCTAATGTTGAATCAGCATGGCTTTTCGGATTTGGATGATTAATATCTATAGACTCAGAATGAAAACCAGCAACAAGCTCGGTAAAAAGTAATTTGTTTCTGAATACCCTGTAGTTTACACATCCGCCTGCGCTTATGCCTGACGGTGTTTTTACTTCCGTCACTGTATTGTCTATTATAACTTCTGTCTTCTTTTTATCAATCAAAAATCTTGGTGTCAATCCTAAATCACACCTGATCTTATGAGATATTTTAAAACCAATACCAACGCCAAATTGGAAGCAGGGACTATAATACGCTGATAGTTTACCAAGTGGCATCCAAGTGCCGGCAGAAGCATTTAGTGCGCCAGGACAAAAACTCCAGATGCTGTCTAAACAAGAATTGCCTGGTATTTTTGATTTAAATGTTTGAGTAGTATCCTGTGAAAAAGCAATCGGGGAGAAAAGATATGTCGAGAGGAAAGCTATTATCCATACAAGACTAGATTTTTTCATTCCGCTCTCGCGTGTGCTGGCACACACGATTTTATTTTAGGGTTATTCTTTTTTACTTAAGCGAAAGTAATTTTTCTTTCCCAATTCACAAAAAAAATAAAAGGGAAGTAGTGTATCAGTTGGAATTAAGTTAAGCTTTTTTTGTACCCTGATCCGCCTAAGGCGGAGAACCTGCTAATAAATATTTGAGAAACTCTTAGCTCAACAGCCCGATTTTTGCATCTTAAAAAATCTTTACCAAAAACTTTTTCCTGGTCCTCCTTTAGGACTCAGGGGTTTGCAGAAGACATACTAACACAAAGAAAAATTCAAACTGATACATTAATAAAAGGGCGTGGGGTTTTGTTTTTTACTAAAACAGAAACTGAACACTTAAATATTCTTTTGTTCTTACATATACTTCATTGGCTCGTATCCCAATAACCTCCGGTACAATACGATCTGGCCAATGCAGTTGGCTTCGCGGTACATCATGAAAGCAAAGAGATCAAAATATGGCATTGAAAAATTTTCACCCTGCATGGTGAATGTGCTGTCCAGCTTTTCTGTGCTTACATTTAAAAAAGCAGTTCTTAAAAGCGGGCTGATGGTTATCCAGTCTTTTTTAAATTCGGTGAGCGAAGGATACGTAACGTCATCTTTAATACCCTGGTGGTTTTTAAAAAGTTCATCAGCGGCCGGTTTGCGGTCAATGCCGAGCAGCCTCGCTGTTTCGAACCGTTCCTGGACAAGGCTGCCTGCCAGCCACGCAACATGATTGGCTTTTGAGTTGAGGCGGTTATGCGCATCTTTATCAGAAATTCCGTCAATCACTTTTGAAAAATAATCTGTATGCATATCATACAATACAGAGTGAATACATCCGGCTGTCTTTTACTGTTACCTTTTCCATGTTTGTTTTTAAAAATTATTAAAATTCAGATTACAAATTTACATTTTCTTTCCGGGAAGCCGGTTGTTATACTTTAAGCAAAGTATTTTTTCTTTTCAAAAAAAAAAAATTTCGCCCTCGTATGTCTCCGCACACACGATTTTATTTTAAGCGGCTATTCTATTTACTTTAAGCCAAAATAATTTTTCTTTCCCAATTCAACAAAAAAATAAAAGGGCAGGGTTTTGTTATTTAATTCTCAATAACTATGGAAAGTACCTGTATATTTCTTTTCGATGGAGAATTCTTTCGAGAGTTAATGTTTCATTTTTAAAATGAAAACCTAAACGGTAATCTCCAAAACGGATTTTAAAATAATGCGGATAACCCGTCATTTTTTCAGTACCGTTAACCTGCTGAAAATTTTTAAATGCAGGCAATTCATTAAAACAAAATGTTCGATCTTTTTTCTTTGTTGTAATGGAACCAGGGCAAGGTCTTTTAAAAATTTCCTTTGGTAAAGAACAATCATTTGGCTTTAGACAGTTTGCTGTAATATGATTTGGCTTCTGCAGCCTTCAATGGTTTCTCCTTTTTATTTTCATTAATAAACTGCATTAAACCATAGTTCTCAAGCGCCTCTTCAATTTTATCAAAGGTTTTAATATCGAGCATCACAGCAACTTTTTTATTGTTCTCATCAAGAACATACTGTCTTCGTATGGAAGTGTTTTTCATAAAGCAAATATAAATTATTTCTTTTGTCCCGGTCGAATCTCCTTTCCAGGAACCCCTCGTTTTACTTTAATCAAAAGTAATTTTTCTTTCCCAATTCAACAAAAAAATAAAAGGGCAGGGTAGTGTACCAGTTGGAATTAAGTTAAGCTTTTTTTGTACCCTGATCCGCCTAAGGCGGAGAACCTGCTAATAAATATTTGAGAAGCTCTTAGCTCAACAGCCGGATTTTTGCATTTTTAAAAATCTTTACCAAAAACTTTTTCCTGGTCCCCCTTTAGGGGTCAGGGGTTTGCAGAAATAACCCGGTTGTACCTATTTTCTTTTACGCAATTTGTATAACAGACCAACTAACAAAACTGCAATTGCCAAACCGGCCCACCATGATATAGTCATATCAATATTTATTACAGATGTTCTCTTACGAACCCTGATAGCAAACAACAACCTCTTTTACACACGAATATTCGTCAGGTAATGGAACAGTCCGAATACTTTGAGCAGCCATACGATTACAACTATGACCACCACTATGTTGAGGATTTTTTTGATTTTGCCATCCATGGGGATGTATGTGTTAACAAGCCAGAGGAGAACACCCGCAACAATCAAAATAATAAAGATATTTATTAAAGGCATAATATTGATTTTAGCATATACAAACAAAAGTAAGCATTGTTATTCTTTTATGTACTTCATAGTTTCAGAAAAATAATTTTTGTTTCCAGATTCAACAAAAACTTATGGAGTATCCTTCGGGATAATTCTTTTGCTTCTGTGTTTTTGCGTATGATCCTGCACAGTAAAATTTATGATTTGTGCAATCAAAAAACGGGACGAGTGAAGAAAATTATTGGTTATACTTGCCGTTGAAAAGGAACACCGGTACGTGAAATTTGCTTTGAAGAAACAATTTAAATTATCCCGAATGGATTCCTCCGCCAAAAAATGAAAACAATCACTTTAAACTTTGTGCTGATCTCTCTAATCTTTTTATCCTCCTGCAAAAAAAAAGTTTCCTGCGAGGCCAATTTGTGTGTAAAAAATATCGGCCAGGAAACAATTCATTATTCATGGGGAAGCAGTGTGTATACAGATTCGGTAATGCCCGGTGAAAGTGCATGTAAAAGTGTGGGGCATATAGAAATTGACGAGGGCAGCTCTTCAACCACAGTTGAATATTTTAATAGTGACCATGGACATTACGCCATTGAGGTTGACGAATGTGAAGAGAACCATGAGATAGAATAGCATATACTGCGGTTGTTTACTTTAAGCAAAAGCAATTTTTCTTTTCTATTCACAAAAAAATAATAGGGGAGGGTTTTATGCCAGAAAGAATTATTGCTTCACAAACTTCCCAACCCTATTTCCTGCTTTCGCAAAATAAACTCCATTTGAAAAATTGACAGTTGACAGTTGGCAGTGATCAGTTGAAGTTGAAAATGTTTTTGTGAAAATTATTTTTCCTAAAACATCAGTAATGCTTATTTGATCTCCGGCTTTGAACACTGCATTAATTACTGCATACTCTTTCACCGGGTTAGGATTGATATTTATTTTGTCAGCCACGAAAGATTGATACCCGATAATACCTGAAGTAGCACAAAATGTTGTTACAACTCCTCCGCTTCCAACCGACATAACGGGAGTAATTATCGCAGACGGAAAAAAAGCAACATCAATTGCCAATGGATTTGTTACCTGGGTCACAGGTGCAGATACAATAGTTGCTGTACCTCTTTCATTGCATCCGCTATTTCCGTTGCCATCCGTCTTAATTAAATAAGCCTCAAATGCAAACCCACCGGGAATATAAACTGCCCCGGTAATAATATATCCTCCGTCTATTGTTTGATAAGCGAAATAGCCGGTATCATCAGTATAATCTCCAAATACTTTTGTCCACAGAGTGTCTCCATTGACATCGGTCTTTATCAAATAAATACCCGCTCCGAAATTATATGTATACCCGCTTGCAATATATCCTCCGTCTGTTGTTTGCTGAATAGAGGAGCCGCGGTCTTCATTCATTCCGCCAAAAGTTTTTGACCAAAGCAAATCTCCGGCAGAATCGGTCTTAATTAAATAAACTTCAGAGTTTCCTGTGGCAAAATCGGAGGTAGTCCCTGAAATAATATAGCCTCCGTCCGTTGTTTGCTGAATGTATTTTCCAGCATCACCACCGGTTCCGCCAAAGGTTTTTGACCAAACCAAATTTCCACTGCCATCGGCCTTAATTAAAAATACATCACTTCCCCCGGAACCGAAACTTGATGTACCACCGGTTATAATATATCCTCCATCAGTTGTCTGTTTGACGCAAGAACCTACGTCATTGGCAGGGCCACCAAAGGTTTTAGTCCAAACCGTATCTCCATTGTTATCGTATTTAATTAAAAAAACATCATTAGCACCTGCACCGAAACTTGAGGTATAGCCTGTTACGATAAACCCACAATCCGTAGTTTGCTGAACAGAAGTTCCGATGTCCTCATTTGCTCCTCCAAATTGTTTTGACCAAATCGAATTACCGTTGCCGTCAGTTTTTATCAAAAATACATCATAATTAAATGGCCCAAAAACCTTAGTACGCCCTGTAATAATATATCCTCCATCAGCAGTTTGCTCTAAAGAAAAGGAATCCTCATCATTTAATCCTCCAAAGGTCCTTGTCCAAAGAGTATCTCCATTCGTATTGGTCTTAATCAAATAAATATCAAAATTTCCCACATTGTTATATCCTGCAATGATATACCCGGCATCCGAAGTTTGTTGAACGCAATAACCAGACTGCAGCCCCGGCCCGCCAAAAGTTTTCTGAAAAGTTATTTGCCCTTCTGCCGATTTTATTCCCGCAAAAGCGGTAAAAAAAATGGAAAAGATGAGAAAATTTTTCATTGAACAAATGTAGCAGAAAAATTCCGGGCTCCTGGGGTACTATGGTATAATTTTCCGTGTATGCCTCCATTCACAAAAAAATAAAAGGGAAGGGTTTTGTTTTTTAAGCAAAGGTGGAACTCTCATAGCTCTTTAAGCACTACCGTGGCCATGACTGTGCTATTCCTGTCGGGGCGCCATTAAAAAAATAATCAGTGCTTGTTTGTAACTCAGAAATAAAGTTGTTACTTTTCTGAATGCAATTTTCAAAAACAGAATAGGGCAGGGGTTTGTTTTTTTATTCTTTGTTGCCTGTTAATTCCTGGCAAACTTTGTCACCAGGCTTCCAATCCTTAAAAAGTAAATTCCATTCTCAAAAATGCGGGTATCGAGTACATACTTTCCCTCCTGTGGCATGTGATCCCTGAAAACTAATTTGCCGGATATGTCAAATACTTTTAATTCATCCTTATTTCCAACGTTAAGGGAATAAGTGACAATGAGCGCGGATGAGGAAGGGTTCGGATAAATCAAAATAGTATTGTCATTTTTTCCGGGTTCCATTTCTGAAGTTGTTGAACAGGCATTGCCAATATTTATTACTTCAAAGTTTTCTGATTTGATGAATCCTTCTCCATAATTAACATAGACATAATGAGTTCCCGGAGCAGTAATCAAAAGTGATGAAGCAGTTGATCCGGTAGACCATAAATATGAACTATATGCAGTGGTTGTTGTGAGATAGAAAGTCGTTCCCTGTTGATAGCAGATCAGTTGCGGGCGATGGAAACTCCACGGAAGCGAAGGATAAAAAAACACCCTGTAAGAGGCGGAAGTATCATAGAAAAGAAGTTCGGCAACCGGGTTATTCAATGAATCAATAAATGAAACGGCAAGATTTCCATCATTTCTGTTTCCGTAATTAATTATTTTTCGCGACCCGGTGACTCGTTGGTTATTTCCTGTTGCATAGCTCACCAGGTTCGGGTCGTGCATATAGCTCCATACCAGGTCAGCGGTTTTGCTTACCTCATTCAGTGAATACTCCACTCCACGTGCGCCATGCGGATTTGTATACTGTCCGTTGTCAAAAAAGGTAATGTTTCCGTTTGCAATTCTTCGTATATCATG
>Ga0134123_10001368_pt1 | contig 15861 bp, 12 predicted proteins | sample KB303_FD_96460 | JGI IMG/M metagenome (GOLD analysis project Ga0134123, IMG submission 96460) | Terrestrial soil microbial communities without Nitrogen fertilizer from Kellogg Biological Station, Michigan, USA - KB3-0-3 | ecosystem: Environmental > Terrestrial > Soil > Unclassified ...
CGCGTACCTGAACGAGCCGTTCTTCCTCCTCCGGATGGTGCTCTTCCTCGGCCTCTGGAGCCTGTTCGCCTTCCTGCTGCGCCGCGCCTCTCTCGCACAAGACCGCGAGGACGGTCTCGGCGTCCTCCGGGCGCACCGGCGGCAGGTGCGGCTCTCGGCGGTCTTCCTCGTGCTCTTCGCCGTCACCTTCTCCTTCGCCAGCTTCGACTGGCTGATGTCGCTCGATCCCCACTGGGCGAGCACCATTTTCGCCGTCTATACCTTCGCCGGGCTGTTCCTGGAAGGAATCGCCGGGATCACCCTGACGGCCGTGCTGCTGCGCGACCGGGGACCCTTCGCGAAGGTCGTCCACGAGGGGCACCTGCACGACCTCGGCAAGCTCCTCTTCGCCTTCGCCACCTTCTGGGCCTACATCTGGGTCTGCCAATATCTGTTGATCTGGTACGGCAATCTCTCGGAAGAGATCCCCTACTACCACACGCGGACCAACGGCCCCTGGCTGCCGCTGTTCGTGCTCGATCCGGTGCTCAACTGGCTCGTGCCCTTCGTGGTGTTGATGCCGCGCAAGACGAAGCGCAACCCGGCCGTGCTGCGCTGGGTCGCGGCGGTGGTGCTGGCCGGTCGCTGGCTCGGCGTGTACCTGATCGCGGCGCCGTTCGTGCTCCCGGCGCCGAAGCTCGGCCTGCTCGAGCTGCTGGTGACCGTCGGCCTCGGCGGCCTCTTCTTCCTGGCGCTCACCCGCAGCCTCGCCGGCGCGCCCCTCCTCGCCCGCAACGATCCGTTCCTGGCGGAGAGCCTGCGCCAGCACGCGTAGCTCAGCCGGCCTATATTTTTTCGCTCATTATCTCGTGAATGCGGCGTTTCTCCGCTGGCGACATTAGCGTCGATTTTTTGGCGGCATTGATCAATGCTGCGGGAAAACCCGAGGGCATTTCGCCGAGCCACCTATAATCAGAGCTTATCTGCTGCCTGACGAGGTAAGCATGCGGAATTGGAAATAGACTAGCCGGATCTACTACGGTATCCTTTTCAAAAAAGGAAATCTCGCCAGCAGGATAGAAAATGAAGCCGCCCTCCCGTTCAGGGTTATTGAGATAAGCGGCCACTTGAGTTGTTGTTTGAGACAGAGTACCAGGCTTTGTCCCTCGTGGACGAGGTGTTTTAAGCATATAAAACGGCGGCGATATAGCGGGTCCGGATCGCCGCTGAATTCATACTTGCACCAAAACACCGAATACGGTGTGATGGTGATAGGGTCAAATCCTCGGGCCTGGGAATGCTTTCCTGAATTGGGAGTCTTCAATCGCTTGTTCCAGAACGCCGGCTATGGCGTCAGAATCCTCTTCAAAGAAGTCTTCAAAATCCATCGGCACGGATTTCTTCCTGCCGCGCTTGTCCCACGCATTTCTGTATGCCACCATTTCATGGGTGAGAGATTTCAGCTCATCGAAGGTTTTAGAGCCAAATCGCTCCAAGGTTACATCAAGCGCCTTTATATCAGATTGCGAAAGGTTGTCTAGTTCCAAGGGTCCGTTTGCCACAAGATGTGGATAGCGAAAGGAACGATCAATTGTCAGCACTGAGGATAGCCAGGGCGTACTTGGATCTTCAAGGAAGATGTTTAGTAGATTTAATACCCGATTGGGCGCTGGACCATGGGGCATGGCATAGTACCGGTCGCCAGTAATCGTGCGGCCATAACGGACGAGGTGATACTTGTCGGCAAGAAAGAGTAGTTTGCACGCTCGGTAGACATCGACGCCGGGCGACTTCGATGCGAGGTAGGCAAGCGCCTCTCGCGCCCTGTCGGTATCAAGGTGGAATTCTATGGTCGGCACCCGCAACCTTCTTCCTGTATTCGCGAATGGAGCGCAAGAGGAGGCAGCAGCGCTTCCGTTACGCCCCATCGATGCTTACCATAATAGGGGCATCGATGGGCGGTGTCAATCTCGGCATGAGGGGTTTTTCTCCTGAAACAGATTATGACACCATATGGACATGCCCACCCGCCCCAAGCGATCCCGAGATCCCGTCCAGGCCGCGCGGAAGAGGAGGCGCAAGATCTCGATGAAGAAAAGGGCAGGCTAGACCCTGACCTGCTCAGGAGGGAGCGCGGCAGCCCCCGCGTCGCTGCCGCGCCGTGAGCAAAGGAAGGCCGGGAGGAGGAGGTCGCCGTCCTCCCCTGCCCGGTACGACGTCTGTCAAAGAACAACGCGCGGACCGCTCGGTGCGGTCAGGGAAAGTCTCTGCCCAGGCAGGCGCGAGACGCAAGAATCGGGACGCGACTTAGGAGCAGGACTGAAGTTTTGCCACGAAACTGCCCTTTTTTCGCCAGCTCCCCTACGCTGCCTTCCGCGGCCAAGGCCGCGCCGAACGGCCAACTTCGTGCTCCGGAGGCCAGAGCGGCCGCCTCTTTTTTGTCACTTGCGCCAGATCGAGTCCGCTGTAGAGGCGATGAGGGGCGATTTTTGGGGCCGGAATTTGGGCCAGCCGTTCTCTGGAGCGGGCGTTCCGCGCCGCGGAACGAGCCCGCCGTTCCGTGGAACGGTCAGCCGTTGCGCGGAACAGGTGGTGCGAGCCGTGGAGGAGAATATGCGCTCCGCGGAACAGGCGGTCCTCTCCGCCGAGGCGAGCCGTTTTCTTCGGAACGGCTCGCCCGCTGCGCGGAACGGGAGCCTCGTGAGGCTGGTTCTTTGACAACCGAAGTACCCAATGAAGTCCATCCCGGGGGGCGGATGGGCCGCGTCCCCCGTTTTTCAAGCGACCGCGCTCTCGCGCAGGAGGCGGAGGAGGAGAGCGCGGCGCAAAGGGGTGAGGAGCGGCTCCAGGTCCCGTTCGGTGAGCTCGGGTGGAGGCGGGGGATCGAGGAGGACCGCGGGCGCGGCGAAGAGCTGGTCGAGCGCCTCCTCGGGGGCATTGCGCACCGCTTCCATGCGGCGCTCCAGAGAGGTCAGGAGCTGGTAGGCGCGATGGATGCGCGCGAACTGCTCGGGGGCGAGCTCGGGCGGATAGCGGCGCGCCAGCTTACGGTAGGCGCGGGTGATCTCGTCGGCGCTGGCCTTGGCCGGAACGCCCAGGATGGCATGCGGAGCTTCCATGACCGGCTTCCTCCTGGAGGTCAAAAGAAATTCAGCCCGATCTGCGGGGTGCCGGCGCGCCGCCGTCGAGGCTTCGGCTTGGGCTTCGGCTCGGCCCGCGGCGGGTCCGGATTCGGAGAGCGGCCGGCGCGCGCATTTCTGGTGGCCTGGACGGTGCGCAGCGCGCGCTCGAGAGCCTCTCGGCCTCCCACGAGCCGCGGCGAGGCGAGGAGCTCCCGGATCTTCGCCTCCAGACGCTGCAGATGGCGGCCGCGGGTGGCCATGGCGAGCGCAGGCACCGCGGCCTCCCAGATCTGCCATCGCTCATCGAGGAGGTCGATGAGCGCATGGGCGAGGGCATGGAGAGCCGTCGCGGTTCCCCGCGGCGCCAGGCGGTCCGCCGTGACCCGGTTGACCACGAGGAAGGCGGCCAGGACGGCTTCGAGGCCGGGGCTGGCGCGCAGGAACGCCTTGACCCGTTTCTCCACCACCGACCGGTCCGGCTGCCAGCAGTCGAGAGCCAGCTCCATGGCGGCAAAGCCGGGGGTCCCGCCCAGAGCCGGCCGCAGGCGGTCGAGATGGCGGCGCATCTCGACGAGCTCTCGATCGGCCGCCCGGCGACTTTCGAACGCCGCCGCGAAGGTCGTTTCGTTCAGTGCATCGGCGAACGGCGCGCCCATCTCCCGCGCCACCAGCGCCGCGATCGCCGGCCATTTCTCCTCGTCGAACAGCGGCTTCAGCAGATCGAGCGCGCGGACGATCGTCTCCGGCGTCTCGCGGCCGACCTGGGTCATCGAACGCTCGGCGATGGCCGCATCGTCCGCCTGGACCTTGATGCCGCGGGCGAGCCAGCGCTCGAGGGCACGGAGAGTCCGCGAGTCCTTTCCGGAGATCGCTCCGGCAACGCCGATGATGCGGAGCCCGATATCGCCGGGCTGGTGCTCCAGGAGCGACAGAGCCGCCTGCGCCATGTGCTCGCAGAGGTGGATCTGCTCGGAGAGGTCGAGCAACTCGTCGCGCAACGCCCGGGCCACCCCGGCGCGCTGCTCGGCGGGAAAGCGGCGCACGATCTCGCCGGCCATCTCCTGCAGGCGCACGACAGCGCGATGGGGCGGCGGCTCGGAGACGACCAGGCCCAGGAGCCAGCCCGCCTCCGTTTCCTCCTTCTTCGTCCGGTGATTGATGGCCCACAGCTCCAGGTTCCAGAGGACCGCCAGGTTTGTGGGCTCGGGCTCGGTCAGGCTGCGGGAACGGAGGAGCTGAGCCAGGTCCGCATAGCGGCCGGCCGCCAGGATCTGCCGCGCCTGCGCCCCTTGCCGGAGCCTCGCGAGGCCGGCCTGGATTCCCCCCGGCAGGCTCACGTCACCGGCGAGGAGCCTGGGATCGGCGGCGCAGAGGGCGGCGAGCCCCGACGGACCCTCGCGCGCCGCGACCCGTTCCAGCACGGCGCGCCAGCGCATGCGCACGGCGCGATGAAGGGGTGCGAGCAGGGCCGCCGGCGCGGAGGCGTTGAGGACCGCCGTCAGCAGCGGCCCCGGACCCCGGAGCCAACCGGCGATCATCTGGCTCGCCGGCGACCGGTCGCTCTGGGGCAGCCGGGCCAGCTTGTCCTCCAGGACGGCGAGATCGGCCAGCAGGGACAGGCACCGGCCGGCGCCGTCGAGGACGCGGTGCAGCTCGCCGGAGCCGTCCGGGATCTCCCGGGACGCTTCCCGTACGGCCTCGAGGCTGCGGGCCAGGTCCTTCGGGTCGGAGCTCCGGAGCGCATCGAAGAGCTCCCCGGCCGCCTGTATATAAATAAGGTCGCGGGGACAGCCGGCGGCCAGGTTGCGGAGATCCTGCAGTCCGTCCCGGGCCAGGGATTGAAGGCCGGCGAGGAGATCCTGCGGAATCGCCGCCGGGGCACCCTCCACACTCTCCGCAAGCGTGGCGAGCCTGGAACGGGCCGCCTCGAGGCGGCCCTTGGCGAGATCGAGGACGGCCTCGGCCAGGAGCGCCAGGGGGCGGAGCGGCCCCCCACGGCGGAGGATCGGCAGGAGGCGCTCGATCCGGCCGAGATCGGCGCGCGCCAAGCTCTGCCGGAGCGCCCGGTCGGCCATCTCGGCCCATTCGGCGGCGAGAGGAGAGGCCGCCGGATCCTCGAGCTGCTCGGCGGCCAACGCGAGGAACTCGTCGACGGCGCCCCGCAGATACAGCTCCTCGAGCTGCGTCAGGGCGCTCTCCTGCCGCTTCTGGCGCTTCTTGAGGATCCGTTTCCTGCTCATACGCCGACAGGAGCCTCTTCGGCCTCGTTCAGCACCTCCAGGAGCTCCTCCTCGGCACGGTCCACGGCGACGGGATCGGCCTCCGGGTCGGCGAGAACCTCCTCATAGGCCCCGGCCGCCGCGCCGAGACGCTCCTTCAGCTCGCCGTCCGGATGGCTCGCGGCGAGCGTCCGGGCCTTGCGCAGGATGTAGTTCTCGACCGCTCCGGCCGCGCCCGCCTGCGCCGGTTCCCGCATGCGGGTGGAGAGGGTCACCTCCTTCCGGTTGTCGGTGCCCTTCTGGTGGACGACCACCCGGATGATGCCGTCCAGGTCGTAGCGGAACTCGACCACCACCTGGCTGCCCCGGGGAGCCGGCAGGAGCGGGAACGGGAACTGGCCGACCAGGGTGTTCCCGCTGCAGCGGGAGCTCTCGCCCTGATAGACCTCGACGTCCACCGCCTTCTGGTTGTCGACGATCGTGCTGTAGACCTCCGCGCGGGTCGCCGGCACCTGGGTGTTGCGGCGGATGATGACGGAGAAGTGGTCCGCCATCGGGACGTGACCCCATAGGCTGTCGGCCGCCGGGTCGAGGGTCTTGACGCCCAGCGAATGAGCTGCCACGTCCACCAGGATGTGGTCGAACACCTCGCCGGCCAGGATCGCCCCCTGGACCGCGGCCCCCAGCGCCACGCACAGGGCCGGATCGACGGCATGCTCGACCGGGCAGGAGAAGCGCTCGGCGAGCAGCTCCTGCACCCGCGGGATGTGGGTCGAGCCGCCCACCAGGATCACCAGGTCGATCTCTCCCGGGGTGAGCCGGGCCTCGTCGAGCGCCCGGTCGACCTCGGCGAGGGTGCTGGCGAGCAGCTCGTCGATCAATCCCTCGAAAGTCTGCCGGCTGACTTCCAGGTCGAGGTGGAACTTCCCCAGGATTGCCTCCTCCATCACCCGGGCGAACGGGCGGGACGAGAGGTCGATCTTCGCCCGCTCGGCGGCGTCCTCCAGACGCGCGGTGAGGCGCAGGTCCTGTGGCAGGTCCTTGCCCGTCATCTGCCGCAGGTGGCCGGCCAGGTGCTCCGCCAGGAGACGGTCGAAATCGTCGCCGCCCAGCTGGTTGTTGCCGCAGCTCGCCCGCACTTCGTTGATGCCGCCGCCGATCTCGACCACCGACACGTCGAAGGTGCCGCCCCCGAGGTCATAGACGAGGACGCGCTGGGTCTCCGTATCGGCGTGGCCTGCGGCCGGAGCAAGAGCTGGCTCACCGTCTCGAACAGCCCGCGGCTCGATCTGGCGGGCGACCAGCCGGTCGTAGACGAGGGCGGCCGCCGTGGGCTCGTTGAGGATGCGGACCACCTCGAGGCCGGCGAGCTCCCCGGCGCGGATGGTGGCGCGGCGCTGGGCGTCGCCGAAATAGGCGGGCACCGTGATCACCGCCCGCTCGATCGGCTCGCCGAGGGCCGCCTCGCCGCGTTCCTTCAGAAAGCGGAGGATCTCGGCCGAGATCTCCTCCGGCATGAGCTCGCCGTCCCCCACCCGCACCGGCGCCGGCTGGCCCATGCGGCGCTTGATCGAGCGCACCGTCCAGGCCGGCTCGATCACCTGGCGGTTCCTGGCCCGCCGCCCGACGAGAAAGCGGCCGGTCTGCTTGTCGAGGCTCACCACCGAGGGCACGATGGGCTCGCCGTCGACGTCGATCACCCGCGGCCCTCCGGCCTCCATGACGGCGAGGCAGGAGTTGGTGGTGCCCAGGTCGATGCCGAAGATCTTCTGTGTCATACAGCTCCTCGAGTGTGGAGGTTGACGATCACGCGGGCGGGTCGCACCACCCGCTCGCCCAGGCGGTAGCCGGGCAGGATCTCCTCGACCACCCAGCCGTCGGGCAGGTCGGGCCGGCGCGTCACGCCACAGGCCTCGTGCCAGCGGTCGTCGAAAGGACGGTTCCGCGCCGGAATGGCTTCGAGGCCCATGGAGTGCTGGAGGTTGCGCACCCGGACCTGGAGGAACGAGAGGCCCTCCCGGAGAGACCCGGGCGCGTCCTTTTCTTCTTCTTGCTGTTCGTGATGCCCCTCGGATTCCCTTTCCGCCAGGCGCAGGAGCTGGAGGACCGCCTGGTCCAGCTCCAGGAGCACCCGCACCTGGGCAGAGCTGAGCGCGGTGTCCGGCTGGGACGGCCGCGGCCGGGCTCTCTCCGGAGGTGGCCCATCCGGAGGGGCCGAGGCGAGCCGCCCGACCGCCTCCTCCACCCGCGCCTGGAACAGCTCCTGGGCATGGCCCTGGCGAAGCACGGTCTTGCGCAGCGATCCGAGCTCCTGGCCCAGCTCCTGGATCAGGGCCTCGAGCCGCTCCGTCTGGACCTCGACGGCGAGCGCCTCTTCGTCATCCGAACGCAATCTGAACATTCCGTGATCTTCCAGGCTGTTGTTTCTCGCCTCCGGCAGTGCCTGCCGGGGTCGTTGAATCCGCCTTAACTCCCGCTCTCCGGGTACGGCGTTATGCCCGGAAGGAAGTCTACGCGCGGGACCAAGGGCTTGTCGAGAGCCTTCTCGAGCCCTCACCCCCAGCCCCTCTCCCGCAAGCGGGAGAGGGGAGCAAAACGAAGGCTTTTCTTGCTGTTCACCCCTCTCCCACTCGTGGGAGAGGGGCCGGGGGTGAGGGCCTGCTACCATGGCAACCATGCCGCCCGACGCCTCTCTCGCTTCGATCGACCCCGGCCTCGAAGCCGCGCTGCGCCAGGTGATCGGCGATCCGGCGCGGGTGCTGGTGCGGCCGCTCGACCGCGCCGCCTACGCGAGCGACGCGAGCGTGTACCGCCTGGTCCCGCAGGCGGTGGTCCAGCCGAAGACGGAAGACGAGGTGCGCGCGCTCTTCGCGATTTCCCAGGAGCTGGGGGTCCCGATGACGTTCCGTACCGCCGGCAGCAGCCTCTCGGGGCAGGCGGTCACCGACGGCATCCTGGTCGACCTGTCGAAGCACTGGTCGCGCATCGAGGTGCTCGACGGGGGGGCCCGGGTGAGGGTGCAGCCGGGGGTCATCGGCGGGCACGTCAACGCCATCCTGCGGCGCCATGGACGGCGGATCGGCCCGGACCCCGCGTCGATCGACACCTGCATGATGGGCGGCATCCTCGCCAACAACTCCAGCGGGATGTGCTGCGGGGTGCGCGAGAACGCCTATCAGACCCTGGACTCGATCCGCTTCATCCTGCCGAGCGGGCTCGCGATCGACACCTCTGACCCCGAAGCCGGCGCCCGCCTGCGCGCCGAGGCGCCGGACGTCGCCGCTGGCCTGCTCGCCCTGAAGCGGCGCATCGAGGACGACCCGCGGCTCGTCGAGCGCATCCGCCGGAAGTACCGGATCAAGAACACCGTCGGCTACTCGCTCAACGCGTTCCTCGACCACGACAGCCCGGAGCAGATCCTGGCGCACCTGCTGATCGGCTCGGAAGGGACGCTCGCCTTCATCGCCGAGGCCGTGCTGCGGACCCTGCCCGAGTACCGGCTGCAGCGCACCGCCCTCCTGCTCTTCCCCACCGCCGCCGGCGCCTTCGCAGCGGTCGCCCCCCTGGAACGATCAGGCGCGCGGGCCATCGAATACATGGACAACGCCTGCCTGCGCACGGCGAGGCAGCACAGCCTGCTGGATCTCGGTCCGGGGGATCTATCTCCCGGCGTGACGGCGCTGCTCGTCGAGTACCAGTGCTCCACCGAGGACGAGCTCGCCGCGTTCCGCGCGAACGAGGAGGCGGTGCTCCAGCCCCTCGACCTGCTCGCACCGGCGCGCTTCACCGAGGACCCGGCGGAGAAGGCCGCGCTCTGGAAGCTGCGCAAGGGGCTCATCCCGATCGTCGGCTCGACCAAGCGCTCCGGCGAGGCGGTCCTCATCGAGGACGTCGCCTTCCCGCTGCCCAACCTGCCGGCAGCCACCGCCGATCTGCACGAGCTGTTCGTGCGCCATGGCTACGGCAACGCGATCCTCTTCGGCCACGCCAAGGACGGCAACCTGCACTTCGTGCTGACCCAGTCGTTCAACGACCCGGAGGAGATCGCCCGGTTCGACCGTTTCATGACCGACCTGGCCGCTCTCGTGATCCGCCACGACGGCTCGCTCAAGGCCGAGCACGGGACTGGCCGCAACATGGCGCCGTTCGTCGAGGCCGAGTGGGGTCGCGAGGCGGTCGAGATCATGCGCGAGGTCAAGGCGCTCCTCGATCCGACGGGCTTCCTGAATCCCGGCGTGGTGCTCAACCCCGATCCGCGCGCCCACGTCACTCATTTGAAGAGCCTGCCGACCGTCGATCCGGAGGTGGACCGCTGCATCGAATGCGGCTTCTGCGAGCCCGCCTGCCCGAGCCGGCGGCTGACGCTCACGCCCCGGCAGCGCATCGCCGTCCGCCGCGAGATGGTGCGGCAGGAGGCGCAGGGCGGCGGCGACGTCCTGCTCTCATTGCAGCGGGATTACCAGTACGCGGGCATCGACACCTGCGCCGCGGACAGCCTCTGCTCGCTGGCCTGCCCGGTGAAGATCGACACCGGCCGGCTGATCAAGCGCCTGCGCAGCGAGCAGCACGACCCGCGCGCCCGCCGCACCGCGCGCCGGCTCGCGCGACATCTAATGAGGTTGGAGCGGCTGGCCCGGCTGGGAGTCCGCGCCGGCCACCTGACCGAGCGCGTCGCCGGAGCCGGCGCCGTCCAGGCCCTCACGCGCGCCGCGCGGCGGCTGTTCGGGCTCCGGCTGCCCACCTGGAGCCCCGCGATCCCGCGCGTGCCCCGCCGCCCACTGCCCACCCTGGAAACAGAGCGCGAGGGAGCCGAAGCCGTCTACGTGCCGGCCTGCCTGAGCCGCATCCTCGGACAGCCGCGCGGCGAGGACCGCTCTCTCGCCGAGGTCCTGCAGACGCTGGCCGCCCGGGCCGGCGTGCGTCTGTGGATACCGCCGGATTGCCAGGGGCAGTGCTGCGGCCTCCCGTTCGGCTCCAAGGGATTCACCGAGGCGCACGCGGACATCCTCACGGCGCTCGCCGACCGCCTGTGGGACTGGAGCGACCACGGCCGGCTCCCCGTGATCATCGACGCCTCCTCCTGCCTGCATTCGATCGAGACGTCCGCAGCGATCCTCGGCGAAGAAACGCGGCACCGGCTCGAATCGCTGCGCCTGCTGGACGCCATGCAATTCACCCACGACACCCTGCTGCCGCGGCTCGACCTCCGCCGCCAGGATCTCCGAGTAGTCCTCCACCCGACCTGCGCCGCGCGCCATCTCGGTCTGGTCGACGACATGCGCCGCATCGCCGAGCGTTGCGCCTCCGAGGTGGACGTGCCCGTGCGCCTCGGCTGCTGCGCGATGGCGGGCGACCGAGGCCTCCTCTTCCCCGAGCTCACCGCCTCCGCCGTGGCCCCGGAAGCCGCTGAGGTGCAAGCCGGCCACTACGACCGCCACTGCTCGAACAACCTGACCTGTGAGATCGGAATGACGCAGGCGACCGGGCTGCCCTACGTGTCGCTGCTCTATCTGGTGGAGGAGGCGTCGCGGCGATGAGTGGCGGTCCAAGCGACCTGCCCGCTGTAGTCTGCAGAAGGGCTACCAGTTCACCTCGAGAGTCATTCTGGTCGCGCCTTCCTCCTCGGCCCACTGCGCGATAGCTTCAACGTCCATCAAATCCTGAATGAGCTCCTCGGCTACAGGATCGATGCCGTTGGCGTTCCGCTCGTAGGTCTCCAGAATGATCCTGGTCTCGGGTTCTCGGGCGCGCACAGCCTCACGCAGCCTGATCGCGGCCTCACGCAGTTGTGCGGGGCTGACCCAGCTAACGTCCTCATCATCCATTCCGTAGGTCGTATGCGTCAAAATGGCTTCTGCGTTCAACTTTTCTATGGCCTCACGCACCGCTGGGGTGGCCTCTCGCTCCGCCATCCAGTCACCCCAAGCTTTGCAATCGTTGTTAAAGCCCGGCTGTGACTCGATCTGCTCCTCGGTAATCCCTGGCCAGTATGCAGTCACTGATGCGCCCACAAAGCCTCCTATATTTCCACGTCCTCAATGACGTCGCTGTCCAGGGAGGCGAGCCGGACTTTCAGGACGCGTCGGCTCGCCATGGCCTCCCGCAACCGCTCCAGGATGCGGTCGAAGCCCGGATGCTCCCTGGACAGCTTGTAGAAACGGGCGGATTCCAGGAACGCCACCTTCACGGGCTCCGCCCCCGCCTGCTCACGGATGCTCGCGACGCTCATCTCGCGGTCGACCGGTCCGTGCTCGGATGCGCTCACGATGGATCTCTGTACCCCCTAACACGTCGTGAGATTTTTATACGCGATCAGTGTGGCGTCCGTCGCCGTGTACGACGGGTCCGTCGTGAACGCCGTGCCCGAATAATTCGCCGGTGAGTACGCCGATCCGGGCTGGATCGAGTACATCGACACTTTCGCGTGGGCGCTGCACGCCGCGTTCTCCTGGGCCATCAGCCAACTGCTCAACATCACCGGCTTGTCGAACATGCCGGGATCGATGGCCAGGGCGATGACGAAGTTGAAGGTGCTGATCTTGATCTGCACGCGAACCAGCGGCGTGACGTGATACCACCAGTTGACGCAGCATCCGCCCCACTTGTCGGCACGCACCGACAGCTCGTCGTTGTTCTGGTTGGCGAAGCTGAACACCTTCTCGCAACAGTAACCGTACTTCTCTTCGATGATCCACCGCATCTTGTGGGCGCGGGCATAGCAGCCGTCCCGGACGTACTGGAAGGGGATACAGGGCGTCACGGTCGGGGGCGTGGGCAGGTGGCACGACTGCTGGGCGCAAAAGTCGAAGATATCCTTCGCCTTCTTGTAACTCGGAATGATTTTGGTGCACAGCTTGAAAATCGGCGACTTCAACGTGAGGTCGACGATGTTGAACCGGGTCGGATCGATCTCCGCGATGTCGACGCTCACGGCCCTGCCCGGGTTTTCGAGCAACGTGCGGCCCCGCTCGAATTCGTCGATCTCCTTGGCGGTGGCTGGGGTGATCCTCTGGACGATCCCCCGCCGAGGATCGAGGACCGCCCTAACCGGCGTCTTTCTCTCCTGCGCTTCGCGCAATCGACCGGAGATCTCGGCGCGAGCGTCGGTCTCCGGCAGCGAGAAGATCTGCTCCCTCTCAAGGAACAGTACCCTGCCCGTCTCCTCGCGGACGGTGGCAACGGTAAGGATTCCAGAGTCCCTGCTGGGTGGCATTGTGAGCCTCCTTTCGGTTCGGTCGGTCCCGCCCTCCGGCAGCTCATTCCAGGAGATTCAAGGAGTCGCTTGACTTCTAGAAGATAACCCCTTCCTCGAATGCGTGTCAATGCAAGGGCGAAGGCTCGCTCAGATTTCCCCGTCCATCGAGGCGCTCGTGACGCAGCAGCTCGCGGCGATGACGGTGTGCCGGCCGATCCAGGCCACGGGACGCGACGGAGCTGAACGCCGGTCCTGCACCACGGGGACGATTCAGGAACCCAGACTGTAGGCCCGCCTGGCCCGTGGGTGTCCTGCGCGGCGGAGGCACTCTTCGAGTCTGCCGAGCAGTCCGGGCCCGAGAAATTTCCGCACGAGGTCGCGCGTCGCTTCGACGTCCAGGTCCTTGACCTTCGCGATGAGACGGATGGCATCCCGCTCGTCTTTATCCGTGCCGGCCGCCAGTTTCATGGCGACGAGGTGCTCGGGCGGGGCCACGGGCCGAGGGCACCGGGTCGAACGTCGGAAGCGGCCGGGGCTTTGCTTTGCGGCGAGCTGCCAAGGGTCGATCCTCCATGGTCGCCCGGGCTCCGCGAGCTTTTACGGGAGCGACCCCATTTCAGATCTTTGGGTGGTGACGCCGCCCGCCGCCGGTGCCATCCGCACGGTCAGCTTGCGCTCCGCCAGGTAATGCGCCTCCCCCTTCTTGAAGGCCCAGGCGATGGCGGTCAGATGGTGCTCGCCGGGAGCGAGGCCGGCCGTGCCGAGCGGGATGCGCCAGCCGGCGGGGCTCGCCTCGTGCAGCGTATTACGGACGTCGGGCCGGTCGATGAAGGTGCTGGAGGCGACGGGCTGCTTGCCGTCGATCAAGACGGCCACCTGCAAGGGCGTCGCGTGGCCGGCCAGCGCCCAGCCGACGGCGACGACCTCCTCGCCGGCGGTGACGACGGAGGTCGCGCGGCCGCCGGCCTCGATGACGTCGAAATTGCCGCGCATCTCGCGCGTCAGCTCCGGCGGCGCGAGGTCATGCTCCAGGGAAGCGACGAAGGGGGCATTCAGCCAGTCCCACGCGGCCCGCATCTGGCGGGGACCGCTGGCGTCGGCGAAGATCGCGACATCGGTCACGCCGGTGTACCAGAAGGCTCCGATGGCCTCGATGGCGACCGCGGCGCCGACCGCGAGCAGGAAGCACACCCGGCCGAGGCTGCGCAGCGAGGCGACCACCGGTGCCAGCATCCACACGAGCAGCGGCAGGAGGTCGGTCAGGAAGCGCGGCCCCCAGGAGATGCCGGCCCGCCAGTCGGTCTTGGCATAGAACACGACCTGGAGGACGACGCCGGCGCTGATCGCCAGGGTGAGGCCGCGCTCGCCGCGGTCGCGCGGCAGGTGCCGCCAGGCCAGGACGAGGAAGAGCAGGAAGGGGGAGAAGACGAACAGTCCCCGCGTCGGGCTGAACAGCACGCCGCCGAGGCCGGAAAGCAGGTCGTAATGCAAGAAGCTGATGTCGCTAATGAGCCCGTAACCGCCGGCGAAGTGGCCGGCCATGCCGAAGTTGTAGAGCAGCACCAGGCCCATCGGCAGCGCCGCCGCCGCGGCGAGCAGCGCCGCCCGGCGGCCGGCCCAGAACAGTCCGTAAGCACCCAGCGCCGCCGCGAGGATGACATCCGGAAGGCGGTTGCCGGCGATGAGCCCGCACAGCAACCCCGCCGCCAGCGCCCGCGGCGTGGTGCACGGCCCGGTGAGGAGCAGCAGGGCGCCGATCACTAGGAGCTCAGCGAGCCCGTGCTGCCACAGAGCCTGGCTGCTGATCACCCAGGTGGTGGTGCCGAAGGCATAAGCCAAGGTGAGCACCAGTGCGATCGGCACCGCTGCCCGGCGCCGCAGCAGCACGTAGAGGAGCGATGCGGAAAGCGCTGCCATGAGCGAGGCGGAGAGCTTTTCCATGACCCTCGCCATATGGTCCAGCCGCGCATCCGTCCAACCCCGCAGGTGCAGGTAACCGACGGCGGGGAGGTAGAGCGGCGCGATGAGCACCGGCAGCACCACGGGATACAGCGAGATGGTGTGGCCGCCGGGCACAGACACCATCCAGTACGCCGTATCGCCTCGCGCCTGGGCGGTGAGCGGCGCGATCGGATCGAGAAGGATGGTGTGGTGCTGCCAGATCGCGAACGGCAGGTAGCGCATCGGGTAGGTGTCGCCGGCACTGATCGCCCGCCGGTTGGCGTTGTAGACCAGCAGGCAGCAGAGCCCGATGAGCAGGCTCGCCCGTAGTGTCATGGTTTCATGCTCATTTGTGCTGACTTCCTACGAGGTCCAGACTCCACTACAAAGTTGGCGAAAGAGATTAAAGACTACCACGAGGATGAGCGTCAAGGTCGTTCATCCTGCCGCAGCAGCCCGAGGATGATCGAATCCTGGATTTCCCCGTCCTTGAAGTAGCGCTCGCGGAGGTGCCCCTCCCGGCGGAAGCCCAGCCGATCGAGGAGGCGCAGCGAGACGGTGTTCCTCGGATCCACGTCGGCTTCGATCCGGTGGAGCCCCATGTCATTGAACGCGTGATCGATCAGGACCGCCAGGGCGTCTGGCATCAGGCCCTGGCCCCAGGAGGCGCGCCCGAGGGCGAAGCCGATCTCGGCGCGGCGGTTCTCCCAGTCGATGCCGCCGAGCGTGCAGGTGCCGATCACCCGGCCGGCGTGCTCGATCCCCCATTGGTAGAGCGAGCTGGTGCGGAATCCCTCGTGGATGCCGTCGAGGAACCGCTCCGTGTCCTCCCGGCTGTGGTGCCTCGGAATCGCGAGGAAGCGGGCGACTTCCGGGTCCGAGAAGATTTCGAACAGGGCTTCGACGTCGGCCGCGGTGAGCCACCGCAGGATCACGCGCGCGCCCCGCAGCGTCGGAAGCTCGCCGTCCCGGCGGGCGGTGGCAACGGGCCGCGCGTGGTGCATGGTTTCAAGTCCTGCGGTAGGATCCACGCTCAAGACGAACTCGTCCTCAGCTCGCTGCGAATGAAATCAAGGCCCTTCTCGAAGCTGGCGATCACTTTACAGCCAAGCCCGGCAAGCTCGTCGTCCATGCTCGGATCCGCGAACCCCTTGGAGTCGCGGTTGAGGAAGCACTTCGGCCCCGAATGTGCATTCTCCAGATGAGAGATCACCGCCGCATACACGACTGCGTCGGAAGGTGACAGTCCCAGGTTGAGCTCTTCCTGGCGCGCGCGGGCCGCAAGATCTGCGCCGAGAGGCAGTATAGTGGCATCGGCGTTCAAGGCGACGATTGTCTCTTCGAGCCGGATTCGTGTGCGCTCACCGCTCGCCAGAAGAGCGGTAAGCAGCTCGCGGGAGCTTTC
>Ga0134123_10001369_pt1 | contig 15860 bp, 14 predicted proteins | sample KB303_FD_96460 | JGI IMG/M metagenome (GOLD analysis project Ga0134123, IMG submission 96460) | Terrestrial soil microbial communities without Nitrogen fertilizer from Kellogg Biological Station, Michigan, USA - KB3-0-3 | ecosystem: Environmental > Terrestrial > Soil > Unclassified ...
CTCCTTGTACTTGGAGATGCCCGCAGCTTCCTCTAGGAAGACGCGCAGCTCCTCGGGCTTGGCTTCGATGACGCGCGAGATCATGCCCTGCTCGATGATCGCGTAGGCTCGCGGCCCGAGCCCGGTGCCGAGGAACATGTCGGTGATGTCGCGCCGGCGGACGTGGACGCCGTTGATGTAGTAGCTCGACTCGCCGTCGCGCTGCAGGATGCGCTTCACAGCGATCTCGCCGTACTGCGACCACTGCCCGCCCGCGCGGCCCTGCGAATTGTCGAAGCTGAGCTCGACCGAGGCGCGCGCATGCGGCGGCCGGTTGCCCGAGCCGTTGAAGATCACGTCCTGCATCGAATCGCCGCGCAGCGCCGAGGCGCGCGTCTCGCCGAGCACCCAGCGAACGGCGTCGATGACGTTCGATTTTCCGCAGCCGTTGGGGCCGACGACGCCGACGAGCTGGCCGGGAACGTTGATGCTGGTTGGATCGACGAAAGACTTGAATCCGGACAGCTTGATCTGCGTGAGTCGCACGGAAAAAATGATAACATTCCCGCGCTCGATGCCCTCGCGTCCAAGCAAGCGGTTGCAGACATTTTCCAACCCTGCTCCCGAGCGCGACTTCCGCATCCACATGGAAATTCCGGAGTTCACCTGTCTCTGCCCGATGACCGGGCAGCCCGACTTCGCCACGCTCACGCTCGACTATGTCGCCGACAGGCTCTGCGTCGAGCTGAAATCGCTCAAGCTCTATGTCTGGTCGTACCGCAACGAAGGCGCTTTCCACGAGGCGGTCACCAACCGGATTCTCGACGACCTCGTGCGCGCCACCCGGCCGCGCTGGATGAAGCTGGAAGCGAAATTCAACGTCCGGGGCGGCATCTACACCACCGTGATTGCCGAGCACGCGAAGAAGGGGTTCAAGAAGCCTTGAACCTGCATTTCAACCCGCTTCTTGAGCGCCTCCAACCGTACCCCTTCGAGAAACTGCGCGCGCTGATCGGCGGGCATACGCCGAACCCGGGGTTCAAGCCGATCAACCTGTCGATCGGCGAGCCGAAGCACCCGACGCCGGCGCTGGTGAAGAGCGCCCTCGCCGCCAACCTCGACGGCCTTGCCTCGTACCCGGCGACGGCCGGCACGCCGGAGCTTCGCCAGGCCATTGCCGGGTGGCTGGCTCGCCGCTACGCGGTCCCGCCGCTCGACCCCGAGACGCAGGTGCTGCCGGTGAACGGCACCCGGGAAGCCCTGTTCGCTTTCGCCCAAACGGTGCTGGCACCGGGTGACCGGGCGGTCTGCCCGAATCCCTTCTATCAAATCTACGAAGGCGCAGCGCTCCTCGCAGGCGCTACCCCGGTGTACGGCGAGCCGAAATCCTGGGAGGGCGTAAAGCTTCTCTATGTCTGCTCGCCCGCCAACCCGACCGGCCGGGTGCTCGACCTGCCGGGCTGGAAGCGCCTGCTCGAGCTTTCGGACCGGCACGGCTTCGCGATCGCGTCGGACGAGTGCTATTCCGAGATTTACTTCGACCGCCCGCCGCTCGGCTCGCTCGAGGCCTGCGACCAGCTGGGACGGAGCTACGAGCGCGTGGTCGCCTTTTCCAGCCTGTCCAAGCGCTCCAACTGCCCGGGCATGCGCTCGGGCTTCGCCGCCGGCGATCCGGCGCTGATCAGGAAATTCCTCCTCTACCGGACCTATCACGGCTCGGCGATGAGCCTCGCGGTCCAGCATGCCTCGATCGCGGCCTGGGGCGACGAGAAACATGTCATCGAGAACCGTCGCCTGTACGCCCAGAAATTCGACGCGGTTGTTCCCATCCTGAAAGCGGAAAAGCCCGACGGAGGCTTCTACCTCTGGCTCAAGACGCCGATCGACGACGCGGCGTTCGCCCGCCGCCTGCACCGTGAGTACAATGTTCTCGTGCTGCCGGGCAGTTTCCTCGCGCGCGACGCGGCCGGCGGCAATCCCGGAAAGAACTACATCCGCGTAGCGCTCGTCGCCTCGGTCGAGGAATGCGTCGAGGCGGCGCAACGCGTGCAACGCTTCGCACAGCATGGATAAGCAGAAAAAGATCATCGAAGACGCCTGGGAGAACCGGGCGAGCCTCAAGGCCGGCAAGCCGCTCAAGGACGCGGTCAGGGCCGTGATCGCCGCGCTCGACGCCGGCCGGCTCCGGGTCGCCGAGAAGTCCGGCGGCGAGTGGATCACGCACCAGTGGCTGAAGAAGGCGGTGCTGCTCTCCTTCCGGCTCGAGGACAACCGGGTGATGAACCGCCTGCACTACGACAAGGTGCCTTCCAAGTTCGAGAAGTTCGACTTCCGGAAGGGCGGGTTCCGCGTGGTGCCGCCCGCCGCCGCCCGGCGCGGCGCCTACATCGCGAAGAACGTCATCCTGATGCCCTCCTTCGTCAACATCGGCGCCTACGTCGACGAGGGGACCATGGTCGACACCTGGGCGACGGTCGGATCGTGCGCCCAGATCGGGAAAAACGTGCACCTCTCCGGCGGCGTCGGCATCGGCGGGGTGCTCGAACCCCTGCAGGCGAACCCGGTGATCATCGAGGACAACTGCTTCGTCGGCGCGCGCTCGGAGGTTGTCGAAGGCGTGATCGTGGAGGAAAACAGCGTCATCTCCATGGGCGTGTTCCTGGGCCAGAGCACCAAGATCCTCGACCGGGCGACCGGGGAGATCACCTATGGGCGCATTCCCGCCGGATCGGTCGTGGTTTCCGGTAATTTGCCCTCCCCGGACGGGAAATACGGCCTCTATTGCGCCGTGATTGTAAAAAAAGTCGATGCCAAGACCCGCGCCAAAACCAGCCTGAACGAACTGCTGCGGGGGGATTAAACTAGCGGCAACAGCGGTCCTGGGAGGATTCGATGTCCGCAATGAAGCGCCTGTTCCAGATCATGGCCGACAAGAAGGCGTCGGACATCTTCCTTTCCGTCGGCTCGCCGATCAACATCAAGATCAACGGCGTCGCCATGCCGGTGAACCAGGCGATCATGACCGCGGACTCGGTCAAGCAGCTCCTCTACGACGTCCTCACCGAGCGGCAGATCAAGGAGTACGAAGAGGAGATGGAGCTCAACACCGCCCTGCCGGTCGAGGGCGTCGGCAGCTTCCGGATCAGCGCCATGCGCCAGAAGGGCTCGCCCGCGGTGGTGGTGCGCTACATCCCCAGCAGCATCCCGACGATCGACTCGCTCGGCGTACCGGAGGCGCTGAAGGAAGTGGTGATGCAGAAGCGCGGCCTGATCCTGATGGTCGGCGCCACCGGCTCGGGCAAGTCGACCTCGCTCTCGGCGATGCTCGACTTCCGGAACGAGCGCAAGTCGGGCCACATCCTGACGCTGGAAGACCCGGTCGAATTCATCTTCACCAACAAGAAATCGATCGTCAACCAGCGCGAGGTGGGCACCGATACCAAGTCGTTCGAGGTTGCGCTGAAGAACGCCCTGCGGCAGGCGCCGGACTGCATCCTCATCGGCGAGATCCGCGACAAGCAGACCATGGCGGCGGCCCTCGCCTACTCGCAGTCGGGCCACCTGTGCCTCGCGACGCTGCACGCGAACAACAGCTACCACGCGATGAACCGGATCATCAACTTCTACCCGCTGGAGAACCGACCCAGCCTGCTGCTCGACCTCGCCGCGGCGCTGCAGTCGATCATCTCGCAGCGCCTGGTGCGCACCAAGAGCGGCGCCCGGGTCGCGGCGGTGGAAGTGCTGCTCAACACGCGCCACATCTCCGAGCTGATCGAAAAGGGCGAGATCAACGAGATCAAGGAGGCGCTGGAAAAGAGCATGTCGCCGGGCTCGCAGACCTTCGAGCAGGCGCTGTTCAAGCTGTTCATGGAAGGCAAGATCACGCAGGAAGAGGCGATGGCCAATGCCGACTCCGCGACCAACATGCTGTGGCTGATCAACCAGGCGACCGCGGGCGAGATCAGCGGGCAGTCCCTCACCGGCTCGATTCCCGCGGCACCCAAGGCCGAGGACAAGGCCGGGGAGAAGAAGGAGGGCCTGCTCTCCGCCGGCGGAGCTTCCTTCGGCAACATCAAGATCGACATGAATGCCTGATCACGCAGCGTTGGAGCTCGCCAAGGAGCTCATCGCGCGAAGGTCGGTAACCCCGGAAGACGGGGGGTGTCAGGACCTCTTGGCCACCCGGCTTGCCAAGGCCGGCTTTCGCAACGAGTCCATGAAGTTCGGGGACGTGACCAACCTCTGGTCGCGCCGCGGCAGCGCCAGCCCCGTCGTCTGCTTCGCCGGCCACACCGACGTCGTGCCGACCGGGCCGCTCGCCGAATGGCACTCCGACCCGTTCGTGCCGACGGTCCGCGACGGCAGGCTCTACGGGCGCGGCGCGGCGGACATGAAGTCCTCGATCGCCTGCTTCGTGATCGCCGCGGAGATGTTCGTCCAGGAACGACCGAAACATTCCGGCTCGATCGCCCTCCTCCTCACTTCGGACGAGGAAGGTCCGGCGATCGACGGCACAGTGAAGGTCGTCGAAGCGCTGAAGAAGCGCAACGAAGGCATCGACTACTGCGTCGTCGGCGAGCCCTCCTCGGTCGACCGCCTCGGCGACACCCTGAAGAACGGCCGGCGCGGCTCGCTTTCCGGGAAGCTGACCGTGCGCGGCATCCAGGGACACGTCGCCTACCCGCACCTGGTGAAGAATCCGATTCACCTCTCGGCGCCGGCGCTCGCCGAGCTCGCCACCGCGAAATGGGACAAGGGCAACGAGGCCTTTCCGCCGACCAGTTTCCAGATCTCGAACATCCACGCCGGCACCGGCGCCCACAACGTCGTTCCGGGGTCGGTCGAGATCGACTTCAACTTCCGCTTCTCGACCGAGAGCACCGAGGCGTCGCTCAAGCAGAAGGTCGAGTCGATCCTGAAGAAGCACGGCCTCGAGTACTCGGTCAGCTGGGTGCTCGGCGCCAAGCCGTTCCTCAGCAAGAACGGCCGGCTGGCGAAGATCGCCACCGAAGCGGCCAAGGCCAACGCCGGCGTTTCGGCCGAGCTCGCCACCACGGGCGGGACCTCCGATGCGCGCTTCATCATCGACGTCTGCCCCGAAGTGATCGAGATCGGGCCGGTGAACGCCAGCATCCACAAGCTCAACGAGCACATTACGCTCGATGAATTGGAGATGCTGCCGCGCATCTACCTGGACGTCTTGCGCAAACTCCTGCCTTGAAGCTCGGGGATCTGGTCGGGGCGACGGCCAAGCGCTTCGCCGCCGCAAAGCTCCACTACGGGCACGGCACCGACAACGCGCGTGACGAAGCTGCATACCTCGTGCTGCGGGCTCTGGACCTGCCTTTCCATGCCGACGCCCGCATTCCGGTCAACGACGCGGACCTGCGTCGCGTGGAAAAGCTCGTCGAGCGGCGAATTCACAAGCGGATTCCGACCGCCTACCTGCTGAAGGAAGCCTGGCTCGATGGCCTGCCCTTCTACGTCGACCGGCGGGTGATCGTGCCGCGATCGCACATCGCCGGCCTGCTGCATTCGTGGCCCGGGCGCGTGCGGCGGGTGCTCGACCTCTGCGCCGGCTCGGCCTGCCTGGCGGTCCTTGCCGCTCGCGCGTTTCCGCTCGCCAAGATCGACGCGGCCGATATCTCCGAGGCGTCTCTCGCGGTCGCGGAGCGAAACCGGCAGCTGCATGGCCTCGGGCATCGCATGGAGCTGGTCCGCTCGGATCTCTTTGCCGGGCTCCGGGGACGGCGTTATGACCTGATCCTCACCAACCCGCCGTACGTGCCGCGGTCGGTCATGCGCCGCCTGCCGCGCGAGTATCGCTACGAGCCAGGCCTGGCCCTTGGCGCCGGCGAGGACGGGTTGGATCTGGTCGCGAGGATTCTCGCCGCCGCCCCCGACCACCTGCGGCCCGGCGGCGCCCTGCTCTGCGAGATCGGCGACAACCGCCGCGCGCTCGAGCAGCGCTATCCCCGGCTGCCGGTCAACTGGCCGTTACCGGAAGTCTTTCTTTACCGGCCCAGAAGCGCGGGCGCCTCTCGAACGCGCGCCAAGCGGGCGCGAGTTCCCTGATCAGCGCGCGCTCCCGCTGCTCGAGCGCCGCCTCGGGACCGCCGAAGCGTCGCGCTACTGCGATGTCGTTCAGATCGCCGAGCAGATCCTGCAGATCGGAGAGGCCGCGCAAATAGCGGGCGGCGTCCCTGAAGCAGGGAGAGAAGAAGTCGCATCCATACCGAAGGCGCCTGACCGCGATGCGCACCGCGTGACGCCGCTTCGCCCTGCGCCAGTCGATGCCGCGAGCGCGCTTCAGCACCTTGCGATGCAGGCGATCCAGCGCCCGGGTGGCGAACGCGACGAGCGGGGCGCCGCCCTGGCGCGAGCTCGCCCTCGCCCAGTGCTGCGTTTCGACGAAAAACGCCCAGAACTCGGCGCTCGACAGGACTTCGCGGCACCGTGCCTGCGCCGCGCGATGCCGCGCCTTGCCCTTGCCGAACCGCTCGACGAACACGTCCCAGTCGCGCGCCTCGCCGAGAGCCTTCGTCCGCTTGCGCAGCCGGCGCTCGAGCCGCTTGGCCTTGAAGACGCGCAGCACCGTCCGCAGGCGGCGGATTCCGACGCGCAGCTGATGGAGATACTCCGGATCGCGCGCTTCGATGGCGCCGCTGACATTCGCGGCCATTTGCGCCAGTGCCGCCGATGTCAGCGCGGCGCACGCCGTGGCGGAAGTGCCGGCGCAATCAAGCCGGGGCCGCTGCCACTCGCGAGGGAATTTGGGGTGACCGACGGGATTCGAACCCGCAACAACTGGAATCACAATCCAGGACTCTACCGTTGAGCTACGGTCACCACTGTTGCAACACACTACTACCGACTGATCTGGCCTGCCCGGCGAGACTCGAACTCACAACCCCCAGCTTAGAAGGCTGGTGCTCTATCCGGTTGAGCTACGGGCAGCTTACCGGGCATACCGCAAATCTGGTCGGGGTGGCGTGATTTGAACACGCGACATCCTGCTCCCAAAGCAGGCGCGCTACCAGGCTGCGCTACACCCCGAAAATGGCGTCGAATGATACTCTTAGCTCACATTGCGGGCAATTAAGTTTGCTTGCGACCGGGGGTCTTTTCTGCTAAAAAGACCGACTCATTTTTTTGGGGCCATGCAGCAGATGCCCGTCGAACTGACCCGGAAAAGCTTCACGCCCTACGTCGCGAAAAAGGGCGAGGAGTACATGAACGGCCACCAGCGCAAGCACTTCCGCAAGATTCTCGAGGCGCTGAAGTCCGAGCTCTCGCAGGAGATCGATCGCACGGTGCACACCATGCAGGACGAAGCGACGGTGTTCGCCGACCCGAACGATCGGGCCAGCCAGGAATCCGACATGGCGCTCGAGCTGCGCAATCGCGATCGCGAGCGCAAGCTGATCAAGAAGATCGACGAAACGATCGCGAGAATCGACGCCGACGAGTACGGCTATTGCGACAGCTGCGGTGTCGAGATCGGCCTGAAGCGCCTCGAAGCGCGTCCTACCGCAACCCTCTGCATCGATTGCAAGACGCTGGACGAGCTGCGCGAGCGCCAGGTCGCGAAGTAAAACCCCCGCTAGCTGTTCTGCTTGGCGGGCTGTTCCTGGTCCTTGATCGCCTTCATGGAAAGGCGCACGCGGCCCTTGTCATCCGCCTCGAGCACCTTCACCTTCACGATCTGCCCTTCCTTCAGGTGATCTGAGACGGCGTTGACGCGCTCGTTGCTGATCTGGGAGATGTGCAGCAGGCCGTCTCTCCCTGGCAGGAGCTGCACGATCGCGCCGAAGTCGAGCAGGCGCAGGACCGGGCCCTCGTAGATCTTGCCGACCTCGACGTCCGCGGTGATGTCGAGGATGCGCTTTCTCGCCGCCTCGCCGCCCTCGGCCACCACGCAGGCGATCGAGATGGTGCCGTCGTCCTCGATCTCGATGGTGGTGCCGGTCTCTTCCTGGATGCCGCGGATGACCACGCCGCCCTTGCCGATGACGTCGCGGATCTTGTCCGGGTTGATCTTGATCTTGATGATGCGCGGCGCGAAGGTGGAGAGCTGCTCGCGCGAGCCCTGGATGCCGCCCTTCATGATCTCGAGGATCCCGAGCCGCGCCTCGCGCGCCTGGTCGAGCGCGATCTTCATGATGCCCTTGCCGATCGATTCGATCTTCAGGTCCATCTGCAGCGCGGTGATGCCGGCCTCGGTGCCCGCGACCTTGAAGTCCATGTCGCCGAGGTGGTCCTCGTCGCCGAGGATGTCGGACAGCACCGCGAAGCGGTTGCCTTCCTTGATCAGGCCCATGGCGATGCCGGCGACGTGCGCCTTGATCGGCACGCCGGCGTCCATCAGCGCGAGGCTGCCGCCGCAGACGGAGGCCATGGACGAGGAGCCGTTCGACTCGGTGATCTCGGAGACGACGCGCAGCGAGTAGCCAAAGTCTTCGGTCTTGGGCAGCAGCCCGACCAGCGAGCGCTTGGCGAGCCGGCCGTGGCCGATCTCGCGCCGCTTGGTGAAGCCGTAGCGCCCCGTCTCGCCGGTGGCGTAAGGGGGCATGTTGTAGTGGAACATGAAGCGCTCGCGGTATTCGCCGGCCAGCGCGTCGATGATCTGCTCGTCGCGCCCGGTGCCGAGCGTGACCGTCACCAGCGCCTGGGTCTCGCCGCGGGTAAACAGCGCCGAGCCGTGGGTGCGCGGCAGCACGCCGACGCGCACGGTGATCGGGCGCACGGTGCGCGTGTCGCGGCCGTCGATGCGCGGCTCGCCGTCGAGGATCTGGCTGCGCACGATCTTCGACTCGAGGTCGAAGCAGATGTCCTTCACGGACTGGGAAGTCGGACCACCTTCGGTGCCTACGCCAACGGCCTCGAATACCCGCTTCCAGATCGTGTCGATCGCTTCCGAGCGCGCTTTCTTCTGCTTGATGCGGAACGCCTCGCGCAGGTCCGACTCGGCCAGCTGCTTGATCTTGGCGATGAGCGCCTCGTCCTTCGGCGGCGCCTTCCAGTCCCAGGCCGGCTTGGCGGCGACTTCGGCGAGCTCGTTGATCGCCTGGATCGCGGCCTGCATCTGCTCGTGGCCGTAGGTCACGCCGCCGAGCATGATGTCCTCGGAGAGCTCGAGCGCCTCCGACTCCACCATCATCACGCCCGCCTCGGTGCCGGCGACGACCAGGTTCAGCTTCGACTCCTTCAGCTGGCTCGCCGTGGGGTTGAGGATGTACTGGCCGTCGATGTAGCCGACGCGGCACGCGCCGATGGGCCCGTTGAACGGCACGCCCGACAGGGTCAGCGCTGCCGACACGCCGATCATCGCCGGGATGTCCGAGTCGACTTCCGGATTGAGCGACAGCACCTGCGCCACGACCTGGACTTCGTTGTAGAAGCCGTCGGGGAACAGCGGCCGGATCGGCCGGTCGATGAGGCGCGAGGTCAGCGTCTCTTTTTCGGTGGGGCGGCCCTCGCGCTTGAAGAAGCCGCCGGGGATCTTGCCCGCCGCGTAGGTCTTCTCGGCGTAGTCGACGGTCAGCGGGAAGAATTCCTGCCCGGGCTTGGCGGTTTTCGACGCGGTGACCGCGGCGAGGACGACGGTGTCGTCCATCGTGACCAGCACCGCGCCGTGCGCCTGGCGGGCGATCTCGCCGGTCTCGAGGGTGACCTGGTGGTTGCCGTAGGTAAACGTTTTCTTGATCGGGTTCACTTGAAATCCTTTGTCACGGAGCGCGAGCGCGCTGCGTACTACGGGGACGGCTTACTTGCGCAGACCGAGGCGGTCGATCAGGACCCGGTACTTGTCCGCGTCCGCGCGCTTCAGGTAATCCAGCAGCTTGCGCCGCTGGCTCACCATGATGAGCAGCCCGCGACGCGAATGGAAGTCCTTCACATGGGTCTTGAAATGCTCGGTGAGCCCGTTGATGCGTTCGGTGAGGAGCGCGATCTGCACTTCCGGCGAGCCGGTGTCCTTGCCCGAGCGTTGGTACTGCTTGACGACCTGCGTCTTCTGCGCAACCTGCAATGCCATTCTGCTATCTCTCTCTCGTTTGAGCCCGCGATTCTAACCTTTTTCAGCCACTTGCGTGAGCCTGAGGGGTCGCAAAATCCCCTCTTCCGCGCGGCCGATTCCGATCAGGGCGCCGCCCGGCCCGTAGACAGCAGAGATCCCCTCCGGCGATGTTTGCAGCGTCAGGGACTGGCCGTTACGCAGCTTCGCCGCCAGGCCGGCATCGAGGTCGATGCGGGGCAGTTCGGCGAGCAGCGCATCCAATCCCAGCAGGCGCGCGCGCCGCTCGGCCGGCGCCATGCCCTCCAGCACGTCCACCGCGATCGCGTCGTCGACGCGGAACTGCCCCGAAGCCGTGCGGCGAAGGCCGGCGAGGTGCGCGCCGCACCCCAGCGCGGCGCCGATATCCTCGGCGAGGGTCCGGACGTAGGTGCCTTTGCTGCAGCGGACGCGGATCTCCAGCAGGGGTTTCTGGAAATCCAGCATCTCGAGCTCCAGGATGCGCACGCGCCGGGGCTTCCGCTCGACGCTCTCGCCGCGCCGGGCGAGCTTGTACAGGGGCACGCCATCCCGCTTGAGCGCCGAGTGCATCGGCGGGACCTGCTCGATCTCTCCGTGGAATCGCTTCAGGACTTCGCGCAGCTCCGCGGCCGAGACCTCGACCGGCGAGGACTTGAGGATCGCGCCCTCGGCGTCCCCGGTGGCGGTGGTTTCGCCGAGCTTGAGGGTCGCGAGGTATTCCTTGTCCGAATCGAGCAGCAGGCCGGCGAACTTCGTCGCCTCGCCGAACAGCGCGATCAGCAGCCCCGACGCGAGCGGGTCGAGCGTGCCGGCATGGCCGGCCTTTTTCGCCGCGAGAAGCCGCTTGACCTTTTGCAGCGCGAAGTTCGAGGTGACGCCGAGCGGCTTGTCCACCAGCAAGGCGCCGTCCATCACTTGGGGGTCTTGGTGGAGTCGATCAGGCGCGAAAGGTGGTCGCCGCGCTCGACCGATTCGTCGTACGTGAAGCGCAGCTCGGGCGTGGTGTACATCTTGATGCGCCTGGCGAGCTGCGAGCGGAGGAACCCGGCCGAGCGCTTCAGGCCGTGCAGCGTGTCCTCGAGCTTGTCCTTCTCGAGCATGGTAAAGAACACCTTGGCATGCGACAGGTCGGGCGAGACGTCGACCGACGTGATGGTGATCATGCCGACCCGCGGGTCGCGCAGCTCGAGGCGGATCAGCTCGGACAGGTCCCGCTGCATCAGGTCGCCGAGGCGCTGGGGGCGACCTTGGCCTCTCTTCACAGCGTCCTCGCCACCTCCACCACCTCGAAGACTTCGAACTGGTCGCCTTCCTTGATGTCGGAGAAGTTCTTCAGCGAGATGCCGCACTCGTAGCCGGCCTTGACCTCGCGCACGTCGTCCTTGAAGCGCTTCAGCGCATCGAGGTCGCCGGTATGGATGACGACGTTGTCGCGCAGCACGCGCACCTGCGCGCCCCGCTTCACCAGGCCCTCCTTCACCGCGCAGCCGGCGACCACGCCGACCTTGGAGATGCGGAACACCTGCTTCACTTCGACCAGGCCGAGGACCTGCTCCTTGCGTTCCGGCGCGAGCATGCCGGAGAGCGCCGCCTTGATCTCGTCGACCGCCTCGTAAATGATGTTGTAGTAGCGCAGCTGCACGCCCGAGGACTCGGCCAGCTTGCGCGCCGTGGCGTCGGCGCGGGTGTTGAAGCCGATGACGACGGCGCTTGCCGCCAGCGCGAGGTTGACGTCGGATTCGGTGATGCCGCCGACCCCGGCATGCACCACGGTCACCTTGACCTCGTCGGTGGCGAGGCGCGTGAGCGCATGCACCAGCGCCTCCTGCGAGCCTTGCACGTCGGCCTTGATGACCAGCGTCAGGTTTTTCTTGGCGCCTTCGGCGATCTGCCCGAACACGTTCTCGAGCTTCGCGGCATGCTGCTTGGCGAATTTGACGTCGCGGAACTTGCCCTGGCGGAAGTTGGCGATTTCTCGAGCCTTGCGCTCGTCGGTGAGCACCATCATGTCCTCGCCCGCGGCGGGCACTTCCGACAGGCCCTGGATCTCGACCGGGATCGACGGCCCCGCGCTCGCGACCGGCTTGCCGCTCTCGTCGAGCATCGCGCGCACGCGGCCATAGACCGCGCCGATGAGGATGATGTCGCCACGGTGCAGCGTCCCCGATTGCACGAGCATGGTTGCAACCGGACCGCGCCCCTTGTCGAGGCGCGCCTCGATGACGACGCCCTTGGCAGGGGCATCGGTCGGGGCCTTCAATTCCAGGACCTCGGCCTGCAGCAGCAGCTGCTCGAGCAGCGCATCGACGCCGGCACCGGTCTTCGCCGATACCGGCACGACGGCCGCATCACCGCCGAATTCCTCCGGCACCACGCCGTGGGCGAGCAGCTCCTGCTTGACCTTGTCGGCATTCGCCTCGTGCTTGTCGATCTTGTTGATCGCCACGACCAGCGGCACTTCCGCCGCCTTGGCGTGGTTGATCGCCTCGATGGTCTGCGGCATGACGCCGTCGTCCGCGGCGACCACCAGCACGACGATGTCGGTGACGCCGGCGCCGCGGGCGCGCATCGCGGTGAATGCCTCATGGCCCGGCGTGTCGAGGAAGGTGATGACGCCGCGCGGCGTCTCCACGTGATAGGCGCCGATGTGCTGCGTAATTCCGCCCGCCTCGCCCGCCGCCACCTTGGTCGTGCGGATGTAGTCGAGAAGCGAAGTCTTGCCATGGTCGACGTGCCCCATGACGGTGACCACCGGCGGCCGGGGCTTGAGCTCCCCCGTGGCCTCCTCCTCCGGCTCGACCAGGTAGGACTCGGGGTCGTCGAGCTTGGCGGCCTTCGCCTTGTGGCCCATCTCCTCCACCAGGATGATCGCCGTTTCCTGGTCGAGCACCTGATTGATCGTCGCCATGGTGCCGAGCTTCATCAGCGCCTTGATCACCTCGGCGGCCTTCACCGACATGCGGTGCGCGAGCTCGCCGACGGTGATCGTTTCCGGCACCGCCACCTCGCGAACCAGCGGCTCCGTCGGTTGCGCGAACGACGTTTCACCCGTGGGGGAGGACGGCCCGGCCGGCCGGTGGCGGCCGCCGCCGCGTCCATGCCAGCCGCCGACGCCGCCGCCGGCATCGCCGCGGGTCTTGATCTGGCGCCGGCGCACCGAATCGTCGCGCAGCACGGTGGTCGGCCTGGCTTTCTTCGGCTTCTTGTCGCCCTTGGCGTCGCCAGCGGGCTTGGGCGCATGCAGAGTCGTGGCCGGCGTAGCCGGCGTCGCCGTGGCGGCGGCCGCTTCCGCGGCCTTCTGCTCGGCCTCCTTGCGCTCGCGCTCCTGCTTCTCCTTGAGCTCGGCCGCCTGCAGCTCTGCGAGCTGCTGCTGGCGCCGCGCCTCTTCTTCGCGGATCTCGATTTCTTTCGCGTCGACCGCGGGCGCTGCGGGCGTCTGCACCGGCGGCGGCGGTGCCTCGGCGGCCACCGCTTGCGCCGCGACTTCGGCCGGATCGCGCTTGACGAAGACGCGCTTCTTCCGCACCTCGACCTGCACCGTGCGGTACTTGCCGGTCGCGTCCGTCTTGCGGATCTCGCTGGTCTGCTTGCGGGTCAGCGTGATCTTGTTTTTCGCCTCAGTCGAGCCGTGGGTCTTGCGCAGGTACTCGAGCAGGCGGGACTTGTCGGCCTCGGTGAGCGAATCCTCGGGGACGCGCTTCTCCACGCCAGCGGCGCGCAGCTGCTCGAGCAGCACCGAAGGCGGAACCTTCAGCTCGCTCGCGAATTGGGCGACGCTGGTTTGCGCCATTTATGCGGCCTTCTTTCCCTCGTCGTCGCCGAACCAGTGGGCCCGGGCGGCCATGATCAGCTTCTTGGCTTTTTCGCCGTCCATTCCCGTCAATTCCGAGAGCTCGTCGACCGCGAGGTCGGCGAGGTCGTCGCGGGTCTTGATGCCGCCCTCGGCGAGCTTGGCGGCGAGCTGGGTATCCATGCCCTCGAGCTTCAGCAGCTCGGGGTCGACGCCCTCGACCTTCTCTTCGTTGGCGATCGCCGCCACCAGCAGCGCGTTGCGCGCGCGGGTGCGCAGCTCGTTCACCGTGTCGGCGTCGAAGGCTTCGATCTCGTTCAGCTCGTTGATCGGCACGTAGGCGACTTCCTCGAGCGTCGAGAAGCCCTCCTCGATCAGGATGTTGGCCACTTCCTCGTCGACGTCGAGCTTCTCCATGAAGTGCTGCTTGACCCGGCCGCTCTCCTCCTGCTGCTTCTTGGTCGACTCTTCCTCGGTCATGAGGTTGATCTGCCAGCCGGTGAGCTCGGAGGCGAGCCGCACGTTCTGGCCGCTGCGGCCGATCGCCACCGCGAGGTTCTCCTCGTCGACGACGACGTCCATCGCGTGCTTTTCCTCGTCGACCACGATCGAGCTCACCTCGGCGGGCGCGAGCGCGCCGATCACGAACTGCGCCGGGTCGGCCGACCAGAGGACGATGTCGACCCGCTCGCCGGCCAGTTCCTGGGTGACGGCCTGGACGCGCGAGCCGCGCATGCCGACGCAGGTGCCGATCGGGTCGATACGCTTGTCGGCGGTGAAGACCGCGATCTTGGCGCGCACGCCCGGGTCGCGGGCGGCGGACTTGATCTCGAGCAGCTTCTCCTCGATCTCCGGCACCTCGAGCTCGAACAGCTTCATGATGAACTGCGGTGCGGTGCGCGACAGGATGAGTTGCGGACCGCGCGCCTGGCGATCGATCTTCGCCACCCAGGCGCGGACACGGTCGCCGACGCGCAGGTTTTCCTTCGGGATCATGTGCTCCCGGGGCAGCAGTGCTTCCAGGCGGCCGGACTCGATGATGGCGTTGCCGCGCTCCATGCGCTTCACCGTGCCGGTGACCAGCTCGTCGCCGCGCGACAGGAAATCCTGCAGGATCTGCTCGCGCTCTGCGTCGCGGATGCGCTGCAGGATCACCTGCTTGGCGGTCTGCGCGCCGATGCGGCCGAACTCGACGTTCGCGATCTGCTGCTCGATGATGTCGTCGACCTTGGCGTCGGCCTTGCCGCGGTCCTGCGCCTCCTCGACCGACAGCATCTGCGCGGTATTCCAGTCCGCGGCATCGTCGGGCAGCACCTTCCAGCGGCGGAAGGTCTCGTAGGCACCGGTGTTCTTGTCGACCGCCACCCGGACGTCGATGTCCTCGGTGTATTTCTTCTTGGTCGCCGAAGCGAGCGCCATCTCCAGCGCGCCAAACACGATGTCGCGCGGCACGTTCTTCTCGCGCGCCAGCACGTCCACCAGCATGACCAATTCACGATTTCCAGCCGCTGCAGTCACCGCCACGTCGAATCCCTCACAGTTCCGGCACCAGCTTCGCCCGCTCCACATCCTCGAGCGCCAGCGCCACCAATCCAGTTTCCAGCTCCAGCTTCAGCTGCCCCTCGGCCGCGCCCCTCAGCACGCCGACGTACTTCTTCCGCCCGCCTTCGCCCGGGGTGCGCATCCGCACCTCGGCCTTCTGGCCGGCGAAGCGCTCGAAGTCGCTCGCCTTGCGCAGGGGCCGGTCGAGCCCCGGCGACGACACTTCCAGCCGGTCGTAATCCATGCCTTCGACCTCGAATACCCGGCTGAGCTGCCGACTTACCGCGGCGCAATCCTCCACGCCGATGCCACCGGGCTTGTCGATGAAGAGCCGCAACAGCCGGCCCCCGTTCGACGACTGCAAGTCGACGAGCTCGTAGCCCATGCCGGTTACGACCGGCTCGATCACGTTTTCCCGGTTCAAATAAAAAATGGGCCTAAGCCCATCTCTTGCCAACCCGCTGCTCAAAGCTTTTGAAGTATAACCGGATTTGCCAGTTCGCGCCAGCTTCC
>Ga0134123_10001370_pt1 | contig 15859 bp, 13 predicted proteins | sample KB303_FD_96460 | JGI IMG/M metagenome (GOLD analysis project Ga0134123, IMG submission 96460) | Terrestrial soil microbial communities without Nitrogen fertilizer from Kellogg Biological Station, Michigan, USA - KB3-0-3 | ecosystem: Environmental > Terrestrial > Soil > Unclassified ...
CCCCAGCAGCAAGATCGAGCTCTTGAGCGCGAACACCGCCAGCAGCAAGCAGCCGACGGCCTGGAAGCCGACCTCGAGGTAGCGGTGGCGCGAGAAGAGCACCCGGTCCAGGAAGCGCCCGCCGTCGAGGAACCCGAAGGGCAGGAGGTTGAAGGCGTTGAGGAAGATGAGGAGCTGCACGAGGTGGACCGCGCCCGGGAAGGGGTGGCGCTGCATGACCTTGAAGACCACGAAAGCGGCGATGATGCCGGGCAGCGGCCCGAGCAAGCTGACCACCGCCTCCTTCCAGGCCGCCGCGCCCCGCGAGCGCCCGGACACCGCCGCCCCGAAGAAGGGGATGAAGAACATGCGCACGTCGCGGAAGCCGAACAGGTGCATCCCCAGCGCGTGTCCCCCCTCGTGGAACAGGATCACCGCCAGCAAGAGCGCGATCGACGAGATGGACTTGAGGCCGCTGAACTGACTGCCCACGAACACGAGGAAGAGGACGATGTACACCAGCGAGGCAACCCGCGCTGGCTTGGGCGACTTCAGCTCCTGCAGCGCCTGCTGGTAGAGCGCCTCGTCCGCCGCGGTCGCCTCGCTGGTCGCCCCCATCCCCGCGCTCATGGAGTCAGGGTAACACGAGGCTGCTCAGGCCTCGCCGGGCTCCGACTTGATGAGGCCCACCACGTGGCCCTCGGGATCCTGGAAGAAGGCCAGGGTGGGGCCGCCCGGGAGCGTCTTGGGGGGCGCCACCACCTTGCCTCCCCCCTTCTCCACGTCGGCCAGCGAGCGCTCGAGGTCGGGCGACTCGACGTAGAAGGTGACCCAGGGTCCCATCTCCTGGTAGCGGGCGCCGATGCCGCCGGGGATCCCCTTCTTGGCTCCGGTCTCGACCATGCCGTAGCCCATGGGGTTGTCGATGGTGACCTTCCAGCCGAACAGGTCCCGATAGAAGGCCTGCAGCTTGCCGCCGTCCTTGCCGAGCACCTCGAACCAGACCACCGGATGACTCATGGAGTTTCTCCTCGCTGAGGGTGACGCCCGGTAACCGGGCCCCTCTCCGATACCGCGGTGGGCTGACAGCGTTCTGTCAGGTTTGTGATCGGATTGTAAAAAATTAGATTGCATACAATCTAAATCGCCCTACGATGTGTCTCGAGATGTCGAACCACATGCTTCGCCTCGACAACCAGGTCTGCTTCCCGCTCTACGCGGCGGCCCGGGCGATCATGCAGGCCTACCAGCCGCTCCTGGCCAAGCTGGGCCTCACCTACCCGCAGTACCTGGTGATGATGGTGCTGTGGGAGGAGGACGGCGTCTCGGTCAAGGCGCTCGGCGAGAAGCTGTACCTCGACTCGGGCACCCTCACCCCCCTGCTCAAGCGTCTGCAGGAGAGCGGCCTTTTGCGCCGGGACCGCGCCGCCCACGACGAGCGCGTCGTCGAGCTGCGCCTCCCCGCCGAGGGCAAGCGGCTCAGGAAGCAGGCCGAGGAGATCCCTCGGGAGGTGCTCTGCAGGATCGGTGTCCCGCTGGAGAAGGTTCTGCGTCTGCGGGACGACGTGAAGGTGCTGTTCCAGCACCTCAAGGAAGCAAACGCCAAGGAGAACCCGTGAAGACACATCGATCGATCAAGGTCGGAGATCAGGCGCCCGATTTCGAGCTGGAGGCCGCCACCGGCGTCAAGATCCGCCTCTCCGATTTCCGTGGAAAGAAGAACGTGGTCCTCTTCTTTTACCCCAAGGACGAGACCGCCGGCTGCACCGTCGAGGCCTGCACCTTCCGCGACGCCTACGAGGACTTCCGGGACGTGGGCGCCGAGGTGATCGGCGTCAGCGCCGACTCCCTCGAGTCCCACAACCGCTTCGCCGGCCGCCACCACCTCCCCTTCCTGCTCCTCAGCGACCCCAAGGGCCTGGTCGGCGCCCGCTACGACGTCCGCAAGGCCCTGGGGATTTTTCCGGGGCGGGTCACCTTTCTGATCGACAAGGAAGGCATCGTCCGCCACGTCACGGATGGAAGGCTGCGGTTCAAGGATCACGTCACCGAGTCGCTGGAGGTGCTGAAGGCGTTGAGCGCGTAGGCTCAGCCCACCGAAGACTTCTGCTGGAACTGCAACACCCGCCCCGACGCCACCGCCACCTGATTCCGCCCCGCGGTCTTCGCCGCGTACATGGCGCGGTCGGCGCGGTCGACGAAGCTGTCGGCTTGCTCGGCGGGCTCCATGCGGGCCAGGCCCATGGAGGCGGTGATGGGGATGCGCTCGCCGCGGGCGTCGTGGACCTCGAAGCGCTCGATGGCGGCGCGGTAGCGTTCGGCGGCGATCTGGCCGCGCTCCTCGTCGGCGCCGGAGAGCACGATGATGAACTCCTCGCCGCCCCAGCGGGCCAGCAGGTCGGACTTGCGGGCCTCCTTGTAGAGCAGGCGGCCCAGGCCGGACAGGACCATGTCGCCCGAGGCGTGGCCGCGGGTGTCGTTGATGACCTTGAAGTGGTCGACGTCGAGGAGGATGAGGGAGAGGGGATAGTGCAGGCGGGTGGCCCGCTCCATCTCGATCTCCAGCGCCTGCAGGAAGGCGCGGCGGTTCATCAGGCCGGTGAGGGCGTCGATGGTGGCCAGGCGCTGGGCCTCCTCGACCAGGGTGGCCATGCGGATGGGGCCGCCCAGCTCGCGGGCAATGATCCGCACCACCTCCTCGCCCTGGGCGTCCGACTCCTGGCGGCGGCCGAAGGCCAGGCGGCCGACGTCGCTCTCGGCGAACTGCACGGGCAGGACCAGGGGGCTGGGGCCCTCGGCCTCGTCGTGGGCGTCGCTGTCCTCGACCAGGATCACCGGCGCGTCGCTGGCCACGCCCAGGGCCTGGCGGGCCTCGGCCTCGGCGCGGCCGCGCTGGTTGGGGTGCACGTGCAGGCCCCAGCGGATGTTGTGGGGCGTGGACAGCGCCAGCCAGCGGTAGCTGGTGACCTGGCAGGCGAGCTGGGTGAGGAGATCGAACAGCCGATCGAAGGCGCCGCACAGGCTCAGGCTGCGCACCTCGGAGGCGATCACCGATTCGAAGAGGGCGTTGTCCAGGTACGAGGCGATGCGATCGCGGATGTCGGTGCTCTCGTGGAGCTGGGTGAAGAAGTCGTCACCGGCGGGGGTCTCGGCGATGGCCCGCGACAGCGCGCGCACCAGATCGCCCATGCGCCCCTCGGCGACGTAGGCGGCGGCGCCGGCGCGCTCGGCCCAGAAGCGGTTGCGCTGGTCCTGCGGCCCGCGGAGGATCACCGGCACGTTGGCGGTGGCTGCCTCGGCCTTCAGCAGGCGGCAGAGCTGCACGCCCGAGATGCTGGGCATCCACAGGTTGGCCACCACGGCGGCGGGCGGGTTGGACAGCGCCACGTGCGCGCCCTCGGCGGGGCCGGCGGCGGCGGTCACCTGATAGCCCTGCATGCGCAGGCGCTCGGCCAGCCGGTCCCGGTTCGGCTCAGAGGGCTCGATCAGGATTACCGAGGCCGCCTTTCGCATTTCGGGTTTGGTATCGACCGATTGCAGGCGGTGATTTAAGGCGCGCGGCGCAGCATGGATCGCCCGGATCCGGGGGGAAATGCGCCCCCGTTGCCGCCCAGCCGGAAACCAAAGGGGGTACGCGGCCTTTTCTCGCGTCAAATGGCCGGTTTCAGCGCGCCAGGGTGCCGAACAGCCGGTCGCAGATGGGGAAGGTGATGTTGAAGTTGTGCGCGTTCATCTGCGCCGGATCGTGGTGCGTCTGGTGATGGGCGCGCAGGCGGCGCAGGAAGCCGACCCGGGCGGCGACGCTGTCCTCGGGCAGGTGGTGGCAGAAGTGCAGCCACTCGTAGGTGAGGAAGTAGCCCATGGCGGTGGCGACGTACAGGAGCGCGACGTTGCGGGAGGCGATCCAGAAGAGCAGGGCGGCCACCGGGACCGCCACCGCGCCCAGGAAGAAGAGCAGCATCACCGGCGGGAAGAGCACCATCTTGAAGTCGCGGGTCCCCTCGTAGCTCATCGCCTGGTGGGTGTAGTAGCGGTGGTGTTGCTGGGTGTGCCGCTCGAACAGCAGGGCCAGGCCGCGCCGCCGCTTGTGCATGGGGCCCTTGTGGCCGCGGTACTCGACGAAGTTGGCAAACAGGAACGTGGCGGGCACGGTGCACAGCTCGAGCAGGCTGGGCGCGCGCACCTGCGCCGCGGCCCAGACGATCACCGCCAGCGAGCCCAGGCTTGTGAAGGCGAAGTGGAGCAGGCCCGAGTAGTGCGCGCCGATGTGCTGGGCCCGGTAGTCCTGGCGGAACGAGACGACCGCGGCCGGCAGCATGCGCTCAGCTTGGCTCGGAGACGTCCAGTTCGGGATAGTGGCGGAAGATGCCGTGCAGGTTGAAGGGGATCCGGCGGGGGGAGGCCAGGTAGGCGGCCAGCCGCGGGCGGGCGGGGAGGCGCTGGTGGAGCGCGCGCAAGAGCGGGATCCGGGAGGCCTGCTGGGCCATGGCCCGGGGGAAGGCGTAGTCGAGGCCGGCGAGCAGGTGGAACATGGAGAGATCGACGTAGCTCGTGGCCGTGCCGATGAGATGAGCGCGGTCGGCGGCGGCGTTGCGCTCGAGCACGCGCTCGAAGTAGGCCAGGTACTTGGGCAGGCGCTCGCTGATGAACAGCGGGGCGCGCCGGCGGGCCTCGGCGCGCTGGTCCTCGTAGTAGAGGCTGACGGCGATGGGGTGGTGGACGTCGTGGATCTCGGTGATGAAGTCGGCGATGGTCAGCTGCAGCTGGTGCGCGCGGCGCTGGCTGGAGTCGTCGCCGGGGCAGAGGCCCAGGCGCGGCCCCAGGTAATGAAGGATGTTGGCGGTCTGGGCGATGAGCTGCCCCTCCGATTTCAGGAACGGCGGAGCCAGCGGCTGCAGCTCGTTGCCCTCGTCGCGCATCATCTTCATGAGCGCCTTCACCCCGCCCCCCTCGTCCTCGGGGAGGCGGGCGATGTCGAGGTAGTCGGCCCCCGCGTCCTCGAGCGCCAGCCGCACGAACTCGCCGCGGCCGGGAATGGTGGGCCAATAGTAGAGCTCGTAGGTGGCCATGATCCGCGAGGCTCGCGCGATCGCGAGCGGCCGTCAATCGGGGTGTAAGCAGCGACGGGGGCAGCGCGTTCTGGCCGCAAATGCGCCGGACCATCGCCCTGCTCCTGACTTGTGCCTGTGCCACCACGCACCATCCCGCGGTCCCACCAGCGATCGAGGGCCCGCCGCCGGAGCCACCCAAGCTGGTGTCGGCCGGCAACGTCGAGGTGGCCAGCCACGACGTCGACGGCCTGGTGCACGAGGTGCGCGGGCACGTGCAGGCGGCGCGCGGCTACGTCACCAGCGAGGAGGTGACCGGCACCGCCGGCGAGATGCCTCGCGCCACCCTGCGGGTGCGCCTGCCTCCGCCCGAGATTCCGCCCTTCGTCGACTGGCTGGGCACGCGGAGCAACCTGCTCGCCCGCCGCCTGGGCGTGCAGGACGTGTCGCGCGAGTACTTCGACGAGGAGCTGGCGCTCTCCAACCTGCGCACGACGCTGGAGCGCCTGGAGGACATCGCCGCGCAGGGCGCGAAGCTGCACGACGTGCTCGAGGTGGAGAAGGAGCTGACCCGCCTGCGCGGCGAGATCGCCCGGATCGAGGGAGGCCACCGGGGCCGCGGCGATCAGGTGGCGCTGGCCACCCTGGACGTGTCGATCGCGCCCGCCGAGGAGGCCCTGGCGCCGCGGGCGATGTTCCAGCTGATGCCGTCGGCGGCGGTGCTGGCGCTGGTCGACGCCCGCGGGCGCGAGGCGGTCCGGGCCGGCGGCGGCCTGACCCTGGCCTTCAGCCGCCACCTCGCCCTCGAGCTGCAGCTCTTCCCCGCCCGCGGCGGCGAGGGCCGCTCCGCGCTCGTCACCCTCCACGCCGCCGCCTACTCCGATTTCTTCGGAGGCGGCCGGCGCCGTTTCCTCAACCCTCACCTCGGCCTCCTGGCCGGTGGCGGCTCGTTCGCGGCTCACGGCGCCTTCACCGCCGGCGCCACGCTGGGCGTCGAGCTCTACCGCGGGCGGCGCCTCCTCGTCGATCTGGGCGGAAGGGCGCAGTGTCTGCTCTACGGCAGCGAGGCCCAGCGCCCCGCCGACGTCGCGCTGCAGGTGGGGCTGGGCGCGGGGGTCCCGTTCTGAGCGTTGTCGAGCAAGTCGGCGTGCGCATCATCCCGGCACGGAGGGAGCCATGCCCAAGAACAAGGGAGGATGGAAGACCTGCAGCCGCGGCCACCACTACCGCGGCGACGGCCCGTGCCCGGTCTGCTGGAAGCGCGGGCACGAGCGCGAGCGCGAGAAGAAGACCAAGGCCTGACGCTCAGGGCACCCGCGCGTTGCAGATGGTGAGCTGGGCGTCGGGGCTCGAGGACTCGTCCACCCGGGCGATCCAGTGGTCGAGCTGGGTGGCCGCGTTCCGGAAGGCGACGTTGGCGGCGAGCTGGCGCTCGGGCTGGTTGGCCAGCTTCAGCCACACGGAGTAGCGGCCGGCGGCGACGTCGACGGCCATGCGCAGGTGGTGGCTGACGTCCTTGGTGTAGCTGACGCCGGTCGCCTGGTAGGCGCCGCCGTTGCGGACCAGGATCTGGCCGTCGGCGGCGAACAGCACCGCGGCCGCGGTGCCGGAGAACCCGCCCGGCGTGCCCTGGCTGAGCGCGAAGCCACCCTCCATGGGGTTGGCCCTGGGGATCGCCGTCCAGCGCACGGTGAAGGCTCCCGTCTGCGTGCCGATCGATCCGCTGATGGTCTGGGCAGTGATCACGCTCTGGCAGGTGTTGCTGACGGTGGCGAAGCGCAGGGAGGAGCTGCCGAACGTCCCGGCCAGGTCGCGGACCCGGGCGTGGAAGGACGTCGGACCGGTTCCGGTGAGGTCCACCTCGATGGAATAGGGCTGCGTGGTGTCCTCGGGGCCCACGGCCTTGCCGTCCTGGTAGAAGGTCACCCCGGCCAGCCCGCCGGCACCGGCGCTGGCTGCCGCCTTGATCGTGACCAGATCGCTCAGCGGCTCACCGTTCCAGGGTGAGACGATGGCCACCGACGGGACCGGCCCCGCGGGCTTGGGGGTCAAGAGCACCAGCGTGGGGAAGGGGCCCTCCCCGAAGGGCTGCCGATCGCGGTGCGCCAGGATCTGCCCCTGGTTGTTCACCTCGATCACCCGTCGCAGCGCCGGGAGCCAGCTCGTCTCGTCGTCGATCAGGCTCACCAGATCCCAGACGTTGCTCCCGTCCGAGTAGAAGAAGCGGCCGCCCAGCGTCCCGATCATCCGGCCGGTGTCGTTCACGTCGACGATGTCGCCAGCGATGTTGGCCGGGGCCAGCCGCTTGAGGCTGCCGCCCTGCCAGTAGACCGGGCGCCCGTCGGAGTTTCCCACGATGAGCCCGCCCTCGTTGAGGGCGTTGGCGCAGCCGACCTGGTTGTTCCAGTTCGACGGTGGCAGGAAGGTGATCTGTCCGTTCTGCCAGACGAAGGGTGCCAGGGGGCCGGTCCCCACTCGCCCACAGCCCACCACCTGCCGGTTGCCGTTGAGATCCCGGCCCTGCGCCACCGTCGGGCCGATCACCAGGGGCGGCCCGTCGCTGGGCCACAGGGCGATCCGCTCGGTGGGCGCGCGCAGCCGTCCCATCACGTCGCCGACGGCGTTGATGGCCAGGCCCTCGCCCTCGGTCCAGCCGGCGGGCAGGGGGAGCAGGCGCGGGGTGCCGCCGTTCTCCCAGACGATCGGCCGAAAGTTGAAGCTCGAATCACAGTCGTAGGTGACGGCGGCCCCGGTGATCCGGCCGTTGCTGACGTCACGGGCGTAGGTGCCGTTGTCGCGCGCGGCGGGGCCGCAGCCGCTCACCGCGCCGGGCAGCGGGGGCAGGGCCATCCCGCCGTCGGGGCTGCCGACCACCCAGACCCGACCGGTCGGATCGGCGCCACACATCCCCTCGTTGAACCCCACCACCCGGCCCTCGGCGTCCAGGCTCGTCCCCTCGAACTGCGTGCACTGGCCGCTCTCCTGCAGGGCCTGCACCTCGTACCGGGGCGCCTGAGCGTGCGCCTCCGTCCCCACCACCGCCGCGACGCTCGCGCAGCCTGCTGCCACCCACCACCTCATGCCTCCCCTCCTCCCGCGAATTGACTTGCGACGCTGATGCAGGAAGTGAAAGGGGCGATCGGAGCGAGCTCGTGCGGGGGACCACCGGATCGTGACGGAAGATTTCACGCCTCCGGCGTTGGGTTCGGGCATGGGGGTCCAGCCAATAACGCACTTCCCACGGGCCGTTCGCCGGCATAGGCTCCACCCGCCGTGGACCAGGGGATGAACCGTCGAATGAGGGTGTGCAAACGTTTGCCGACGGTGATGGCGGCGGCGCTGGCGGTGGTGCTCGGCGGCTGCGGCAAGCTGGCCGACGATCTCGTCTGTGGCGATGACGACTGCCAGTTCAGCTCGGGCGAGTGGTCGCGCATCCGCGCGCTCACGGGCCTGGGTGAGCCGCCCCCCGATCCCTCGAACAGGTACCTGCCGAAGTCGGCGTACGGGGACCCCGCCGATCCCAACGAGCTGGCGGTGGTGAAGCTGGGCCAGCGCTACTACTTCGAATCCCGCTTCTCCGGCAACGCCACCTGGAAGGACGTGCTCGGCCGCGACACGCCGCTGGCGCGCGCGCCGCGCGGCGAGGCGATCAAGATCGCCTGCGCCACCTGCCACGATCCCACCCGGGCCGGCTCGGACTTCACCTCGCCCGCCGGCAACGTGTCGGTTGGCGCCGGCATGTACGACGTCAACGGCCAGCAGACGGCGAACGCCGCGCAGTACCCGCTGCTCTACTGGAACGGGCGCAGCGACTCGCTCTGGTCGCAGGCGGCCGCGGTGATGGAGAGCGGCGTCTCGATGAACGGCACCCGCCTGGCCATCCTCTGGGTGGTCGCCGACAACTACCGGGCCGACCACGAGGCCCTCTTCACCGAAGCGCCGTTGCCCATGACCGGAAAGAGCGCCGACGTGAAGGCGCTCCTGGCCAAGGACATGGCCGGCAACACGCTGGCCACGTGCACCGGCACCGCCGATGCCTGCCCCGAGGGCTGCCGGGCCGTGCACAACGACGCCGCCAACACCGACGTCTGCGTGCCCCGCTTCCCCCTGGCCGGAAAGAAGGGCGCCAAGGACGGCTGCCAGCTGGGCGACGCCAGCGAGCCGGCCGGCGACGCCTACGACTGCATGGATCCCATGGACCGGGCCAAGGTCGATCGCGCCTACAGCCACGTGGCCAAGGCCATCGCCGCCTACGAGTGGAAGCTGACCAGCCGGGACTCGGTCTTCGATCGCTTCGTGGCCGATCCCAAGACGGCGTCGGCGGCGCTGCCGCCGGCCGCCCTCCGTGGGCTGAAGCTGTTCGTGGGCCGGGCCTCCTGCATCGACTGCCACTCGGGTCCCCTGCTCTCCGACGGAAAGTTCCACAACATCGGCGTTCCCCAGCAGGGCGTCACCGTCCCCACCGAGGGCGATTGCCCCAAGGGGAACGCCCGCTGCGACTGCACGAACGTGGTGGTGAACCCGATGGACAACACCGCCACCACCACCTGCATGCCCTGGGGCCTCTCGTTTGGCCTGTCAGCCCTGCACCGGGGCACCGCCTTCCGCCGCGACGGCCCCTACTCGGACAACCCCGAGCCGGCCAAGACCACCTACGCCGCCTACTACAACCCGGCGCCCGAGATGCTCGTGCGCGACCGCGGCGCCTGGCGCACGCCCAGCCTGCGCGACGTCGCCACCACGGCCCCCTACATGCACAACGGCTTCTACAAGACCCTCGAGGACGTCATCTGGCACTACGACGAGGGCGGCTCGATCGCTGCCAGCGGGGTCAAGGCGGCCGAGCTGCGGCCGCTCTACCTCAGCTCGCGCGATCGCACCGACCTGGTCGAGTTCCTGAGGACGCTGACCGGGGCGCCCATCCGCACCGACTTCGTCACGGCGGCCCAACCGTGAGGGCGGGCGGCTGGTCGCTGACCGGGCTGGCGCTCCTCGTCACCTGGCCGGCCCGGGGGCAAGAGCCGGCCGAGCCGCCGGTGCCCGAGCCCGAGGAGGTGACTCCGCCGCCCGATCTCGTCGACCTCGATCTGCGCCTCAAGCGCACCGAGGAGCTGGTGCTGAACCGCCAGCCCACCGTCACCTGGAGCGGCTACGTCGACTTCGGCTTCTTCGTCCCCCAGGGCAACGGCGCGGGCTACGTGCAGGACTTCGCCCACGCCCGCTTCCCCCAGTACGCCGACCGCTTCGGCTGGGTCTTCCTGGGCGACATCCTCGCGCCGGCGGTGAACACGCGCGGCGAGGTGGCGGACCTGGGCGACGCCCCCGGGGTCGATCGCTTCGACAGCATCAACTCGCGAGGCAAGCCCGGCTTCATCCTCAACGAGGCCAACTTCGTGCTGCGCTCGGCCCTGACCTCGTCGGCGCTCGTCACCGCCAGCTTCAACCTGGTGCCCCGCACCGGCAGCGACTTCCGCCTGGGTGACTTCTTCGACCTCGACATCGCCCAGCTCGAGTGGATGCCCACGGCCTCGCAGCGCACCTCGATCTTCGTGGGCAAGACCGACTCGGTCATCGGCATCGAGTACCGCGAGCGCAAGTCGCAGAAGCGCTTCGGCATCACCCCGTCGTTGATTGCGCGCTACACCACCGGGCCGGCCCTGGGCCTCAAGGTGCGCAGCAAGTTCGGCCCCGAGGACCTGGTGGTGGTGGCCGGGGCCGTCACCAACGGCTCGAACACCACCGAGCAGTTCCACTTCTACGACGAGATCGACAGCAACGCCGGCAAGACGGTGTCGGGGCGGGTCTCCTTACAGACACCGACATCGATCCACGTCGAGGCGGGATTTTCGGGAAGCTGGGGCGCCCAGGATCGTTCCCTCTCGAGCGACGATGCCATGTGGTTCATGGGCCCGGACCTGATCGTCCGGGCGGGGCTGCTCGAGCTCAAGGCGCAATGGTTGAGGGGGAAGGCTCCGGGGAGCGACGCGGAGCAGGTCTATGGCCTGAACCTGCGCGGCGGGGGCTACGCCGAGGCCGACCTGACCTTCGGGCCCTCCCTGGGGGTGTACGGGCGCGGCGAGTATCGCGACGCCGACGTCTGGCTGGGGACAGAGCGGTATTATCGAACGCGGTCGTGGCGGGCGACGGTGGGGGCGCGGTGGGTGTTCACCGAGCGGGCGGTCGTCAAGGCCGAGTATCTTCACAACGGGGAGTACGGGAACCTCCCCCAGGTTCCCAACGACGTCTTCACCAGCAGCCTGGTGCTTTCATATTGAGGCGGCCAATGTCGAACATGCGCACCACGGGGGAATCATGATCACAGCGGCTCTGGCCCTGGTCCTGGCGGCCAACGCGGCGGCGGCTCCGCCCGACCTGGCCACGCTGCAGGCAGAGGTGACGCGGCTCCAGCAGGAGATGCGCGAGCAGAAGCAGCTGCTCTTGCAGCTGATGCAAGTCGATCAGCAGCGCTACGACATGCTGTTGCAGATCATCCGCTCGCAGCAGGGGGGCGGCGCGCCGCCGGTGGGGGCCATCCCCAGCATGCCCTCCATGCCCGCGGCGCCCACCACCATACCGGCGAACCCCACCGAGGCGGCCGAGAAGGTGATCAAGGGGACGAGCGGCACCATCTCCGGCAAGGTGCGGCTGCCCAAGGACGCCGGCGAGGTGTACGTCTACGTCGACGGGGCCCGAGGCACCCCGGTCCGGGGCAAGGTCTTCGAGATCAAGCAGAAGGAGAAGCAGTTCGTGCCGCGGGTGGGGGTGGTGCCGGTGGGGACCCGCCTCAGCTTCCCCAACATGGACGCCGTCTTCCACAACGTCTTCTCGAAGAGCCCGGGCAACGCCTTCGACCTCGGCGGCATCAAGGCGGGGGAGAAGCCCGGCTCGGTGGTGGTGTCCCAGGCGGGGCACGTGGAGATCTTCTGCAACATCCACTCGAAGATGCGAGCCGACGTGCTGGTGGTGCCGAGCGGCTACTACGCTCGGGTCAAGTCCGACGGCAGCTTCGAGCTCCCCTCGGTCCCGATCGGCAGCCGCAAGGTGGTGCTGTGGGGGCCGGCGCTCAAGCCCGCGTCGCAACGGGTCGATGTGACGCCCGCCGGCGCCACCGTCAGCTTCGCCGCCGAGCTGGAGCCGGTCCGTCCCCACACCCGCAAAGATGGGCAGCCCTACGGATCATACGATGAATGAGCGGGGCCTCACGCGAACCGCGGCCGTCGGCCTGATCGTGGCCGGAGGCGCCGTGATCGCGGCGGGGTTCTGGGTGAAGAGCACCGGCACCGGCGATCCCCAGGCGCTCGAGAGCGAGGCCCAGGCGGCCCGCCAGCGCATCGAGCAGTCGGTGGAGGCGCAGGCCCGCATCCTCGAGCCGCGCGCCGCCCAGGCCGCCAGCGTCGCCCAGCTGGTGGCGGGCCTGGAGAGCGGCATCGACGGCACCACCTTCCAGGATCTGTTCGACTCCGAGGACTGGTGGGCCAGCATCCGCAAGAGCTCGCCCTACACGGCCCTGGTGTCGGGCGACGACGTGCTGGCCAGCACCGGCATGGAGAAGCTGGAGGTGACCAACACCCCCATCGTGGCCCGGGCGCGGGCCAGCAGGCTGGCCTCGGGCCTGACGGTGGGGACGGGCCGCGCCTACCTGCTGGCGGCGGCGCTGGTCACCCGGGGCAAGCACCGCGAGGATCGCAAGCCGGTGGTGGTGCTGGGCGAGCTGCTCGACGAGGCCCACCTGCAGCGCATCGCCGAGCGCACCGGCGACGCCGTGGGGATGACCGACGGCAAGAAGCTGCTCGACACCGCCGGCCCGGCCGAGCGACGCCACCTCCTGCAGTCGCTGGTGGGGCGCGAGAAGCAGGGGCTGGCGGCCCTCGAGAACGGCTTCGTGGGCACCGCGGTCCCCCTGGGCCAGGGCCTGTGGATGTGGGCGGTCTCGCCCTCGACGGCGCCGCCGCCCTCGTCGTCGTCGAAGCCGATGCTGCTGTGGGGCCTGGGCGCCGCGGTGGTGGGGATCGGCCTGGGGGTGATGGGACGCCGCCGCCCCGGCTCGCGCAGCCGGGCCACCGAGCGGTCCGGCTCGCGCGCGCGCCGCACCCTGTACGTCGGTTCGACGCGCGAGCTGCAGATCGAGGCCGAGTCGGTGGCCAGCGCGCCGCCCGCGCCCTCGGCGCTGGACGTGCGCCGGATGCAGACCACCGTGGGACCGACCCCGGCTCCGGTGATCCCCCGCCCGGCGCCGCCGCCGCCGCCGCACCAGCCCACCGCGCTGGCCGCCACGGCCGTGGCCACTGCCACCGCCCCCAACGACGTCCTCGGCCGCTACACCCTGCTCGAACGGATCGGCGAGGGGGGGATGGCCGAGATCTACATCGCCGCCTCGCACGGCGCCGAGGGCTTCGAGCGCCGCTTCGTGGTCAAGCGGCTGCACCAGCACCTGGCCCGCCGCAAGGAGGCGGTCACCCAGTTCATCGACGAGGCCCGCCTGCAGGCGCAGCTGGTGCACTCGAACATCGTCCCGGTGTTCGACTTCGGCCGGGCCGGCGAGGAGTACTTCCTGGCCCTCGAGTACATCCACGGCCGCGATCTCGAGAAGCTCTTGCAGCGGCACATCCAGGTCTACAACCAGCCGCTCGATCTGCGCGTGGTCGCCTACGTGGTGCACGAGGTGCTCGAGGCGCTGGCCTACGCGCACACCAAGCGCGACCAGTCCGGCAAGCCGCTCGAGATCGTCCACCGCGACGTCTCCCCCGCCAACATCCTCATCTCCTACCAGGGCGAGGTGAAGCTGTCCGACTTCGGCATCGTCAAGGCCGGCAACCGCGTCAGCCAGACCGAGATGGGCATGGTCAAGGGCAACGCCAGCTTCATGTCCCCCGAGCAGGCCCGCGGCATCAAGGTCGACGCCCGCAGCGATCTCTTCTCCACCGCCGTGGTGATGTTCTGCTGCCTCACCGGCCAGGCCCTGTACAAGGGCGAGACCACGCTCAACCAGCTGGTGCGCGCGGCGGTCGGCCCCGCCACCCAGCAGTTCCAGGCCATCGAGACCCTCCCCCCCCAGTCGGTGCACATCCTCTCGAAGGCGCTGATGCTGGATCCGAACCTGCGCTACCAGACCGCCGGCGACTTCGCCCGCGAGCTGGCCCCGCTCATCCCCGGGATGAAGGCGGAGGTGGCGCGCCTGATGGCCGAGCTCTTCCCCGAAGGCCGCCGCCCGACGAGCTAAGAGCAAGCCCCGACAACCTGGTTACGGACGGACCGGATTACAGGAAGGCGGGAAGTAGGGAAGGTCGGATTGGGGCAGGCATTGGGGCTGCGGCGGCGTGGATCTTGGGCCACCGTTGTCCGGATTGGCGACCCGGGCGTCGCGATGTCGCAGAGCGTTCGATCCGGGAGCGCCCGGCTCCCCAATCCGGACCCAGCCAATAAGATCCGGATCAGACGCGGTGGATTTGGGTGAGATGCGGGCGGATGGATGACCGTCGGGACAACTTCCGGCTTCGGGCTGGGTCCGGAATGGCGGAGCCGGTGCTCCGGCCTCGGCGATCACCGAATCACGCGACGGCCGAGGCCGGAGCGCCGGTTCCGCCATTCCGGACAACGGGGCCCTGAGATCCATGCCGCCGCAGTCCCTAGGCCTGCCCCGCTCCGACCTTCCCTACTTCCCGTCTTCCTGTAAATCCGGTCCGTCCGCCAACACGTTTGGGGAGGATCCGGCGAAAGAGGGAGTGGGGACACCCTGGCTGGTGGACTAGCCAGCCGAGCCTTCGGCGGACCGATGGGCCGCCGAACTGCCGGGAGCGGTCATTGGGCGCGGCTGCCGGGGCAGCTCCACCGAGAACCTGGCGCCCTGGTCCGGCGCGCTCTCGAGCGCGATGCTGCCCCCCATCGCCTCGACGATCTGCCGGGAGATCCACAGCCCCAGTCCCAGGCCGCCGTAGTTCTCGACGGGCACCGCGCGCTCGAAGCGCTCGAAGATGCGGGCCTGGTCCTCCGGCGGGATGCCGATCCCGTGATCGGTGACCCTCAATCGGAGACGCTCGTGGTCGCTGGCCAGCTCGACCTCGACGGGCTTGCGGGCGCCGTACTTGATGGCGTTCGAGAGGAGGTTGTTGAGGAGCTGCTGGAAGCGCAGGGGATCGGCCGAGACCAGCACCGGGCCGTCGGCGCGGAGGGCGAGGGCGCAGCCGGCGCTGGCGGCGGCGGGGCGCCAGCGGTCGACGGCGGCGCGCACCAGCTCGGCGGCGTCGATCTCGGCACACTCGAGCTGCAGGGGCCCGTAGGCCACCCGGGAGACGTCGAGGAGCACGTCCACCAGCTCGGTCATGCGGCCGACCTGGGACTTCACCATCAGGGCCATGTCGGTGATCTCGTCCAGGTCGACGGCCTGGCGGGGCTGGCGCTGCAGCAGGCGATCGAGGCGATCGATCTGCAGCTGCAGGGGGGTGAGCGGCGTGCGCAGCTCGTGCGAGGCCACCGAGAGGAACTGATCCCGCACTTGCACCGCCCGGCGCAGCTCGGCCTCGGCCGCCCGGCGCTCGGTGATGTCGACGCACGAGCCGATGTAGCCGGCGAAGCTGCCCTCGGGGGTGTAGCGGGGCGTGCCCCGGTCCAGCACCCAGCGGAATTCGCCGTCGGCGCGGCGCAGGCGGTACTCCATCTCGAACACGCGCCGCTGGTTGAAGGCCGCGATGTACGTGTCCATGCATCGCTGGAAGTCCTCGAAGTGGACGCCCTCCGCCCAGCCCACCCCCCACTCCTCCTCCAGCGTCCGCCCGGTGAAGCGCAGCCAGGTCTGGTTGAAGAAGGTGCACAGGCCATTCGTCTCCGCCATCCAC
>Ga0134123_10001372_pt1 | contig 15844 bp, 26 predicted proteins | sample KB303_FD_96460 | JGI IMG/M metagenome (GOLD analysis project Ga0134123, IMG submission 96460) | Terrestrial soil microbial communities without Nitrogen fertilizer from Kellogg Biological Station, Michigan, USA - KB3-0-3 | ecosystem: Environmental > Terrestrial > Soil > Unclassified ...
GGTTGTTGAAGACGAGACCGCCCGACTCCATCAGGTCGTCGGCCTGACCTATAACGGCCTGTACGAATTGCTTGGAGCGGGAGTTAGACTTGAGGAGCCGCTGTAAAGAATCGAGAAACTCCTGCTCTTCCGGGCTGAAGTCCGGGTGAAACGACATGTAACGACGAAAGGCACCCGTCATCGGTAAGATGCAAGCACTTTCCTCCCCGCATCACGGGGTCATGCTCCAGGTATCCTGAGTCAGCGCATCCACGGCTATCCCTAGTGCGTGTTTTATAGCCAGTGGTAGTGTAGCTGTTTCTGGACTGGCGCCTACGACGGCGTGTCCGGTAAAGACTGGATGTCCTCCGGTGACCTCTAGTAGACCCTTTGTTCTAACGACTGAGGCATCGATCTGCTCTCCGCCAGCAGGGCCTTGAACTCGAAGCCTGAGTGCAAACTTCATGGATCCTGCTTCCTGAACCAGGAAAGCACGCCTTTAGACTTGGCAGGATCGGGCACTTCCAGATCCCTCATCTCTTTGTTCTGTGCGGCTATGATAAGTTCGGCTAGCGGTTTCGCCTTCGGGCCTCGAATCTGTTCGACCTTGCCGCACTCCGGCAGCATGCAGATCCGGACCCAAGAGTGTTCGACTGCTTTGTCTTTCCAGATATGGTCACAGCTGGTTCTTGTCACGGTGTATCGGCTCCATACCATAGAAGGAAAGGCCCAGACCGATCCGGGCTATCTGAGACTTCTTGTCCCGGCATTCATGCACTGACAGGGTAAAGGCTAGGAGACCGGTCACAAAGACGGTCCGACCGGCGTACCTGAGAACCTTTAGAAACAATTGCATTTACCAATGGGAGCGCATCAGGAGGGTCTGGTACTCGTCCATAACAATCCTGAAACCAGCTTCGAGTAGATGCGGAATAGCCCAGCAGGATTTACCGAGGGGCGGATAGCCCTGAGCTGGAGCGGCCTTATTCCGGACATCATCGATCAGAATCAGGCTACACGGTTTGAGTATAGCATCGGCTCGGGCGACAACGATTTGGGCTTCTGCTAGCTGTAGCTCGCAGGCTTCTCCAATCGGGGTCATGTCGCCGGTATCCAGGTAAATCAGATCGGCTTTCCCCTCAAAGGTTTTCAGAAACTGTACAGAGTCCGAGACATGGAAATTGATCAGGTGTTTCCAGCGCTCGTTTATGATCTTCGAACGGCGGATATGCTCTTCCGAGATATCCACTGTGTGGATTATCGGCAGGCGGTCTTCGAGTTCCGCCGCTGCTACATGCGAGAAGAGCCCGGCGCCCCAGTCCCACTTCTCCGGGTTCTCCGGTTCCCACCACTGGCTATCGCTCTCGTTGCAACCCGGATACATCCCGTCTACAAAGCTCCGCGAAGTGCCGAGCTCGATGATAGTGGGGCGACTCTTGAAGACCTTCAGGAAGTTCAGCGCCAAGGAGAAGGTGTGGTAGCGGGAGAGATATTGATCGGAGATACAGGCATCAAGATGCCCTCTCTCCAAGAACTTGCGGTACTGGCTCAGAGCTTTCAAATGCGGTGAGGTTTCCAAGGGCGGTTCTCCTGTCATCTGTTTACAAGCTTCAAACGGTATTGAAAGTCATACTGGATGATACTGTTGTTCAAGCTCTGATTTGAAGCGCTAACTAGCGCGAAGTAATTTGCATTGTCGTCCCAGTAGCCTAGCAGGATAGCCGGTTTGTAAAGCACAACGGTGACAGGAACTGACCGCTGACCGCGCACTAAAACAACGCCAGTTCCGCAGATTGGTTTCTGAGACCCTGTCATTGAAGTAAGGCCATCGGGCAATGTAATAGTGTCACAAGGACTCTGGTCGTCTGCTATCTGTAAACCTTCTGGAATGTTAAAGAAGTAGGTGCCCAGTCCGGGCGCACCTAGTGTTCTCTGACTCAGAGAACATATAACCTCTACATGATTGTCCTTGATTCGAAACGAGTTACTGATGTCCGCAACTCCGATCGCAGGAGCCATAGTAGCTGCATCGATCCGCAGAGGAAACGGAGTCCAGTCCTGTTCGTTCTTTTTCTCTTGTACAACCGAACGCTCTCTCAGTAATTGGATTCGCCGAGTATCCATACCATTGCCCTATTTGAGGTCTAACTCGCACTGGAAGTTATATTCTATTTGAGGAAACCGCAGACCATAGTAAGTACTATTTACCAAGAAGTTCATGGGCTCCCCTAATCGTTGGTCTCTTATACTAATAGCAAGATGCACAAAGTCTCCAGAGTTAGTAGTGACTATCACGCACGGAATAACACGGGCGTGAGGAACGTGGTCCCCTAGTTCCTGTTCAAAGCAGGTAATGGTTCCTTGGCCGCAGATATAAAGTATTTCTGTTCCATCAATTAGTATATTCGATTTACCATTCTGTGACTTTGGACTGAACCCATGCGGAATCCCGAAAGAGTAACTCCCGGCTCCCGCGGATTTACACGGAGACGTTTGTTTATAAGAACACATGATCTGAAGACTTCTCTTAAGGATCCGGTAGTAGCTCACAGCTTCTACATCTCCGGGCTCGGGGCTATTGCCTGTTACATAAGGGACCAAACTAGTAAGACCGACTAACACTGTGGAATACATTATCCAACCGTCAGTCGCGGCCTTCTTGAACTCTTTGAGTAACTCTGTTCTACGAGATTCCATCTCTAGCGCCTAACGATATGAAAGGTGGAAGCTGGAGCGGCTATAATACTAGCCATTGGTCGATCTTGTATATCACCGATAGCGGCAACAGAAAGAACATCTCCTGGAGTTAAATCTGCTGTTAGTCGACCGGTCCAGTTTGTAGTTCCTCTTTCGCCCGACCCGATCAGATTTCTACTGTGGTTAAGCATGAGCCTGAACTCCTGCGCGATATCAGTAATCATGTTCAGAGTCATTTCATAGATACCTCTCACTCGGACTTGATACATCCAGTGACTCCCCACATCGCGTTCAAAGCCGGAATGGGTATCCCATATAACGTTGCCAAAGAATATGCAATGATTGGGGAGGATCAATGGAATCTCTCCCACCGTTGCAACTGAACCGGATACAATCCCGACCTCAGCTGCTTCCTCTTTGTAGTTTCTGAGGATGTTATCGGCCTCCGCCTCCGGAAATCCCTGAGAGAGCAACGCTTCCTTTACTTCTCTCTTGCTAAGGCCCTCTTCAACGATGGCTTTCTCTACAACTTGAGAGGTGCCTTTCAGCTTCCGGAGGAGCTCCTCACGATGAGTAGTCATCCTAGCATTCCAGGAAGATTGATAACGAACCCATGAGGTAATGTAACAAGAAAGGATCCTTCCAGATCAACAACAGTACACTTGGATACATCAATTCCCTGCGATGTTAGACGAGATCGGATATCCTCTTGACTCATCCCGGTAATTTGAACTAGATACATTCCTTCTGTAGGTGCTCTGTATAGCCATCCTTGTTTAGTGCCAATGGCAGTAGAGAACACTGGAACTCTCTGCTGAGCAGCACGGGCCTGAAGTAAAGTCTCCCGCCGGCTTTGCATCTAGACTATCCAGTTGTACAGAACGTTATGCCAAGCGGCCATGGTGTCTACGTAATGCTTCCGCATGTGTTCCATGATCGCATCGTGAATCTCTCTGGGGCTTTCCTCTTCTACAAGGGCCGCGAGGTGGTCCGGGCTTTCGAACTCTGTAAGAAAGCCTCGGTTTGCTTTGCAGTACCACTCTGATACCTCGGCCCAAGCGGGACTCCAAGGCGGCGACCAGAAGAACCCGTCTCTGGTAGATTTCATTCCAGAAAGGTCTATAAGGAACTCCAGGGTCGGTATGAAATAGCGCATACCCATAGTCAGGGCCTCGAAGAGCGCGAAGTTCGACCACGCGTAAGGGATGTGTATGATGCCGCGGTTGGAAGCGAGGTCTTCCATGCTGGTATAGCGTCGGCGCACAGCATGGATCTGCAGGGTCTTACAGATATCTTCGAGAGGAACACAATGAATATCGTTATGGTAGGGCGGGATTAGGTACGGAGACTCAGGTGTAGCAGTCCGGCCTACGTTCTGCGCTTTAGCTCCTGTGGGTTTAATCAGAGCGGGGCCCCAGTCTATCCCGTGCCAGTGATTGGCATAGATCCTTTCGAACTCTGTGTACGAGATCACCTTCGTGTTCGAGCGGATCATGGCGGCCTTGAACCCCGAGTAGTATTCTGGATCCGGAAAGCCGCAGTCGTTCGTGGCCTGATCGGCATAGTCGAACCGATTACAGACCCAGATCACGAGCCTCTTCTCAGGGGCGTGCTCGTAGATGATGCGACTCAAGGGAGCAGTATCGGAAGTAATCACGATGTCGGCTTCGTCGATCTTCTCTTTGTGTTCTAGATATGCTTCTCTCGCGCGCACAGAACCGATGTTGTAATTCTTCACCGGGTTTAGATGCTCGACCTGCCACCCGAACATCTTGGCGACGTGATCGATATCGGCTACACAACCCTGATGAAAACTGAGGTGTAGTATCTTACCCATGCTTCCCTCTATGCATCCTTCTTCTCACCGTCGATAACCTCAGTGATAATCAAACCATTGATCCGATCGTAACGGCTTCCTACAGTAGAAACCGTCTCTGGATACTTCTTATGAATATCGTACCAGATGTGCTCGTTTACCATATCTGCCTGAGCGTTCAAACGTCTGGCCCGAGCATCGTGGAGTCGTGCTCTCATTCGGAGTGCATCGAGCTTCGCATCCAGCTCCGCCAGCCGTTCGTTAGTGACAGCATCTACTTCTATGATTTTGTGAACGGTTGTAGCCATGTCAGGCAAGCGCTAGCTCAAACATATTCAGGAGGCGGTTCACGTACGTGTGGTTCTGTTCGATCTCTTTCATTGCGTCGCAGAGCTGGTCTGCGTTCCAGGAGCGGCGAGCTAGCATTCCCGCATGAAACAGATCAGCGGGGTTGGAGTAATAGATCACGTGATCGCCCAGCATATCCTTCACGCTCTGGGAGTTTGTCAAACCGATCTGCCCGTAGCTCATGTTCTTGAAGATCCGGCACGGGATGTAACCGATATTGAGCTGAAACTGGCCTTGGAGCGCCGGCGCGAGTGTAGCCTTCCGGATCAAATCGATATGGTGTTCGTCAGAGATCAAAGTCTTGGTGTATAGACCGTCTTTAATAAAGGCCAGACCCTCGGCCAGACAGGCTCCTTCAAAGGCTTGGATCATGTCGTCGTTTCTGCCGAGGCCGGCGTTGAAGATACTACCGATGAACGCGCAGTAGCCGGGAACGTTATCCAGACAGAGCTTGCTGTAATCGAACTCACCCGGTAGCAGATCTGTAGCCCAAGGCTGATAGATGCACCGGGCGGCCGGGTCTACATACTGGAGCGGTCCGATCTCCCGGAGCTTGCGGACCGGGACGGACGTAGAATAGACCTGAAAGTCTATAACCTCCGCACCGGATCCCTTAAAGCCCGGGTTCGTACTGTTGTGCAGAAAGTAAAGCGCACCTTTGATGGTCGGGATGCCGGTATCTTCGGTGCCGGCTATGAACACGTCCCGCTCCGAGTAGAATTCCAGGGGCGGCATGTTGTCTTTATGATGCCAGAGCGTAACCATCCCCAGGTAATCAGCCGCTCTCCAGAACCCGCGGTGAATATAAGAATGGGTATGTGTACCTTCCGGGTAGCCCCATACAATCAGTCTCCGGTCTTTAAAAGCTTCAGGTAGTACTGGTTTCAACATTGGAGGATAGTCCTTAATAATGAGTTCAACAATCAAGCCCAAAACCAGCAAGCACGAGCGGGACAAGACCCAAGGAAAGGCGCGTAGCCCGCAGTGGCCCAAGGTGCGTAAAGAGTTTTTGAAGGGAAAGGTCTGTGCTATCTGTGGCGGTACAAAGAAACTTGAAGCTCACCATATCAAGAGCTTTCACCTTCATCCAGATCTAGAACTTGATCCCAAGAATCTGATTCCATTGTGCGAAGGCAACAAGGACATAAATTGCCATTTGGTCGGGGGCCACGTCTTCTCGTTCCAATTTGAGAATCCTCACGTTGTAGAACTTGCCAAGTTGATTAGCGAACAACGTGCAAAGGAGAAAGCACGAGTAACCAAAGCTAAATCTGCCTAACAGTATGGACACTTCTCGATCTTCATACCGTTGCACCAGATGTCGCCGTCGATAACCGGGTAAAGAGTCTGACAGGTATAGCACTGAAAGAACCGAGTAGAGTCCAATCCGTATTTGAGAAATCCTAGATCCACTAGATCTCCCCTGTGGAATTCCTTCAGAAGTTCTACCCTGTAATCTTGGGAAGCGTTCACCTTGTTTCCCTCTTAATTAAATCTCTGATAGCTTCTTGCCGGGAATCGAAACCACCACAGACAAGAGTTCCCCACCTTGTTTGGTGATACCAGACGGATCCTTCAGCAGAGAGCCAGTGATCAACAACGAAGCCGCCTCTGTTCAAGACGCGCCACCTCTTTGCTTCTTTCTTCGTAAGCTTTCTGGTCTTGCGCTTCATAAGTTCTATAGGAGGTTCATCTTCCAGAGGAATATGTATGCCACGATAGCCGGAGAGAATGGCAGACCGAAGAAGGCCAGCTCAAACCAGAATGCGTTTCTATCCCACTTCATTTACCTTTGTTCTCCTCTCTAGCGATACAATCAGCTACAAAGCGCTCTAACCGGGTCTTGAATATGGTTTCTCTATTCCCATCAGGAAGAATTGCAGGCTGGCCTTTCTCGTTTAGAAAGTCTTTCACCAGTTCAGATATCTCCGCCGTTGTTAATTTTATCTAATCTGTACCGGTGAATGTTTGGGCTCTATCTTGGTAGCTAGATCGCCGTCAAGATCCGGATTATCATCTAGCATGGCCCGTGTTGCGATAGCATCATCAAACGATAGCTCAAGACATTCATCAGCCGTCAGGCGAACTCCCCGAGGGATTTTAGAACGACCGGCCCGATAGATTCTCTGGTAAGGAGTGGGTTTCTTCATGTAATCGACCGATACCGTAAGGGTTTCACACTACCTGGTACGCCGCTGTCCCTATAGACATGCCCGTCAGGGGCACACCATCCGGGTTCTGTGCCATTCTTACCCGGATCGTAAAATGCTATATCATACGGAGCCACGGCACTTATCTCCAGAAGATACCACTCGGTACCTTCTGTATTATTCTCAGGAGGTTCGTCTTTACAGCTCTTCCAGCGAAGAGCTTCTTCCAGTTCGGTGATACGGGCTTTCAGTGTTAGCTCGTTGTTCGTAGCCCAGAACTTCATAGCTTCTTCGAGCTCGGCTATTCTCGCGTTCTTTTGAGAGTTAGCAAGGATAGCTGGTTCGAGAGCGTCGGCCGCCTTGAGCGCGAGCTGTTTGAATTCTTCAAGGCTTGCTGCCTGTTCGCGGATGAACTTAGCGATCTCCGGACACTCATCTGCAAAGTTGTTTTCCCTGAAGTAAGGCGATTCCAGAATATCTATGGCTTGTTCTGCTTTCATTTTGTCATCCATTCCCGAAGGTTCTTTAGCTCATCTAACCTGGCTCGAAGCCTTAGCAGTTCTTCCTCTCTTCCTATGCCGAGTCTATCTGATTCTAGAGCATGAATCAAGCTGGTGAGCCTTTCGATTCTCTCCGTGACGTACTTCAGAATCCGTTCACGGGGCTGCTTGGCTTTTAACATACTTCATTCATAGCTACGTTCATTCCATAATTGGGTAAGCTCAAGCTCGTGCAACAGTTCTTTCCGATTGAGGTAATGGCAATATCCCATTACGGTTTTCATTTCGAACGTCTCAGCATCTTTCTGCGTGATTTCGTACTGGCTAATATCTAGATGTCTGCGTTTGCAGAACAGGAACATTGAAAGCTTCTCTAGGACGGTCTCTGCATCTGGATCAAGATGCACACCGGCTCTATCACGCTGTGGACCTTTCATCTCGGAGCTCCATCAGTTCTGACCTCCGGTATCGTTCTTTTCCTTTATGCGGGCTATGACTGCCGCTTCGAGATCGATAGTCCGCCCGGGGCAGGTATTGGCCATCCGCAGAGCGCAGATGACTAGGTCGGCGATATACTTATCGGTCTCTTCCGGTTTGAATTCACACCCGCCGTGCTCGGCATCGTTTACAAGAGCGGCTAGCTTCCCAGCGGCCTTGGTAACATGCAGTAGAGCGTGTCCGAAGTCTTTATGAGTCATCGGCGAGGCGCGGAAGTCCCGGTGGTAGTGGACCGTCCAAGGAAGTTTAACCTGCAAGTCTTTGATCGTCATCTATTCCTCCCTGATTTGTTCGATCTCATAGTTCAATACATATCTATCAAGGGCGGCAAAGCGTACAATGAAGGATCCAATGTCTGGGAAGCAGCGTAGAACTGTCCCCTCGTCGCCAGCCTTTAGGCTAGTTTCAGTGTCATCTCTAAGAAGACGAACTCTGTTTCCTTCTTTCATACTATGGTTCGAAATGAGGTTTGCCTTCCGCGTCGTGAAAGTCTACATCGCGCAACGGATCAGGCGGTTCGATATCCGGTTCATCTTCTTCAGAATAGAACCCTCCCTCCGGGTTCGGCGGTAACAGGATATCGTAAGGGTTATCATCAAACATCGTGGCAAAGGGTAGAAACTCGTATTTGCCTTCTATGTCCCCCTCCTTTACTAGGGAGACGGCACAAACTACTGCCACGGGTTTGCCAAGTCTCTTATCGAAACACTCTACAAGAGCCAGATCGCCGTTCCTCGCGGCCTTTATCAGGGTATCAAAGTTCTTCTTATTGCCTTTTGTGATTGCGTTCATGATTCTTACCTCGAGTAGCTCTGACAGAGCCTACACAGGCAGGGCCCTTCCCACTGCTCGGGGTGCTCCTCTATGTCAGGGCCGATCTTCGCTTCGTTCAGAAACCTTCTATAGTAATCTCGCTCGTTCTTGAGCTGGCGCATAGCTGCAAGGATTCTTCGGAAGCTCACCCGCTCGGGGTAAATGTAAAGGCCTTTGTTCTTGCGTGGATCTAGGTGGGATTTCGCGAGTGCGATGATATCTTCTGGAGTAGTGCGTACTCCCGGACCTGGCACGTGTAGTCTTATCCACTGCCGCCGCTTCGGGTCGGGCTTTCTGGTGATGGTCATATCAATTCTTGCACTGACCTGCGTCGCAGAATTCTGGCAAGTGCACCGGCGGACAGACGCACTCTACCGGAACCCGAGAGCTTACCTCGTTCGTGTAAGTGTTTCTATAGAATCCGTAGCACCGAGTGCCGTCTTCTGTCACAGTGTAGAGATAGAATGGAGGGACAGCCTTCATACACATCACGCGTCCGCTCGTGGTCTGCTGAATCTTTACTCCTTGGGCGTTGAGCTCCGGCGGGATAGGGACGCTGATCCGTTTCAGGATAGTCCGGTCTACCCAGACGGAGACATCCGGCTTGGACTCTCCGGCCAAGATTGATTCCAAGAAGATGTCGCCTGACGGACAGATCAGAACCTTTACGGTGGTATTCTGCTTGCTAACCGCGAGGAACGGTTGGACCTTCTGTGCGCACTCGAAGTTGGCAATCCACTTCTTGTTTTGCAGTTCCGCCAGAGCCCGGCTATCAGAGCTGACGCCGAGCTTCCAGGCACCTACGATCTCCGTGACCTTCAGCGCTCCGGCAGAACCCAGGCTCGTAGCAACCGCCAGGACAAACCCAAGAAAGGCTTTCTTGGCCAGGCTCACGCTTCACCACCGATAGCAAAGTCAGTCTTCTTATAGAACGAGTAAATGTCCATGGCTGGGTAAGCGGCCTTCAGGTTCTCACGGCCTTCCTCTTCTCTATCCAAGATAGAAATCAGTGCGGCGATCCGGCCGTATCCCTGAAGTGCTTCGATCACAGTGGTTGCGGACTTCCCTGTAGTGATCACATCTTCTACCACGAAGATGAGGCGGTCCTCGGGCGAGAACGTTTCGTCTTCAAGACCGGAGTCGATTCCATGTACGAGGTTCCCGCCGGTGCCGTGAGTCTTGGCTGCCTCGCGCACCATAACAGGATTGAGGAAGTAGCCATGACCGCCTTCGTTCGGAGAAGTCTTGTAAGCACAGACCGAGAACACCATAGGCGCAGCCCCGAGGCCTGTGCCCGCTACGTAAAGATGCGGCACGTCTTTGTCAGGATAAACCTTCCTGACGTACGTGTTTATGAGGTTATTGATCATCTGTCCTACCAAGAACGAATAGGATGGGTGGTAGTTCATCTTGCGCAGATCGAAGTAATGATGGCTGAGTCTGCCCGAGGCCAGTGTGAACGGTTCTGTTCTGTGTTTGTAGCACTGTCCCTGAATCGCGTTCTTGATGCTGCGGTAGGCAGCACCGTGATTGAAAAGTAATTCCTGATATTCTTTATCGCTGATGACCGAGCTCAGCGTTTCCTGTATTTTGTTTTCCATGTATAATCCTCCTCAGATCTGAGCTAACTCTTAGGAGTAAGAGGAATTGTCAAGTTCACTTGTGAAGAGCGAGCCAGTGGCCGATAGAATCTAGCATAATGCTATCGCCTTCGGGTTTGGCGGCAGCCACAAATACATTCTTGAAGTCTTGATAGATACGCGGGTCTGTAGCCAGAGCTATATCGCCGGTGGCCCGGTAGAGGATGTTGATAGCCATGTCGGCCGGGCCGCTCCCCATATAGCCCCAAGTCATACCGGTCGGGCTGTGCTTTATGACAGCCTGTACGAAGTTGAAGTGACGTATCTCTTTCCCTTCTACCAGCTCCCGCTTGAACACTATCGTGGTCTTTTCCCAAGGAAGATCATACCGCTCACAGAGCGGATCCACGGGCTTCTTCCGGCGAGGATTGAAGTAATAGCCTTCCTTGTTGTATTTCATTGCGGGTTAGTTCTTGAAGTAAGGTTATACACTCGAATGAGTACGAAGCTCTTTTATATGTAGATCCAGATCCTGTCGCCAGTGCAGCGGCTCCATAATCTGTTTTGATTCCGAGATGTCCAGTGCAGAATACGCAGGGCGGAAGGCGCCTTTGGGCAGGTCCTTCGTAAGGATAGGTTCTACTTCTACCTTCGAGGGCATCATGTCTTGCTCATATGCGATCTGTACAATCTCTCGCGCAAAGTCATACTTGCTACCAGTACCCCGGTTTGAGAAGTGAAAGACTTTGACCTCTTCCGATAACTCTTCCGACCGGCTATAGAGTTTCTTGAAACGGATCAGGCGAACTATGAAATCTGCAAGCGTGCTGGTACGGGTGGGTGACCCTACCTGATCAGTCACTACTCGTACGGGTTTAGAAGCTATAGCCTGCTGCAGAATCTTTGAAACAAAGCAGGTGGGGAGTTCAGAGTAGAGCCAGCCAGCGCGGACGATGGTTGCACCGCCGTAGGACTGTCGCCCCACTTCCGAAACAGCCTTCTCTCCTAGTAGTTTAGTCTGCGCATAGATACCTCCAAGCGGACATGGAATGTCGGTAACCTTCCAAGGGCTGGGGAACAATCTAGGCCAGCCCCCAAATACGAAATCTGTGGAGATATGTAATAGATGGGCACCGTTAGCCGCACAGTGCAGGGCTAACTGTCGCACATCTATATGATTGGTTTTGTGCGCAAGCTCCGGTTCTACTTCTGCTTTATCCACGTTTGTATACGCAGCACAGTTAATAACCACTTTCGGATTGTACGACCTGATGACTATACCTGTCTTGAAGTGAGAGCCAATATCCCAGCTGGCGCGATTGAGGGCTAGAACCTTCAGGTCTTTCTCGTACGCCAGCCTTTTCACGAGAGCCCGGCCTAGTTGGCCCTCGGCTCCAGTGATCAGAATATCTGGCAAGTCGCTCATATCAACCGGTGTACTCCAGGCCTGCCAAGTCAAGACAACGTTTTAGGGTGGGAAGATCTCGATCTTTCTCTAGCACAATGGTTTCTTCAGGAGGTAGAGGCCACTGAATCCCAAGTTCGGGGTCTGTGTAATTGATGCCGGCGGCGTTCTCCGGAGAGTACTCCGAGGTAAGTTTGTAAACGACTATCGTACGGTCTTCCAGAGCTTGAAAGCCATGAGCGAACCCGGGCGGGATCCAGAAATACTGACTGCCTTCTGGAGTAGCTGAGAGTTTGATTCCCACGTGCTGCCCAAAGGTCTTGGAGTTGCTTCGAATATCTACAGCCACATCGTAGACCGAACCGGAGACCACACTCAGAAGTTTGCCCTGCGCATACGGAGCATGTTGAAAGTGCAAACCACGGAGTACGCCTTTACGGGAAACGGAGTGATTCTCCTGTACAAAGGGTCCGATACCCATACCGCGAAACGCGGAAGCGCGATAGGTCTCTACGAGGCTGCCCCGCTTGTCCTTGAAGGTGTCGGGCTGGATCAATACTATCCCGGGCAACTTCTGAGGCACAAAGGTAAATGACATACCTAGGAGCGTAAGCCCGAGGGAAGTAAGGTACCGGTTCATGGGTCTACGTGCCTCAGAAGAAGCGTGCCTATAACATGAGAAGGCCAACTCGGGAGAACTATTAACAACCCTTGGCCAACTCGCGAAACACACATAGAAACACGAAACGTCGGACCGGATAAATACTTTTCTACCCTTATATCTCTGCGGGTATTGAGCCACGTGGTTTTGACCACGTCCCCTTCCACTTCCCCAGATCGAAATAGCTGATACCCCATGCTTTCTGGATCAAAAGGAGGAGTATCACGCTTAGGAAGTAGCGTGAACTTCTGTTGAATCAGTTCCATAACTTTATCAAAGAACGGCTCATAGTCACCAAGCTGGTTATCTCGTAGACCCTCCGTGGCCATAAACCAGATCTCTTCATCTATAAGATTCAGGATCTGGTTGTAGAGAGCTTCCCCAGCTGTCTCCGGAACTGAACCACGCATCTGAGCCAGCAGCTCCTCGCGCCGGAGGACTCTATCTGATTTCATTTCGAGAAGAGGATCAGGGTGCGCTGGTTATCCGGGGCATACGATGTGCCGGTCTGGGTCTTGCCCAAGATGTGAAAGTGCTCGAAGCCTACGTTCCGGAGGCGTTCGATCTCGACGTCGTCAGTGTCGTGACCTTCATAGAGGAGATGCCGGAACTTCGAGAGGTATTTCAGGAAGCGAGGCTGGTCATCGATCCACTTCAGGATGCTCATGGCTATGACCAGATCGTAGCCGCTGTCCGTATCCAAGACCTCTTCGTAGTTACTGTTGTTCAGATCCAGTATTTGCAGCCGAATCGAGCTATCGATCATGAACCCGTGAGCGAGCCAGCGGGCAGCCTCGATAGTACCCCCTTGATTCACCGCGTTCAGAAGTTCCAGTGGACGCTCTACTCCGACCCCGCTCTCGATTCCGCGGAACTTCTTGAGATAGATCAGGGCAATGTTCATGTTGCAGCCGAGGTCGAGTACCTTCATACCCTTATAGTCGAGTTCCTCGATATCCGAGAAGAGCTTCCAGCGGGCGTCCCAGTTCCGCTCTCCGGGGTAGGTCCGACCTCCGACCTTGATAGAGTAGTAAGGTTTGCCGTTCCCCGAAGAGTTCAGGGCAAAGGCTTTCTCAAGGGCTAGGTGATCGAAATATGCATTGGCTTCCATGGCTTTTTGAAATACCTCTTCTTCAGATTCTCGATGATGGTCGGGGTCGGTAGGTCTGGCCGGTCGAGTATCCAAGACCAAGAGCTCCGGGGAATAGTTCACGGTATGGACGTAACGACTCCGCTCTCCGGGAGACCCGCTTATATAAAGGCGGGGCGACTCATGATACGCAGTAGGAGACAGCTTCTCCACGTCATAGATAATGACCCCTTCTCCGTTAATCCCACTGCCGCTATACTGAGCGGGCCGGACCAGATGGCCGTCCTTACGGAACAACCGTCCGGCTCCGCGAGTGTAGCGCTCCGACTCAGTGGGTGGAATGTTCTGCGGATTGATTACAGCATGCATCTGCCAAGGACCGGTCAGATGCTCGGCATGATAGATCGTGAAGTGGTTCCTCCTGTTGATCCAGAGCAGAGTAAACAAGTAGAACCGATCTTCGTGGTGTATGATGCTCGGGTCGGCCGCGTGCACGTTCGGCACGATAACTCTTAGGAGGACCCACTCGTCCGGGAAGTGCGTACACTCATAGAGCGCTATCCGGTTCTGGTGGCAGGTCTCGGGGACCATATAGATCCGACCGTTGTGTTCAAACACATAAGGATAAGAGGCGTGGGTCTGAATATCGATCCGGAGCTTCTTCGGTTCTGAGTACGAGCCGTCTTCGTTTACCTCTATGTAATAGAGCCGACCGCGTTTGTAATCGAAGTGCTCGAAGAATACGACAGTCTTCCCGTCCTTGGTAAACACGAACGGGTCCGCATAGAACTGATCGACAGGGGCATGAATCTCTATGCCATCCAAGGGCATGGATCCGTTGGGCAGAGCGGAGATCTTATCAGGTTCTTGCTTGAGCACCAGAAACCACTTGCCATGTTGGAGCTCGTTCTCGGTAGATGCAATAACAGCAGTCATTTGTCACTCCGTCTGGAACTGATAAGCTTGTCGACGAACCACACGTTAAAGTCGCCCTTCGAAGATTCCCAGACCCAGCGGTCAGTGAGTTCATTGTTAACGATCTCTCTTCTCTTGTAGTCTGGTTCGCCACATAACGTTAGAACATCTAGTTTCATGTTGGCTGGCTGTACTGACTCTTCACAGGAGGCTACACGCTCTTCTTTCTGTTTTCTTGTGTGGCTAGCTACAATAACCCAAGACACCAAGATTGCAAGACCCACTACCACCGGTATAACCAGCGGTGCAACGACAGTTCCCAAGAACCCGACGGCCGGCCTTCTTGCTCTGACTAGAGGCGCGAGAACGTCTAGCGACTCCTTACCGTTTCTGGTAGCAGCAGACTTATCCACCACAATACCAATTCCAAGTTTCCTTTTAGCCATTACGTACCTGCCTTGAAAGTGCTTTCGCCGTCTCTGGACGAGACGTCTCGAGTCAGTACTGTTCCATCCCAGCACTCCGGAAAGTATTCCTTTAGAGCCCCGCGGAGTTTGGCACTGTAGTACTCCACGCTCTGTCTGTCCCAGTTCGTGCCGCCTCTATAATGCACAAAGGACGGTTCCGTATCTCCCTGATTGAGATAGAAGAAGTCCAGTTGCTTATCCCGGTCTCCGGAGATTGGCATGTTGAGTATCCGGTATCGGGGGAAGTTGTTCTGAATAAAGAAGTGACTCATGCCTCCGGTGTCCGTGGCTGCAAAGCCTCCGATGTTCAGAGTATCCAAGTTCCTTACTGTGGAAGTCCGGAACATAAAGAAGTACATCGTAAAGAAATCTAAGACGCACTCTTGCACACCTCTCAGCTCCACCGGCCAGAGTTGCTCTTTAGAGTATGTAACTTTGTGTGAGAGCCGCATAGTGGCTATGATGTCTACAGGAATTGGCTCATCTGCTCGACCTAGCATCTTGTAAGGATAGATAGGCCTGCACGGAAAGGCATCGCTCTCCATTATGATTATGAACTCATGCTGATCGAAGAGTTCCTGCTGACATGAAAGGATCCAGTGTAGCGTAGCCCGGTGTCTCTCAGTAGGATGGTTAGCCGGTAGCCCGTGAGGCACTAGGCCGCCATCCGAAACCGGTGCGTGAATACTTTGAGGAACTAACACGTGTTCTACGCCAAGATTCTTGGCTTCATTCATTAGATCGGCTCGAGCTAATCGGTCTGGATGCAGGATAGAATGGGTATCGTCTTCAGCGTCGTTGAAGACATAAAGCTTAAAGTCTTCTCTGAGATATTTCTCAAAGGCCGCTAGCTGCACGGTTATGAAGTGCGGGTTGTTGTAGTACGTAGCTATGATGCCGATGCTCATGGCTTCCTCCTGTGGAA
>Ga0134123_10001373_pt1 | contig 15837 bp, 12 predicted proteins | sample KB303_FD_96460 | JGI IMG/M metagenome (GOLD analysis project Ga0134123, IMG submission 96460) | Terrestrial soil microbial communities without Nitrogen fertilizer from Kellogg Biological Station, Michigan, USA - KB3-0-3 | ecosystem: Environmental > Terrestrial > Soil > Unclassified ...
CCTGGAGCGGCCGGCCAGATATTCGGCCCATCCCAGGGCGGCCAGGACGTTCCGGCGGACGCGCGGGTCGTTCTCGCCTTCGGCGAGCCGCAGCGCCTGCTGGAGGAGGTCCAATCCCTCCTGATCGTGCCCGATACGCACGTAGACGAGCCCCAGGTTCTGCCGTGTCAATGCCTCCTGGGACCGGTCTCCGATGCTCTGCCACAGACCGAGGGCCTCTTCATAGTGCGAGATGGCTCCCTGGAGGTCGCCGGTGCTCTCCCGGACGAGCCCGATGTGGTTGACGGCGGACGCTTCTCCCCTGAGCACTCCGGCCCGGCGGTAGAGGTCGCGCGCCCGCTGGTAGGCCGCCAGAGCGCGGCCGGGCTCGCCGAGGAGATTCCAGGTGGCTCCCAGGTCGTTCCAGACCCGCGCCTCGCCGGTATCGTCGCCGAGGCCGCGGAAGCCGGCGGCCGACCGCTCCAGGACGGGGGCCGACTCGCGCAGAGCGCCTGTTCTCGCGAGCGCGGTCCCGAGCCGCCACCGCGCGTGCGCCGCCTCCTTCCGGTCTCCACGCCTGTCGAGGTCGGGCAGCGTCGTGCGGAAGCCCGCGGCGGCGGCCGTGAAATCGTTGTCTCGCCACTGCCGCTCGGCCCGGGCCAGGGCGGCGGCGGCGGCGGCCCGACGGCGGTCTTCAGGGCTCGCAGGCCGCTCCTCGCGGACGAGGAGCGCGAAGTCGCCTTCCGCCCCGGCGGTGAACGGTCTGATCTGGAGGGTATAGACACCGGTAATCGGAGTCACCGTCAGCACTGTCTCCGGTTTCCGAATGCCATCCGGATTGTCCACCTCGTCGAGGAGGAGGCGTCCGGCCGGATCGAACAGCGCAACGACGACGTCGACGCTCCGCTGCTCGACGTCCAGGCGGAGGAAGCGGCCGGCGGGGAGTTGGAACCGGAAGCGGTGGGGACGGCCCTGGTGGATGGTGCGGGGGTGGGTGGCGCCGGGGGTGAGGGAGATTGTTTCGATGGGGCCCTGGTTCTGGCAGGCTACGAGGAGGAGGGCGAGAACGGCGAAGAACCTCACCCCCTGTCCCCCTCTCCCATCGCGCACTCTTCCCCCGGGAGAGGGGGCACCCCCACCCAACTCACTCGACATCCGGGGTAAGGGCCAGCTCATACCTCGCCACCTTCGTCGGCCGGCCCGCCCGTTCCACCCCGAACACATCGATCCGGTAGGTCCCTGCCGCGAAGGCGTCCCGGGGGAAGGAGAGCTGGAAAGTCCCCAGCGGCGTGAGGCGGAGGCCTTCTCCAGACCAGAGGCGCCGGCCTTCCCGGTCGTGGATCTCCGCCGTATAGCTCGCAAAGGGCCGGGTCTCGGGGAGGCTCAGGATCAACAGCAGCTCTTCCGATTCCGGCGGCAGCTCGACGGACGCCGTGGGTGCGCGGAGGCTCTCCTCCTCATCTCCGACCGGCGCGAGCTCGGCGATGGTGACGTTGAGGTGCGGCTTGACCTCCGAGCCCGGAGTACTCCTGGAAGCCCGCCCGGCGAGGTAGCCGGTCACCAGGCCGACCGTCAGGAGCAGGACGGCCGCCGCTGCCAGCCGCCAGGTCGAGCTCCCGGGAGTTGGCCGGCGGGTAGGTGCCGGCGCGGGCTTCGGAAGCTTCTCCAGCTTCCGGCGAAAGGCTTCCCAACCGAAGTCGATCTCCTCGGCGGAGAGATCCGGCGCGCCGGGCTCCGGCTCGACGTCGGGAAAGGCCGCGAGATCGGCGAGGGCGCGGGCGGCGTCGGGATGGACGGCGATCCTGGCTTCCAGGAGATCGCGCGCAGCGGGGGCCAGCCGGCCGTCGCGGTAGGCCAGGAGCTCCTCCGGCGTCGGGGGCTCGCCGAGCTCCTCACGCTTCCTGGCCATGATGGCCTCGAGCGCGGTGGCGAAGTCGTCCTGTCCGCTCACTCGGGTCCCTCAGAAGTCGGCGCCCTGGAAGTACTCGTCGAGGACGGGCTTCAGCCGTTGGCGCGCCTCGAAGAGCTGCGAGCGGACGGAGTTGAGCCCGATGCCGGTCGCGTCGGAGATCTCCCGGTACTTGAGGTCCTGGTAGAGGCGCAGCTCGGTGCATCGCCGCATCCCGGCCGGCAGCGCCTCGATGGCTTTTTGCAAGACCTTCATCCGCTCCTCCGCCAGTGCGGCCTGCTCGGGAGTCGGCCCCTGGTCGGCGAGGTGTACCGGCACGTCCCTGCCCTCGACATCGGCCGGGTCCAGAGGCTCGATCTGAGCAGACCGCTTCGCCGCCTGCGTCTCGCGGACGGCGTTGCGCCATACATTCTCCCCGATCTGCCGCAGCCACGTCTGGAACCTCGCTTCGAAGCGATACTGGTGAATCTTCTCGTAGGCTTGGAAGAGCGTTTTCTGGGCGAGGTCCTCGGCCTCTTCGCGCAGAACGGTCTGGCGCGAGAAGAACCGGCGGAGGGGAGGAGAGAAGCGGCGGTAGATGGGCGCGAAGGCATCGGGACCGGCGCCGGCCTGGAGAGCCCGGACGGCCTTCAGGATCTCCTCGTCCTCGGCAGGAGCCGGAGACGGAGGCGCCGCCGGCCCGCGGCGGTCTTTCCAGAATTTCCATGCCATCAACGGGGAAGCTTATCCCCTCTCCCATCCGGGTCCCAATCTCCCGGCCTTCAATCCTCCCAGGGAATCTCGGCACGCTCCTCGGGCAGCTCGATGGAACGCTGATAGCGGCCGAAGTTGCCCTTCGCCCCGAAGGGGAACTCGTAGAGCACGATGCTCTCGAATGAGCGGGAGAGCTGGCCCATGTAGAACAGGAGGGCGTTAGGACCGGCGCAGAAAAGATGGAGGCTGCCGGACCGTTCGTGCGGATGCCGCATCTGGAGACGGTGCAGAAGCGCCTGCGCGAGGCGCAGGGCGTGGGCACCGCCGTGGACGGAGGTCGCCCCGGGCTCCGGAGCGATGACGGCGTCGATGATCCGCCCCACCGGAAGGTTCTTGCTCCGGATGAACTCCTGGACGTGATCGGACACGCCCGGCCGGCTCACGGCGAGAGACAGCGCGACATCGGGAAGCAGGCTGCCGGGAGCGGGCTCGATGTCCTGCCGGTCGAGCCACAGGAGATCTCCGCCTTCCGAGCCGTCGTTCGGGGACCACTCGAATTCGCCGTTCGCAACGCGCTGGCGCACCCGCACGTCCAGACCGCTCTTCACGTCCAGCACCCAGCCGGCGGCAAAGGCAATGGAGGAATGAGCTGCAAGATCCAGCAAGAGAGGCCGGCGCTGGCCGATGTGATCCAAAAGGAAAGCCCGGAGCTCGGGAAAGACCTTTTCCTGCCACCATTCCCGCTGCAGGATGAATCGGCCTTGCAGAAGCTCTGGGTTGAAATATTTCGTGAGATCGAGAACCGCATCGTTGCGCGCCTCCATGTCGCCGCCCCAGCCGGCGAAGCTACGTATTCCGAGCCGGACAGGGCTCTCCTCGCGCTGGCTCTGATCCAGCACGCGAACCGTGAATTGACCCTTGGCCGGTTTCACGGTGAAAAGCCTGCCGCTGCTGGTCGTGAGGTAGAGGACGGGCGTAGCCCATTCCGGGCTGTGTCGCCTGTGCAACAGCCGGAGCTCGGTGAGCGCTTCCTCGACGCTGTCGCCCGCGGCAACCCGCCCGTAAAAGGTTTTGGTGAACTCGATGGCGGCCTTGTCGGATATGGCGTATTGATGGGCCACGACCGCAGGCATGCCGGTTCGTTCCACGATGGCGGAAGCCACGCCGGAAAAGCGTCGAGCGGCCGTACGCCCGGCCCAGCGTGCCGTTTTGCAGGCGTTGAGGATGACGAGACGGAGGTCCGGAATGCTCTTGAGGCAATCGGCAAGCACGACGCCGCCCACCTGATCTTTCTTCCGGTCCGGCGTCTCGAAAAAGACCGCCCCAAAACCTGATGCGGAATGGTAGCCGCCGTGGCCCATGAAATGAAGGATATGGATCGGCTCCTCCCGCAAGGCGTTGCGGAGAGTCTCCGGCGTGTTGTACCGGAGACGAAGAAGCTCCGCTTCACCCCTCTCCATGAGAGGTCCGACGGCTTCGATCATGCTCGCGATCTCCTTCTCGAGGTCCAAAGCAGGTTGATCGGCCGGCGACGCGTCCACCAGCAGGATGCGCAGCGGCGGATCGACGATGGGGGTGTCGCGAGAGGCGCCTGTATCCCAGGGGCGATTCGTAATGATGTCACGCACCACGGGTGTGGCCAGATCCGTGGACAGAAAAGCCGAGATCCGGGAGTCCCAGAGCCATTCCCAGGGCAGGGCGGTCAGGTCGTCCGCTTGCGGATCGTCGGACCGGAATCTGAGACGGAGACGGAGCCCCGTCCTGCCAGGCACGCGGGAGGAACGACAGCCATCGAAAAGCGTCGCCAACTCGCCGGTGAACAAGGCTGTGTAGAGCCGCTGCCCGACGTCCGCCGGGGAAAGATCAGCCGATCCGCCGGGCACCGCAAGCTTGTCCGCGGACTCCAGCAAAGCCTGGAGAGCCGGCTTCTCCAAGGGAAGAGAGAACGGTTCTTTCGGCCTGTTTGGAAGCGGTGCATCAATCACGGTGGCGAAAAGCCCTCCGTCTTCGGACTGGATGTCTACTGTGAAGTCCTGGTATTCCATCCTCGCGATCCTCCTTTACTTCCACAGACACAAGGTCGGCGCGAGTTGTTGGACGGAATCTCACCCCACCTCCACCTTCCCCAACCCGAACGTCGCCCCCTTGCCCACGTGGACGACCTCGGCGGTGCGCAGGAGGGGGGCGAGCGGCGCCAGGTCTCCTTCCAGCTCCACGTGGCCGAGGAGGCCTCCGAAGCTCATCTTTCTCTCCTGGCGGTTGCTGTAGCGCTCCCAGTCGAACCAGCGCAGGTCCGAGGCGGCGATCCTCACCGTTCCGGCGTGCTCCAGGAAGGGCCGGAAGGTCCAGTCGGTCGCCGCTCCGGGCACGTGGAAGGTCGCCAGCTCGAGCACCCGGCGCAGCATCGGAAAGGCGAGGTCCCGCACGCTGAAGCCGGTGGCCAGGTTCCCCCGCACCGGCAGGCGCAGGGGCGTCTGGATGCGCAGCAGGAGTCGATCTCCAGGGAGGCCGTTGTGCGGCGGCACCGAAGGTGGCGGGACGTCGCGGCCGGTCCAGCGGCCGGCTTCGCGCAGCACCACCCAGCGGTCTTCGGGATCACGGGCGAGCACACGGTCCAGCGCAAAGCGAGCCCGGCGGGCTCCGAGGCCGGCCTCGGCCATCCGCTCGACGGCGAGGAGCGCCCAGCCGGCCAGGTCGGTAGCCTGGCCGAGGAGGAGGAGGTCGAAGCCCAGGGGATCTCCCGGGGCGAAGCGCGGGAGAGGGGGACCTTGCAGGTGCGCCACGTCCGGCTCGAAGACGTAGGGGCGCGGCGCGGTGTCCAGCCCGCGCAGAAAGGGCGGCGGCTCGCCGTCGATGAAGGTCTCGAACAGCCGCGTGTAGTGGCAGCCGCGGCGCAACCGGCAGGTCTCGCAGGGCTGCTTCGGTCCGGCGACGCAGACCAGCTTGCGCAGCGCGTGCCCGAAGGCTCCGCGCAGCATGGAGCCCTGGTAGGGCGGCAGCTCGGCCGGCTGCTCGGCTCGCAGCGTCAGGCGGAGGCGGAGATAGGGGATGGCCGGCAGGCTCAGGAGAGTTGGCGTGTCCATACCCCCAGAGACACAGACTGGGGCGGATTTGTTGGACGGAGGCCCTCACCCCCGGCCCCTCTCCCACGAGTGGGAGAGGGGTGAACAGCAAAAATGCCTTCGCTTTGCTCCCCTCTCCGCTTGCGGGAGAGGGGCCGGGGGTGAGGGCTCAGTCGTCTTCCTCCTCCCGCCTGTCCGACCGGTCGAAGAGGACGTCGAGCATCCGCTGGGGACGGAGGAGGAATTCGCGGGTCACCCGGTAGTGCTCGGTGTCGGTGTAGGCGACCTGCTCGACTCCCGCGGGGGTGAAGTTGTAGATGGTGGCCTCGGGATAGGCCATTAGGATGGGTGAATGGGTGGCGATCACGAACTGCGAGCCATCGTCGGTGAGCTCGTGGAGACGGATGAGCACGGAGAGCTGGCGCTGCGGCGAGAGCGCCGCCTCGGGCTCATCCAGCAGATAGAGACCCTCGACGCCAAAGCGGTTCATGAGGAGAGCCAGAAAGGCCTCTCCATGCGACTGCTCGTGCAGCGAGACCCCGCCATAGGAGTCGATCACGTCGAGCCGCTCGATCTCGGTGGCCACGTTGAAGAAGCTTTCCGCCCTCAGGAAGAAGCCGTCCCGCGGCCTCACGATCCCTTTCGTCAGGCGGAGGTAGCGGTGGAGGTCCGAGTGGGATTCCCGCGTGCTGAAGTGGAAGTTCCGGCTCCCGCCTTCGGGGTTGAAATCCAGGGCGACGGCGATCGCCTCCAGCAGGGTCGACTTGCCGGAGCCGTTCTCGCCGATGAAGAAGGTGACGCGCGGATGGAAGTCCAGCTCGTCCAGATGGCGCACCGCCGGGAGGCTGAAGGGATAGCGGTCGAACGCAGGCACCTGGTCCCGCTTCAGGCGGATCTGGCGGAGATATTGCGTCGAGATCATGCCGGAAAGATCGTATCTCCTCTCGGCCGGCACGGTTCTTGCCTTTATATCTCCTGGACGAGAGCCGTCCCGCGGTTGCCCCCTCCGATCTCATCCCTCTCCCAGAACATCCCGGCGCCGCAGGACGGCACGAGGTGACGTATGAGAACAACGACACGCATCCTCCTGTTCACCATATTCCTCCTGGGCACTCCTACCGCGGCGGCCTTCGCCCTGCCACCCCTGCCCTCCCCGCCCCCCCTGCCCTCGGTCGACGTCGGCTTCTTCTATGACGATCTCGCTCCGTACGGCTACTGGTACGACAGCCCGAGCTACGGGTGGGCGTGGAAGCCGCGGGAGGTGGAGACGTCCTGGCGCCCGTATCAGGACGGGCACTGGGCGCTGACCGACGCGGGCTGGACCTGGATCTCGGACGAGCCGTTCGGCTGGGCCACCTACCACTACGGACGCTGGTACTCCGACCCGGTCTACGGCTGGAGCTGGATTCCCGGCGACGAGTGGGCTCCCGCCCAGGTCTCCTGGCGGGAGAGCGACGACTACATCGGCTGGGCGCCCCTGCCGCCTCCGCGCGTCGATCTCCTGCCCGCGAGCTTCGTCTTCGTGCCGGCCCGCTCGTTCCTGGCGCCGGACGTCTTCGTCACCGCGGTTCCCCTGGTCGAGAGCGTGCGGATCTTCCCCCGGACCCGCACAGTCACCACATACCGGTTCGTCAACCGCCGCTTCGTCAATTTCGGCGTGCCGGTCTCGCGCGTCCAGCGCCTGGTCGGCAGGCCGGTGCCGGTGTATCAGGTGGTCGACCTGAGCCCGGACTTCCGGCACCGCGGCGCGCGGATCGCGGGGAACCGGGTCGCCTTCTTCCGGCCGCGGGTGGCGAAGGTCCACGTGGCGCCTCCGCCCGGCCGTCCGGTGGCGCGCGGGGCGTTGTTGACTCCCAGGACCGCGGCGCACATCAAGGCCGCCCAGGTCCGGGGCCACGCTCTCGCCCTGAGCCACAATCCGCCTCTCGTGAGGACGACACAGCTCCGCCGACAGGATGAAAAGACGGAGCGTCGCCACATGATGACGCGCGGAACGATCGCGCAGGACGGCAGGCGCGTGGAACACGGGAGCATCCGGCAGCAACGAATGGTGCATGAGCGGTCGGCGAAGGGGCCGGAGCGGCACAGGATCGCGGCAGGGCCGCGGTCGCGTCACGAGGTGAGGCAGATGCGATCGACGGGCTCCCACCAGCAGCGGGGACGGTCGATGCAGAGCTCCCCCAAGCACCGTGAGGTCGGGCGCCAGCATGTGCGGTCGAGCCAGCGCTCGTCCGCGCGCCACGAAATCGCTCGCGCGCCGCAGGGCCACTCGAAGCAGCGGCTCCAGGGCCCGCGGCAGGTGGAGCGGCACAGAGGCGGCGCGGGTCCGCGCCCGCCCCGCGGTGCGATGCGGGGCGGCGGCGGTCATCACGGCGGCGGTCATGGAAAACGCCGCGGAGGGGGTTAGCGGCTGATCACTCCGCGCTGAAGGCGAGCCGAGGGTCGATCGTGGCGGCCCGCCTCGCCGGGAGATAGCCGGCGACGGTGGCGACTCCGGCGAGGAGGAGCGCCACGACGGCGAAGGTCGTGGCGTCGGTCGGCTCCGTGCCATAGAGCAGGCTGGCGAGGAAGCGCGTCAGGGCGAAGGCGCCGGTCCAGCCCAGACCGACGCCGAGCAGGGTGAGGAGCAGGCCCCGGCGCAGCACCAGGCCCACCACGCTCCAGGGCCGGGCGCCCAGGGCGAGACGGACGCCGATCTCCCGCGTGCGCTGGGCGACCGCGAACATCATGACGCCATAGACCCCGATGGTGGCCAGCAGGAGCGCGGCGGCGGCGAAGGTGCCGAACAGGAACATCCGGAAGCGCGGCGCGGCCACGGCGGAGGACAGGCTCTGCTGCAGCGGATGGACCTCCGGGATGGGCAGGTTGCCATCCAGGGAACGGATCTCCCGGCGGATGGCGGCGGCGAGATCCGCCGATGCGCCGGCGGTCTTGATCACCAGGGTCATCTGCGACCACGGGACCTGCTGGTAGGGCAGATAGATGACCGATTGCGGAACCTCATCGATGTCCATGTCACGGACGTCGCCGGCTACTCCCACGACGGTCAAGGAGGTGCCGTCCGCGTCTCCTCCCCAGAGGATGCGCCGGCCGATGGGGTCCTCGCCGGGCCAGAGGCGATCGGCCATGGTCTGGCTGATGACGATGACGGCGGGTGCCTCCTCCCGGTCCGCCTCGGTGAAGAGACGGCCCCGGCGCAGCGGAATGCCCATGGCCCGCAAAAAGCCGGGGGTGACGCTGCGCCAGTCGGCGGAATGGAACTCTTCCGGTCCCTGCGGCGCCCGTCCTTCCACGACGAAATTAATGTTGGGGCGAAAGGGGCCGAACGGAGCGGCGTTGGTGGCGCCGGCCGCCCGCACGCCGGGGAGGCCGGCGATCCGTGTCAGCACCTCGGAAAAGAAGAGGCTCCGCCGCTCCGCGGGATACTCCCCTTCCGGCAGCTCGAGCTGTACCGCCAGGACGCCTTCGGGATCGAAACCGGTCTCCACCCGCTGCAGCCGCAGGAAGCTGCCGATCGTCAGCCCGGCGCCGATCAGCAGCATCATCGCCATGGCCAGCTCTCCCACCACCAGCCCATCGCGCAGGCGCCGGCCCGCCGCGAGAGCGGCACGGCTGCCCTGCTGGAGCAGGGCGTAAAGGTCCGTGCGCGAAGCCTGCAAGGCGGGCGCAAGACCGAAGAGGAGGCCGGTCACCAGCGCGGTGACGACCGTGAAGACGAGCACGCGGCCGTCGAGGCTCACCTCATCCAGCCGCGGCACGCCCTCGGGGCCGAAGGCCCGAACGGCCTGGACCGCTCCGTGCGCCACACCGAGCCCGGCCACCGCTCCACAGACGGCGAGCAGCACGCTCTCGGTCAGGAGCTGGCGGATGAGCCGGGCGCGGCCGGCACCCAGGGCGGAACGCAGGCCCATCTCCCGGCCGCGGACCGTGGCGCGGGCGAGCAGCAGGTTCGAGACGTTGACGCAGGCCATGAGGAGCAGGAGGCCCACGGCACCGAACAGCACCAGGAAGGCCTGGGTGACCTGCGGGCCCACGATCCATTCAGGGAAGGTGACCATCCGCGCTCCCCAGTCCCGGTTGCTGTCCGGATACCGCTCCGCGAGCCGGAGGGTGATGGCGTCGAGGTCGGAGCGGGCCTGCTCCAGAGAGACACCCGGCTTCAGGCGCGCCATCACGTCGAGCCACTTGTCGGAGCGGTTCTGGTTCGTGCCCGGCACGAGGGGGATCCACAGCGCGGTCCCCGGCGGGAAGGCGAAATCGGCCGGCATCACCCCGATCACGGTGAAGCTCTGCCCTTCCAGCCGCAGGCTCCGCCCCACCACCCCCGGATCGCCGCCGAACCGGCCCTGCCAGAGGGAGTGGCTCAACACGGCGACTCGCGTGTTGCCGCCCGGCCGGTCCTCCTCGGGAAGAAAGGTCCTCCCGAGGATCGGGCGCGCGCCGAGCAGGGGAAAGTACGAGGCGGTGACGGCGAATCCATCCAGCCGCACGGGCTCGCCGTCGCCGACCAGGCTCAGGCTCGCGTAGCGGAACGCGGCCATGTCCTTGAAGGAACGGTTCCCCTCCCGCCAATCGAGGTAGTTGAGCTCGGAGACGGAGAACGAGTCGGTCTGTGGATTGGTTTCCCAGAAGTGGACCAGGCGATCGGGATCGGGAAAGGGCAGGGGCCGCAGAACCACCGCATCGAGAATGCTGAAGATGGCTGTCGTCGCGCCGATGCCGAGCGCCAGCGTGAGGACGGAAATGAGCGTGAACAACGGGGCCTTCCGCATCTGCCGGAGGGCATACCCGAGGTCCTGCCGCAACTCGGTCGACAGCTCGCTCCACCACATGACCTTCTCCCTCTTCTTGCCGATCTCCCGGCAGGTGTCCGTGATCGTGCCGAGGTCGCCGAAGCGGCGCAGCGCCTCCTCCCGCGCGACGGCGGGAGCCATCCCCTCCTCCTCGACCAGGTCCTCGGTCCGCATCTCGAGATGGAAGCGGAGCTCCGCGTCGACGTCCTGCTCGACCTGTCCGCGCAGAGGGAAGCGGAAGATGCGGCGTGGGCCGTGGCGGCGCATCTTCAGGCCCCCTGCGCCGCCCGGAGGACCTTGCCCACCGCCAGGGCGTAGACTTGCCACGTCTCGCTCTCAGCATGGAGAGCGCGGCGCCCCGGGCCGGTGAGCCGGTAGAACTTGGCCTTGCGGTTCTTCTCGGACATCCCCCACTCCGCCTCGATCCATCCCCGGCGCTCCATCCGGTGCAGCGCCGGATAGAGAGCGCCCTCCTCGATCCGCAGGACGTCCTCCGTGGTCCGCTCGATCCAGCGCACGACCGCGTAGCCGTGCAGCGGTCCCCAGGAGAGCGCCTTGAGGATGAGGACGTCCAGGGTTCCTTGCAGCAGGTCGATCTTCATGGGTTCCGCTCCTCCATACCTAAACAGCTCAGGGGAAGCGTAAGCGGGGCTCCCCTAAGATGTCAAGGGGGAGCGGCGTTCACCCACGAGCGAGCCATGGCGTGACGACGATGCCGACGAAGTCGGTGACGATGTGGGCGATGATGGTGGCCGGCAGGTCCCGTTTCCAGAGATAGAACAGCGTGATCACACCGCCGGAAACGAATGTGGTGAGCGCGGGCCCCCAGCCCCACCCCGGCACATGCGCGACCGTGAAGATCGCCAGCGGAACGAGCCCGCCGATCCAGGGGCTGCCGCTCAGCTCTGACAGGCGCTCGATGGCATAGCCTCGATAGAGGACCTCCTCGGCGAACCCGCCGATCACGACCGCGAGCACGACAACCCACAGCGGCAGGCCGGAGAGCTTGTTCAGGCCACTTTCGAACCCTTGAAGATGGAGGCGTCGCAAGGCCCAGAACACCGCGGGCGCAAAGACGTAGACGAAGAAGGCGGCGAGCGCCAGGCCCCAGGCCAACGACTGCCAGCGCGGCGGCCGCAGACCGATGGAGGACAGGGGCTGTCTCTCCCACCGAAGAACGATGAGCAGCACGCCGGCCACCACGGCCACGAGCGCGAGCTCACCGGCCAGGCTCGCGGTGAGCGGCGAGAGCACATGATTCATCGGCTCGCCCACCAGCGCGATCAGGATCGGGCCGAGCAGGGCCAGAAGCAAGCCCAGGGACGTCGCAGCTCTTCCAGGCATTGTTTCATCAGTTGAGGGCGGATTGCGCTGTGCCGAGCCCGCGCCGGGGTTGAGCGCGGGCTGTTCCCGTGCGTCTCAAGTCGGGATGGCTCCGCGCGCTCGCAGAGTCGCCCTGTAGATGGCGGTGTCGTTCAGCATGAAAAGCTGGTTGTTTTCGGGGCCGCCGAAACAGAAGTTGGCGGTGCCGGGAACCAGGATCTCTCCGAGCAGCTTCGTCTGCGCGTCGTAGACCTTGACGCCGCTCGTGCAGGAGGAATAGACGCGGCCGTCGCTATCGGTCTTCAAGCCGTCCGGGAAGCCCGGCGCCACCACCGCGAACAGCCGATCGTTGACCAGCCGCCGGCCGTCGGCCACGTCGAAGGCGCGGATGTGGTGCGGGAGGTTGACGTAGTACGTGCCGGGTCCCTGGATCGCCGCGGAGTCATTGATGTAAAGGATTTTTTCGTCCGGGGAGAAGGCCAGGCCATTCGGCTTGTTGAACGAATCGGCCACGACGGTGGTCTCTCCGGCCGCGGGATCGTACCGGTACACGAAATCGCCCACCTGCGGCTGGTCCTTGAAGCCCTGCAGGAATCCATAGCCCGGATCGGTGAACCAGACCGTGCCGTCGCTCTTGACCACGACGTCGTTGGGAGAGTTGAAGGTCAGGCCGAACCATTCGTCGACGACGGTCGACGTGACGTCCGGGGAGTCCAGATCGATGCGGCTGATCCGGCCGCGGGCGGTCTTGGTACCCTGCTCGCAGACCAGCAGGCGGCCCTCGCGGTCCAGGGTCATGCCGTTGCCCATGTTCGAGGTCTCGCGCAGGATGGAGAGATCCAGCGTCTCCAGGTCCAGCCGGCCGATCGAGACCTCTTTCCAGCCCTGCAGCGGGACGTTGACCGTGCGGGGCACGGTGGTGAACAGCAGGGCATTCCACCGGCGGACGTAGACCGGACCCTCGTGGGCGTCGGTCTCCACCAGCTTCTCCAGGCTCGGGTCGTCGCCGAGCACCTCGCGGAACTCTTCCGAGTAGATGACGAAGGGACCTTCCACACAGGCCGCTGCTGGGCTCATCGCGCTCTCCTTTGGTCACCCAAGGCTACAACGAGAACCCGTCGTGGCCTAGCGCTTCAGCCTGCCATGGAACCAGTATTCGACCGGCGCCTGGCCTTTCTTGGTCCAGACCATCGTACCCTGGAAGGAAACTCCCAGCGCGGTCCCCTTCCAGCGCATCTTGCCCTGGGTCGCGCTGACGGTCTCTGCCTCGAAGCCCACCCTGCCGCTGGCGGCGGTCGCCGTGTAGGGCGCGGCGCCGAATCCATAAGGGTGGCACTGGAGCGGATCGAACTTCCCATCCGCGAAGACGAAGGTCTCGGGCTCTCCCTTCCCCTTGCCCTTCTCGCCCGTCTCGCCCACGAACGTCTTGCCGTCGAGAAGGCCGGAAGACTTCGTCGCGGCGACCGCCGTCCCCGTCAACAGCGCAACCGCCACCATCAGCAGCACCAGGGCCACCCACGAACGCTGGATCATGCCTCACCTCCTCCGCGGGATAAGATAGCAGCAACGTCCTGCCAGTGCCGGATGAGGGAGGATCGAGGGGCCGGGGATGAGGGCACTCCTCTTGACAGTCGAGAGAAGCCCACATATCCTTTCTCTCGATCGTCGAGAGGAGAGCGGCGCATGCCCAAGGACAGCGATCTCATTCAAGGAACGCTCGACATGCTGGTGCTCAAGGCGCTGCAGCTCGAGCCGATGCACGGCTGGGGGATCACCGAACGCATCCAGCAGTGGTCGAAGAACGCGCTCAGCATCAACCAGGGATCGCTCTATCCCTCCCTGTACCGTCTGCAACGCCAGGGATGGATCACCTCGGAGTGGCGGGTGACGGAGAACAACCGCCGCGCCCGCTTCTATGCGCTCACCAAGGCAGGCCGGAAGCAGCTCGCCGAAGAGCGGCGCAACTGGGAGCGGCTTTCCGAGGCGGTGAACCTGGTCCTCGACACCACCACACCCTGAGGAGCGGCGAGCCATGGAATCCCCGCGCGAGAGCTGGTCGCGATTGCGGTCCTGGATGGGACGGGAGGCGATGGAGCGCGAGATGGACGAGGAGATGCGGTTCCACGTCGAGCAGCAGACGGAGAAGAACGTCCGCGCCGGGATGCCGCCCGAGGAGGCGCGCCGGGCCGCGTTGCTCAGCTTCGGCGGCATGGAACGCTTCAAGGAGGAGTCGCGGGAAGAGTCGCGTCCGCGGCGGCTCGAGGACCTGGCGCAGGACCTGCGGTTCGGCCTGCGGACGCTCGCCCGCAACCCGGGCTTCACCTTCGTGGCGGTGCTGACGCTCGCGCTGGGGATCGGCGCCAACACGGCGATCTTCAGCGTCGTCGACGGCGTGCTGTTGCGCCCCGTGCCCCTGGACCGCTCCGACCGGCTGATGATGATCTGGGAGACGGACCGTGACAGCGGCACGACGCGGGAGCCCTCGTCCATCCCCGACTTCCTGGACTTCCAGGAGCAGAGCCGGACCTTCGAGACGGTCGCCGCGTTCGCCGGCGCCGAGGTGAATCTGACACCGGCCCAGGGCGAGCCGGAGCGCCTCGCGGCGCTCGCCGTGAGTCACGGCTACCTGTCCATGGTCGGCGTCCGTCCTTTGAGAGGCCGGGGGTTCTCCGCGGACGACGACCGGCCGGGCGCTCCCGACGTGGCCTTGATTGGCGAGGGGCTCTGGCAGCGCCTCTTCGCCCGCGATCCCGCGGCGCTGGGCCGCACGATCCGGCTCGACGACCGCCCGGTCACCGTGATCGGCGTGGTCCCGGACACGGGCGCCTTCGGCAGCCTGCAGATCCTGGCCGCGGCGGCCTATTCCCGTTCCTTCGCCGACCGGGGCCGCGACACCCGCGCCGAGGTCTTCGTGCCGCTCCGCCCGGACCCGGAAAACAACCCGCGCGACAGCCACCCCATCCTCGTCCTGGGCAGCCTGGCGCCGGGAGCCCCGCCGGAGACGGCGCAGCGGGAGATGGACACGATCGCCTCCGAGCTCGAGAGGAAGTACCCGTCGAACAAGGCGCGCGGCGTCCACGTCGAGCCGTTCAACGAGGTCGTCTTCGGCCCCATCCGGCCGGCGCTCCTCGTGCTCCTCGGCGCGGTGGCGCTGGTCTTCCTCGCCGCCTGCGCCAATCTCGCCAACCTGCTCTTCGCCCGCGGCACCGTCCGGCTGCGGGAGGTGGCGGTGCGCACGGCCTTGGGCGCCAGCTGGCGCCGGCTCGTCCATCAGTTCCTGGTGGAGAGCGCGCTGTTGACGCTGGCCGGCGTCGGGCTGGGTCTCCTCCTGGCCTTCCTGGGCTTGCAACTGCTCGTCGCCCTGGCGCCCGGCGGCATTCCGCGGCTCGCCGAGGTGGGGCTCAACGGCCGGGTGCTGGGGTGGTCCCTGGGGGCGTCGGCGCTGGTGGCCGTGGCCGTGGGCCTGCTGCCGGTGATGCAGGCGCGGCGGGCGGATCTCCACTCTGCCCTCAAGGAGGAAGGCCGCGGCGCCACGACGGACCCCGGCCGCGGCCGCCTGCGCGCCGTGCTGGTGATGGCCGAGCTGGCGCTCGCCGTGGTGCTGCTGGCGGGAGCGGGGCTCCTGCTCAAGAGCTTCTGGCTCCTCCGCCAGGTCGACCCCGGCTTCGACGTCCGTGGCGTTCTCAAGGCGGAGTTCCAACTGCCGAAGACGCGGTACCCCACGGACTTCGCCAAATGGCCGGACTGGCCGGAGCAGCGGCGCTTCCACGACGCCGTCCTGGAGCGGGTGCTCGCGCTGCCGGGCGTCGAAACGGCGGCCATGGCCGGCAATCATCCCCTCGATCCCGGCTTCACCAACTCGTTTACCGTCGTGGGGCGTGAGGCGGAGGCGCGGGACTGGCCGGAAATCTCCATCCGCCGGGTGGGCCCCGGCTATTTCGAGACGATGCGCGTTCCGCTCGTCCACGGCCGGCTGCTGCGTGCGGCCGACGACGCCGCGGCGCCGCCCATCCTGCTGATCAACGAGGCGGCGGCGCGCCGCTTCTTTCCGGACCGCAACCCCCTGGGGCAGCAGATC
>Ga0134123_10001375_pt1 | contig 15832 bp, 16 predicted proteins | sample KB303_FD_96460 | JGI IMG/M metagenome (GOLD analysis project Ga0134123, IMG submission 96460) | Terrestrial soil microbial communities without Nitrogen fertilizer from Kellogg Biological Station, Michigan, USA - KB3-0-3 | ecosystem: Environmental > Terrestrial > Soil > Unclassified ...
GATCTTGTCGAGGATGTCCACCAGCCCCTGAGGCTGGCGCTGGAGCGATCCCCGGTCGTCGATTGGCAAACCCGGCTCCTTTCGTGATGCGGGGACGTGTGTAAACGATTTTGTGAGGGCTAGTCAATGAGTTTAACCGGGCCCAGCTTCAGATTCAGATCCTCATCCGACAACCCGAACACCTTCTTCAGCTCCGCCATCTTCTCCTCGAGCTTCATCAGCGCGTTGCCGAGGCGCTCGATTTCCTCTTCCGTGAGATTGCCGCGATCCATGCGGCGCAGCGCCTGCTTTTCGAGCAGTCGCCGTACGAGCTCGATGATGGAGAGCACGAGCTTTGCCAAACCGTTCTCGACAATTTCCGGATCGGCGGAGATGCGCTCCGGCACGACCGACTCCGTGAACGTCAGCGCCTCCCGCAGCTCGCCTTCTTCATTCGTGATCAGCATCGGCGAAGACCTCCAGCGGCCACGGGCCGGACAGCAGAAACGGGACCTCGACACACGTGCGCCGCAGCTCCTCGCCGGCCGTGCGCACCGCGTCGAGATGATCGCGCGCGATGAGCGCCGCGAGCTCGAGCGACTTCTCGTCGCGATGGATCCAGCGATGCTGCAGCGCGTGCGGCACGATCAGACGCTCGACTTCCGCGCGAAATCGCGGGTCGGCGTTCGCGGCCTGCGTGGTCGCGTGCAGGGCGCGGATGTACGCGGCGCCGCTGGTGAACGCGTTGCGATCGGGACGCGGACGCGGCGACAACGCGGCGACTTTCAGCGTCATCTCGACATTGCCACGATTCGCTTCGAGCAGGCGCTTCCAGCGCTCGAGATGGCGCGCCTCGATCGGCGTCGCGAAGGTGTAGCCGTAGCGGATGGCGACGAACGTCGCGCGCTCGAGGAGCGCGGCGCGCACGCTCGCCGCGCGCAGCAGCAGCTCGCGGTCGCCGAGGGGCTGATCGTCCGCGATCTCGATTGCGCTGACGAACAACTCGCCCGCCGGCACGGCCGCCGCGAGCGGCTCGACATCCTCGGCGCGCAGATGCGCCCCGATCGCCACGCGCTTCATTTTTTCCCGCTCGACACGCGCGTGACCGCGTCGACATTCGCCAGCACGACGTTCAGGCCGAGGTAGAGCAGGTCGACGTCGCCGATCGAGATCACCGCCTCGCCGGCGATGACCACACCGCGGTCGAGGAGGTGGTCGAGCGCCTCGAGGAGCGAGAGATCTTCTTCTTGATCAGGCATTGGCGAATGTGTACGGCGGCCAGGGTCCGGTCAGAGCAAGCGACACGCCTTCGCTCGCATAGCGGTCGTTGAGCGTCCCGTGCAGCTCCTGCAATGTCGCTTCCTCGTCCCGGTTGATCAGCACGTTGATCTGCGGAAAGCCGCCGTCGCGGCGCTCGCGCGACTCGGCGACGGTCTCGCAGCGGAGGCGTTGCAGCACGGCGCGCTCGATCTCGGTGACGAGCGACTGCTCGGCATCGTGCGAGGCGCGTTTCTTTTCGTCGTCGAGTTTCTTGCGAAGCAGAAACGCCCTGCCCGGCGAGGCGGACTCGATCTGCTGCTGCAGCTCGCGCAGCGAATCGACGCGCGAGACCAGCGCATCGCTCCATTTCTGCGGCTCCAGTTCCACGCGCAGCGTCCACTCCTGTTTGCCGTCGAGGCGGTCGAGCGCGGCGCGCAGCATGTCCGCGTGCTCGCGCATGTAGCGCCGCAGTGCCTCTTCGCTGCTGAAGAGCGTGAACGCGCGCAGCGGCACGACCGCGGTCTTCTTCATCACGTCCTGCACCACGGACTGGTGCCGATAGCCGATCGCGCCGAGCCATTCGAGATCGGCGGCGCGGCGGTCGATCGTCTCCTGCGAAAACTCCTCGTCTTCGACGCTGGTGAAGACCGCGCTGACGCCGTCGATCGACGTCGTTCCGAACCGCCGCGTCAGATCCACTCCCTCGGAGTCCGGCAGCGCGGACTCGCGCGTGATGGCGTAGACGTAGATCACCCTTTAACTATAGATGACAACTCCTCGAGCGACGCCGGAGGCGCATCGCGGCGCTCGATGATCTTCGTCATGTCGATCGACGCGAGCGCAGCCAGCTCATGTGCGCGCATCGTGCGATCGCACGCGCATTCGTTTGCCGGCGTCACGTAGTTCGCGATCACGCCCCCCGCACGGATCTCGCGCCGCGCGAGCTCGTCGAGCAGATGCCGCGTCTCCGCGATCACGGCGGGCTCGGGACGCGTTACCACGATCACCGACGCGCGATCGGAGCGGAGCGTTTCGTCGAGCTCCTTCAGCGCGCGCGAGGCGCGGACGAGCTCCTCGCCCAGCGAGCCGGGCGGAATCAGCTCGCGATAGTGCAGCAGCAGGCGCATGAGCTCGCGCACCCACTCGCCCGCCTCCTTCGGCAGATCGAGCAGCCGCAGAAAGTGTCCCGTCGGCGCGGTGTCGACAATGACGCCGGCCTGTGTTTCATCGGCCGCGAGATCGGCAAGCCGCGTGATCGCAAATAGCTCGTCCGCCCCCGGCGGCGCGATCTCGACGAGCCGCTTCATGGCCTCGGAGTCATAGCCGAGCGTGAGCCCGCGCGGCGTGAGCGCATCGATCGCACGATCGATCTCCTGCCCCAGCGTCTCGCGGAACCGCCGCCACTTCGCGCGCGTGTCGATCATCTCGACGCTGAGGTTCGGCGGCGGCGGCTCGTGCGCGAAGACGTCGCGCAGGGAGTGGGCGGGATCGACGGAGATGATCGTGTAGTGTTTGTCGGGGTTCTGCTGCGCGAGGTTGAGCGCCGTCGAGGTCGCGCAAGTGGTCTTGCCGACGCCGCCTTTGCCGGCGAAGAAGGTCATTCGCCCCTCATCCGCCCTTCGGGCACCTTCTCCCCGGCGGGGAGAAGGGAGGAGAGGGTGGCGCGAAGAGCCGGGTGAAGGGCTCCACAGCGGCACGCACGAGCGCGGATAATCGACCACCTTTGCAAACCGCGCGCGCGCCGCGGCGTCGCGCTCCGCGCGCCGGCGATCGAGGTCGCAGTCGAGGTCGTGGACGGCGCGGTTGAGGACGACGAACGGGACGTCGATGCCATGCAGCTCCTCGATCAGGCGCAGCGACTGCTCGACGACGAGCGGCTCGGACAGCATCACCGGCACGAACGCGGCGCGCGCGGGATCGGTGAGCAGCTCGCGGCGGTGTTTCGCGCGGGCGTCGAAGTCCTCGATGAAGGCGTCGAGCACGTCGCGCACGTCGCGGCGCGTGAACTGGCGGACCATCGCGCGATGCTTTTCCTGCATCGCGTCGAGCGCGAGCGCGAACTGGCGGAAGTGATCGGACGACGAGAGCATCCGCAGCGTGTGGCCGGTCGGCGCGGTGTCGACGACGATCGTCGAGTCCGGGTTCTCCTCGACCAGCTCGCCGATGCGCATCCACGCCATCAGCTCGTCGATGCCGGGGAGCGACAGCTCGAAGAAACGCCGCAGCTCTTCGCGATCGAGGTACGTGCCGCGGTCGGCGATCTCGAGAAACGAATCGAGGTGCGTGCCCAGGAAGCGCTGGTACAGCGCCTGCGCGTCGAGCGACTCGACCTTCAGGAGAATCGCACCGAGCAGCTCCGCTGCGTATTTCGCGAGCGTCGTCTTGCCGACGCCGCCCTTGCCGCCGAAGAGGATTACGCGTCGCGTGCCGAGGGCGCGCAGCTCGTCATCGATCACCGTAGCCAGTGTAAATGCCGATGCCGCCCTCTTCCTCATCGCGGTCGGCGGCGTACTGGCGCGCGAGCGCTTCCTTCCGCGCGCGGATGTCGCGCAGCGCCTGGAACACGACCGCCTCCTCGACCGCGTACTCGTCTTCCGAGATCTCGCCGAGCTCGAGCCGCATCTGCAGCTCGATCAGCCGCTCCTTCCACGGCTGATCGTTCATCAACTCCTCATCCGCCATCTTCTGGATCGTGTTCATGATCCATTTGAAGCCCGCGATCGGGCCCTTGATGGGGAGGAGGAGGATGTCGTCGAGCAGGAACGCCATTTCGGTTGCGCGGTTACGCGGTTGCGCGGTTGCGCGGCAGACACGGGGCGGCGGGACCGCGCAACCGCGTAACTGCGCAACCGCGTAACCTCATCTCTCTGCTCTCTCGAGTTTCAAGCGAATATTGACGAAGTTATACGGCGGCCACGGCCCCGTGTACAAAAACGACAGCTTGTTCTCGTACTTTTTCGCGATCTCGGAGATCTGGTCGTCGAAGGCTTTGGTCTTGTCGCGCTCCACGAGGAACGCGGCGTTCATGATCATCTTGTCGCCGATCGGCTTGTTCGAGCGCGACGCGATCGCGGCGTCGCGGAGCGCTTCGTAGATCTCCGTCACGTACGCATCGGCCTTCGCCTGCAGCGCCGACTCCACCACGCGGCCCAGCTGCATGCGCGAGAAGTACGTCGACGTCGAGGTGTTCGACGAGATCTCCTCCTTCAGCCGGCGGATCTCCTCGCTCTCGGTCTCGATCTCGCGGATGACCTGGTCCTTGTCCCAGTTCACCTTCAGACCGAACTCGATCTTGCCTTCCATCTTCTGGAGGACGTCGCTCAGCGCCTCGTACGTGCCCTTGAGGAACTCTCGGATGTCGTTCTCGGTGCGGAAGACCGTGCCGAAGCTCATCGGAAGGACGGTGAAGTCCTTCATCACCAGTTCGTTCACATGCTCGTGGGCGAGCGCGTTCTCGCGCGTGGGATCGAAGACGATCAGCGGGCAGTTCGAGACCACGGCAGCGAACTCGCGATAGGGGACGGTGTAGACGCGATCGCCGCGTCCGCCGATGCCGACCGCGCCGAAGTCGCGCGGCGTCTCATTCTTGATGATGCAGTAAACGTATTTGCCCTGCTCGATCTCGGGCTGCGCTCCGCTCATGATCTGCCCTCATGTGAACTGCATGGTGAGACGACCCGAAGAATACAATAAGCCACGCCTTTGCAAGCACCGGACCTCCTTTGCGTCGCGCGCAAGATCGAGTCGTGGTTCGCGCGCCACCAGCGCCCCCTTCCCTGGCGCGACGGCTACGATCCGTATCGCGTCTGGGTCTCGGAAGTGATGCTGCAGCAGACGCGCATGGAAGTGGTGCTTCCCTATTTCGCGAATTTCATCGCGCGCTTCCCCACCATCGAAGCTCTCGCCGCGGCATCCGAGCAGGACGTGATGGCGGCGTGGTCGGGCCTCGGGTATTACCGCCGCGCGCGCATGCTCCGCGACGGCGCGCGTGCGGTGGTGGAGCGCTTCGGAGGCCGCGTTCCCGCCGGTGTCGCGGAACTGCAATCGCTCCCCGGCATTGGACGCTACACCGCGGGCGCGATCGCGTCGGTGGCGTTCAACCGGCGCGCGCCGATCGTCGACGGCAACGTCGCACGCGTGCTCGCGCGCCTCTTCGGCTCGGAAGATGTGCCATGGACGCGTGCCGAGGAGCTGGTCGCGGCGTGCAAACGTCCGCGCAACTTCAATCAGGGACTGATGGAGCTCGGCGCGCTCATTTGCACTCCGCGCAAACCGTCGTGCCTCGTCTGTCCCGTGCGCGGCGAGTGCGCGACGCGCGGCGACGACCTGCCGCGCCCGAAGGAGAAGAAGCCGCCGCACGCGCTGAACATCCCGCTGTACCTCATCACCGACCGCCGCGGCCGCGTACTGATGCGCCGCGAGTCGGGTCCGCTGATGAACGCGATGTACCACCTGCCGCACGGCACGACGTCGCTGCTCTCCGGCCAGCCGCTCGACGTCGACGCCCACGATCTCCTCGGGTCGTTCAAGCACACCGTCACCACGCGCCGCATCGAGTTCGCGCTGTATCGGGCAAACGTCCGCGGCCGCATGCGCAGGTCTGCCGAATACGTCTGGCTGGACCCGCAAAGTCTGGGTAAAGTTCCGCATCCGTCCTACGTTCGGAAGGCATTCCGGATCGCCTACGGCTCATAATTTGCTTATTTCCGGCCCCAAGAGACGGTCATGCACGAACCTCTGCGCGTGCTGCTGGTCGAAGACAACGTGGTTGCGGCCGAGGGGTTGCGGCTCGTGCTGCACGACCACGGATATCACGTGCGCGTCGTGCATCACGGACGCGAAGCGCTCGGCATGGTGATGCACTACCGGCCGGACGCGGTGATCATCGACGTCACGCTGCCGGACCTCGACGGCGCCGTCGTCGCGCGGGCGGTCCGCGAGCACTGCCCCGATCTGCCGATCATCTTCACCACCGGCCTCGAACGCCCCGCGCGCCTCGACGCGATGCTGCGCGAGCCGCACACCTCGTTGTTGCGGAAGCCTTACCGATTCGACGACCTGATCGCCGAAATCGAGGCTAACGTAATGGCGTGATGATGACGCTGCTCGTGCTGCTTGCCGCTCTTTCGCAGGAACCCGTGACGGTGATTCGCGCGCGGGCGATGCTCGACGTGCGCGGAGGCGCGCTGCGCGAACGGCCGGTGATCGTCGTCCGCGGCGACCGCATCGAGTCGGTTTCGTTCGGCGCGAAGAAGGCGCCGCGCGGCGCGACGGTAATCGATCTCGGGGACGCGGTGCTGCTGCCCGGCCTCATCGACGCGCACGTGCATCTCGCCTGGAAGCCGTCGCCGCAGGACGAGCTCGCGGTGCCGGGCGTTTCGAAGCAGGCCGCCGACGACGCGCGCACCACGCTGCTCGCCGGCTTCACGACCGTCCGCGACCTCGGCTCCACCGGCCGCGCGGACCTGCTGCTGCGCGACGCGATCGCGAGCGGCAAGCTGACCGGCCCGCGCATGCTCGCGGCCGGCCCCGGCCTCGGCGCGCCCGGCGGCGCGTGCGATCAGGTCTTCGGCGGCGAGGCGACGGCGAGCGACGACGCCGGATTCGTGACGCGCACGGAGGAAGTGATCGCCGCGGGCGCGGACCTGGTGAAGGTCTGTACCGGCGGCGGCGTGGTCCCGGTGAATCCGAAGCCGCGCAACGACGTGACGGCGGCGCAGGTCCGCGGGATCGCCGACGCCGCGAAGCGGCACGGACTCAGGCTCGCCGCACACGCGCAGGGGCCGGACGCGATCAACGCCGCGATCGACGGCGGCGCCGCGTCGATCGAGCACGGCGGATACATCGACGCAGCAATCGCGAAGAAGATGCGCGAGAAGAACGTCTGGCTCGTGCCGACGCTCTACCGCCTCGATTTCGTCGTCGACAACGCCGTGCAGAACAAAGCGCCGAACGCCGCGACGCTGCAGACCGCGCGCGACACGATGCAGCAGCAGTTCACCGAAGCCTGGAAAGCCGGCGTGCCCGTCGCCTTCGGCACCGACGCGACCGTAATCCCGCACGGCACCAACGCCCGCGAGCTCTCCACGCTCGTCCGCCTCGGCATGCCGCCGCTCGAAGCCATCCGCGCCGCGACCACGAACGCCGCGGCCCTGCTCGGCATCTCCGACATCGGCGAGCTCGCGGCCGGAAAGCGCGCGGACATCATCGCGGTCGCCGCGGATCCGCTGCGCGAGATCACGACGCTCGAACGCGTACGGTTTGTGATGCACGATGGGCGGGTGGTGAAGCGCTGAGTCTCTGAGACTATGAGACCATGAGACTCGAATGCGCGGGCGTGTCCTCTCTCTCCTCCTGGTAATCCTCCCCATCGCCTCCCCCGCCCTCCCGGCCTGTAACTGGGTCTCTCGCTACAGCGGCCAGTTCCGCACGACCGCATGGGACGTCGCGGTCGACGCCGGCGGGTTCGTCTGGCTCGCGACGGACTACGGCGTGCAGCTGCTCGAGCCGGCGGCTGGCGGCGTGCCGCAGTTCGCCGACTCCGTGCCGCTGGCGGGATCGACGCGCGTGCTCGCGGTCAGCGGCAACCTCGCCTACGCCGGCAGCGGGACGCGCGTGTACGTATTGCAACGCAATGGGCGCGCGCTGGAAGTGATCCGCTCATTCGAGGCCGGCGGCACGGTGAACGACCTCGTCGTCGTCAGCTCGTATCTCTTCGTGGCCACGACGAACGGCCTCGCGCACTTCTATCTCGTCGTTCCGGGGAATCCCGTCCTCCTGCCCACCACCGCGCCGAACGTCCGCTCGCTCGCGGTCACCGGCTCGACGCTCTATGCCGCCGACGGCGACGGGACCGTGGAGGTCTTCTCGGTCGACATCCCCTCGCTCCCTCAGAAAACCGGCACGCTCGAGTCGCTCAACTCCTCGGTCGCCGTGCACACGCTTCCAGGCAACATCGTCTTCGTCTCCGACTCGCTCGGACAGAACACCGACATCTTCATCAACAACGTGAAGCTCGGGCGCGTGCCGTACGGGTCGAGCTCCTTCGCCCCGCTCACGAGCGAGACCGCGCTCGTCGCCGGCACCGACCGCGCGATCCGCGCCGTCGACATCGGGACCGGCGCCGAGCGATATGAATACTCGCTCGCGCCCACCGGCGGCACGAACAACCGCATCTTCGCGATGGCCCGCAGCGGCAATGTCCTCTACATCGCCGCCGGCGACATTGGACTCGCGACGCTCGACCTAACGACCCTCGCGCCGCCGTTTCCTCTCGTGAGCTACGCTGACGGCGCGAAGTCCGGGGCGCTCATCGCCGGCGACAAGGCCTACTTCATCAATGCCTCCGGCCGGATCGACGAGAAGACGATCCAGCGCTCCGGTATTTCGATGGTCACGACGCGCTCCTGGAGCGCGCCCGCGAGCTCGATCCTGCACGACCAGACCGCGACGACGCTGCTATCGTCGAACGGCTCGACCGCGCAGGTCTGGACGATCTCGCAGGCAGCGGCCGCCGGCTTCACGTTCCCGGCGACCGTGAAGTCCGCGGTGTTCGCCGGGAGCGCGATCGTGGCGCTGCTCACCGACGGCAATGTCTGGCGCGTGCCGCTCGAAGGCGGTGCTCCGTCCCAGATCGCGCTCGGCGGGGCGAGGATGACGTTCCTCGCGCGCTCCGGCAACGCGCTCGCGCTCGCCGAAGTCACCGACGCCGGCACGACGAACATCCGCTACTACGCGACCGGCGACCTCGCCGCCGCGCCGACGCGCACGTTCTCGCTCGACGGCGCCGCCACGGGCGGGCTCGCGCTCAGCGCGACGCACGCTGCCGCGTTCACGTTCCGCGGCATCAGCGCCATCAACCTCAACAGCGGCATCACGCGCGTCTTCGCGGAGTCGAATCGCGCCATCCCGCGGCAGCTGCAGTTCTCCGGCAATGACCTGCTCGCGCTCAGCGACCGTTCGCTCGCGGTCTGGGACGGCACGGCCGGCACGCTGCAGCGAGAGGTGTCGCTTCCCGCCAGCGGCATCGCGATGTACGCGGCGGCGCCGCTCGCGGCCGTCGCCAGCGCGGACGGCAGCATGGCCATCGACTACACGGTCTCGCTCCCGAAACCGTCGTCGGTCAGCGGCAATCGCTACTACGACGAAGCCGTCGCGGGCGGCGACTATCTTTATCTCTTCGACGACGGACGAGTCGACGTCTACTCGACGCTGCAGGGCAGCGCGCCGCGGTTCCTGACCACGGTCGATGCCTCCGGCGCGCTCGGCATCGCCGTTCTCCCGAAGTCGTTCTTCACGCTCGGCGCGAACATGAGCGTGACCGCGTACTCGCCGGCCGGCGCGCAGCTCGCGCAGGTGACGATCGACGAAGGCGCGGACGCGGAGCCGGTCTCGATCACCACCGCGGGCGATGCGGTGTGGGTGACGATCGCGAAGGGCTGCCTCAGCGGCACGTGCCAGCGAAAGACGCTCGTCCTCGATCCGAAGACGCTCGCCGTCGCCGCGTCGCTGAACGGCGGAGCGAGCGAAGTCGTGGTCTCCGGCGCACGCGCGTACGCGCTGTTCAAAGTCCCGGACGAAGTGCGCGTGCTCAATATCGCGAGTCCGCTGCAGCCGTCACAGGTCGTCGCGACCGCGAGTCCCGCGCAGGCATCCTCGATCGCGTATTTCCCCGGCACGGTGTTCGTGCTCGCCGGAAAGGTCTTCGCATTCAACGAGTCGCTGCTGCCGACCGGCGAGCTTCTGTCGAGCGTCGCGTCACGCCAGCACATCGCGGTCGACGGCGACTGCGGGGTGATTCTCGGCAGCAGCGCGGAATTCTTCACCGTGCCGTCATGGACGCCCGCGTCCGTGCCGATCGAGATCCCGTCCGCCACCCGCGCGATCGCGGCGCAGCAGGGGCGTCTTTACGTGCTCACGGAACACTCGATCGAGGTGTGGACGACCGCGCCGCAGCCCGCGCCAACGAAGCGCCGCTCGGCGCGATGAGGAATCACTCCGCCTGCTGCTCGAACGCCACGATCGTGTTCGCGTCGAGCTTCACGTGCATCTTCTTCGTCGGCTTGATCTGCGTGGGGAACGTCACGATCATCACGACGCCCGAGGTCTTGCCGTCGCAGCCGACCGGCATCGGGCGAACGACCTTGAGCTCACCCATCTGCTTGTAGAGCGATTTGCCGTTCTCGGTGACCCACTCGATCGGCGGCGCCTGATTCGCCTGAATCGCCTTCGACAGCGCCTGCGCTTCCTGGAAGGTCAGCTTTCCGGTCAGCAGCGTCACGACCTGACGCGGCCCCTCGGCCCGGCTGACGAAGCGGTTGACGCACTGCGCGGCCGTGGCGGCCTGTGCGACGAGCAGAGCTGCGGCGACTGCGGCGACTCGAACCATGGACATTTCGAACGTAGACAAACCTGAAACCGCCGGAATTTCCGAACGTAGTAAACGAGTGCAGCCGGTGCCTAGGCGCCGTGTGTCATCATGACCTCGATGGACGTTCCGCCGGACAACCAACGGCGCGGCTTCTCGCCCGCGTTCCTGGTCTGGATTTGCGGAATCGCGGTCATCATCCTCCTCCATTACGTCGACCGCCTGCTCGACCGCTTCGGGCGGAGCATGGGGCTGCTCAACCTCTTCTCCTTCCTCGCGTGGCTGGTCGTCATCGCCCTCACGCTGTACGGCTCCGCGGTCTTCTCGCGCTGGATCCTCCGGAAACTGTTCTGGACCGTCGGGAGGCGGCTCTTCCTCAGCTACGTGATGATCGGCGTGCTGCCGTTCTTCCTCTTCGCGATCCTGCTGCTGGCGATCCTCTACGTCGTCGCCGGCGTGGCCAGCCAGGCGAGCTATCACGCGGAGCGGAACGCGATGCTCGGATATCTCGAGGCGATGAACGCCGACTACGCGCTGCAGAACCGCAGGCCGAGCATGGAAGGCGTCGAGCTGTACGACACCACGAAGCCGAGCGGAGCGCAGCTGCCGGCATGGCTGCGCTCGACGACGTTCAGCGGCATCGCGCTGCGCGACAACCACGCGCTGCTCGTCTCGGCGCGCCAGTATCCGTACGACGGAGGGACTCGCGCGGTGGTCCTCGCGCTGCCGGTCGACGAGCGGTGGGCGAAGCAGATCGAGGAGCGCGGCGGCATGATCACCGCCACGACGATCGCGTCGCAGAAGGGCGCCGGCAGGATCGACCTCCGCGAGGAGGGCAATCTGAAGGGGTTCGGCAAGCGGGCCATCGACTTCGACCGTGTGATCTTCTTCGACACCACCGAGGAAGGCGGGCTGATGGACTGGGCGGAAGGAACGTCCGATCCCGAGAAGCGTCTGTTCACGATGATCTCGAATCCGATCGCGAACCTGACGCGGTTCTACTTCGGCGGTGCCACGAACTCCTCGGTGATGCAGGTGATCTTCTCGGTGATCCTCGGGCTCGCGGTCGCGCTGATGTTCGCGTACTTTATCGCCAGCGCGTTCGCGGCGGTGCTGATCTTCTCGATCTCGCGCGCGGTCAACCGGATCGAGAAGGGCACGCGCGCGGTGGAGCGCGGCGACTTCTCGTACCGCATCCGGATGAAGCGCCACAACCAGCTCGGCGCGATGGCGCAGTCGTTCGACCGCATGACCGAGTCGATCGCCTCGCTGCTCGCCTCGGTCTCGGAAAAGGAGCGGCTGCAGAGCGAGATCGCGATCGCCGCGACGATCCAGCGCAACCTCCTGCCGCGTGAGGGTCCGAAGTTCCGCGGCGTCTCGTTCTCCGCGCACTTCGAACCGAACGCCTCGATCGGCGGCGACTACTACGACGTCTTCAACCTCGACAAATCGCGCCTCGCCGTCGCCATCGGCGACGTTTCGGGACACGGCCTGTCGACGGGACTGGTGATGGCGATGGTGAAGGCCGCGATTACGACGCTGGTCGAGGAAGGAGCGGACGAGACGTCGCTCTTCGAGCGCCTGAACCAGCTCGTGTTCCGCTCGACCGAGCGGCGCGCCTTCATGACCCTCGCGTTCACGATCTTCGATCTCGAGCGCGGCACGATCCGCCACACCAACGCCGGCCATCTCTATCCGTACCTGCTGCGCAACGGCTCCGACGCGCCGATCCCGATCGAGTCTCCGTCCCTCCCCCTCGGCGTGCGCAGCGCGATCGTCTCGCACACGGTCGAAGTGGCGCTGCACGAGGGCGACACGGTCGTGTATCTCTCCGACGGCATCGTCGAAGCGCAGGACGAAAACGGCGACCCGTTCGGCTTCGACCAGCTCGAGGCCCTGCTCGCGCGCCAGACCGACCGCACGCCCGACGCCATCCGCGACGCGATCCTCACCGCCATCGCCCGCCACGCCGGCACCCGCCCCGCCGACGACGACCGCACGGTGATGGTGCTGCGCTTCGAGAGCCTGATGATCGCGAGCGAGGACGCCGAGCTCGCAACCGCCGGCGCGGCCGCGTAAACGCCGCTTTACCGCGAGCCGCTCACCGACGCGACGACCTGCTGCTTCGATTCGGCCGCTTTCCGGATGTGCTTCGCGATGCGGTTGATGTACGTCACGGTCTCGCGGAACGGCGGCACGCCCTCGTACTTCCAGACGTTGCCTTCGCCGGCGTTGTAGGCGGCGACGGCGAGATCGGCGTTGCCGTCGAAGGTCTTCAGCAGCCAGCGCAGGTACCGCGTGCCGGCGTGGATGTTCTGCCGCGCGTCGAACGAGTTCGTGACACCGAACCGCTTCGCCGTCGCCGGCATGAGCTGCATCAGACCGCGCGCGCCTTTGTGCGAAACGGTGCGCGGGTCGTAGTCGGACTCGGCTTTGATCACCGCGCTGACGAGCGCGGCGTCGACGTCGAAGTGCTTCGCGGCCTCGATGATGATGTCGTCGTATTTCGTCTGGAAGAGCGGCTGGCTGTCTTCGCTGTACGTCCACGAGCGCCGCGGAAACACGCCTTCTTCGACGATTTTCTTCACTTCCTCGACGACCTCGGGGGTGGAGACCTCGTCGTCGACGATGCGCTCGATCCGCGTCAGCGCCATCGAGATCTTCGCGCCGCCGCTGAAAGTGAGGTGGATCGTGTCCTCCTCCACCTCGTACGCGTCGATCTTCATGTTCCGCCCGTCGCTGAACACCGCAATGCTCGCGCTCGCCGCGGAAGCGGCCAGGAGCGTGGTCAGTGCGATGAGAACGCTTTTCATGGAGATTGTTTTCAACGGCTCAGGTAGGACGATTATGCCCGACCAGCGGTTACGCCCTCGGGTGAAACTGTTCGTATATCCGCTGCAGCCGCGCGCGTGAGACATGTGTGTAAATCTGCGTCGTCGAGATGTCGGCGTGGCCGAGCATCATCTGCACCGAGCGAAGGTCAGCGCCATTCTCGAGCAGGTGGGTGGCAAAGGAGTGGCGGAGGACGTGCGGCGAGATGTGCGCTTTGATCCCCGCCTCGCGCGCATAGCGGACGATCTTCATCCAGAACGACTGCCGCGTCATCGGACGCCCGCGCCTCGACAGAAAGAGATGCGGGTCGGAGTATTTGTCGTAGTGCGACCGGCCCCCTTCGAGGTACTGCAGGATCGCCGCACGCGCGGCATCGCCGAACGGCACGATCCGCTCCTTCGAGCCTTTGCCGATCGTTCGCAGGAAGCCCGCGTCCATCACGACATCGTCGATGCGGACGCGAATCAGCTCGCTGACGCGCAGCCCGGTCGCGTACAACAGCTCCAGCATCGCCGCGTCGCGCAAGCCATCCGGCGCGGCGCGGTCGGGTGCGGCGAGCAGCGCGTCGACCTCGCTCGGCAGGATCGACTTCGGCAGCGACGACCAGAGCTTCGGATTCTCCATGTTCTCGGTCGGATCGGCCTTCAGATGCCGCTCGGCGACGAGGAAGCGGTACATGCCGCGGATCGCCGCGAGCGCGCGCGCCACGGACCGCGCCGAGATCCCGGCGACGCGGAGCGACTGGAAGTACCTGACGATGTGAATGCGCTCGACGCGGTCGATCTCGATCGACTGATCGTTCAGCCAGTGCCCGAAGCGGCGAAGGTCGGTCGCATAGGCCGAGAGCGAGTTCTTCGCCAGTCCTTTCTCCACGGCGAGGTAGTCGAGGAAGATCGGCAGCCAGGTGAGGAAAAACGGCGACCGTTCTTTTTCAGGCTCTCGCATGCTCGTGGGCGACGACGTCCGCCATATACGAGCTTCGCACGAAAGGTCCGGAGAAGACAGCGCGAAACCCGAGGTCCTCGCCGAGGACGCGGTATTCCTCGAAGACATCGGGGTGCACGTACTCGACAACGTCGAGCTTCTCGCGCTTCGGCTGGAGGTACTGGCCGATGGTCACGATCTCGACCTGCGACTCGAGCAGGCGCTCCAGCACTTCGACGACTTCGTCGCGCCGCTCGCCGAGGCCGAGCATCAGGCCGGACTTCGTCACGACGTCCGGATCGATCGCCTTCGCCTCGCGCAGCACCGCGAGCGAGCGCTCGAAGCGCGAGCCGGGACGCACGTAGTCGTAGAGCCGCGGCACGGTCTCGACGTTGTGATTGAAGTAGTCGGGCCGCGCCTCGACGACGACGCGCACCGCCTCATGATTCCCGCGAAAATCCGGCGTCAGTACTTCGACCGCGGCATGCGGCAGCGCCTCGCGAATCTCGCGAATCGTCTCCGCGAAATGCCGCGCCCCGCCGTCCTCGAGATCGTCGCGCGTGACCGACGTGACGACCACGTGCCGCAGCCCCAGCCGCCGCGCCGTCTCCGCCACCGCCCGAGGCTCGTCGATCGAGGGAGGCCCGTACGGCCGTCCCGTCGTAACGTTGCAGAACCCGCACGACCTGGTACAGACATCGCCCAGGATCATGAACGTCGCGGTCCCGCGCGAAAAACACTCCGTCCGATTCGGACACGCCAGCGACTCGCAGACGGAATGCAGGTCATTCGCGCGCAGCAGCGTCTTGACCTCGCGGAGGGAGGCGAGGTTGAGTTTTTTGGCGCGGATCCAGGGAGGGAGCATTCCTAATCAAAACAAACGCCGCCCGAAGGCGGCGTCGTGTTCAAACTCACGTAACGAGCTCAGTGGCCCGTCGCGGCGCTCGGTGCCAGCGATTTCTCCAGGCACTTGTGGATCAGCTTCTCCGCTTCCGGCTCGGGGATGTTCTTCACGATCGCGACCTCGGAGACGAGGAGATACTTCGCGCGGTCGTACATCTTCTTCTCGCGGAACGAGAGGCTCTTCCGCTTCTGCACTTCGTTGAGGTTCTTGAGCACTTCGGCGACATCCTCGAGACGTCCGGTTTTCATCTTCTCGAGGTTCTCGCGGTAACGGCCTTTCCAGTCCGTGTGGCTCTTCACCAGCTTCTCTTCCAGCAGGCTCAGGAGACCTTTGATCTCCTTCTGCTGATAGAGACGGCGCAGTCCCACGCGGTCCGTGTTCGTGATCGGCACCATCAGCCGCGAGTTCGTCGCGAGCAGTCTGAGGTGATAGTAGCTGTCTGCCGTCGGCATGATCGGCGACTCGCCGATAGCCTCCACGACCGTAACCCCGTGGTTCGGGTAAACGAGCTTGTCCCCGACCTTGAATCCAAGTTTGACTGACGACAAGTGAGGCTCCTTTCGGAA
>Ga0134123_10001377_pt1 | contig 15805 bp, 3 predicted proteins | sample KB303_FD_96460 | JGI IMG/M metagenome (GOLD analysis project Ga0134123, IMG submission 96460) | Terrestrial soil microbial communities without Nitrogen fertilizer from Kellogg Biological Station, Michigan, USA - KB3-0-3 | ecosystem: Environmental > Terrestrial > Soil > Unclassified ...
CCCAGGTCTCGGGATTCACCTCCTGGCCGAAGAGGTGGATCTCGGCGGGCGCGTTGATAGCTGGTCGCAGGAGGACGCCATTCTGCTGAACCCCGGCGGTGATGTGCTCCTTGGTGATCATCAGCATGCCGCCGGAACCGCAGCACGGGTCGTAGACGGTGCGGATCGCCCTGCGGGAGCGGATCTCGTCCTCGTCGCCCGCCAGCATGAGATCGACCATCAGGTGAACGACGTCGCGCGGCGTGAAGTGCTCGCCGGGATTTTCATTCAGCATCTCGTTGAACTTGCGGATCAGATGCTCGAAGATCGTCCCCATCGTGGGGTTGTCGACCTTGTCCGGGTGCAGGTCGACGTTCTTGAAGCGTTCGAGAACCTGGAACAGGAGGCCCGCCTCGTCGAGCTTGCTGATGGTGTTGTCGAAATCGAACTTCTCCAGCACCTCGCGCATGTTCGAGCTGAAGCCGGCGATGTAGTTGCGCAGGTTGGCAGCGACGTGCGGCGCGTCGGCGAGGAGCTTCTCGAAGTCGTAACGCGAGGTGTTGTAGAAGGCGAAGCCGGCGATCCTACGGAGCTGCGGATCGAGGTTCTCGAGCTTCTTGTCCCGCAGCTCGGCCTGTTTCCGGAGCACCTTTTCCTTGGTGCCGGCCAGGACGCAATCGAGGCGGCGCAGGACGGTGAGCGGAAGAATGACGTCCTGGTACTTGCCGCGCTTGAAGGTGTCGCGGATGAGGTCCGCGACGCCCCAAAGGAAGCTGACGATCTCACCATGGTTCACTGATTGGGCTCTCCGTCACATGCGCGCAAGACAGTGCTTGCGAGATCTTGAAGGGGTGGGCAGCATACAAAACGTCGGGGGTTCTCCACAACCTCCGACGTTTTGCTCTCGCCTCCGGCAAGGATCTGCTCACTCCGACCGCAGCGCCACCACCGGCTCCACCTCCGTCGCCCGCCGGGCCGGCAGCCAGTTCGCCAGCAGGGCTACCGCCAGCAGCACCAGCGGCACGGCCACCAGGGTCAGCGGATCGAAGGCCTTGCCGCCGTAGAGGAAGCTCGCGACGCGCTCCGAGAGCCACCAGATCAGCGCCACGGCGACGGCCAGACCGAGCGCCACGCCGGCCAGCACGAGGGCCATCCCCTGCCGGATCACCAGGCCCAGCACCTCCAGCCGGCGCGCCCCCAGCGCCATGCGGATGCCGATCTCGTGCGTCCGCTGCGCCACCGAGTAGCTGATCACGCCGTAGACGCCGATGGCGGCGAGGAGCAGGGCGACTCCGGCGAAGGTGCCGAGCAGCACGGTCTGGAAACGCGAGCCCGCCAACGCTTCAGAGACCACGGTCTCCATGGTCCGCACCTGGTCGACCGGCAGATCGCTGTCGACCGAGCTCACCGCCTCGCGCAGGGCGCCCGCCAGTTGCGTGGGCTCGCCGGCGGTCCGCAGCAGGATCGACATATGGTTGGTGAAGGGGTTCTGGAGCTGCGGCCAGTAGACCTCTGCGCCGGCGTCCTGATCCAACGACTGGTGGTGGATGTCCTCCACCACGCCCACGACCTCCTGCCACTGCGCCTCCCCTTCGTCGTTGCCGCCGAACGAGATGCGCTTGCCGAGCGGGTTTTCGCCGGGCCAGGTCCGCTCCGCCATGGTCTTGTTGACGATGATCACCGGCACGGATTTCGTGTCGTCCCGGGGGGTGAAGACACGGCCCTGGAGCACGCGGATGCCGAGGGTCCGGAAGAAGTCCGGGGTGATCAGCCGGATGTTGGCACTGGGCTCCTGGCCGTTCGGCGGCTCCGGGCGCCCCTGGACCGAAAAGGACAGGACGAAATTGTTGCCGCCGAGCGGCAGCGGGAAGACCGTGTCGGCCGTCTGGACGCCGGGAACCGCCCGCAGACGATCGAGCAGCTCCCGGGTGAAGGCGATCTGACGCTCCGGAGCCTCGTACTTCTTCCCCGGCAGCACCACCTCGGCGGTGAGCACTCCCGCCGAATCGAAACCGGGATCGACGGCGCGCAATCGGGCGAAGCTCTGCAGGAGCAGGGCGGCACCCACCAGGAGGACCAGGGCGACCGCCACCTCGCCGAGCACGAGGAGGTTGCGGAGGAGCCGCCCGCGGGCGCCGCCGGCCACGGCCCGGCCGCCCTCCTTGAGAGCCTCGAAGACACCTCCGCTGGTGGCGGAGAGCGCGGGCGCCAGGCCGAAGAGGAGACCGGTCACCAGGGAGAGGACGACCGTGAAGAGGAGGACGCCCCCCTCAAGACCACCGAGGCCGATCGCCTCCCGGCGCGGCAGATCCTCGCCGTAGAGCGCCACCATCACCCGGGTTCCCCAGTGGGCCAGCAGCAGTCCGAGGGCTCCCCCCAAAAGGAAAAGGACGAGGCTTTCGGTGAGCATCTGCCGGACCAGGCGCGCCCGCCCGGCCCCGAGAGCCGTCCTTACCGCGATCTCCCGCTCCCGGGCTGCCAGCCGCGCCAGCAGGATGTTGGCGACGTTGGCGCAGGCGATGAGCAACACGAAAGCCACCGCGGCGAGCAGCAGGAGGAGAGCCGGACGCACGTCCTCGACGATGAGGTCATGGTATCGGCTCAGGACGGTGGTCCAGCCGCTGTTGGACTCCGGATACTGCCGTTCGAGGCGCGCGGCGAGGGCCTTCATCTCCGCCTGCGCCTTCACCAGGGTCACGCCGTCCTTCAAACGTCCGATCGCCTGCAGGAAGTGGCCGCCTCGCGTGTCCGGCGGAAAATCCCAGACGAGCGGCAGCCAGATCTGACTGCGGTTCTCGAGCCCGGGAGGCATGACTCCGATCACGGTGTAGCTCTCGCCGTCGATCGGGACCTGCCGGTTCAAGATGCCGGGATCGGACCCGAAGCGCCGCTGCCAGAGCTCATGGGAGAGGACGGCGACATTGGGACCGCCGGGGCGGTTCTCCCCGGGAAGGAAACCGCGGCCCAGCACGGGCCGGATCCCGAGCACGCCAAAGTACTCGGGCGTCACCCGCGACCCGGAGACCGCCTCGGGGCGTTCGTCCCCGGTCAGGTTGAACCGCTCCCGCGCGCTCGCGGCGATGCTCTCGAACACCTGGTTCTGGCGGCGCCAGTCGTCGAAGTTCGGCGGCGAGACGCTGAAGCGCGGGAACCCCCGGCCGGGATTGCTCTCCATGACGACGACGAGCTCGTCGGGATCGGGATAGGGCAACGGCTTGAGCAGCACGCCGCTGACCACGCTGAAGACGGCCGTATTGGCCCCGATCCCCAAGGCCAGCGTGAGGAGCGCCACCGCCGAGGTGGCGGAGCTGCGGAGAAGCGTCCGAAATCCGAAGCGGATGTCCTGCCAGAGGGTGTCCAAGCGGTATCTCCTCATCGCAACCCAGGCAACCACAAGGGTTGCCCCTACACCGAATCGTAGGGGCAGGCCTTGTGCCTGCCCTTTCTCCTCTCTATTCCGCCCGCAGCGCCACCGACGGCTCCACCCGCATCGCCCGCCGGGCCGGCAGCCAGTTCGCCACCAGGGCCACGCCCAGGAGCACCAGCGGCACGGTCACCAGGGTCAGCGGATCGATGGCGCGGCCGCGATAGAGATAAATCCCGATGCGGTCGGAAAGTTCCCAGAGAAGAGGAAGCGTCAAGGCCAGGCCGAGGCCGACGCCGGCCAGGACCAGGGCCATCCCCTGGAGGAGCACCAAGCGCAGCACCTCCGCCCGGCGCGCGCCCAGAGCCATGCGGATGCCGATCTCGTGCGTCCGCTGCGTCACCGAATCGCTGATCACGCCATAGATGCCGATCGCGGCCAGGAAGAGCGCGAGCCCGGAGAAGAGGCCGAGCAGCACGGTTTGGAAGCGGGAGCTCGCCAGCGACTCCGCCACCAGGCTCTCCAGGGTGCGCACCCGCTCCACCGGAAGGTCGCCGTCGATCGAGCGCACGGCCTCGCGCATGGCGCCGGTCAGCCGGGCGGGGTCCCCGGAGGTCTTCAAGAGGACCGACAGCGGGCCGCCGACCGGGTTCTGGAGCTGCGGCACGTAGGCCTCCGCGCTGACCTCCTGGTCCAGGGTCTCGTGGTGGATGTCGGCCACCACGCCCACGACCTCGTTCCAGGTCCACTCCGAGCGCGGGCCGGAGCCTCCGAACGTGATCCTCTTGCCGACCGGGTTTTCGCCGGGCCAGGTGCGGTCCGCCATGGTCTTGTTGACGACGATCACCGGCACGGAGGCCGGGGCGTCCTGAGAGGTGAAGACCCGGCCCTGGAGCACGCGGATGCCCAGGGTCTGGAAGAAGCCCGGAGTGACCAGCCGGATGTAGGTGGTGGTCTCCTGGCCGGGCGGCGGCTCGGGACGCCCCTGGACGACGTACGCCCTGGTGTACAGATAGCCGCTGAACGGCAATGGGGCGACCGTGTCGGCGGCCTCGACCCCCGGGATCGACCGCAGATGGTCGAGCAGCTCATGGGTGAAGGCGATCCGCCGCTCGTCGTCGGGGAACTTCGCGGCCGGCAGCGCGATCTCGGCGGTGAGCACCCCTTCCGGGCGGAACCCGGGATCGACCGCGCGCAGCCGGGCGAAGCTCTGCAGCAGCAGTCCGGCCCCGATCAGCAGGGCCAGGGCGACCGCCACCTCGCCGAGGATCAGGAGCTCGCGCACGAGCCGGCCGCGGACGCCGCCCGCCAGAGCCCGCCCCCCTTCCTTGAGAGCGCCGAAGAGGCTCCCGCGAGTCGCCGAAAGCGCGGGCGCCAGGCCGAAGAGGAGACCGGTCGCGAGAGACAGGCCGAGGGTGAAGAGGAGGACGCCACCATTGGGAACACCGAGACCGATCTCCTCCTGGCGCGGCAGGTCCTTGCCGTAGAGCGCCACCAGGACCCGCGTAGCCCAGCCGGCGAGCAGCAGACCGAGGCCGCCACCGGACAGGAAGAGCACGAGGCTCTCGGTGACCATCTGGCGCACCAGGCGCGCCCGCCCGGCGCCGAGAGCCGTCCGCACCGCGATCTCCCGCTCCCGCGACGCCAGCCGCGCCAGCAGAAGGTTGGCCACGTTGGCGCACGCGATGAGCAGCACGAAGGCCACCGCGCCGAGGAGCAGGAGGAGCGCCGGGCGCACCTGCTCGACCAGGATGTCGGAGAGCGGGACCACGAGCGTCGTCCAGCCGGTGTTGGATTCGGGGTACTGGCGCTCGAGACGGGCGGCGAGGGTCGCCATCTCCGCCCGCGCCTGCTCCAGGGTGACGCCGGGCTTCATGCGGCCGAGCACCTGCAGGAAGTGTCCGCCCCGTGTCTCGGGAGCGTAATTCCAGACGAGCGGCAGCCAGATCTCGCTCCGGGACGGCTGGTCGTACCCGGCGGGCATGATCCCGACCACGGTCGTGCTCTCACCATCGATCAGCACCTGCCGGTTCAGGATGCCGGGGTCGGACCCGAAGCGGCGCTGCCAGAGCTTTCGCGAGAGGACGGCGACCGGGGGCGCGCCGGGCCGGTCCTCCTCCGGAAGGAAGCCGCGGCCCAGCAGGGGCTGGACCCCGAGCACACGAAAGAAGTCGGGCGACACGCGCGTCCCCTGCACCGTCTCGGGGCGCTCCCCGCCGGTCAGGTTGAGACGGCGCTCGGAGATGGCCGTCATCGCCTCGAACACCCGGTTCTGCCGGCGCCAGTCGTCGAAGTTGGGAGGCGCGACGCTCTGCCGTGGGAAGCCCCGCGCCGGATTGCTCTCCATGACGAGGACGATCTCGTCGGGCTCGGGAAACGGCAGCGGCTTCAGCAGCAAGCTGTTGACCACGCTGAAGATGGCCGTGTTCCCTCCGATCCCGAGAGCGAGGGTGACGAGCGCCACCGCCGAGGTGACGGGGCTGCGGACGAGCGTCCGGAAGCCGAAGCGGATGTCCTGCCAGAGGGTTTCCAAGGGCGTCTAGGGTAGCAGAGAAGCCCTCACCCCCGGCCCCGGATTTCAATCCGGGGTAGGGGCGGCGGCGTTGGAGGAATCCGCAATCTCAATTCCCGGCTGCTCTTCCGATCCTCCCCCCTCGCCCACTTGTGGGAGAGGGGCCGGGGCCGAGGGCTCCGCATACCGCGCGCTCCCCAGCGTCACGACCGCAAACCATCTCCAGAACGCCGCGAGGCCATTGAGCAGGAGCAGCGAGACGTAGGTGAACAGCAGCCCCGCGAAGAAGCAGAGGGCCGCCTCGCCCGGAGAGTCGACCCACATGAAGATGGGGCCGTCCCACTCGATGAAGCTCAAGGGATAGAGAAACGGCACCAGCAGCAAGGAAGTCGACACGGCGATCATCGTCACGGTCAACACGAAGGAGAAGAGGCCCAGGGGGAACTTGAGGCTGAGGAAGATCAGGCCCGTCCAGGTGATTTGATTGCCGAGGAACTCCTCGATGTCGCGCCGGAAGCCCTGGCCGGTGCTGAACGGCGCCGTCCCCATGGGAGGCACCTTGGCGCCCAGCAGGCTGATGGCAATCTGCCGCTCCAGGGCCGACAGCCACCAGCCCCCCCACAGAGTCAAGCCGATGATCGGCACGCCCAGCACGGTGATCAGCATCCCGACGCCGGTGGACAGGCCGGTGACCACGAACGTGAAATGGAAGATCCCCAGCGGGAGCGACAAGAGCAGGTAGATGAGGTTCGCGTACGAGCGCGCCTGGAACGGCGCGAGCAGGAACTGCGCGATCGGGTCGGGACGGTTGACATCCTGAGCTTGGTCGGCAGGAATCGAAGCGGTCATGGTTGCCCTCCTGGAGAATAGGACGAGGCGGAGGGCGGGAAGGTTTCACTGCGGGTCAGGCGTTCACCGCCGGTTCCGCAATGCGTGGAAACCATGACCCCGGACCTCCGCCAGACTCTGGCGCACGACGGTTGCCACCTCGGCGACGTAGGGTTCCGACATCATCTTCTGATGCGAGGCGGCCACTTCATGGACTTCGACCTCGGCGGCGAGATCCCCCCAGCCGTTCAACGGGTCGAGGAGAAGGGAATTAGGCTCTGTTTCCTCCGGCCGTGCAGCGCGCACCACGGTCACCCGGCCTGGATAGGGCGACGGCCGATAGCTGTTGGCCGCCCGGGTGCCGGCCTGGCAGACGGCCACGAACCTCTCGATGTAATTCATCGCGAGGTCCAGGTCGCTCTCCGGCAGGAAGCCGGAGCGCACGACCAAGCCGGCCACGTACCGCATCTGCTCCTGGCGGCCCAGACCTGCGAGCTCCTCCCGGCGGACAGGAAGCCCGGCTTCGGCGCCGAAGAAGGCGAGGAGGCCGGCCAGCTCGTCCGCCTCCGATCCTTCCGCCGGGGGCTCTTCCGACGCCGTCTCTCCAGGCGCAACCGTATCGAGGAGGACGAGGGCGGCCACCTCTGCGCCGTCGGCGGCCAGAAGCCGCGCCATCTCGTAGGACACAATCCCGCCGAACGACCAGCCGGCGAGGTGATAGGGACCTTCGGGATGCACCGAGCGAACCGCTCGGACGTAGAGGTGAGCCATCTCCTCGATGCGGGAGAGCGGTTTCTGCCCGGGGTCCCGGCCCAGCGCCTGGATTCCGTAGACCGGCCGGTCCGGGCCCAGATGCCGCGCCAGGTGCTTGAAGACGAGGGCGCCGCCGGACGCTGGGTGGACGCAGAAAAACGGGGCCAGATCTCCCAGCCGGCTCAAGGGGAGGAGGCAGGAGTGGGGCAGCGGCTCGGCGCCCCGCTCCAGGACGGTGGCCAGGTGCTCGATGGTGGCGCCGCGGAACAGCTCCGCGAGCGGCAACGCGCGCCCGAGCTGTTTCTGGATCTGCGCCATGAGCCGGGCCGCGAGCAGCGAGTGGCCGCCGAGGTCGAAGAAGTCGTCGCGCACTCCGATGGGCCGCACGGTGAGCAGGCCCTCCCAGATGCGGAGCAGCTCCAGCTCCGTGCCGTTGCGCGGCGGCCGGCTCCGGCTCCCACCGGGAGCCGCGGCCTCCGGAGCCGGCAGGGCCCGCCGGTCGACCTTGCCGCTCGGGGTGAGGGGCAGGGCGTCCAGAGGGACGAAGAGGGACGGGACCATGTAGTCCGGGAGCCGGCGGCGCAGATGCTCGCGCAACCCGGCGGGATCGGGGCTCTCCCCGGCCACGAGGTAGGCCACCAGCGCCCGCCCGCCCGCCCGGTCGCCGCGCGCCACGACGGCGGCCTGGCGCACCGCCGGATGCGAGACGAGGGCCGCCTCCACCTCGCCCGGCTCGATCCGGTAGCCGCGGATCTTGACCTGGCGGTCGATGCGGCCGAGGACTTCGAGAGTGCCGTCCACCAGCCAGCGGGCCAGATCGCCGGTGTGGTACAGCCGCCCGCCCGGCTCGTCCCCTGCCGGATCGGGGACGAAGCGCTCGGCGGTGAGGTCGGGCCTCCCCAGGTAGCCGCGGGCGAGGCCGGCTCCACCGATGCACAGCTCCCCCGCCACTCCCAGCGCTACCGGCTGCCATGCGCCATCCAGGACATGGACCCGCGTGTTGGCGATGGGTCTCCCGACCGGTATAGTCCGCGGCCTGCCCCGGACCGGTGTGAGGGTGGACCAGATGGTGGTTTCGGTGGGGCCGTAGACGTTCCAGAGCTCCCGGACCCGGCCCTGGAGCTCGGCAGCGAGTCTCGGGGGCATGGCCTCGCCGCCGCACAGCGCCGCGAGATGCCGGGAGCCCGCCCAGCCGCCGCCCAGCAGGAGCTGCCAGGTCGCCGGGGTCGCCTGCAGGACGGTGGCCTGCACCCGGTCGAGCAACGCAGCCAGATGGACCGGGTCCGCGGCGGTCTCCCGGTCGGCCAGGACCACGACCGCCCCCCGCGCGAGCGGCAGGAAGATCTCGAGCCCGGCGATGTCGAACGACAGGGTGGTGATGGCGACCAGGACGTCGCCGGAGTCGAGGCCCGGCCGGCCGGCCATGGAGCGCAGGAAGCTCACCACCGCCCCATGCGGGATCTGCACCCCCTTCGGCCGCCCTGTCGAGCCGGACGTGAAGAGGACGTAGGCGAGGTGCTCCGGTCCTGCGAGCGGCGGCGGGGCGTCCCCGCACTCATGGGCGTCACTCTCGTCGGCGTCGCTCTCGTCGGCGTCGAGCCGGAGCACCGTGGCGCCCGCCGGGGGCAGCGCCGCGGCGAGCCTCTCCTGGGTCAGGAGCACAGCGGCCTGCGAGTCCTCGGCCATCAGGGACAGGCGCTCGGCGGGATAGGCAGGGTCGAGCGGCACGTAGGCGCCACCCGCCTTGAGCACGCCGAGCAGGGCCACGACCATCTCGGGCGAGCGCTCCAACAGGACCGCGACCCGGACCTCGGGACCCACCGCGAGGCGGCGCAGGCGCCAGGCCAGCTGGTTGGCGCGGCGTTCGAGCTCGCCGTAGGTCAGGGCGTGATCGCCGCAGACCAGGGCGACGGCATCGGGAGCCTGAGCCGCCTGGCGCTCGACCAGACCGTGGACGGTCCCGTCCGCGGCCCCGGCCACGGCGGTGTCGCTCCATTCCACCAGCAGGGCATGCCGCTCGGCCTCGCCCAGCAGCGGAAGCTCCGAGAGGCAGGCCTGTGGAGAGGTCACGGCCGCCTCGAGGAGGCTCCGGAGGTGGGCCAGCAGGCGCTCGGCCGTGGTGCCGTCGAACAGGGCGGTGGCATGGTTGAGGAAGCCGCGCACCCAGCGTGGGCCGGCGTTCAGGGAGAGGGTGAGGTCGAACTTGGCCGGCTCGTTGCTCACGCCGCCGGTGCGCATCCGCAGCGCCGCGGCGCCCGGCCGGTCGTCCGTGGCGGTCTGTAGGCCGACCATCACCTGGAACAGCGGAGTGCGGGCGAGGTCGCGCTCCGGCTTGAGGTCCTCCACCAGCCTTTCGAAGGGGAGGTCCTGGTGCGCGTAGGCGTCCAGCGTCACCTCCCGCACCCGCCCCAGGAGGTCGAGGAAGGACGGGTCCCCCGAGAGATCGGTCCGCAGCACCAGGGTGTTGACGAAGAACCCGACGAGCCCCTCGGTCTGCGTCTGGTTGCGGCCGGCGATGGGCGTGCCGACGCTCACGTCGGTCTGCCCCGTGGAGCGGGCGAGCAGGGTCTGGAGCGCCGCGAGCAGCGTCATGAACAGGGTGGCGCCGCGCGACCGGGAGAGCGCCTGGAGGCGGTCGACGAGCGTCTCGCCGAGGGAGAAGACGCGGCTCGCGCCGGCGAAGCTCTGGACCGCCGGCCGCGGCCGGTCGGTGGGCAGGTCGAGGGGCACCACACCGCGGAGCCGGCCGCGCCAGAACTCCAGATCGCCGGCCAGGGCCTCTCCGGTCAGCCAGCGCCGCTGCCAGACGGCGTAGTCGGCATACTGGATGGGCAGCTCGGGCAGCGGCGAAGGCCGACCTTCACGGAACGCCTCGTAGAGAGCTTCGATCTCGCGCAGCAGCACTCCCATCGACCAGCCGTCGCTGGCGATGTGGTGCAGGGTCAGGAGCAGGAGGTGCGACTCCGCGCCGAGCGCCAGCAGGACGCTCCGCAGCAGGGGGCCGCGGCCGAGATCGAACCGGCGCATCGCCTCACGCCGCGAGAGGCGCCCGGTCTCGCGCTCCCGGTCCCGCTCCGGCAGGCCGGCGAGATCCACCAGCGGGAGGAGGAACGCGCCGGGGGGAGCGATGCGCTGGACGGGCTCTTCGCCCTCCCATCCGAACGTGGTCCGCAGCACCGCGTGCCGGCGCACCGTTTCGCCCAGGGCCCGGGCCAGCGCCCCCGCGTCCAGCCCCCCCTCGAGGTGGACCGCCAGAGGCATGTTGTAGGCCGTGCCGCCCGGCTCGAGCTGGTCGAGGAACCAGAGCCGCTGCTGGGAGAACGACAGCGGCAGCGGCCGGTCGTGAGGCACCGGCTCGATGGGCGGCCGTCGTCCGCGCCGGGCATGCCGGGCGTCGTCGACGGCCGCGGCCAGCCCGGCCACCGTCGGGCTCTCGAACACGGAGCGCACCTGGAGCTCGACCCCGAAGGCGTTGCTCACCCGGGACACGAGCTGCGTCGCCAGCAGAGAGTGGCCACCCAGCTCGAAGAAGCTGGAGTCGACGCCCACGCGTTCCACCCGCAGGAGCTCGGAATAGACGTCCGCCAGGAGCTCCTCGGTCGGGGTCCGCGGCGCGACGAACCGCACCGCCGCGGACAGGACTTGGTCGGGCGCCGACAAGGCCCGGCGGTCCACCTTGCCGTTCGGGGTCAGGGGCAGGGCGTCGAGCGGGACGAACGCGGCCGGGACCATGTATTCGGGCAGCCGCTCGGCGAGGAAGGCCCGCAGCTCGGGGACCAGCCGGCGCGCTGCGCGCCCTTGCAGCGGATCGTTCGCGGCCTGCCGCGGAGACGGGTCCCCACCGGCCAGGGCCGGAGCCCGGAGCAGCGCCGCCGGCGGGATGCCCACGTCCCGCCGCACCAGCGCCGCTTCGAGGCTCCCGTCGCCGCCATGGGAGGCCCAGCCGAGCTCGACGTCATAGGGGAGCTCTCGGGCGAGGTCCCAGAGGTCCTGGGGCTCGACGCCCGCGGCGGCCCGGGAGATCCTCTCGCGCAGCTCGCCGGCGTCCTCGTTCTCCTCACCGTCCGCGATCCAGCGAGCGGCCTCCGCCGCGGCCGTCACGCGGGCGTTGGGCACGTTGCAGAGGACGACCACCTCCGGCGCCTCGGCGGCCAGCCAGCCGCGCAGGGATTCCAGGCTCAAGCCTTCCTGCTGCCAGTCGAGCCGGCGCGGCGGCGGCGGCGCGGGGCTTTCGCCGATCCGCAGCACGGCCGTGTAGCGGAATCCCATGAGCTCGTTGTGGAACCTGCCCCGCTTCGGGTGGACCTCCACGCGCCCGATCTCCGGCAGGCGCAGCTGCAGCGCCGCGAAAAAGGCCGGCGCGATCACCAGCTCCTCCTCCTCCAGGCGGCGCGTCCGGAGACGGCCGCGGACGCGGTGCAGGGGGAGCCGCGGCTCCGCCCGCTCCAGCTCGAGGGAGGCATGGAACGCCGCGAGCAACGGCAGGCTCCGCAGGTCGCCCAGGAAGACCGCGCCACCGGGGCGGACGGCCTTCACGGCTCCCTGCAGCACCTCGGCCAGGTAGTCGGCGCTCGGGAAGTACTGGGCCACCGAGTTCAGGACCACGAGGTCGAAGGAACCCTCCTCCAGCCCCTCGAAACGATCGGCAGGGCGCTGGGAGAGGCGCACGCGCGCCGCGAGGTCCGGCATCCGACCGAGCTGCTCCTCCACGTACGCGAGGCCATGGCTGGAGATGTCGGTGCCCCAGTAGGTCTCGCAATGCGGCGCGACGCGAAACAGGACCAGCCCCGATCCGCAACCGATCTCCAGCACCCGCCGCGGCCGCAGCGAAAGGATGCGTTCGACCGTGTCCTCCAGCCACTCCCGCATCTCCTCGGCGGCGAGCGGGAGCCCGGTATAGGAGCTGTTCCAGCCGGTGATGTTGAAGCTCGGGTCCGCGGCGGCCGGCTCTTCGCCATAGACCTGGTTGAAGACGAGCTTCCACTGCGAGACCTGCTGCTCCTGCAGGTCGTCCCTCTCCCGGTCGACCGGGCCGGAGTCCTGGACGAAGTAGGCGATCAGGCGGTCGCTGTCCGCCCCGTCCTCCTGCACGGCGACGGCGCAGTCGCGGATCGCGGCATGGGACTGCAAGGTGCTCTCGATCTCCCCCAGCTCGATGCGGAAGCCACGGACCTTGACTTGCTGATCGGTGCGGCCGAGAAAGTCGCAGGCGCCCGACGGCAGATGCCGCACCAGGTCCCCGGTCCGGTAGAGGCGCTCTCCCGGCGCCGTGGAGAACGGATCGGGCACGAACCTCTCCGCCGTGAGATCCGGGCGGCCCAGATAGCCGCGGGCCAGCCCGTCGCCCCCGGCGCACAGCTCCGCCGCCACTCCCGGAGGCACCGGCCGCAGGCTTCCGTCGAGGACGTAGGCCCTGACGTTGTCGATGGGGCGGCCGATCGCGGGCTTGCCGGAGCCGGGACGGCATCGTTCGAGCGTGGTGCAGACCGTGTTCTCGGTCGGTCCGTACCCGTTGAAGAACCGCCGGCCGGCCGCCCAGCGCTCCACCAGCTCGGCGGTGGGCGCTTCGCCGGCCACCACCAGGTTGACCAGATCCGGCAGCTCCACCTCGCCGAGCGCCGCGAGAGCCGAGGGAGGCAGGATCAGGTGGGTGACGCGGCGCCGGCGCAGCAGGTCCACGAGATCGGGCCCGGGCAACAGGACGCTGCGGGACGCGACGAAGAGACAGGCCCCCGTCGACAGCGCCATCGCGATCTCGAAGACGGAGCCGTCGAAGCCGAGCGACGCGAACTGGAGGAATCGGCTCCCGGGCCCCAGCACGAAGCTCCGCTTGAACTGGTTGGACAGGTTGGAGAGCCCGCGATGGGTGAGGCCGACGCCCTTGGAGCGGCCCGTGGAGCCGGAGGTGTAGATGACGTAGGCCAGGTTGTCCGGATCGACCTGCTCTCCCAGGTCCTCGAGCTCCCAGGCGGCCAAGCCCTGAGGCAGGCGGTCCAGCAGGACGACCGGCATCCCCGGATCGAGCGGGACGAGGTCGCGGGCCGCCGACTGCGTCAACAGGAGCGACAGTCCGGCGTCCTCGGCCATGAACGCCAGCCGCGCCCTCGGATACGAGGGGTCGAGAGGGACGTAGACGCCGCCCGCTCTCCAGATCGCCATCACGGCCACCACCGCCTCGGGGGAGCGCTCCAGCGCCACGCCCACCCGCACCTCGGGGCCGACGCCGAGGCTCCGCAGGTGGCGGGCCAGCCGGTCCACCCGGGCGCCGAGCTGGCCATAGGTGAGGGTCTCCTCCTCGGAGGCCAGAGCGGGTGCGGAGGGAGCCGACCCGGCATGCAGCTGGAAGCGGCGGTGCACGGGCACGCCCGGGGGATCGGCCCGGTGCATGCCGCGGCTCCACTCCCCGACCAGCTGGTGGCGCTGCGCCTCCGAGAGCAGAGGCAGGTCCGCGATCGCCGTCTCCGGCCCGGCCACCGCCGCCTCCAGGAGGTTGGCGAGGTGCCCCAGCATGCGGCGGACCGTGGCGGCCTCGAAGAGGTCGGAGTTGTATTCCAACGTGCCCTGCATGGCTTCGCCTTCACCGCTGAAGAACAGGGCGAGGTCGACCTTCGCCGTCCCCGAATCCTTCGCCGGGCCTTGCGGCGGCGCCACCTGGCCGTCGCGGGACCGGAGCGCCGGCCGCTGGAAGTTCTGGAAGATCAGCATGGCCTGGGCGAGGGGGTGATGGCTGGGGTCGCGCTCAGGCTGCAGCTCGTCGACGAGCATCTCGAAGGGGAGGTCCTCGTGCTCATAGGCACCGAGCGCCACCTCGCGCGCCCGGGTGAGGAGCTCCCGGAAGCTCGCGCGGGCGTCGAGGCGCATCCGCAACACAAGGGTGTTGACGAAGAAACCGATCAGCCCCTCGACCTCGCGCCGGTTGCGGTTGGCGATGCCGGTTCCGACGGGGACGTCGGCTTGGCCGGCGTAGCGGCCGAGCAGGAGCGAGAAGCCCGCCAGCAGGCTCATGAACGGCGTCGCGCCGGACTGCCGGCTCAACGACTGGATGCCGCGTCCCAGCGAGGGCGGCAGGGGCAGCGGCTCGTGGCTGCCGCGGAACGTCTCCACGGCGGGCCGCGGCCGGTCGTGGGCGAGTTCCAGGACGCGGGGAGCTCCCGCGAGCTGCTCGCGCCAGTAGGCCATCTGCCTCTCCAGCACCTCTCCCTGGAGCCAGCCGCGCTGCCACACCGCGAAGTCGGCGTACTGGATCGGCAGCTCGGGGAGCGGCGAGTCGAGGCCCCGGGTGAAGGCGTCGTAGAGGACGGACAGCTCGTGCAGCAGGATCGCGACGGACCAGCCGTCGGCCACGATGTGATGCAGGGAGACCAGCAGCGCCCACCCGCTCTCCCGGCCCCGTACCAGGGTCAGCCGCAGCAACGGCCCGCGGCCGAGGTCGAAGGGCCGCTGTCCCTCCTCCCGCGACAGGCGTTCCAGCTCGGTCCGGCGCGCAGCCGCCGGGAGGTCGCCCAGGTCGACGACCGGCAGCACGATGGAGGGCGCGGGCACGATGGCCTGCACCGGGCGGCCGCCCACCGCCGGGAAGCTCGTGCGCAGGACCTCGTGCCGGCGGACGATCTCGTGGAAGGCCCGCTCCAGGGCCGCGGCGTCCAGGCTCGCCGCCAGCGGCACGGCGCTGAAGATGTTGTAGAAGGCATTGTCGGGCACCAGCCGGTCGAGGAACCAGAGGCGCTGCTGGGCGAAGGAGAGGGGCAGCTCGCCGGTCCGGGGGACGCGGACGAGGGGCGGCGCAGCGTCGCCTGGACGGAGGCCGGCGACGTGGCGCGCCAACGCCGCCACGGTGGGGGCCTCGAACACGGCGCGGACCGGGACGTCGACGCCGAACAGGTCGCGCACCGCCGAGACCAGCCGGGTGGCCAGGAGGGAGTGCCCTCCCAACTCGAAGAAGTCGTCGTCGGCTCCCACCTCCTCGACGGCGAGGATCTCGGCGAAGGCGTTGGCCAGCAGCTCCTCCGCCGGGTTGCGCGGCAGGGCGCGGGCACGCCCGGCGTCCCCGCCTCCCGCCAGATCGAGGAATCGAAGCGCCTTGCGGTCCACCTTGCCGTTGGGAGTCGACGGCAGGTCGGCCAGGACCACGAGCTGCGCCGGGACCATGTACTCCGGCAGCCTGGCCCGCAGCAGATCGCGCAGCTCGCCCGCCGCCGGCTCGCTCCCCTCCTCGGGAACCACGAACGCCGCCAGGCCCCGGCCGCCGGGCAGGTCGTCGCGCACCACGACGGCCGCCAGCCGCACCCGCGGGAGCTCGGCCAGGACCGCCTCGATCTCCCCCGGCTCGATGCGAAAGCCGCGCACCTTGACCTGGTGGTCGAGGCGGC
>Ga0134123_10001379_pt1 | contig 15796 bp, 12 predicted proteins | sample KB303_FD_96460 | JGI IMG/M metagenome (GOLD analysis project Ga0134123, IMG submission 96460) | Terrestrial soil microbial communities without Nitrogen fertilizer from Kellogg Biological Station, Michigan, USA - KB3-0-3 | ecosystem: Environmental > Terrestrial > Soil > Unclassified ...
CGGGTGGTCTCCTGGAAGTTGGCCGCCTTGAGCAGGAGGGTCACGACGGTGCTGCGAAAGTCGTCGTCGATCAGCTCGCGGCGGCGGGCCTCGCCGCGAACGTTGCCGATCCGGCGGGTGTAGAGGTAGATCCAGGAGGGGTCGTCGACGAGCGTGCGGAATTCCTCGTTGCGGCCGCCCCAGAGGAAGGCGGTAGTGGAGAGATGGCTGGCGAGGCCGAGGACGCCGCCGACCTCGGGCCGGGCGCGCAGGGCCTGCTCGACGCGGCCGACCGCCGCAACCGCGGAGCCCGCGAGCAAAGGACCGCTGGCCGCCGGGACGGCAGGGATCCGGTCGGGAGGTGGGTTGAAGGTGACGACGGCGAGCAGGACGTGTGTGCCGGCGAAGAGCCGGTCGACCCGCTCGGTGGCCTGGCGCAGGACACTGTGCGGTGCGAAGTTGGTGATCCATCCGTCCTGGACCTCAAGGCGGGAGAGCCCCAGCACGAGGACCGTGGTGCCCAGAGCGAGGACGGGCAGGGTGAGCCGCGGCCTTGCGCCGAGGGTGATCGCCAGCCGGGCGATCCTTGACGTGCCGCCGAGCAGACCGGCAGCCGGGATGGCGGCTGGCCGGAGCGCGAGAAGGGCCGGTGTGGCGACCACCGCCCAGAGCAGGCAGAACAGCACCCCGATCCCCGTGAACAGTCCGAAGCTCCACACCGGCCGGATCGCCGAAGTGAGGAACGAAAGGAATCCGATGGCGGTGGTCAGCGAGCTCAGGACGATCGGCCGGCCCAGCTCCGCCAGGGTCTGGTGGAGCGCCTCGGCAGGAGGCTGGTCGGCGGGCCGGTGGCGATAACGCCAGAGCAGATGGATCTCGTCGGCGAGCCCGACCGTAATCAGCAGAACGGGGATCACAGCGGTGGTCAGGTAGACCGGCTGGCCGCACCAACCGAGCAGACCGAAGGTCAAGACCAGGGTCGAACCAACCTTGATGAGGCCGAGGAAGACCCCCCAGGCGCGACCGCAGGTCACCCAGAGAATGACCGAGATCACCACCAGGGCGAGCGGGATCAACAGGCCCAGGTCGGCGAGGAGGTGCTCGCCCAGAAGCGCTTCGGCCGCAGGCGCTCCCACGACCGAGACGCGGTCCACCGCGGTCTCGTACCGGCGGGCCGTGACGGTGACCCGGTGATAGAGCGCGGCACGGTCGATCCCTGAGCCGAACCTGCCGCCGGCGAGCCCCGGGATGCCCACGAGGATGGCAGTTGCCCGGCCATCGAAGGAGACCAGAGTGCCGTGGAGGAGATCGATCGCCTCGACTTCTCTCCGGACTTCGGCAAGGCGCGCCGGGGTCCGTGGCGGCGGGTCAAGCAGGGGGCGGAACCTGGAGCTTCCGGGATAAAAGCTGCCGCTGAGCTCCGTCGCGAGGCTTTGTACGGAATCCGTTCCAATCCCGGGCAGGGCCGAGAGGTCCCTGGTCATCCGCTGCAGCCGGTCGAGAGTGCCGGCGTTGTAGATGCCGTCCACGTGAGTGGTTTCGAGGATGACCAGCAGTGGGTCGCGCAGCCCGAAGTGCCGGCGGATCGCGCCATCGGTGACGATCGCCGGATCCTCCGGCGGCACCAGCGCGTATCCGTCGGTACGGAGCTCAAGGCGGAAGAGTCCCGGAACCATCGCCAGCACCGCAGTCAGCATCATGGCGAGTGCCGCGAGCGGGTTCGCCGCCGAAGCCCAGGCCAGACGGGTTCCCCAATGGACCGATCGTGCGTCCTCCATCAGACACCGAACTAGTACTTGAGCCAGTTGCCAACGTAAGTACTTCAGTCCTTATAGACAAGGCGTAAAAACGGAATGGTTGCCGATTTAACCCTCACAGAAACCGCCGCAGAAACATCACCGTGAGATAGAACTGGTAATCGGCGTTGCGGCGCTTGCGGAAGCCGTGGCCCTCGTCCTTTGCCAGGACATACCAGACCGGCGTCTGGTTTTTGGACGGCGGCGACGATGCGCTCGGTCTCGGCGAGCGGCACGGCGGGGTCGTTCGCTCCCTGAAAGACGAGGAGCGGCTTCGTGATCTTGTCGCTGCCGGTCAGCGGGGCGATGCGCTCCAGAAACGCGCGCATGGCCGGATCGCGCTCGTCGCCGTATTCGACGCGGCGCAGGTCGCGCCGGTAGTCCGCCGTGGTCTCGAGAAACGTCACGAGATTCGACGGACCGACGAGATCGATCGCGCCGCGGATGCGGGCGGCGTACGCGGCGGCCATCGACAGCGACAGATAGCCGCCGTAGCTGAAGCCGCTGACCATGACGCGGCTCGCGTCGAGATCGGGCTGCGCCGCGATCCAGTCGAGCAGCGCGCCGAGGTCGTGCAGCGCGTCCTCGCGGCGGAGATCGTTGTCGAGATCGAGAAACGTTCTGCCGAAACCCGACGAGCCGCGGACGTTCGGATAGATCAGCGCGATGCCGACCTGGTCCAGCACATAGTTCCACCGCCCGAGGTAGTACGGGGTGAACTGGTCCTCGGGGCCGCCGTGGATGGAGATCAGCACCGGACGTTTGCCTGTGAAGCGCGATGGCGGCCGATAGAGGAACCCGGTGATCTCGCGCCCGTCGAAGCTCCGCCAGCGGATCGGCTCCGATTCGGCGAACGCCGACGTATCGACGCCGCCGCCGGTCTCGCCGCGCGTCCAGCGCGTCACCGCGTTCGTGGCGAGATCGATCGAGTAGCGCCTCCATCGGCGTGAACCCTCCCTGCACGAACAGCTTCATCTCATCGTGGAGATCGGAGCCCGGCACGGACACCGGGTAGGCACGGTCTCCGGGCGAATGCCGCAGTCGGTCCCGGTGACGACGTGGACGCCGGCCCGCTTCATCAGCCCCACCAGCTCGATGAAGCGGTTGAACATCTTCGTTCGTCCGGCCGCCGCGCGGACGTAGCTCGGATCCTTCGGCGCCAGATCGACGGCTTCCTGCATGAACGTGCGATAGGCGACGAGGTTCGGATCGTACGTCGTGCCGTTGCGCGCAAAACGGCGGAAGAGGTTCATCGCGTACTCGTCGGTCAGCTCGTCGAGAGCGGCCAGCGGCCCCTTCGCCGGCTTTTCGCCGGGAGGAACGTTCGCGAACACGATGCTCTCGGTCAGCATCTCGCAATGCTCGATCGTCGTCGGGCGCGCGTCCGACACCTCTTCGATGGTGATGTTCCGGCTCGCCGGATGGACCGCCAGCGGGATGTCGAGGCGGTGGCACTCGGCGGCGACGGCGAGGAACGATTCCTTCGAAAGGGTGTTGTGCGTCTTGATCGTATCGACGCGTCCCGCCAGCGAGCCGACCGCCGCGCGAGCCTCCGCGGGACTCGTCACCGTGATCGTCGTCGCCTTGCGCAACGCGCCGTTCGGCGAGTCTTCGAATTCCTTCGGGCCGTCGAGGTACGGGCCGGCACGAAAGATCGTCGGGCCGATGCGCGCGCCGCGATCGATCTCCGCTCGCCATCGGTCGAGCTCTTCGAGCGAGCCGCCGAGGTCGCGGACGGCGAGGACGCCGTTGCGGACGAGCATCGACAGGGCCTCGTCTCCATAAAACGAGAGATGCGTGTGCATGTCCCAGAGGCCGGGGATCAGAAATTTGCCGGAGCCGTCGATCACGCGTGCATTGCGCGGCACGCGCGCGGTCGCGGAGGGCGACAGCGCCGCGATGCGCGAGCCTTCGAGGATCACGGTCATCCCCGGCCGTGCCGGCGCGCCGGTCGCGTCGATCACGGTCACGTTTTCAATCGCCAGCGGAGGCGGACCGTCCACGCTGGCGCAGCCGGAGATGAGAAGCGGCACGAGGAGGAGAAGAAGACGCTGGCGGATCATGCAAACCTTTATACGTAAGTCTTCGTATAAGATATTGAACGTCACGAGCATTTCGGAACGGGCGATGCACGACCTTCCTCCCGGCCGTTTCTTCGGCACGAGCGCCGGCAACTGGCGGATCGGGGCGTTCGAGCTGTCCGAATCGGTGTATCCGGCACACGCGAGACTCCGGCCGCACGCGCACGCACGCGCTTACCTCGGTCTGGTGGTCCGCGGCGGTCACCGCGAGAGCGCCGGCACGCAGGAGCGGAGCTGCGGACCGGCGAGCGTCGTGTTTCATCCCGCCTCCGAGCTGCACGCGAATCAGTTCTCTCCGTCGGGCGGACGCATCTTCCGGCTGGAGATGGACGAGGAATGGCTGAGCCGATTGCGCGATGGCGGCGTGACGCTGGACCGCCCGGCTGAGTCGCATCGCGGACCGCTTTCGCAGATCGCCTCGCGGATGCTCGCCGAGTTCCGCGCGCGCGACGGCGTGTCGTCGCTGATGATCGAGGGCCTGGCCCTGGAGTTCGCGACGCTCGTGGCCCGCGGCCGCGACGCGGCGGTGACCGGCCGCGCGCCGGCGTGGCTCGCCGTCGTGGACCATCTGCACGCTCGCGTCGCCGGCGAGGTCCGCCTCGACGAGCTGTCGCGCGTGGCAGGCGTTCATCCGGCGCATCTCGCCCGCGTTTTCCGGTCACGGCATGGTTGCTCCGTCGGCGAATACGTCCGCCGGCTGCGCGTCGACCTCGCCGCGCGCGAGCTGACCGCCTCGGACAGGCCGATCGCCGACATCGCCCTGGCCCTGGGTTTCGCCGACCAGAGCCACTTCTCGCGTGTCTTCGCCCGGTGGATCGGGAAGTCTCCCGGGCGTTACCGCAGGCTGCACTCCACACACATCCGCGAATAACTGCCTGATTTATTGACCCGCCAAATCGCGCCGGGGTAGCATGCGCCTCTCCGCAAAGCGGTTGTTCGTGGAAGGGAGAGCCATGAGCGCCAATGGAAATGCGCAGTCACTTACGACGACGGCAGTTCGCGTCGCCGGCCTCGTTGCGGACCAGCGGTTGCGGGAAGCGCTCGAGAGGAGCTTCTCGCGGGCTTCCGCCTCGGTCGACGAGGTCCAGCAGTGCTTTGCACTGATTCCCGCGCGGCGATGGTCGGAGGACGTTCTCTCGACCTTCCTGCACTCGTGGAAGGCGACGCACCTGAAGATGCTGGGCATCTACGGCCTGTCGTGCCGGATTCAGCGCCTCGCGCTGGCCCAGGACGCGGTCGATGACGGCGAGGCCCGCGAACAGCTGTGGATGGCTGCCGCGCGGAACGCCGAGACCAGTTACGAAGACCTCGGCCTGGACTACGAGGGAGTGACGCACGCGTCGCTGTACGACGACATGGCGCGCTCGTTCGTCCCCACCGACGCGTGGCTGATGGAGGCCAACGGCCTGCCCGCCGCGCTCGAGTTCAAGCGCTGGGTCTACGAAAAGATGGTCGTCGAGGACATTCCCATCGGACTGCTGACGAACATGTTCTCGGAGATCTACAACCACGCCGAGTACTCGCTGGCCCTCCGCGCCTTCACCGAGCTCGTCGACTCGCACTATGACTTCACCGAGGCCGAGAAGGAGCGGGCGCTGTGCTACATCGGCGCTCATGTCGGCGACGAGACGGAGATGAAGCACTTCCTCGTGGTCGTGGAGGCGCTCGATCGGTACAACCGGGCCAGAGGGCTCGAGATCGATTACGAACTGGCCGAAACCCTCTTCACCGAGTACCTGCAACGCCTCGGCGTGGTCATGGGGGAGATGCGGCTTCGGATGGTGAGCGAACAACAGGGTGCCGTCTGAACGCGTGCGCGGAGTTCGTCGAAAGCGGAGCCGCCATTGAAGCCATCCACGCTTCCATGCAGCGGCTCTCGGCAAGTGCGGCCGAGCGGCGGCTGCGGGGCGAGGAAGTGTGCGACCAGGATTTCCCGGTCGAGCTCTTCGCACTCCGGCCCGCCCGCACGACGCTCCCGCCGCTCGTGCTCCTCGGCGGCATGGGCCCGTTCGCCGGCGCTCAGGGCTTCGCCCGGGCCTGCTCGATGTTCGGAGAGAGCCGCGAGATCCTTCTCCTGCAGGCCTGTTCCGTCCCGGATCGGACGCACGCCGTGCTCGCGGATGAACGTGCGCCGGTCGTCCATGCGCTCGAGACAGCTCTGCGCGAGGCGATCCGCCACGTCAACGCGGCGCGGCGTCCGATCGACGTCATCGTCCTGTGCAATGCGGCCCACGCCTTTCTCCCGGACGTTCTCGCGCGGATGGGGAGCAGCGACGTACGGCTGATCTCTCTCGTGGAATGTGTCGTCGACGCGCTGGGGCGGCGGCGCTCGCAACCGGCGCTGATCCTCAGCAGCCTCGGGACGCGGGTCAGCCGGCTCTTCACGCGGCGGCTCGACGAGGCGGGCATCGCCTACATCGAGCCGTCCGATCGGATCCAGGAGGCGCTGTCGCGAGCCATCTACGGCGGCCTCAAGGCGCTCGACCAGGAGACGGCGTCCGCCGCGGGCGAGATGGTTTTCGCCGAGCTCCTCGCGTCGGGCACCGGCATCGGATGCATCGTCGCCGGCTGTACGGAGATCCCGCAGATCCTCGAGCTGGTGAAGCGGACGGGAAGTGACGATCTCAGGAAACGGCTCTCCGGGATGGACGTCCTCGATCCCGTGGAGCTGGCGTTGAGCGCATGAACGGCCACTACGACGCATTCTTCCGGCAGTTCACCGCCGAGCGTTACCGGCGGTACGTGTCGGGGATCGAGGAGGCGCTCGGGCCGCACATCTACCGGTTCGCCACGACGCCGGTCTTCCTGCCCGAGGAGCGGTACAAGCGACTCGTGGACATCACGAACGCGGTCGTGAGGTTGCTCGCCGCGCCGCGCTATCAGAAGATGGTCACGCGCACGCCGTGGTTTATGGCGCAATATCCGCTGCAGCCCGCGGACTACTTCGGCTGCGTGGATTTCCACCTGGCCGGCGACGCGGAGAAGATCATCGAGGTGAATTTCTGTCCGCCCGGCCATCTCGGCCTGACGGAGATGTTCGAGCGGCGGTTCTTCGAGACGTTCGACCTCGGATCCGCGCGCCCGATGAACACGGGCTTCGACGACGCCCTGGTCCGCCTGGTCACGGACGACGGCAGGCATCGGAAGGTGGCGATCGCCGTGAACCATGGGGTCCGCAGCAAGAACTACTTTCCGCACTACAGATACGTTGCAGGGATCTTCGCGGAGCACGGCGTTGACGCGAGGCTCCTGTACGCGAAGGATGTCGAGCTCGACGCCGATTCCCGGCCATCGTGGAACGGGGAGAGGTTCGACCGCATCTTCAACCTCGTGATCCCGCGCAACATGCAGTACGACCCGGAGCCGTTCGAGCGGTACCTGGAGGTCTTCCGGGCACGTCCCGAGGTGTTCTTTCCGAACCCGCTCGGCTGGAAGCTCGCGACCAAGGCCTTCCTTACAGTGTGCTCGAACCTGAGCAGCGAGAACTTCGGGATCGCGAAGGAAGACCAGGAGCGGATCGAGAGCGCGACGCTGGAGACGCATCCTCTCTCCCGGTTCGGCAGCGCCGGCGAAGTCGCGGATCACTTCGGCGGCGCGGCGAACCTGGTCCTGAAGCCGCTCGACGACTACCACGCGCGGGGCGTATTCATCGGCCCCTCGGCCGAGGAGCTGGAGCGCGTGTTCGAGGACGATCGGCAGCGGTACGTCGTCCAGCGCTATTTCCCCGCGGACGGCATGCCGCGCATCTCGCCCGAAGGTGAGATCGGGACGTACCGCTGCTCCGTGAGAGTCGGATTCGTCGACGGGAACGCCTTCAGCATTCGCAGCTACAGCTACACGGACCCGCTCGGGTGGGACGAGCTCACGCCCGTGGTGATCGTATGACCGAGCCGCCGCGATTCCTGGACTCCGATCCGTTCGTCCTCTCGAGGCGCTACGCGATGGAACAGGGATGCGATCTCGCGATCCCCGGCTCGATCGGCATCGGCAGCCTGGTCTGCTACACGCGCCTCGTCGAGGAATTCGCGTTGCGGGAAGGCCGGCCGATTCGGCTGCTGACGGTCCCGCTGGATTGTTCGGAGGACGGCCGGCGCTCCGAGGGAGAGGGCGACTATCCGTTGTGGGACGGAAACCCGTTCCTTGAAACGATCGTGAACGCCGATCTCATCGACCCCGCCATCTCCGGACACCTCAGCGCCGAGATGGATAATTTCTGCCAGGCGCGCCACGAAATCGAGAACCTCTGCGCGCCGTACGGTCTCCGTCCGCGCGCGCTGCGAGGCTCGCTGTTCCTGTCGCGCGACGAGATGCAGTGGGGCCTCGCGCAGCTCTCCGCGCTCCGGCGTCCCGTCGTCTGTCTGTGCCCCTACGGACGCTCCTCGAGCCTGCCCGGCTCACCGTGGTACCTGGACCGATGGCTCGAGCTCGTCGAGGCGCTCCAGGAGAAGGCGGGACTCTTTCAGATCGGGAACGAGAACTTCGAACAGAAGCCGCTGCCGGTCTTCACGCCCCCGACAACGATCCGAAAAATCATCGCGCTGATCCAGGCGAGCGATCTCTACATCGGGTTCGACACGGGCATGTCCCATATCGCCACCGCCCTCGCCAAACCGGCCGTGGTCCTGTGGGACGCGGTGCGCAAGGCCCCGCTCGAAGAGGCCAAGCAGGCCGGCTTCAGCATCGCCCACATGAACCGATGGGGCTATCCGCAGAACCGGAACCTTGTGATCCTCGGCGAGAAGAGGCGGGAAGTGCTCGACTTGTGTCTGGAGTATGCGTTCGAGACCCTGAGCGAGGCTGGAGCATGTTCGTTCGCGCACGGCACAGGAACGCAGAACGCAGAACGCAGAAGGAAGAATTGAGAAGCACACCCGGGGGCGGGCTTCTGAATTCTCAATTCTGCGCTCTGCGTTCTGCGTTCCCATGCCGTGCGCGGAAAGCGACCGAAGCATGAACCACGTCACCGATGCCTCCCTTGCTGAAAGCAGCGCCGCCGTGTTGTTCCTTCTGCACGACAACATGGACCGGCTGGAGCGCAACTTCGCCGTCGTCGACGACCGGATGCAGCGCGCGTTCGGCGAAGTGCTCTATTGCGTCTATGAAAACGACTCGGCCGACGGCACGGCCGAATGGATCCGCGAGCTGGCGGCGCGGCGCAAGGACGTGCACGTGCTGTCCGAGCGGGGATACCGGCCGGCCATGGCGGAAGGACGCGATTCCGTCTGGCGCTACGAGCGCATGGCCGCCTGCCGCAATCAGTGCCTCGAGCTGGCGCGCCGGCACGCGCCGGACGTCGATTACGCGGTCGTGCTGGACATCGACTTCGCCGAATTCAGCCAGGTCGACCTCGCGGCGGCCATGCGCGAGATCGACGAGCTCCACCCCGGCTGGCAGGCCCTGTGCGGCAGCGGGTTGAGCCAGTGCGATCTGGGGTTCTATGGATCCGTCATGCGGGTCGTCCCGACGCGCGGGAGTCTGCCCGTGCGTTTGTACGACGTCGCGGCCATGCAGATCGGGGACGGCGAGTGGGACGCGCTGGAGGCCGCCGCGATGGCCGGCTCGGCGATCGACCCGCCGGTCCGCGTGCGATCCGCGTTCGGAGGCATTGCGGTTTACAAACGCGAAGCGCTCTATCCGCTGCACTACGAAGGCGGCGACTGCGAGCACCTCTCCGTGCACCGCCGGATGCAGGACGTGTTCATGTCCTACAAATTGTGTCCAATGATGGCAGCCCGATGATGGTGACGATCCGCTATATCAATCTGAGGAGCCGTCCCGATCGCAACGACGCCTTCCTCCGGAACAATCGCACGGAGCTGGATGCGTCGGCATTTCCCTGGCGCCGCGTGGACGGCGTCGAAGGCCGCGACCTTGCGAGCGCGTCGGCGGAGGAGCTGATCGCGCGCGGGATCATTGCCCGCGACGGACTGGAGGAAGGATACGAGCCGCACACCTGGGGGCATCTGGGAGCCGCGCTGTCCCACCGGTCCCTGTGGGAAGAGGCGGCTCGCTCGGACGATGACGTCCTGGTGATTCTCGAAGACGACGCGCAGGTGTGTCCGCAATTCGGAGCGCAGCTGCGCCGCGTGCTGGAACTCGCGAAGAATCGGGAGCCGTGGGATCTCGTGCATCTCGGATTCAACACCGATGCGCCGCTGACGATCGAGCTGGATTCACCGCGGCTCGAAGTTCAGCTGCTCTGTCAGCAGGATGGCCGTCCGGTCGGGCTGGGAGCGCCGTTCAAGGTCTCCTGGCCCGACAAGCCGCATGAGGGGGAAATGCTGCTGGCCCGGGTCCTCGACATTCACGGCATCTGCGGCTACGCGGTGAGCGCACGCGGCGCACGACGACTGCTCGAAGCCTGTTTTCCGATGACGGCGACGAGCATCGACGGGACCATCAGCCGGAAAACGCGAGAGGGTCTGCTGCAGGCATTGATCGCGATCCCGCCGCTCGTGCTGTCCGCCAACGATCACGCGGATTCCGACACGGTGTGTTCCGCGGCGGTCACGCGATGAAGGACAACCGCTACTACGCGGAACAGTTTCCGCTCGCCATCTACGACTCCAGGCCGGTGCCCTGCGGCGAAACCCGCGGCTACGAAGTGCACATCCTCACCTGCGAGCGGGACCGGACGATGGCCTTCTGGGCCCTGAAATCGTTCTATCACTACCTCGGCGAACGTCCGCCGCTGGTCGTGCATGACGACGGCTCGCTCGCCGAGGAGTCGGTTCGTCTGTTTCACGGCCACTTCCCGGGATGCACCGTGATCCGCGCGAGTCAGGCCGATGCGGACCCCCGCCTGCGGGACGCGTTGAAAGCGCTGCCCCTGTGTGAGCTATGGCGGTTTCGATGCGACTTCCAGCTGGCGAAGAAGCTGTTCGACTTCCCCTGCCTGTCCGCGGAGCCGTTCATCGTCGGCATCGACTCGGACATCCTGTTCTTCCGGCAGCCCGTGGAGATTCTCGAATGCTCGCGAGCTGCGGCGCCGTTCATGACCTCCGACTATCAGGACGCGTACGAATTCGACGCCCCGGAGCTGATCCCGCGTCTGAACACGGGACTCTTCGGCCTGCGGAGAGACGCGTTCGATTTCAGGCTGGTCGAAACACTGATCGAGTCCTGGGTGGACGCGGCACCCGCGCGCCGTTTCCAGTTCTGGAAAGGGTGGCTGGAGCAAACCCTGCTGGCGTGTCTGTTCTCCAGAAGCCCCGGCCGGCGCGTCCTCGATCTCTCCACGTATCAGATCTCATCGATGCTCATCGGCGACCGGACGGTCTCGCAGCACTTCGTCAAGGATGGTTCCCGGAGCGCGTTCTACCACTGGGGCCTGCGCCGGCTCGATGAGGCCGGGTTCCTGAAAGCCGTCTCGTGAGATTCCTCTATGCCGCCGGCCGGCCCGCCTTCCCCTTCTTCATCGGAGGCGATGGAACGATCGCTCACACCATGCTGTCCGAGCTCGAACGGATCGGCGTCGACTGCCGGTTCGTCGGTACCTTTGGCGATCATGTCGTAAGGAAGCTCGAGCGGCTCGACCGGTATCAACTGAATGGCGATTTTCTCCACTACTGCGCCCCGTACCCTGTCACGCTGGCCACGGAAGAGAGATTTTCCGGCCTGGTCGAAACGACGCTGGCCGAATTCAGGCCGGACGTCGTGTTCGCGCAGCTGGAGTGGGCGCGGGAGATCCTCGCGCTGGCGAAGCGGCACGGCTGCGGGACGGCCCTCTATGTCCTCGACGTCGAGCACGTGGAGAACTTCCGGGCCCTGGAAGCGGAGCCGGACGTCATCTTCGCGGTGTCGGACTTCACCCGCCGCGAATTGAGCCGGCGGTTCGGCAAAGAGTCGCGCGTGCTCTATCCGCTCGTGGACTTCGAGCGTTACCGCACGCAACGGAGCGGCGAATTCGTGACGATGATCAATCCGGTGCCGGTGAAGGGCGTGGACATCGCGCTGGAGCTGGCCGAACGCCTTCCCCGGCAGCAGTTTCTTTTCGTCGACGGGTGGGGGACCGACCCGGCGATCGTGGAGCGGATCGAGCGTCTGCCGAATGCGACGTACATGAGGAAGCAGCTGGACATGCGGGCGGTGTACGCCAGGACTCGGGTGCTGCTCGTGCCGTCGCAATGGCAGGAGGCGTTCGGCAGAGTCGTGGTGGAGGCGCAGGCGAGCGGCATCCCGGTGATCGCCAGCCGGACGGGCGGCTTGCCCGAGGCCGTCGGCGAGGGCGGAATCCTGATCGACGACTATCGCAATCCCGATCGCTGGCTGTCGGCGTTGCAGGGACTGCTGGAAGACCAGGCCGGCTGCGAACGCCTCTCGGAAAAGGCGATCGAAAACACCCGAAGGTTCGACCTTCAGCGCGAGCTCGATCGGCTCATCCGCTCGATCAATGCGTCTCGATCGACCTTGCCGAGCTCTGAGCGCGGAATCGAGTCGGCGAAGTAGAAAAGAGCCGGAACCTTCCAGGAATCCAGCCGCTTGCCGCACCAGGTCCGCAGCTCCGCGGCCATCGCCGGCCCGTCGGCCTCTCCGGCCAGCACGACCATGGCGCCGGCCCGCTGGTAGCTGATGGGATCGGGCAGTCCGACCACGGCGCAATCGGCGACCGCGGGATGCGCGAGCAGCACGTCCTCGACCTCGCGCGGCAGGAACTTCATTCCGTCCACGCTGATCTTGTCGCCCAGCCGCCCTCGGATGACGAGGAAGCCCTCGGCGTCGATGCTGCCGAGATCTCCGGACCGGAACCATCCGTCGTCGTCGAATCCGTCGCGATCGCGGCCCCAGTAGCCGGCCATGACGTTGCCGCCCTGGATCAGCACCTCGCCAATACCGTCGCCGTCCGGCTGATCGATCCTGATCCTCACACCCGGAGCCGGTTGCCCTGCGGCCGAGACCTTCGCCGGATGATCGTTGTAGCACTGATAGACGCTGCGACTCGCCTCGGTCAGGCCGTAGTACGTGTGAAACCGGGTACTGGGCAGCAGGTCCAGCAGGTCGCGCACGAGCTCGGGCCGGATCGGACAGACGTTGGACAGGATGTAGCGCAGGTGCCGCGCCTTCTCGCGAAACGACTCGCGATGCTCCGTGGCGAGCCGGCCCAGCAGGCCGGGAGTCGCGAGGAAGCCGGTAATCCCCTCCTCGGCGATCGTCTCCAGCGTGTGCTCCAGATCCGCCGCGCTCATCGAGCCGAAAAAGTACGGCAGCAGGATCGTGCGATTGCCCAGCACGAGATTGCTGTGAAAGTGCCCCAGCCCGCCCGTCGAGCCCAGCGGCATCACGATCACTTCCCGATCGTCCTGGCTCATGCCCGCCATGCGGATCAGAGTCTCCGTCACGAACAGCACGTTCTCCTGCGTCGTGACCACCGCCTTGGGCTGCCCGGTCGTGCCGCTGGTGAACATCATGTAGGCCGCCTCGGACCGCTCCTCCGGCCAGACCCTCGGCAGCGTCGCGTCCGAAAGGTCGGGATACGCCAGCAGCGGATGCGGAAACGCCGACCAGTCCACCTGCTCCCGATCGGTGATCACCAGCCCCGCCCCCGCATGCGCGGCCGCGAAATCGACGTAGCTCGCCGACCGCTCCGGGTAGACATGGACCGGAATCGCCCCCGCCGCCATCGCTGCCAGATAGGCGGTCAGGTACCGCGTTTTCCGACCCAGGTAGAGCACGACGCGATCGCCCGTGCCGACCCCGCGCGCCCGCAGCACGCCCGCCAGTCGCTGCACGCGCACGGCCAGCTCGCCGAACGTCAGCCGCTCGTCCTCGAGAACGAGGAACTCGCGCTCGCCCCGCTCGCGGGCGTGCTGGTCCAGGGAGTCGAGGATGGTGGGAAATGGCATGGGGTCAGGTGATGCTAACCTGGCCAGAAGCAGGTCCCGCGTCCGCACCTGATTCGACGGCACATGCATTGCGTGTCGTTATCAGGTTCCCCCTCACAAGAGGACAGAAAGAACGGTCCATGACTGCACTGGTCAAAGTACGTGTCCCTTCCGCCAAAGGTCGCCTCCCCATCAGGGCGCGAGGCCACGAGGATGCCGCGGTCACCGAGATTCGACGGAAAGAAGCGCTGCTCAAGACGGGCGCGCTGCAGAACGCGATTCTCAACAGCGCCAACTTCTCGAGTATCGCCACGGACGAGAAGGGCGTCATCCAGCTGTTCAACGTCGGCGCCGAGCGCATGCTCGGGTATGCCGCGGCCGAGGTCGTCGATCAGATCACTCCGGCGGATATTTCCGATCCCCAGGAAGTGATTGCGCGTGCTGCGGCATTGAGCCGGGAACTGGGAACCACCATCACTCCCGGCTTCGACGCACTGGCCTTCAAGGCCTCACGCGGCATCGAAGACATCTACGAGCTGACCTGGATCCGCAAGGACGGAAGCCGCTTCCCGGCGATCGTCTCGGTGACGGCGCTGCGCGACGATCGGGCGGCGATCATCGGCTATCTGCTCATCGGCACCGACAACAGCGCGCGAAAGCACGTGGAAGAAATGCTGCGCTGGACGGAGGAAAGCTTCCGGCTGATGGTGGAAAGCGTTACCGACTACGCCATCGTCATGCTCGATCCCGAAGGACTCGTGGTCAGCTGGAACACGGGAGCGGAACGGATCAAGGGGTTCCCTGCGGAAGAGATCGTCGGCCAGCACTTCTCCCGGTTCTATCCGCACGACGAAGTCGAGGACGGAAAGCCCAAACGCGATCTGGACTTTGCCGCCGCCAGCGGCCGGCACGAGGACGAGGGCTGGCGTCTGCGCAAGGACGGCTCGACGTTCTGGGCCAATGCAGTCATCACCGCCATTCGCGACCAGGCCGGGGACCTGCGCGGTTTCGCGAAGCTGACCCGCGACCTGACGGAGCGCAACAAGGTCGAAGCAGCGCTGACCGACGCCAGGGCCATCGCGGAGAAAGCGAACCTGGCGAAGTCGGATTTCCTCTCCAGCATGAGCCACGAGCTTCGCTCTCCGCTCAATGCCATCCTCGGCTTTGCTCAGTTGATGGAATCCGATTCGCCCGTTCCCACCGCGTCACAGCAGGAAAGCATCAGCCAGATCCTGAACGCCGGCTGGTATCTGCTGGAACTGATCAACGAGATCCTCGACCTGGCGATGATCGAGTCGGGGAAACTCTCCATGTCGCTGGAGCCGGTCTCGCTGGTCGAGGTAATGCTCGAATGCCAGTCGATGATCGAGCCGATGGCGCAGCGGCGCGGCATCCACATGACCTTCCCAACGTTCGATGTGCCTCATCTGGTCAGGGCCGATCGGACTCGCATCAAACAGGTGCTGATCAACCTGCTCACCAACGCGATCAAGTACAACCAGGTGGGAGGATCGGTGGTCGTGGAGTGCTGCGCGACGACCACGCGAGGCCATGTTCGCGTTACGGTCAGGGATACCGGCCCGGGATTGACGTCGGAGAAACTGGAGCAGCTCTTCCAGCCGTTCAATCGTCTCGGACAGGATGCCGAGGAAGGGACCGGCATCGGCCTCGTGGTCAGCAAGCGGCTCGTCGAGTTGATGGACGGCGTCATCGGTGTGGAAAGTACGGTCGGAATCGGAAGCGTTTTCTGGGTGGAACTGCTCTCGACCGCACCGCTCGCGCTCGCGACTCGGGTTGAAGCGGCGGAAGTCGTTCCATCGCCGGCGCCCGCCGGCGCGCGCCGCCGCACGTTGCTGTATGTCGAGGACAATCCGGCGAACCTGAAGCTGGTGGAGAGGCTGGTCGCCCGCCGGAGTGATCTGCGCCTGCTGAGCGCAATCGATGGCAGCCGCGGCGTCGAGCTGGCGCGCACCTGTCAGCCGGACGTGATTCTGATGGACATCAACCTCCCCGGCATCAGCGGGATCGAGGCTCTGGGAATCCTGCGCGGCGATCAGGCCACGGCGCATATCCCGGTCGTTGCTCTCAGCGCCAACGCCATCCCGCGCGACATCCAGAA
>Ga0134123_10001381_pt1 | contig 15784 bp, 12 predicted proteins | sample KB303_FD_96460 | JGI IMG/M metagenome (GOLD analysis project Ga0134123, IMG submission 96460) | Terrestrial soil microbial communities without Nitrogen fertilizer from Kellogg Biological Station, Michigan, USA - KB3-0-3 | ecosystem: Environmental > Terrestrial > Soil > Unclassified ...
GGGTGGCCACTCTGTCGCGCTTGCGTCCACAGACCGCACTCAAGATTTCCGACCCCTAGCTTCTCGTATTCCCCGTTTTCGTTTGGGAGCGCGACAGCTGTGCCAGGTCTTGTTAAAGTTGCGAGTACAACCACCGACAAGATACACAGTGGTGTTTTCATGGCTGTGCTCATCCTTCCGTTCTGGTCGGAACGTCGATCGGTCTTAATAGACTCATTTGATAAGCAAAATAGGTCGAGACCGCATCAATGTGCTCATTGCTGAGTCGCTGGGCGATGGGCGCCATAATGGCGGCGGATTCAGTCGAGGGGCCAGCCCCGGCTTTTCGAAGTCGCAATTGCTGAGCCATATAGGCCGCGTGCTGGCCACCGAGGTGGGGGTAAGACCCGGCACCGTTGTGGCAGGTCACGCAGGGCGGAACAGCCAATGTGAGGTTCCAAGTTCGCTGGCATACGAAATCTTGCCGGTAGTCGTGGTCAACAGCTTAGACATTAGCCAAGGCACGCCAACGCCATTGCGCGAAGCGGACAAGCACTTCACCCGCGCCCACAGTGGCGAGCAGCCATGCACCGATGAACTTCGCTTGGTCCATGTCAATCTTATCGATTCCTTCATTTACGCCGGGGAACAAGAGGAGGCCGATTGCCACAAGAATAAACAGTATACAAACAATGGTGAGCAAGATCGCGGTCGGATAGCCACCTGGGACACGGTAAGGCCGAGGCGTGTTCGGATCCGCCAGGCGAAGCTTCAGGAATGAGGCGAATAAGAGCAAATAGGGAAGCAGGAAGACGACCACCGAGAACGCAAAAGTTATCCAGAACAGCGTGCTAAAATTTGTCTTAAAATGATTCCAGTCAAAATCACTTTCAAGAAAACCCTGATGGACCAAAAAACCAACCAGCACCCCGGTGCTGATGACACCGGTAAGTACCGCCGAATGAGCAGGCGTTCGGTACGTCGAATGTAGCTTGGCAAAGAGGGATGGCAGATCGCCGCGATTGGCAGCCTCCGCTGCCGACCGGTTCGCACCCATCGACCAGGTCACCATGTTGGCGACCAAGCTATACAGCAACATGACGCAAAGCGCGATGACCAAAGCATTGTCGCCTGGCTTGCCGACCAGGCATGTGTACGTGTGAATTAATGTGGGGTCATCAATCGTCCCACTTCCGGTCGTCCATACGAGGTTATCAATCGTCCCGAGCATGCATCGAAACGTGTTTGGCAGCCCCAGAGTGAGATTCGAGTTAAAATATTCAGCCGGAACAACTAACAACATGCCAATGGTCGCAACCAGGTAGAAAAATGCAATGAGGGCGCCAGAACGCACAATGGCAAAAGACACGTCTCGCGCGGGATTTTTCATTTCCTCTCCAGCACCGGACATCAATTCGAATCCGAGGAAGTTGTAGACAATGATGGGATAGAAGTAGAGGGTGCTATTTAAGCTAGGGATTAGGTCGGAGACAGTAATGAACCCGTTGGCTGCACCGTGTTTCCACGCATACACGATTCCGCCGAGGCCGAGCGCTATTATAACGATCACTTTAAATGCAGCGCCTAGGTTTGGAACCCATTTACCAAGGTCGAGCGTAACGATAGTGATGCCCACGATTAGCCAAATCAAAGCAATGATCATAAGAATTTTCGTCGACTGATCCATTTCCAAAGCAAAAGCGTCGGAAAAAATCACGGCGAAGAGGATACAGACGGAAGGCAACCATATGGCGACGCTAACCCACCATAGCCATGCGGTACGTCCGGCCCAGACAGGCCCGAACGCACGTCGTACCCAGGCATAAATGCCGCCTTCTTCCGTGTAGGTGCTGCCGAGTTCTGCAGTGATTAAACCATAAGGGATGAAGAAGAACACGAGCGTCAGCAGCCACAAAGAGATCGACTGCACTCCCATCGCCGCTGATCCAGTCAACTGGTCAAGGAAAAGAATAGCGCAAAGGGTGAACAGAGCCATATCGAGCCGACGCAACACTCTTCGAAAGCGCGAGGTTTGCGGTTTGCTCTTAGTTTGATGCGGCAGGGTGGCCTCCCCTATCCCCGTGTTCTGCATGGAGCTCGGCATCGCTCGCCTCCCTTTTCCAGTAGCTACTGAACCTCGGGTGAACTCCTTGAGAGAATCCTCGACCTGTTTGCGGTAGCCTCCTGCGACGCCGGCTGACGGGGTCTTCGGGCGCGGGTATGTGAAATAGCCAAGCAGTCTTTTGTGGAGGCGGCTTTCGGCTTGCTCGCAGAGCGTCGACCGAGGTTCAAGCCTGATTGCATCAGTGACCTCGACGTCTCGCGCCCGCAAGGAGTTCATGAACTTGAACTTGGCGTGCGGTGGCGCCCGCGCGAGCAGCTTTTCGTTCGCTTGGTAGGTTGGCATCGTGACCGATCTACCACCAGAGATCGGTGCAAACGAAGTTCGCTTCCCCGGGAACCTTGATAAAAAGAGTATACGCCCCCCAGAGCATTAATGCAATTTGCTACGTACAAAAAAGCAATAGCAATTTACTATGTCATCGCCTGCTAGATGCCATTTACACTGCCGTCAAAATTGGCCGGTGAGCGGCTCGGGATGTGTATTTGGCTGTTGTTCGCCATTTGTATTTCGGTGTTATTCATCCTTGCAGGAGGGGAGCCGCGGGTCCAATAATTCGATCCGCGTTAAGCGAGTGGCTCGCCATGAGTTTGCCAGAGCCTAAAAATTGGCTTCAGTCACACCCGCTGGATGTGGGGGGCGGCGAGCGAAAGCAACTCACGGTCCTGTACTACGATCTCGTCGGGTCGGTCGACTTGTTGAGGCGCATCGGTGATCCAGAGGCATTCTTGGAAATCGTGCACTTCATACACGAAAAGTTCGAAGTGCTTCTGTCATCCCGCGGCGGCACCAAGTACCAAATGGAAGGTGATGGTGCATTGTATCTGTTCGGTTGGCCGGCCATCGAGGGCAACCCCGCAGCGCGTTGCGCTTACGCTGCGTTCGACATCATGAAGACCGCGAATATCGAGCTCAAGAATGAGCTCAAGCGAGTCCTACCGCCCGACGCCTCGGATCCAGAATTCCGGGTGACGATCGCTTCTGACCTCATGGTGGTCACCAAGCATGAAGGCGAGATGCAGGTAGGGGGGAATGCCATCAATCTCGCATCCCGTTTAAAGAGCGTTTGCGGGCCCGGCAGTATCGTCATTGACAGAACAACCAAGGACCGATTAGGGCGCGCGTTTCTCGTCGCTTCACTCGGGCCCCAATCGTTCCATGGGATCGAAGGGAAGGTTGAAACATTCCATCTCGTGGAGCCGCTATCGGGGGTAACAACGTTCGCGGCCCGAAGTACTGCTCGCTCGCGGCTATTGGTCGGGCGAAGTGCCGAAATGGATAAGCTGCGCAAGCAGTGGCTGCTTGCCTGCGACGGGCACGGTCAGGTTGGCTTTCTCGTCGGTCCTGCCGGCATCGGGAAATCGCGATTAGCGCTGGCTCTCAGCCATCACGCGGCAGGGAAGCATGGTGCGGTCTTAAGCTACCAATGTTCCGATCTGCACCGAAGCAGCCCACTCTATCCGCTTTTGGACCGGCTGCGGCGCGACGCAAGGATACGACATCTGGATCTACCTCAGGCGCAGATCGCAAAGCTGCGCAAGCTTCTCGGTGCCCTCGTAGACCCTCCCCACGTGAATGACGATCTTTTCCGGTACTTACTCGATATTGAGATCAGCTCCGCAGAAAATCGCAAACGGGAGGAGCTCAGGGAGAATGCATTTCAGCTGATGATCGAGCAGTTGAAGCGCATGACCGCCAATCGCCCGTACCTTTTGGTGATAGAGGATCTTCAGTGGATCGATCCCACGTCACGTGAGCTTCTCGACGCCATCATTAAGCTGGCAGCAGACCTGCCCTTGTTCGTATTGGTCACTTCGCGCCCGACTCCGGCTGGAGAAAGCATGATCGCGGCCCTGAGAGATAAGGAAAATGTCGCGATCTATCGTCTAGGACCGCTCAATGACGAGGACAACTCAGCGATTATAGCCGACGCTTTCGAAGGCAGGCATTGCCCTCCCTCGGTAACAGCGGCGATCATCAAGCGCGCTCAGCCAGATTGCCTTCCCTTCTATCTCGAGGAGCTCGCCCGGTTTGTCCGCGACAAGCTCAAGAAGGAAGGCGATCAATGGACCGAGGCTAACGCTCCGCAAACCATCCGTGGCTCAATACCTGTCAACCTCGAGATGTTCCTGCGCGAGTCTCTGGATCGCCTGTCCCCATCGGCCAAGATCGTCGTGCAAATCGCCTCTGCGGTCGGTTCGAAGTTTTCACATGATCTGCTAGAGAGCGTCTGCCATTTTGAGGCGAAGGATTTCGAGCCTGCCCTCGACGAGCTTATCGACTCCCGCTTAATCTACAAATCGGGTGATGCCGGACCGGTCCAATACCAGTTCAGACACGAGTTGCTTCGCGATGCGGCGTATCAAAGCATGCTGCGGAGCACTCGCCAGCAACTGCACCAACATATCGCCAACACTTTGTGCACTTCGCATCCCCAAATCGCAAGCCAGATGCCTGAATTCGTCGCTCATCACTGGACAGAGGCGGGTGACGCGGAACGGGCGATCGAATATTGGTCCGCGGCGGGCGAGCGTGCCACGATGCGATCCGCCGTTAAAGAGGCGTTTGGCCATTTTCATCGAGCCATCGAGCTGCTCGATCGGATCAAGGATCGGCCGAGTGCGGCCGACACGGAATTGATGCTGCGTATGAGGGCGAGCGGCGTCGAAACCGCGATCTCGGGTTGGTCGGCTCAGGCAAGTCAAGGCACCTACGCCCGGATACTTGAGCTGTCGACAACCCTGGATCGTGCGAACGAGCAGTTCATGGCCCATTTGGGTCTTGCCAATTCTCTATACGTAAATGGCAAGCTCGATGAAGCCTTGGCCCATGGACGGGCATGCCTGGACATGGCCGAACGCACGAAATCCGCCGACCAATTCCTGCACGGTCATCGTATCCTGTCCGAGATCAGCTTCTATGTCGGCGCGTTCGCAGAATGCTGCGAGCATGCCAACGAAAGCATCGCGCGCTACAGAGTAGAGGACCATTATCGGCTGATCGGCGGAATCGGTGACGATCCCAAGATTCTTTGCCTGATGTATCGGGCCTTGTCACATTGGATTTTGGGCCGGGCCGATCTGTCGCTTCCCGATTGCGAGGAGGCCATCGCGCTCGCCGGCAAGCTCGGCCACGCTTACTCCGCGGCACAGGCGGAGTTCTACGCGAGCTGGCTCTACGCGATGATGCGCGATACTCGTCGTGCCGAGCTCTTCTCCTCACGCTCCATCGCGAGCTGCGAGGAGGGTGGCTTCGATCTTGTTGGCGGGCTGGCGCAAGCAATCCATGGCTGGGCCATTAGGTTCGGGCCTGACCCCGCTGGAGCCCTTGCCGAAGTGTCGCGGGGTATCGAGCAGGTGCGCGCTCCCGAGGCCGACGTCTGCCTGAGCTGCTTTTTGCCTTGGCTCGCCGAGATGCACTTGCTGGTCGGCAATATCGACGAGGGACTAGCGACCATGCGCGAGGCGCACGAAGTGGCAGAAGAGACGTTTTACGCCGCCGAGCGATTCCGCGTGGAGGGAGACCTGCGCGCGGCCGTCGATCGCGCCGGTGCGGCGGCATGCTATGCGCGGGCGCTGGAGACCGCACGGCATCAAGGGAGCATGGCATTCGAATTAAGAACGACGCTCAGCATGTGCAAGAATCGCCTTTGCGATGTTCAGGAGCTTCAGCCTCTCCTGAAACGGATGGTCGGCGCGATCGAGGATCATGACCTGAGGGAGGCTCGTAAGATGTTGGGCCTTGCCTCCTGATTAGTTTGATTTCCAGTTTGCGTGCCTGTTGCAGTCTCGGATAGGGCGTTCGTTTAATGGAGGGTGGCACGAAAATATCCCCCTTCACGCGCCGTTCGACCACGCGCGCCTTGCTGACGATCGCGGGTGAGTACGCGATCATTACAATAGCGATCGCTGCCGCTGCCCTGCCGGACACAGGCTGGCCAGTAAAGGTGGTTGCCATCCTCGTTGTCGGCACGCGTCAATACGCGCTTGGTGAAGCGTTGTTACACGAGGCGTCGCACTGGCACCTCTCGAAATCAAAGGCTGTCAACGGCCTACTTGGAGCGCTTCTCGCCTGGCCGGTCTTCACGTCCCTCACTGCCTATCGCCGATTCCACAACAGGCTGCACCACGAGATTGACATTGATGATCCGGAGAACAGCATCTGGGAGGACTATGAGGGTTGGGGCTTGCCGGCTCCAAGCCGGAGACTCAATTTTGCTGGCGCGTTCTGGCTTCTCGTCCTCCGTCCAGCAGTTGGCCTCACGGGCATAATGCATTTATCAAAGACGGTGCAGGATTTTGGCTACGATTTCGATCTGCGGGAGACGCGCCTGATGCTGACTGCGTGGGCAGTAGTCATAGTCGGAGCGACTTACTTTTTTATGTGGCCTGAGTTGATCCTCTACTGGCTGATCCCCTACGCATTCATTTTTTCAACTTTAAACTACTGGTCGGAAGTCGGGGATCACTATAGAGTGAGGGGAGCGAAGACGCGCTCAGATTTGAACTGGTTCGTAAATACCTTCATTTCGCATAACATCGGCTACCATGCCTTACATCACAAGTATTCTAGCATTCCTTGGTTCCGTCTGCCCGAGGCCTATCGCACCCACAAGGCCGAAATCGTCGAGCAGGTAAGCCACGGATACTGGGAGACATTTGCGCAGATCGTCGCCTACATTCCTCCGTTAAAGGACAGGTTCGAATCGCAAATGCGTCCAGGCGGCAGGTTGGCGGTCGAGCCGTGAGGAGGCAATCTGCAGTTCCGAGCAGTGCTGTCGAGACGCCCGCGTTTATCGTGAGACCGGGAGCCATCGCGGCGAGTCGGGATGAGTTGGCCGAGCTGTGCAGGTCGGCAGGTTGCCGTGCACTCTACTCGGTCAAGGCGCTCGGACTTCCCGACGTCTTGGACCTTATGGTCCCTCAACTGGCAGGCTTCTCGGTAAGCTCGCTCTTTGAGGCGCTGCTGGTCCGCCATGTCGTAGGGTCACAAGTTAAGGTGCAGGTGACCTCCCCCGGGCTACGGGATCGGGATTGCTCTGAGCTTGCCCGGTATTGTGACGCCATATCTTTCAACTCTCTGTCGCAGAGTGTCCATCTCGGCGGCTACTTCTCCCACTTGCGCACGGCTCTACGCGTCAACCCGCAGATCTCGCTGATCCACGACCAGCGCTTCGATCCGTGCCGCAAGCACTCGAAGCTAGGTGAGCCTGTTAGCAATCTGAGACGGCTTAAGGCGCTTCCCTCCGGCATTTCGGGAATACATTTCCACAACAACTGCGAGGCGGACGACTTCTCCGGCCTCAAAGAGACGATTGAGCGGCTGCAATATGAGATTCCTCATTTGTTGGCGCAGATGAGCTGGATCAATCTTGGCGGCGGGTACGGCTGGACCGCTCCCCATGCGGCTGAACAACTCATCGAGGCAACAGCACTGCTAAAGTCAACAGCAATCCAGGACATATATATCGAGCCCGGCGCGGCCCTCGTGCGCGACGGCGGGATATTTGTGGCAAGCGTGGTTGACCTTATCGACTCGGAGGAAGGGTGCGTGGCCGTTCTCGATACGTCCGTCAACCACATGCCAGAGGTTTGGGAGTACAGTGACGTGCCCGACGTTGAACCCGAAGTCCTGGGCCACCGCGATGATCTACCTGCGAGCGAAGGTTTTGGCTACGTCCTTGCGGGCAGTACCTGCCTGGCCGGCGATCTGTTCGGCACATACCGATTCGCCGACTCGCTGGCGATCGGTTCGCGCGTCGTGTTTCCGGCTATGGGCGCCTACTCCCTGGTCAAGGCCCATATGTTCAATGGCCAGCCTTTGCCGAACATCTATTTGGAAATGGACGACGGTTCTATCATTATGTGTCGGGGCTCGAGCTTCGCCGACTTCGCCGGCATCAACCATCTGACCGGCATTTTGCCAAGTCGCGACAATAAGGGGGAATTAGTCAATGCGACTCTATGAGGAGCAGATACGAATTCCCCTGCCTGACCGAAGCGATCGTCTCCTGTCACACATAACTGAGCATCTCTGTGAAAAGCTCCCCGCCGATGCCATGCCGCTGCGCTTCACGGCAACGAGAACATGCAAGGACCACATCGGTTGCGAGGTCGGCGTCCTCGGGGGTCTGGTGCACGACCACCCGGTGCGCTCGCGCTCGATTATGGACTTTCGTCGGCGGACGCATGAGAGCTGTGAGCGCTTCACGACCGTGTTGCTGGTGCCGACCGGCATAGACGCCGATATTGGCGGACACGCGGGCGATGCGGGACCAGTCGCTCGCCTGCTCGGGGCTGCGAGCGACCTGCTCATTACTCACCCCAACGTCGTCAATGGTGCCGACATCAACGAGATGCCGGAGAACACGCTCTACGTGGAGGGCAGCGTGCTCACGCGACTGATGATGGGGACGGCCGTGTTGTCACCGGTCCGAGCCAACCGTCTCCTGCCGCTCATTCAGGAGCATCCCGAGGCCGTCATCTGGCACACGCTGATCAATGCTGTCTCCGCGGCCTACGGCTCCGCAGGCTTTCCTTGCCTTCCGGCCGTGCCGCTTCCTATCGATCTCGTGATGACGCCGCACATCTCCCCGTCTTCGGGGCGCGCGACAGGCACGGTCGAGGGCTTCGACGCGCTTTGCGAGTTGATCGAGAAGCGAATGGGCACCTTCGAGGCGCTTGCCATATCGAGTGTCATCGACGTGGCGGAAGACGTGCAGCGCGCCTACTTCATGGGCAACCAAGGCATAAATCCGTTCGGCGGGATCGAGTCACTTCTGACCCACGCGATTACGCTCCTCTACGATGTGCCGGCAGCCCACGCGCCGATGTACGATACTTTCGAGATCATGAATGGCGATGAGGGCATCTATGAGCCGCGCAAGGCGGCCGAGGGGTGTTCGTTCGCTAACATTCACAGCGTCATCAAGGGGCTTTCACGTAGCCCACGAATTTTGACCGGTGCAGCGGCTCATGCCGGTAAGGGAGTAATTTCGGCTGAGGACGTCTCCTGCCTCGTCATCCCCGACGGCTGCCTCGGCTTACCCACACTCGCTGCGCTGCATCAGGGCATTCACGTTATTGCAGTGCGCGAGAACCGCAATCTCATGCGCAATGAGCTCGCGCCCTTGTTTGCCGGCACCGGCCGCTACCATCAGGTCGAGAACTACTGGGAGGCTGCGGGCCTCATCATGGCTCTGAAGGCCGGTATTGCGCCAGAGACCGTGCGGCGGGATGCTAATGGCAAGCTCGCCTCGATCGCCGAAGGGTTGTCACGGCTGGATCGCGGGCACGCTGGCGCAGCGCCGTCCCTGAGAGTGGTGAAGTAGATGCGAGTGAGGCAATGGACATCTTCCATACTCCGCAAGCTGGGAGCGTGAGGTAGGGTAATCACTCGAACTACTTGGATCGATATACGCCGATGACGTGTTCCCGCTGCCACTCGAGCTATTGGCCAAGGACATAAGCGAAAATGAGCGGCGCCACGATGGTGGCATCCGACTCGATTACAAATCTCGGTGTCTCTTTCGAGAGTTTGCCCCATGAGATCTTTTCGTTTGGCACCGCGCCCGAGTACGACCCGTAGCTCGTGGTAGAGTCGCTGATCTGGCAGAAATAGCCCCAACGCCGAACGGGCCTCTTCAGGTTTTGTTCGATCAGGGGTACCACACAGATGGGGAAATCCCCGGCTATGCCGCCGCCGATTTGGAAGATCCCTATTGAGTGTTCAGCAGAAGTCTTTTCGTACCACTTGACGAGTTCAACCATATACTCAATGCCAGTCTTAACGACCTGGACAAGCTCTTTCTCTTGAGTCTTAACGACGTGGACAAGCTCTTTCTCTTTCTCTTCCTCTTCTTTGTAGACGTCACTGGCGAAAGCGTTGCCAAGTGTGGAGTCTTCCCAACCGGGAACCCAGATCGGCAGATCTTTTTGCGCGGCGGCTAACACCCAGCTGTGCTCTTCCTTACCCTGGTACTTGAGCTTGCCATCAAGCAGGATCCGGTAGAGGAATTCGTGCGGGAAATGGCGTCGGCTCTTCTTGTCTGTGGCCTCTTTGGCGCGTCGCCATGCATCGCGCAACGCCGTTTCCAATGGCAGGACGGCCACATCCTCGGGGATGCACGTGTCGGTAACGCGATAAAGGTGGCGCATCATGAGCTCCTCCTCATCCTGGGCGCTCAGCTCGCGATAGTGCGGGAAGTGCCTTTCGTGATTGCCCTTTAATTTGAACGGAAAGCGCTTGTAGTGCTTGTGCGCCACCAAGTTGAAGATGTCCTCCTCCAGGTTGGCACCGGTGCAACTAATGGCGTGAACCTTCCCCTCGCGGATCATGTCGGCGAGGGACCGGCCGAGTTCGGCCGTGCTCATGGCGCCAGCCAGCGTCACGAGCATCTGCCCGCCTCGTTCGAGATGCTCCTTGTAAGCATCGGCTGCGTCGACGAGCGCCTTGGCGTTGAAGTGCTTGTAATGGCGCTTGATGAATTTCCTGATCTTGCCCACTATCCCCTCGCCGATCTGCCCCCGGATGCAAAATATTCATAGCGAAGAATTGGACTTGTGAACATCAGTGGCGAGGCCACCGAGAACTGGCCTAATTAGCTTTAAAGCGCCCCGAGTGTTATTCCTGCCCAGGTAAAATGAGTGAGTGACAGAACTAAACACATTTAGCAACACGCGAAGAGGCTGACGGCCAGGGTCGAAGCCTTGCGTCCTCTCACACACGGTCATCCAGCAGAAACTGTTCTGAGTAGATAAGTCGCTGAGGAACTTGAGGCGGCTACTGGCAGATGCTGATTAATCAGAAGAAAGCGGGAATAAGGAGTGGAAGCTATCGTTAAGCGGAGAGGGCGGATTTCTACCCGCCATTTTTGTGCAGCGGCGCTCGTACTTTCGCTTCCGAAAGAAGCCTACGAATGTGGGGTCGCACTCATGATAGTTGCAGGTGATTTCCTAGCGCGATATCAGTGAGCGCAAAGCCCTTGTCAAACACGCGGAAGTCGGTGTTCGGCGTGAGCGAGTGGTTCATGAACTTGCCGTAGTCGCTCTCCAACATCACGACTCCCGGTATTTCGCGATGCGTCCAGCTGTAGCGATCGATGAACTCCTGCATATGCTGCGGCAACGTTTCGATTTCGCTCTCTCTAATAAATATGTCGAATAGCGGGTTGAGACTCCAAACGAGCCGCCCGCGTTCTAAGGACTCGCCTGCAAACACGCCGAGCCCCTCGATTGCGCTTGGCGCAAGATAAGTCCTGACCATGAGCATCATCATGCCTCTCGATTAATAGCTGCTCACTCCTTTGTAGATTGGGTTTCGACCTCCAATAGCCGCGCGAAGGCGACCCTAAAACGTTCTTTCCCGTATCAAACTACCACATCGATGTCTCTCAAAGCAGAACAGCACTCGCAAATTGCTGCCAGTCTTTCTGGCACTTAGCGGACACTGTTGCTTGATCCAAAGCGGATCAAGATTTGTGTGTCAGAGACTGTGTAGATGCATTACGTTTGCCTCGCTGAAATCAGTAGGTGGAGGACATTATGGGCATTATCAAAGAGTCTGGGAAATCTGTTTATATAGATGACACGTGGAGGCTGGAAAAAGGACAGAAGGTAGGCGACTACACTGGCCGAGAATTAGACATCTCCGACGATGTCGCGGCAACGGAGTCCACCGGGTGGGTAGAAGGGAAATACGAGTCCATGGATGGAAGTTGGAAGGGAAGCGGGACATGCACTTACATAGACAAGGATGGGGACGAGCTGTACGAAAGCTGGGAGGAGGACTCGAACAAGGGCACTTACAAAACCACCGGTGGCACGGGCAAGTACAAGGGGGCCAGTGGTAGCGGCACCTACACGCTTGATCCTGCAGGCTTCGCGGAACCGCTGTCAGGCGGCACATACAATGGCAAGTTAGAATTGCCCTGATTAACGCTGACGCTCTAAACGCCAAGAGCGACGGCAATCCGCAACCGGCTTGTTGCGGCATGTCTCGACTGGACACATTGCAGCCGCCGTTTATGCAGAGCCGGGAGGCTGATATGTGTGCTCGTACATCGGTCACCACGTGTCACGCCATATTCCTTGGTCTACACTGCTGCGGATCGCCGCCACACCGCTCCCTGAGCTTCGGTACGATCAACCTGCACAGAAAGTTTCCTTCATCACAAGTTAGGGGTCCTTGCCATGTCGCGCACACCTCTGTTCGCCGCCGTAAGGAAGGCCTTGGCCCTCGCTTTTCGTGACGCCGGCATCGACTTGCCGCGAACTTCCGCGCTGACTAGGCGGCGAATGATGCAGCTCTCCGCGGCTGCGGCAGGCGCAGCTGCCGTGACATCTGTCTTGGACTGGAGCGCTTACGCCAAGCAGGAGCGACCAAAGGGGCCGGTAGGGATCGTTGGTGGCGGCGTTGCTGGATTGACTGCCGCGTATCGCTTGCAACAGCACGGCGCGAAGCCTGTTCTCTTCGAGGCAAGCGACCGTTGGGGCGGACGCATGTTCACCAAATACGATTTCTACCAGGGCATGTTCTGCGAACGGGGCGGTGAGCTGGTGGACAGCAACCATAAGGATTTGCTGCACCTCCTCCACGAATTCGGCATCTGTAGACAGAAATTAGACTGCGCAAACGGTGGCGAGGACCTCTATTTCTTCGAGGGCGAGTTCCGTACTAAAAAGGACTTACTCGGCCCGAAGCAGTCCGGCGCTTTCCGGCCGATTCTCAAGCAGATCGGCGATGACGCCGGCAATCTTTATTGCGATTGTGATGACCCGACTGGTGAATACAAATGGACGGCCCATGCGAGCGAGCTCGACCATACGAGCTTGAAGGACTATCTGGAGCGATGTCGCGGTACGACCAAGACCGACGACTGGGTAATCGATATCCTCGATGTAGCCTATGTCGGTGAGTACGGGATGGAAACTAAAGACCAGTCCAGCCTCAATTTGGTGAACTTCATCGGCACCGATCTCAACGACGACTTTAAGATTTTCGGCGAGAGCGACGAAGCGTGGCGCATTGAGGGCGGATCGAGCAAGCTTATCAAGGCTCTAGTGGACGCGCTCACGAAGAACAAGATCAAGATGAATCAGAGTTACACGCTAACCGGAATCGAGAACGAGAATGGGCGAATCGCCCTGAGCTTCGACGCGCCGGGAGGCGCGCAGCATCATACCTTCGACGCAGTGATCCTCGCCCTGCCATTCACCTGCCTGCGCAAGGTCGAGGGTTTGGAGCGCCTGCCCCTCAGTCCAGAAAAGCTGAAATGCATTCGCGAGCTTGGCATGGGGAAGAACGCAAAGATCATGGTTGGCACCAAGTCGCGGGTGTGGCGGAGCCCGGTGTCCGACTTGCCGGTGCTTTCCAATGGCAACATCTGTTCAGATCTTGGGTTCCAGGATTTTTGGGAGACGAGCCGCCGCCAGAAGCCTAGCGAGGCTGGCATTCTCACCGTCTTCCTGGGCGGCGATGCTGCCCTGCCCGATAAGAAGTACACGTTCGACGCCTTCCGCGCCGACCTCGCCAAGATGTCGCCAAAGATGGCCGAAAGTCTCGACCCGACGGCGGTCCTCCCATTCTTCTGGAGCAGCTATCGCTACACGCTCGGCAGCTACTCTGGGGCCCAAGTCGGACAATACACCACGATGTACACCGAGGCGCGGAAGGCAGCTTTTGATGGCCGCCTGCAATGTGCCGGCGAGCATACCGAAGGCCCAGACAACAATGGCTATATGAATGGCGGCGTCAAAAGCGGAAACCGCGCTGCCCAGAACCTCCTCAAGATTATGGGGCTGCCCTATGCGCTACCCCACGCCAAGTCATGCCCACATCGACTGAGCGCCGCTTGTTGATCTCCCGAAAACCAACAGCGGCCCGGCTCTAGCCAATTGGTCGGGCTTCTTCTTTTTTCGGCTCAATCGCGCGGGAGTGACTCGAAATAGCTCGCCACCGCTTTGATCTCTTCATCGCTGAGCTTTTGCGCGATGGCCATCATCGTAGCCCCGCCGTCTGTGGAAGGGCCGATGCCTGATTTCCAAAGTCGCAATTGCTCCGACAGGTACGCTGCATACTGGCCGGCAAGACGGGGCAAGGGCCCCGTATTGTTGTGACACGCCGCGCATGGCACTACGCCGCCGTCAGATCGACCTTCGACCGCCAATTTTCTGCCGCGCTCCACTAAAGCTGCATCTGAACCTTTTGACTGCAACTGTGGAAGGGGTAGACCCGCATAATAATCTGCGAGCTCGCGCATATCCTCCGGACGCAGGTCAGCGGCCAATGGCTGCATCATGCCGCTTCGACGCTCGCCGTCGGCATAGGCCTTGAGTGAGGCGAGCAGATATTCTGCCGGCTGGCCGTGCAGTACCGGCACAAGATTACTCAGCGGCAGGTTACCCTCATAGCCGTGACACCTCGCGCAAGCCGAGGATGCAGGCACGAATGATTGGAGGGTCGCGAGTTCCGCCCCGTTCTGCTGTGACAGACGAACGTCGCCGAGAGCCAAGCCACGATAAGTCTCAGCGTCCAGCTTTTGGATACGAGTAAGAAAGGCTACGACGGCCCAAATCTCGTCGTCCCGCTCGATCGCGACCCAGCCTGGCATGCCGGTGTATTTGAGCCCGTTCTTGACGATCCAGAACAGGTCATTCGGTTGCCAAGGCCGCATCGTGACCGCCAGCTCTGGCGGCGGCGGCAGCATGTGCTTAGCTATTGGGTTTACTGGGATCCCTGGCGCACCATGACAAAAGGCGCAGCCGCGGTGGAAATGGGCGGCCCCAAGTCTGATCATGTTCGGATCGTCGAGCTTCGGCACCTCAATGCCATTCGCGTGCCGCTTCACGGCGTGTCGCATGCCGAAATCGAGGAAACGCTCGACGAAGGGCCAGTGACCTTGGCTGGCTGCGATGTCGCCCAGGCCTGACCAAGCAAAGGCGAAGGCGCCCAAAACGGCTGCCGCCGCAATGCCCAGCAAAGCCGCGAGGATTTGCACACCAGCCCGCAGAACGCAATCCCTCAGTCACAACTGAATACGGGCCTGAAGATAGCACGGGCGATGACCGCGCCCATCGACCAAAGGGCCTACCGTCGAAACGTAACAGCCGAAATGGTCTCGGGCGGGGCTCATTTTCCGGTGTGGCAAATGCCACAGCGAGAATCCGAAGCAGGGTGTTACGATTTCATATGCTCAAGATGGTCTTGGGCAATCGCAAATTAAGGATCGCTTCGATGATTGACCCCAACGACAATAGGTTTCCCTACGTGCTTGTATGCAGCACCTTTTGAACTATCGTCAGTCTAGCTTCAGTCTGGTTAGAAACCTATCACGCGTTCGCGCCGGTGGTCGGAGCTTAGCGATCCTCTAGAGGATATTCGCCATGGCCCGCCTTCTAAAGCACCGCTCATTTCCCTACGTGAGCAGCACCCTGCTAGCCACCTTACTCAGCCTCGCGGCAACCGTGTTGGTGGTTCCCGTGATTGCAACGACACAGCCGTCGATCGAGCAATCTTCCACTCAGTCCCACGGCAGTCGTCTTTATCGTCTATCGCCGATTCCCGCCGGCGCCGATTGGGCTCGCTCCTAGTTACGTGGCCACCTTAGAGTTTCTTTCCGAGACAAGCGGTCGCGCGATCTCCGCGGCATCTGCCTCCGTCGTTAGCGTCGCCTGGTGACCTTGA
>Ga0134123_10001384_pt1 | contig 15773 bp, 12 predicted proteins | sample KB303_FD_96460 | JGI IMG/M metagenome (GOLD analysis project Ga0134123, IMG submission 96460) | Terrestrial soil microbial communities without Nitrogen fertilizer from Kellogg Biological Station, Michigan, USA - KB3-0-3 | ecosystem: Environmental > Terrestrial > Soil > Unclassified ...
CCGCCGACGGGCGCTTCTTCGGTGCGCGCGATCGCGGCCGCAATCTGCATCACCAGCCGTTTGACCTTGCGCGACGTGTCGTCCAACCGCGGGTCCTGCAGCTCCGCCCAGGCGGTCTCGATGACGCGCGAAGCGTCCTGATCCCGGCGGATCTTTGCGATGCGCCGGTCGGCGTCCTCGCCTTTCAGGTCCGGCAGCGCGACGGCATACGCCTGACGCAGGGACGTCGACAGTGGCGCCGCGCCCGACGCGAGCGCGGACAGCAACAGAAACGCGACAGCAGTTATCGTCACAGCAGCACCCTTCGCCACCACATGATAGTGCCCGTGACGGCCAGCAGCGGAAACGCGAGGGCGGCCACGGCCCAGAGGTACTTGACCGTGCGTCCCCCGACCGAGCCCACGTGCAGCGGGCCGAGCCACCTCATCACGGCGTCGCCCGCGCTCACCACCTGTCGCGCCTGATCGCGGCGTTCGAGCAGCGCGCCTGAGTACTGATCGAAATACAGGGTCACCTCGTCGCTGGTGTCGAAGTCGCCGTGGTCCACGTACGCGAGCACCAGCTGGATCGGCGCCTTCTTCGACGAGGGCATGGCGATGCGGCCCATCTTTGCGCCGGGCACCTGCCGGTGCGCGTCCGCGACCAGCCGCGTGAAGTCGCCTGCGCCGAGGCTGGGGCCGGAGCGCGGCGCCGATTCCGGCGCCGACGTGACGGTCAGCGGCAGGACGGCGTTGACCGCGCGGCGGAACGGACCGGGAAAGGCGAAGTAGACGCCCGACACCGCCCACAGGAGCAACAGCACGAACAACCAGATGCCGACGGCGCCATGCAGTTCCCACAGCACCCGGTGCCATGGCTTCGACCAGTCCACTGAGAGGGCCCGCCGCCACCGGCCGATGCCGGGCCACCAGATCACCAGACCCGTGAGGCACATCACGAGCAGGCACGCCGCGGCCACGCCGTTGACGACGCGTCCGCGGCCGCCGGCGAGCAGCTCGAAGTGCAGGTTCTGCAGCGTGGTGATGTACGAGGTCCGCGGGAGTTCGCCGATCACGTCGCCTGAGATCGGGTTCGAAAAGGCCGTGACGAGCGTGTCGCCCTTCATGAGGTAGGTCAGGTAAGTGCCTCGGCGTGCCGTCGGATAGTCGATGCCAAGGATCCGGTGCAGCGGAAACGCCGCCTGAAGGCTCGACACGACGACGCCGATCGGCGCGTCGGATGTGCCGGCCGGGCGCTCGACGGTGAAGAACCGGGTGAACGCCGCCTGCTGCATGTCACCCCGGAACATGAGAGCGGCGCCGGTGAGCCCGATGAGCAGCGCGTATGCCGCCACGACGATGCCCGTCCAGAGGTGGACCTGGAACAGGGCGCGGCGTCCAAAAGTGGTCTGCGGCCGATCGAGGAAGCTCATCCCGCGCAGACTTTAATGGAGATCTTAGAAGTCTGCCGCCGGAAACACGGTCATCTCACGGTCAGTGACGCGTCACTGACGGTCAGCGGACCGGCGAAGCGGCCGTCGGCGTGCGATTTCCGTGGTACGGTGCCTGCCATGAGGCCATTTCGTCGCTTTCTTTCTTCCTCGACCATTCTTTTCGCACTCCTTATTTCTATTGGCCTTTCGTCCCCGTCATTCGCCCAGGTCGGTGGCAGCATCTCGGGGACCGTCAAGGATCCGACCGGCGGCGTCGTCCCGGGCGTGAGCGTGACGGCGACCAATACCGTGCTGGGCACCATGTCCAGCACGGTCACCGATGGCCAGGGCAGTTACACGTTTCCCAAGCTCCCCGTCGCCAGGTACGACGTCACGCTGACGATCGACGGCTTCAAGCCGCAGAAACGGACCGGCATCCAGGTGGACGCCGACAGCGCGGTGCAGATCAACGTCACGCTCGAGATCGGCGAGCAGTCGGAGACCGTGACTGTCTCGGTCAACGCCGTCCGCGTCGACACCGTGTCCACGCAGCTCGGCGAAGTCGTCGCCTCGCAGACGATGACGACGCTCTCGCTCAACGGACGCAGCTACACCGATCTGCTGTCCATTCAGCCCGGCGTCATCCCGACGACGACGATTCAGTCCAACAGCGTCATCATGGCCGGCGTCACCGGCCCGGTCGCGCCCTCCGGCGGCCTCAATCCCGGCATCGTCTCGGTGAGCGGTCAGCGCGAAACCGCCAACGGCTTTTATGTCAACGGCAGCGACGTGCAGGAGCGGATGAACGGCGGCACCGGCGTCGTGCCGAATCTGGACGCCATCGAAGAGTTCCGCCTGCTCACGAACAACTTCGATCCGGAGTACGGCAACTACAACGGCGGCATCGTCAACGTCGTGACCAAGTCGGGGAGCGACATGTGGCGCGGCAACCTGTTCGAGTTCTTCCGGAACACGAACCTTGACGCCCGCAACTACTTCTCGCCCGAACGGGCCAAGTTCAACCAGAATCAGCCAGGTGGCACCGTCGGCGGACCTCTCCGTCACGGGAAGCTCTTCTTCTTCGCCGACTACCAGGCGACGCGGACGACGCAGGGCATCGAGACCGGCAACATCTCCGTCCCGTCGACGCTCAATCGCGCCGGCAATTTCTCGGACATCGCCGACAGCCTCGACGGCGTGGTCGGCGGCGGGTACTGGGCGAACGTCCTCTCGCAGCGTCTCGGATACAGCGTTCGGGCGGGCGAGCCGTACTACACCGCCGCCTGCCGGACGACGGCGCAGTGTGTGTTTCCTGGCGCCGTCATTCCGTCGCGCGCCTGGTCGGCCCCGGCGCAGAAGCTCCTGCCGTATGTCCCGTCCCCGAACGTCGGCGCCAACACGCTGTCGACCGGCGCATTCGCGCAGACGGTCCGCGACGACAAGGGATCGTTGCGTGTCGACCGGAACACGGGGCTGCTGGGCCTCCTGACCGGCTACTACTTCCTCGACGACTACACGCTCGACAATCCCTATCCCGGGCAGCAGGGCGGCGCCAACGTCCCGGGTTTCGACGCGGAGACGATCGGGCGCGCGCAGCTCTGGTCGTTCGGCAGCGCGAAGACGTTCGGGCAGAGCGCCGTCAACGACTTTCACGCGAGCCTGACCCACAACCACAACAACGTCGGCGTGCCGCGCGGCGGCACCGACGTGAAGATCGCGCAGCAGGGTTTCGTGACCGGCCCCGGGACGCCGGGCATCGTCGTCCTCGCCCCGCAGTTCGACGGCGTCGAGAACCTCGTGTTCAACACGTTCACCATGGGCGTGACGATCACGGGCGTCAACCAGACGGGCGACACGCTGCACGTGAGCGACAGCATTTCGAAAGTGCTCGGGTCGCACACGATCAAGTACGGCGGGCAGTACCAGTTCCAGCAGGTCCGCCTCGAGCCGAACGCGACGTTCAACGGCACGTTCACGTTCGCCGGCACCGAGACGGGGTCGGACTTCGCCGACTTCCTGATCGGCGCGCCGAGCAACTACATCCAGTCGTCGGGCGGCGTGTTCTATCTGCGCAACCAGTACGGCGGCGTGTTCGCGCAGGACAGCTGGCGCGCGAAGTCGAACCTGACGATCAACTACGGCGTGCGGTGGGACATCATGGCGCCGTGGTATGAAAAGGACAATCAGATCCAGACGATCGTGCCTGGACAGCAGTCCGCCGTCTATCCCGGCGCGCCGCGCGGTCTCGTGTTCCCGGGCGACACCGGCATCTCGCGCGGGCTGTCGCCGACAAGGTGGGGCAACATCTCGCCGCGCCTCGGCGTCGCCTATTCGCCGAACGAGCGAACGAGCCTGCGCGCGAGTTACGGCCTGTTCTACAACGCGTTTCAGGGCCTCTCGGCGGGCATCATGTACGGCGTCCCGCCGTACGGCTACAACTACCTGAGCCCGGCGCCGCCGATCTTCGAGACGCCGTTCATCACGGCGGCCGACGGCACGAACAACGGCCAGCGCTTCCCGCAGCAGTTCCCGGAGTTCGGCGCCAGCCCGAGCAAACCGATCAACAACATCGACTGGTCACAGTTCCTGCCGGTCAACGCGGATCCCTTCTTCGGCGCCGACAACAAGACGCCGTATTCGGTGAACTTCATGTTCTCGGCGCAGCGCGAGCTGGCGCCGAACATGGTGGCGACCGTGAGCTACGTCGGCACGCGCGGCCACAACATGCTCGTGATTCAACAGGCAAACCCCGGCAACCCGGCCCTGTGCCTGAGTGTCAGCCAGGAAAGCCAGGTCGCGCCCGGCAGCGCGACGTGCGGGCCGTTTGCGGAGAATGGCGTCTTCACACGGAAAGACGGGACCGTCATCAACAGCACGCGGACCGTGCTCGGATCGGACTACGGCACCGTCACCAAGCAGACCTCGATCGGCTACTCGCGTTACAACGGCGTCGAGTTCAACCTGCACTACACGAAGGGCCCGGCGAGCATTCTGGCGGGCTACACGTTCAGCAAGTCGGTGGACGTCGCGTCGAATCTCGGCGAGCAGGTCGATCCCTTCAACGTCGCGAATTCAGAAGCGCCGTCGGCCTTCGACATGCGCCACAACTTCGTCATCAGCTACAGCTACGAGCTGCCGTTCGACCAGTGGTTCGCCACGCACAACGGGTTCGTGACGGGCTGGTCGCTGTCAGGGACGACGAGGCTGAGCAGCGGATTCCCGGTGACGCTCTACGATCCGACCGACACGTCGCTGCTCGGCACGTTCGGCAACGGCGTGAACAACAACCTCGTCGACACGCCGAACTACCAGGCCGGCTGCGATCTCCAGATCAATCACGATCCCGCGAAAGGACCGGGCTTCAACACCGGCTGCTTCAGCCTGCCGGCGCTCGGCCAGCGCGGCAACGCGCCGCGCCGGTTTTTCTACGGTCCGGGCATCGAGAACTTCGACCTGTCGCTCATCAAGCACGTGAGGTTCGACAACAAGCGGAGCCTCGAGTTGCGGCTCGAAGCGTTCAACGTCTTCAATCACCCGCAGTTCTACGGCGCCGGCGCAGTGGATGGCAACATCGCCAGCCCGACGTTCGGCGAGATCGAAGCGGCGGCGGCGCCCCGATTCATACAGCTCGCGGCGAAGTTCAACTTCTGACGCCGCGCCGTGCTGGAACGCTCGCGCGGTAGATAGCGGTGGATAATAGACACCCCATGAGACGTGCATTGGCCGGGTTCGCCGTACTGCTCTCCGCCTGTTCGTCGCCGACGCCGGCGCCTCCGGCTCCGCAGACGCCTGCTCCGCAAGTGCTGTGGGGCGACATGAAAGCCGTCGTCTCCGTGAAGGAGCTGATGCGCGGCATGATCGATCCCGCCTCGGACTACATCTTCGATTCGGTGAAAGAGGTGACGACGAAGAAGGGCATGGTGAAGACCGAGCCGAAGACCGACGAAGACTGGGAGAAGCTCCGCATCGGCGCGACGACGCTCGCCGAAGGCATCTATCTGCTCAAAGTGCCGCGTCCGTTTGCGCCCGCCGGCGACAACAACAACACCGGCACGGGGAGTGAGAAGACCGAGCTGACGCCGGCCGAGATCGAGGCGAAACGAGCGAAGGACCCGGTCCTCTGGAACGCCAAGATCGAGGCCCTGCGGAACGTCGGCCTCGAGGTGCTCGAGATCGTCAAGAAGAAGAACACCGCGGAGTTGTGGGACGCGTCGTACAACCTCGACCAGGCGTGCGAGTCCTGCCACCTGGAATACTGGTACCCGGGCGACCCGGCGCTGTTGAAACGGGTCGACGAACAGCTCGAGCGCTTGTACGGCAAGGACTCCGACAAACCCGCCCCCGGACGCCGCGGTCGGTGAAACAGGCGCTGATCTTCGTCCACCGCTGGCTGGGCGTCGCGCTGTGCCTGCTGTTTCTCCTCTGGTTTCCCACCGGCTTCGTGATGATGTACTGGGACTATCCCAGCGTCAGCCCGGCGGATCGCCTCGCGCACGCGGCCGCACTCAATCCCGCCGCGATCAAATTCACTGCGGCGGAAGCCGCCGCCAGGGCGCAAGTCGAAAACCCGACGGCCATCCGTCTGACGACGTTCGCGGGACGGCCGGTGTACCGGTTCGGGGGCCGCGGCGATTCCGCGACGGTGTTCGCGGACACGGGCGAAGAACAGATCGAGATCCCGCAGGAGGACATCGCCCGCATCGCGCAGATGTGGACGGGCCAACCGGTCAAGGCCGCGAAGGTCGAGGCCGTCGAGCGATCGGATCAGTGGACGCTGCAGATTCGAATCGGCAATCTCCAGCCCGTGTGGAAATTCTCCTGGCCGGACGGCCAGCAGTTGTACGTGTCGGAAGCGACCGGCGAAGTCCTGCAGTACACGACTCGCGGATCGCGCGTCGCCGCGTACTTCGGCGCCATTCCGCACTGGCTCTATTTCCCTCCGCTGCGGCGCAACGGACCGGCGTGGAACCGCGTCGTGATCTGGTCGTCGGGCATCGCGACGTTCGCGGCACTCCTCGGCCTCGTCGTCGCCGTGTGGGTGTACTCGCCGTCGAAGCGCTATCGCTACGCCGGTGCGCCCTCGTCGATTCCGTATGGCGGCTGGTGGAAGCGCTGGCACATGATCGTGGGCCTCATGGCCGGCGTAGGCGCGGTGACGTGGGCGTTCAGCGGCCTGTTGTCCATGGAGCCGTTTCAGGCACGGGAGGAAAGCGCCGACGCGCAGAAGGTTCAGCGGGCCCTGCAGACATTGCGCGGCCGTGCGACGCTTGACCGGTTTGCCGCGAAGACGCCGCAGGCCGTGCTCGGTGAGCTGCGCGGGCTGCGCGTGAAGGAGCTCGAGTGGACCGCGATCGCCGGCGAGCCGGCGTACTTCGCGACGCTGGGCCCGGGGGATACGCGGATCGTGCCCGTTGAGGGAACGCCAATCGTGACGCTCGACGGCCCGGCGCTCGTGTCGATCGTGCAGGACGCGCTCAAGCCGTATCCGCAGTCGCGTGTCGGCCTGATGTCGCAGTACGATCGCTACTATCTGGATCGGAAGCGCGCGGCGCCCCTGCCCGTGGTTCGCGTGGAGCTGAACGACGCCGACGGGACACGCTTCTATGTCGATCCGAAGTCGGCGCGGGTCGTCGGCGGCTACACGGCGCCGAATTTCCTGGAGCGCTGGCTCTATCATGGACTGCACTCGATGAACTTTCCCTGGCTCTACAACTACCGTCCGGCCTGGGACATCGTCGTCATCGTGTTCATGCTGGGAGGCACGGCGCTTTCTCTAACGTCGCTGGTGCTGGCGTGGCAGGTGCTGGGGAGGAAGCTGAGGCTCATCAATGGCTAGGCGAATCGCTATTTGTTCATTTGGTGCGCTGGTGGTTTGGTGGGGCGTTGCGTCTGCTCAAGCGCCGAAGCCCGCCGCGCCACGCCCGGCGGCACAGAAACTGGACGCCAATCTCCTGCAGCTGATGCGCGGGACGCTGTATCCGGCGTCGAACGTGCTGTTCGCGGCGCAGGAGGATCTCAGCAAGCAGCCGGTGGCCGCGGATCCGTCGGTGTCGCCGAATCCGCTGACGACGACGTACGGCGGCTGGCCGGCGGTGGAGAATGCCGGTCTCGCGATCGCGGAGACCTCGCGGCTGCTGTTGCTGCCGGGACGCATGTGCTCGAACGGACGTCCGGCGCCGGTCGCGCGCCCGGACTGGATCAAGTTCACCGCCGACCTCCGGAAGGCCGGCGTGGCGGCGTACGAAGCGGCGAAGAAGAAGAACAACGAAGCGATGGGCGACGTCTCCGGCACGGTCTCCGACGCCTGCCAGGCCTGTCACGACAAATACCGTGAGAAGAAGGGCGGCGAGAAAGATCGATGCCTGCCGTAACAGTGCGAAGCCGACTCACGATGGGGTCGTTCGCCGCTCTGGCGATTTGGTGCAGCGCGTGTTCGTCTCCGCCTTCGCAGCCTCCGGCCGCGTCGGCGGGAGCGGCTCCCGTCATGAAGCCGGTCGTGTCGGTGAAGGAGCTGATGCGCTTCGACATCGATCCCGCGTCCGATTTCATCTTCGACGCCGTCCAATACGACGCGACGCTCAAGGGCGTCGCCGACATCTATCCGAAGACCGATGAAGACTGGGAGAAGGTCAAGATCGGGGCGGTCTCGCTGGCCGAGAACATCTACCTCCTCAAGATCAAGCGTCCGTGGACGCCGAAGGGCGACGTCAACAACAGCACGGGACCGAATCCGGCCGAACTCTCGCCGGACCAGATTCAGGCGAAGTACGACAAGGACCCCGTGCTCTGGGACGCGAAGATCGAAGCGCTGCGGAACGCCGCGCTCGAGGTGATGGAGATTGCCGACAAGCGCGACGTCAAGGCGCTCTTCGAAGCGAGCGCCGACGTCGACATGGCCTGCGAAGCCTGCCATCTCGAGTACTGGTACCCCGGTGATCGCAAAGCCGTCGAAGAAGACGCGCGCCAGAAAGCCCGCATCGACCCCACGGCCAAGAGACCCGTCGGGAAGAAATAGTTGCTCCTGCTTCTCCTGTTGCTTCAGGCGCAGACGCCTCCGGCCCAGGAACCCGATCAGCCCGTCACGATCGAAGAGCACGTCACGGTTTCCGCAACGCGCACCGACCGCGGGATCGAAGACCAGCCGATGCGCGTCGAGGTGCTCGACCGCGAGGAGATCGACGAGAAGATCATGATGACGCCCGGTGACGTCGTCATGATGCTGAACGAGATGGGCGGCATGCGCGTGCAGGCGACCTCGCCGTCCCTCGGCGCCGCCAGCGTCCGCATTCAGGGGATGCGGGGGCGCTATACCCGCTTTCTCTCAGACGGCCTGCCGCTGTTCGGCGAACACGTGTCGTTCGGCCTGATGCAGATTCCGCCGCTCGATCTCGCGCGTGTCGAGGTCATCAAAGGCGTGGCCTCCTCGCTGTACGGCGCGGGTGCGATGAGCGGCGTCGTCAACCTGGTCTCGCGGCGGCCCGGTGCCACGCGCGAGCGGCAGGTGCTGGTGAACCGCTCGACGCTCGGGGCCACCGACGCGGCGCTCTGGTACTCGACGCCGATCACGGAGCGGTGGGGGATGACGGTGCTCGGCAGCGTCAACGGCCAGGATCGGACGGATGCCGACGGCGACGCGTGGGCCGATCTTCCGAGGTACGAACGCGCGGTGATCCGGCCGCGATGGTTCTGGGACGATCACGCGGGCCGCTCGTTCTTTGCCACCGTGGGCGGCACCTGGGAACACCGCATCGGCGGGACGATGCCTGGGCAAACCGTTCCGCTCGCCGGCTCCTATGCGGAGGCGCTCGATACGCGCAGGGCCGACGCGGGTTCGACGTTCCAGGCGCTGCTGGCGAGCGGCGTCATGATCAGCGTGCGCGGGTCCTGGTCGTCGCAGCGACAGACCCACCGATTCGGCGACGTCGTCGAGCGCGACCACCATGACACAGGGTTCGGCGAAGTCACGGCGCGGCGAGCGATTGGCGTGCACACGATCGTCGCCGGCGCCGCGGTCGAATACGACAAGTTCGATCCCATCGACGTGCCGGCGTTCGCCTACACGTACACCACGCCCGGTGTCTTCGTTCAGGACGACGTCGATCTGAGGAAGTGGCTCGCGGTGTCGGCCAGCGCCCGTCTCGACCGCAACAGCGAATTCGGTGCCTTCGTGAGCCCGCGCGTCTCGGCGCTGCTCCGGCGGAAGGGCTGGTCGAGTCGCGTGTCGTTCGGCACAGGTTTCTCCGCGCCGACGCCGCTGACCGAGGACACCGAGGCAAGCGGCCTGTCGCGCCTGGTGCCGCCGGGCCTTTTGACGCCGGAGCGTGGGCGCAGTTTTTCTCTCGACCTCACCCGCGCGCATGGCCCTCTGTCGACCACTGTCACATTCTTTCATTCGTCGGTGCGCGACCCCATCGACGTCGAGCGCGCCGGCCAGTACACGATTCGCAATCTCGAGTCGCCGACCACGAACACCGGCCTCGAGGCGCTGGCAATCTGGAAGTCGGAGGACTTCTCGTTCGTGGCCAACTACGCGTACGTGCGCTCGCGTGAAGACAGCGAGCAGGGCCGGGTGGAGGTGCCGCTGACGCCGCGGCACAGCGTCGGGCTGGACGCCGCGTGGGAGTGGGCTTCGGCGTGGCGTGTCGGCGCCGAGTGGTACTACACGGGCACGCAACGGCTCGACGACAACCCGTTTCGCGCTGAGAGCGTGCCGTATCACGTGTTCGGGTTGCTCGTGAGCCGCCGCATCGGCCGGTTTCTGCTGTTTCTCAACGGCGAGAACCTGACCGATGTCCGGCAGACCCGGTGGGATCCCGTCCTTCGTCCGTCCCGGGCGGTTGACGGACGCTGGACCGTGGATGCGTGGGCGCCGCTCGACGGCCGCGTCGTCAACGGCGGCGTTCGCGTGCAATTCTGAAGACGGACTTGTGATCAGGCTCGCTGTCGCCATCCTCCTGCTGCATCATTCGTTCGCCGCCGACTTCGACATCGGCAAACCCGTCGCGCTGACCGGGACGGTGACGAAGATCGAGTGGTTGAACCCGCACGTGCACATCTACCTGGATGTGAAAGGACTGAAGTCCACCGAGCGGTGGACTGTCGAGATGGGCAGCCCGAACGGCCTGGGCCGTCAGGGCTGGACGTCGAAGACGATGAAGATCGGCGACGTGATCACGGTCGCCGGCAGCCTTGCGAAAGACGGGTCGCGCTTCGCGAACGCGCGCGTGATCACACTTCCATCCGGCCGGCGCCTGTCGGCGGCGCCGCCGGGAGGGAAGACGTCATAGGCTACGCGCGCAGATAATCCGGGTTCCAGTTCTTGATGCGCTGCTTGATCGCCTTCTGCGACGCCAGCTTGCCGTCGAGCACCTCGCGCATGATGTCCGCCAGTTCCGCGTCGCTCGCGAACCGCAGGGCCACCAGCTGCTGCGGCGTCAATTCCGCGCCGCGCGCGCAGAGATCGGCGGGCAGCGCCTGCTGCATTCGCAGCCGCATCTCGAGGCGGATGACGCGATCCTGCACCTTGAGCGCCATCAGCCGGGCCGCGAGCGCGAGGCCGACGAGCCCCGCGGCGACGACGACCGCCCATCCCGTGCTGACGTTCGGCTGCAGGTACAGATGACGGATGGCGTTCAGCAGGTTGAGCAGGAACACCGGCGCCACGAAGAAATGGAACAGCGGGAAGAAACGCGCGTGGTTCTGGTACGTCTGGGGCGTCTGCGCCATGAGCGACTCCTTTTGAGGTTGTCGCGCTGATTCTACGCTCAGCGGCGGCTGGCGGGCGGAACGATGCCGTTCATGCGCGCGTAGACGACCATCTGCCCGTAGTGATTGAAGCTGTGGTACATCATGCCTTCGGCGACTTCAATCCGCAGCTGCGATCCGAAGTACGTCTTTATGGGATCCAGATGGTTCTTCTCCGTCAGCGAGCCCATCGCGCGCTTCGCGTAGACGAGTGACGCCTTCAGGTACTCGACGATCTGATCCTTGCCCGTGACCGTGTCCGGCCCGTTGTCGTTCGTGCCGGGCCCGTACGGCGATTTCTCCTGCAGCACGATCGCCGCCGTCATGTAGATCATCGTCGCGACGTGCTTCACCTGTTCGCCGAACGTCCGCACGTCCTTGAACTCGCCGTTCGCGGGACGGAAGCCGTAGCGGTCGGCGGGCATTGCCTCGGCGAGCGGGACCACTTCCTGCTGAATCAGATCGAGTTGGCGCAAGTACGCGTCGCCTACTTTGTCGGCCATGGCTGACGATGGTAGCAGCAGCGCGCACAGCATCGCGAGGACGGCAGCTTTCACTTCCGGCCCCTGGCTTTGCCGGGAAACGTCGGACCGGGCGCGTCGTGCAGGCGCTTGTCGAGATCGCGGTAGAAGGTCTGATCTTCCTTCGGATACCAGTAGCTGCGGTGGCAGCTCTCGCACGCCTCGTCGAGGTTCTCGCTCGCGTCCCACAGCTCTTTGGTATTTCTCTTCTTCACGATGTCGAGCACTTCGAGGCCGACGTTGCGCAGCGCCTCGATGCGCGCGTTCCACTCGACGGGATCCTTGTTCACCTTCGCGACGATCTGCTCGGGCGAGAGCTCCGTCGCATCAGGCCCGACGCTGTTGTTGACATCGCCTGCGGGCGTGAACGGGCGCTGCACCTTCAGGAGGTACACGCCCTCGGCGAGCGTGATGGCGCCGATGCGGAGCTTTTCCCAGTCTTCATCCGTTTTGGGCATCACTTCGACGACCGTGCCGTCGGGACGGATGAGCGTCTTGACCGAGTCGAAGATGTAGTCCGACGCCGGATCGATCATGTACTGCATCAGCTCTTTGACCGACACGAGCGGTTTCATGTCGCCGAGCAGCGGCGTCGTGTTCACCATGGCCGGCGCCGGCGCGCTCGCGGCCGGCGGAGCAGGTGTCGAGGACTTCGAAGACGAACAGGCGACGGCGAGAGCCGCGGCCACGAGCATTCCTGCGGCGACTTGCCCTGAGCAACGTCGAAGGGTACGTTTCATTCCTCGCGCATTATCCTTCAGAAACCCGCGCGCAACCCGAGCTGGAACGCGCGCGGATCGCCGACGGCGGTGATCTGTCCGAACGTTGCGGACGGAGACGCCGGATACGCACCCGCGCCGAAGTTGCCGTTCAGCGAGACGACGTTCGTGCGGTTGGTGAGGTTGAAGCCTTCGACGAGCGCATCGACCCAGGCGCGCGAGCCCAGGTGGAACCGGCGGCTGAGCCGCGCGCTCAGCGAGAAGAAGTCGGGTCCCTCACCCGCATTGCGCTCGATGAACGCGCCGTTGACCACTGGCCGCCCCGCCGTCCCCTGGACGGTCGTCACCCCGGACGTGATGTTCAGCGGCAGCGACGAGTAGGACTGCAGCAGGCCGCTGATCTGGAATCCGCCGACGTTGATCGCGCCGTCGAGGACAAGGCGATGCCGCTGGTCGTCGTCCGACCGGCCCCAGTCCCTGTCGATGTCGAACGGATCGATGGGCGAGCTGAAGAAGAACTCGCCGACGTTGTCCATGGCCTTCGACAGCGTGTAGGTCACGCGATACGAACCCCAGGCCGCTGGCCGCTGGACGACCGACACGTGAACGCCGTGGTACGCCGACGCCGCGGACGGCGAGTACTGGCTGTTGTTCGCGTACGACGAGACCGGCCGGCAGCCGTTGTTCGTGCCGGCCGCGACGCAGCCCGGCACGTTCTGGTTGACCTGAATGATCAGGTCGAACCCACGTGTGTACTGGTACCCCGCGCTGACTGTCAGCCGCTCGCCGACCTGCCGCTCGATCTCCACCGCCGCCTGACGTGAGTACGCATTCCGCATGTTCGGATTCATCGTCGTCAGGTTGGGCAGGGTGACCGATGGCTGCGGCGCGGCGAGGAGGTTCGGAAACACCGGTGCGCCGGCCTGGCCGGGCGTGAGGCTGATGCTGTTCTGCTGGAGGTTGGCGACGTCGGATGTGTTGTTTGCCGAGAGCAGCGCGTTCGCGACCGCGCGCAGCGGCACGCGATCGTAGAAGAGGCCAGCGCTACTGCGAAGGATGGTGTGGCGTGAGGACGTCGGTGTCCATGCGAAGCCGATTCTTGGAGCGACGTTGTTGGTGTCCGTACGGATCGACTCGAGCCACTGCAGGTCGTACCGCACGCCGGCGTTGATCGTCAGCGCCGGCGACGCTTTCCATTCGTCCTGCACGTAGACGCCGAGATTCGGATTCGTCTGCGCGACGACCGACCGGCCGAAGGTCTGGGTGTAGCCGGCGTTGTTGTAGATGCCGGCGAAAAAGTTCGCGAGCGTCGAGAACGAGTAGCTGCCGCGGAACGACCGCGGATAGGTGATCTCGTCGTCGTTGAACAGGAAATCGGCGCCGGCGCGCAGCGCGTGCGGTCCGGCCTGGTACGTCAGGTTGTCGACGACTTCATATAGTTTGTTCAGCCGGGCATGCGGGCTGCCGGACTGCGTGCCGAACGTCGCGACGCCGGCGATGCTGACCGCGGGGCCGACGAGATCCGACGGCAGCGCATGCAGGCTGCCGTAGGAGAACTGGGCGCGCGTCTCGTTGACGACGCGCGGGGACAGCGTCCAGATGTTGCTCATGGCCGCCGCGCGGTCCACGTTGTCGACGCCCGTCGACGCGCTTGGAGCCGCGATGCCGCCGGCATTCCGCGCGTTGGTCGAACCGAGGTCGTACTCGCTGTAGCGCAGGATCAGTTGGTCGGCGGCGCTCACGCGATGGTCGATCTTCGCCAGCACGTTCGTGGTGTGGACCGGATTCGCGTAGACGCCGGTCGTGACGGGCGCGCCGGGATATCCGACCGTGGCGAGCCGCGCGTTGATGCTCGACACCGCCGCTGCGGAGATCGTCGTCAATCCGGATTGATTGAGCCGCCGGTCCTCGACGTTGCCGAAGAAGAACGTCCGGTTCCTGACGAGCGGTCCGCCGAAGCTGCCGCCGTACTGCTTCTGGCTCATCGGCAGCGTCGAGCCGATGAGCGGGTTCGGTGCGTTCAGGCTGTCGTCGCGGAAGTAGCCGTAGCCGTCGCCGTGAAACACGTTGGTCCCGCTCTTCGTCACGACGTTGACGTAGCCGCCGAGCGCGCGTCCGAGCTCCGCCTGGCCGCCCGACGTCACGACCTGAAACTGATCGACGGCATCGACCGTGTACGGAATCCCGCTCAGCCCTGCCGCATCGTCATTCGCCGACAGGCCGTCGACGATGAAGTTGTTGGAGAAATTGCGCTGGCTGCCGATCGAGACGCCCTGTCCGGGGACGGCCGAGGTCTCGGCAAAGAGCTGCGTGCTTGCGGTGTTGGTGGGCGACACGCCCGGTACCAGCAGGGCGAGGTCGAGGAACTGACGGCCGTTCATCGGCAGTGTCTGGATTTCGTCCTGCGACACCGTGCCGGCGATCTGGCTGCGCGCCGCCTCGACGATCGTCGCGTCGCCGGTGACGGTGATGTCGGCTTCGAAGTTTCCCAGCGTCAGCATCACCGAGATGTCGAATGCCGAGCCGACGGTAAGGGTCAGCGTCCGCGTCGGCGCCGAGAATCCCTGGAGATGAACCGTCACCTCGTACGGACCGACTCTGAGATACGGAAAACGGAACCGGCCGTCCTGGTCGGTGACGGTCTCCGACTGGACGTGCGTCTGCGTCTGCAGCGCGACGACGAGCGCACCGGGGACGACGGCGCCCTGCGGATCGAGGACGCGTCCGCTGACGCTGGCGGAGTTCAGCGTTTCCTGCGCGAACGCTGGAGCCGGGATGGAAGATAGAAATAGACAACACACGCACGCGAACGCAAATCGCATGAATACACCTCGCGAATGAACCATCTGCAGCGTCCGGCGTCAGCCGGACGTCCGCCTGAAGGCGGACGCTACGAACGACGAGGGTTATGCGCGGGGAGGCGGGGCGTCTGGAGCGGAGACGAAGACGGCGAACCGGGTAATCGGGTAAATGCTTAATTGGCTGGTGGGCGGAGGCGCGAGGTGCGCCGACGCGCTGGCGAGAACGGCGGTCGGGCCGATGAGCGCGACGATGGAGGCCGCGCCGGGGTCAGTGGTGCTGCGGCACTGGCAATTGGGCGCGGGCTTCGCGGGATGGTGCATCGGGCACTGCGCGTTGCCCGTGTGGACGCACGTGCAGGCGATGGGGTCGGCGGCGTCGGAGTGCTGGAGCAGAGAAAGCGGCGCTGCTGCCAGCAGAGACAGCTGGCAGCAGAGCCAGGCCGAGGCGATCCAGAAGAGGCGTGCCCGGAGAGCGGTCACGATCTCGACTGTATCATGGGCGCGTCAGTTGCCCGCGGCGGCGAAGTACGACGAGGCCGCGTCGTACTGGTGGCCGTCGTGGTGGACGCGCACGAAC
>Ga0134123_10001388_pt1 | contig 15759 bp, 13 predicted proteins | sample KB303_FD_96460 | JGI IMG/M metagenome (GOLD analysis project Ga0134123, IMG submission 96460) | Terrestrial soil microbial communities without Nitrogen fertilizer from Kellogg Biological Station, Michigan, USA - KB3-0-3 | ecosystem: Environmental > Terrestrial > Soil > Unclassified ...
ATCCGCGGTGACGATCGCCGTGTCGGAGAACCCAACAATTTCGATCTGCATCCCGGACCCCGGAACCACCCACGCCGGTGGATTCCAAACGTACTGCCGCCCAGTGACACCGGGCCCGCTAACCTGCATGTCGCCTAGACCGTTCCGGAAGAGGACAACTCTGAAAGTCGCGCAACCTGAAGTCGCGTCCCATTCAATGACGCGCTGCGTCCCCTTTATCCAAGGAACTCCCTCGTCGCCAATCCTCACCGCAGTCACCTCACACTCAACGTCATCATCGCTGACAATCGTCACTGTTCCACTACTCGGCGAGCCCAGATCGTAGATCGCAGTTTCGAAAATCGTGACCGTCACAGTCTCATCCGACTCCACAATCTGATCTTGGAGCGGCCGCACCACAATGTCTCGATAGCTACTTCCCGCGGGAATGTCTATAAAGCCGCTAATGTCTTGGTAGTCGCTAGCGTTGGTGGCGGTGCCTGAGATACCCACTGCCAAGCTTAACGACTCAGCTGTTGACCCAGTTCGCTCAATCCGGACGACACCACTGCTGAGATCTGCCTCCAGAGCCTCTGCGTCGATCACCGAGACCGTAACGATCGGCAGCTGACTCCCTCCGCAGCTCGCGGTCCTGAACGAGAGAGTGACCCCATCGTCCTCAGCCACCGAGTTAAGGGCGTGATTCTCGAAGTAGTAATCGTGCTCACATAGAAGACCCGTGAGGGTGTAGGTGAAGTCGACATCGGTAGTACCCGAACCCACCGGCGTCCTGGGCGTCTCGAGGTTCAGCTCATTTTCGCTCTCACCCCATGCAAACCACGCGACCGTCGGCAACCCGTTGGGATTGACCTCAGACGTAAGCGTCGCGGATGTTGCGGTCACGTTGGTCGCTGGATCGGTATCGGCATTTGGCCTTCCGCCCGCGCAGGCCGCCGTGCGGAACGACTCGGCGGGAAGGTCGACATCGCTTCCATATTGATTCTGTGCATGTGCCTCAAAGTAGTAGAGCGTGTCGCATTCAAGATCGTAGACCGTCACGCTAGCGGGAATGGAAGTCACACCGCCACCAATCGCCACATGCTCAGTGTCGGGAGATGGAGTCGAATCGTTCGCGTCCAGATCGAACCATATCTCGGTATCACCGCCGTTGGGATTCATGAGCATGTTTAGCCGCGCGCTGGTAGCCGTCACCTGATCGGCCGGCCTTGTAGTGACCTCCGGCTCGTCACCCGACGGGACGTCAACCTCCAGTGTGACATCATCGATACGAAAGAGTGTAGGCAAGCTATCGTCTGTGTGACCTTTGAAATATATCTGCACATTGTCCCCGTACCAGCTAGACGACAGGTCTACCGATCTCGAGCCGTAAGTCGTACCACTTGTCTCATTCAGGTTTGAGACCCGAGTCTGCCAGGTACCAGACGTAGTTCCAGCCGGTACCAAGTACAAGTCGACGTAGTCGAACTCGGTGCTTGTAGTGGTTTCACTGCTCGTGATGCTGTAATAGAACCGAATGTCAGCATCCGTGGCATTCGCCGGAATCCTCATCGCGGGCGAAATGACACCGCCGTTGAGCCCATTGCCCGCAACCCCCTGGGGTGTCGACAGGAATGCGTAGTTGCTTCCGGTGTGTGCGTTTGGAAATGCGGGCAAGCCATCGATGTAGAAAGCCGGACTAGCAACCCACCAACCGTTGGGCCCCGCTTCAAAGCTCGGGTCGACTACGAGCTGGAGCGTCTGGGGACCGCCACCACCACAGGCCGGAGTCGGGAATGAAAAGATACTACCTGGCGTAGCGGCTCCTGCAGCGTTGTTACCACGGGCCCGAACGAAATACGTGCTTCCGCAATTTAAGCCCGAAAGCGTCACACTAGTCGTGACGGTCGACGTCGCTGCACCGACGGCCCGCGGCGGCGAGGTGACACAACAGAAGTTAGTGTCGGTGTCATAGTCGAAGTAAATCGTTGTTGCGAGGCCACCGGGATTGACGCTCATATTGAGTGAGGCACTCGTACCAGTAACATTCGTGGCCGGCAGGGTCGTCACCGCGGGTGGAGTCCCAGCGCATGCACCATTGCTCAATAGGGAACTTGATTCGCCGGCAGGCTGAGCCGGACAAATCGGCGCGATTTCAAAGGACCATGTCGGCACGTCTTCATTTGTGCCCGCCCAGCTTTTGGCTCGCGCCTCCCATTCATGAGTTCCTGGTGCCAATGACTGATTCAGGAATTGGCAACCGACCCACGAACGGCCAAGGTGATTCGTGCCATCAAGGTAAACATCGTAGTATTCAGCATCTGCCGCCTTTCGCCATTGCAGGCACTCTCCAGTTACATCATCAGCGGTATCCTTCGTTCCATGGTCGTCAACGCACTGGTCGAGTTGCGGGAGAATATCGCCATCCTCGGGCTCGGGATGGGAGCCGGCCGTCGGCAATACTGGCGATGCGTAGCGAGCAATGAATGTAGCGGGGTCCGCATAACGGGACAGCAGGTCTCCGCAATAGTGATGTGCGTAGCCTCGCCCCGGCTCGGAAGGAAGTGGAGCCACACGAATCTCAAAATGAAGATGGCATCCCACCGCGAAGCCGCTCTCACCGACAACACCAATCATACTGGTCGATGTGACGCAGTCACCAACCTCAACGTCAACCGATGACAGGTGCCCATAGAATGAATAGAAGTTCGGCCCCGAGACGCGGCGATGCTCAATCAGCACCCACTTGCCGAAGCCACCAAGATCCTCTGCCTGTCTTTGGACAACCGTTCCAGACCCGATCGCATACACTGCGTCATCGCAATCGCAACCATCACCGCCGGGATCGTTTGGCGGACATGTGAGAACGAAGTTTAGGTCCTGCCCCGTATGAAGCTTCCAGTAGTCGCAATTACCGGCCGCTGGAAGGATAGAGCAGCTCTCTGGATCGTTGGTTGGCGTGCAAAGACTTCCGCTACCGCCGTCGCAGCCATTCGGAGTTCCCTTGAACCACACCTTGTCGAGAAAAGGCCCGGCGACATCGCTGTAGCTGCTCGCTGGTCGTAACGGGTAGTCGACAAATGTTGCCGCCGGGCACACTGCCATAGCTGCCGTTGTGCTGAGCACAGCCCCAGCAATAGCTAAGCAAGAGACTCGCGGTCGCCGCCGGCGATTCAATGCTTCTGCTCCTGTTGCTCGGGCTGTATCGATTCGAGGACCCGCTCAAAGGATGGATCGTCGAAGGGTCTTACGACAATAATGCTGAACTCTTGGCGGTCGAGAATTAGGATTTCGTCCTGTCCTGATCTGAACCGGAACGCTGAGAGGCCGGCGATGGTTGTGGTACCGATAGAGGATGGAGCCTCTATTCGGGGGCGGTCCTCCCAAAGATGTTGCGCTTGAACAGCGGCGGGCTCGGACCACTCAGCTGCAAGGCTGGGCTTGCGTTCAACCACTACTTCCGGATCCCGGATGGTGATCGTCATCTGCTGGCGATAGGGCTCACCGATGCGGTACGACCACGTGGTGGTGAGGTCGTTAGTTCCACCCTCCAGCGCGGTGTCCGCTGAGACAGGGAGACCGAAGGTCTTGAAGGAAATGCCGTAGCGAGTGTTGAGGACCGTTTCTGGGGGCGTGGGCTCTGGATCGACGCCATACAAGTAGGTGAACGGCTCAAGCTGGGCCATCTGGTAGCTGGGATTGGGTGCTGGAGGCTCGAGGGCGACCAAGGCGCTCGCCGCTAAGCCCACTAACAGAACCAACCCCGCGACGAGCCGGTACCGATGGGCTCTGAACGAAGTGGTGAAAGAGGCCATGGTCGCATCTTGCGCCTACTATGGATTGGGGTCAAGCCCAGCGTTAAGCGCTAGAGCTGGTGGTTTTGCCAACGTCACTGCACTAAATGGCTTACCCGAGCTGGCCGCGACCAGCACACGCAGATAGACGGCGAAGTTCGCCTGGCTCGTCACATCCTCGGGCTCGACCGGAGGACCCAGCTCTCGGGCGACTAGGGGTGCGTCCAAAGCGCCCGCCCGGAAAGACACGAACGTGCCGGCGTTCCCGAAGACGGCGTCCCTGACGTCGACTGACAGCTGAGACAAGTACTGGTGGCCCAAGACGAGGCCGACTCGGTACTTTCGAAGCTCCGACAGCATGGACACAAGTGTCAGGGTCGCGAACGTCTGGAACTCGTCGAGGTAGACCCAGAAGTCTCGGCGTAGCGCCAGCGGTCTGCCGGCCCTCGCGAACGCGGTTAACGCTATCGACGAAACCAGAAGCGACCCAAGGAGCGCTGCAGGCCCCTCCCCTATCTCCCCCCTCGACAGGTTCACCAAGAGCACGCGCCGCTCATCCATGATGGCTCGCAGGTCGAAGGTCGAGCTCGGCGCCGTGAGGATCTCCCGCAGCCGCGGATCGGTAAGGAAGCCTCCGACCTTGTTCTGGAGCGGCGCGACCACGACCGACCGGAAGGCGGGGCTGTAGCGCTCAAACTCGTTCTTCCAGAACTCCACCACCTCGGAATTCGTAACACCGGCAAGGAGCGACCGCCGATAGTCGCGGTCGGTCAGGAGGCGCGGGATGTCGCCCAGGCTCGCACCCGGCGTCTCGAGGAGCACCCAGACGACGTTCCGCAGCAGGTGCTCGAGCCGAGGTCCCCAATCGTCGGGCCAGAGCTTCTTGAACACCTCGACCATCCCGGCGGCTGCAAGCGCCCGCTTCTCCGGCGGCACTCCGGCCAACGGGTTGAAGGTGAAGCGGCACGAGGGATTGGGAACGTCGAGGTAGACGACGTCCTGCCGTCGCGACTCCGGGACAAGGTGTACGACCTCCTCCACAAGGTCGCCGTGCGGATCGAAGAGTGCAAGCCCTTCACCGTTCCGCAGGTCCTGCTCGACCATGTTCCTAATGAGCGTCGACTTCCCGGTGCCGGTCTTTCCGAGGATGTACATGTGCTGTCGGCGATCGGTGCGGCGTATGCCAAAGAGCCTCCCCTCGTTGCGGAAGGTCGTCTTGCCGATGTAGGTGATGTCATTGTCGCTGCGCATGTGTAAGTAATTTGAGCTGAGTTCCAGCGTCTCCGCCATTTCTGTCGAATCTCCCGTCTACCGCCCCCGTCCCTCCCCCCGTACCCTGCTGGCTGGACCTGCACACAACCTTCGAGGAGGTACCGATGGATCGACGCGTTCGGGTTACGCTCTCGGGCCTTGGTGACGGCGACGTGCCGATGATCAGGATGCGCGGCAAATGGCTTGGCGCTGCAGGCTTCACCAGGGGCACGCTCGTCACCGTGACCGTGAGCAGCGGCAGGCTCATCCTCGCCGCGACGGCTGCCGCCGGCGATGATTCCCCGCCGCCCGTCTCGTACTCGTAGGGGATGCCGCCCGGACCTCCGGGCGGCTTTGTCATTCTCGTGCCGCCGCCTCCCGCTGACGTAGCGCCACGATCGCGAACGACGCAGCATCGAAGATGTTCATCCGGTCGTCCTCGGGCGTCCAGAGCTTGCGCTTGTAGGGTAGCCAAGTCTCAAGATCGGGAAAGAGCCGGGCGACGGCCGCAGCAATTTCCCACTTGCTGGTTCCCGACGCATGGAAGCTCTTCTGAACATCAGCACGCGCGACTTGGTGCACCGTGATGCCGCGTTTGCGCGCGAAGGCTACGAGGCTACGAATTCGCTCCCGTGCGCGAGCGCCGCGACGAGAATGGCTGACCATTTCCACCACGATGAGCGAGGGATCGCAGTCGTGGACCACCTTCGCGACGCGGACCAGGAATCCTTTCGTGGTGTTGTCGTGCCGGAAGTCCCTCGCGCCCCAATCGAGAAGCCGTTCGCTGCCCTCAAGCACGACGAAGGCGAATCCGCGACACATCGGATCGACGGCAAGTGTCCGTTGCTGTGTAGACGCGGCGATCATTGTGCGAGAAGCCGGAGGACTTGGAGCTTCCGCTCCGTCTGCCGGGTTTGCCTTCCGCGGGCGAGTCGACCGTACAGCTGTATCGCCCGGCTGCGGATCTGCTCTTCGATCGCCTGCGCATCCCGGGCGAACAGTTCCCGCGCGGGTACGCGGAAGATCGTTTCGTACGCGAACGCCGTTTCGACATCGGGGAGGTCCTCGTGGCACTCGTGGCGCGACACAGTGGCGTCGGACCCTCCGACAAGAAACGCGATTTCCATCTGGGACAAGCCCATGCGGCGGCGGCTGGACCGTAGACCTTGACTTGATATTGTTTCTGACATGCAGGCAGAGTACACAGAACATTGTTATGTGGAAGTATGGAAAGTCTGCAGAAATGAGAAGTTTCCGAGGAAAGGCAGAGCCCCGCTTGCGCGCGGAGCTCCAGGAGTCATGCCGCCTGCTCGCAGATGAGCCAGACCTTCTGCCCGTCGCTGACGCGATATGCCCCGATAACGCGAAGGCCAAGTGCCTCCGCTGTCTGCCCGAGCGCAGGGCCATCGGACGCGGACGAAGTCCGGGCAAGATCACGCGGGTTGATGCCCGCGCGTACGAGCGCCAGGAGGGCACCAAGCGTCACCGCCACTCTCGCGGGGCCGGAATCGTCGTGCGCACTGCGTGTCGAGGGAACCTCGATCACCGATCGCCCTCCCGTCGGCGCGGACTCGGCGATCGCCGAGTACGTCCAACCGCGCGTCGCGCGCGATGCAGCGCCGTGTTGACGCCGCTCTCTGACATGCCGAGGTGTGCTCCGGCTTCATTGGCGGAAGCGCCCTCGAGGCAGCGCAACCTGACCGCTTCGAACGTTCGGTGGGGCACCGCAGAGCGAAGACGAGTCAGCAGATCGTGCAGACGCTCGTCGGCAATCAGGCGATCCTCGATGGACGCCCCCGGTTCACACACTTCGTTGGCATGGCTCAGCTCGTCCGTTCGCCAGGATCCGCGCTTCTTTGCTCCGGCGTGTCGCAAGCAGTCGATGAGCGCGGCACGCGACGCCGCGGCGACATACGAAGGAGTGAAGGGCCGGCCCTGCCGCTGTTGCCGCCGCCACAGGGCGATGAGCACGTCCTGCACGACGTCGTCGACGTCGTACACCGTCGGCAGTCGCGACGTACCGCGGAGTGCACTTTGGACGCATCGAGTGATCAGGCTTCTGACCGATGGAGCGTCGAGATATTCCGACGCTCCGGACTTCGCAAGGACACGGATCTCCCCTGGGTCGCGCATCCGACCTCCTTCCCGAATGGCTGTGGTTGGTGGTGAAGAGCCTTCCGGGAATCAGGGTACGGACCGCTCGCGCAATCGCTAGACGGGAACCTCCGTCATCTGCGCAGGAGATGTGGACGCGAAGGTGGATGTGGGGGATGTAGGGGACAATGGCGCGCAGGGTCGATGCCACGCGCGATCGCCGGTGACCGCCGCTATTGTTCGGTAGAGGACCGCGGTCCCTCCTGAGCAACCTCCCCTACATCCCCCACATCCACCTGAAGTGAGATGCCATAGCGTCTCGCCAAGTCGGGCAGCCGCGCGAGCTCGCTTGGCGGCACGACGAAGTTCCCGTTGATCTTGGTGGTGCGCAGGTACAGCCGCCGGCGCAGGACGCTGCCGATCCACCGTGGCGTTGGCTTCCAGCCCTCCTCGTCCGCAATGCGGCGCGAGAACTCGTCGGCTACATCCTTGGCGGTGATACGACTTTGGCGACGGGCGACGGCAAGGAGCGCCTCAAGCACCTGGGCTTCAGCCGACGCATCGCGGCGATCCTCGGTGTCTGCCGCGATCGACCGCCGACAATGCTCCGCAACCCTGTCAGCGGCGCCCTCGTCGCTGACGGTCGCAAGGAGCGGCCGGAGGATCTGCGCGGTGCGGGGTTCCAAGCTGTCATGCAGCGTGGTCGGCCGCGCGGTCCTGCCCTTCGTACGCAACCGATACAAGAGAAGCTGACTGCGCAGTTCTCTCGCTTCCTCTCGGAAGGCGTCGTCGAGATTGAGCGGAATGTCGGGCCGGACCGGCCGCGCGTGCAGCACTTCAGAGAGACACCGGCTCTCGAGCGCCCGATCGTCGAAGAGATTTCGGGTAGCGACCACCTTCGGCCCATAGACCGTAAACGCTCGCGGGTTGAACTCCTTGTTTGGACCAGATTGCTCGGTGCGCAGGACCGGAAAGCCACGGGCATGGCCGTTGTTGAGGATCTTTGTGACCTCCGCCTTTTCGTCGGAGAAACGGAAGTCGCCTTCGTCGAGGACGAGTGTTCCGCGAAACGCGTCCATGGTCCGGAAGAGCGACGAGACGCTTGAGGCGCCGCTGGCGAAGATTGCGCGATAGCAGAGAAGACCGATGGTGAGGAGGAACCGGCTCTTGCCGGTGCCGTAGTCGCCGCGGACCCTGAGGTACGGCACTTCGGCGAAGTCGTCGTAGCGCCACGTGAAGAGCACATAGCGGCAGGCGACCTCCTCAAAGCCTTCGGGCAGGTCGACGTAGCGGTGAATGAAGTCGTGGACGCGAGCAACGAGCTGCTCCTCGGTGCCGTACTCCGCCGGCGACGACGGCAGTGCCACCACGTCGTGCGTGAGGAGGTTGTTCGTGGATGAGTACGGCACGAGCACCACGCCGCCGGGAAGCGCGAGCTCACGCTCGGTCCTCCAGCTGTCCCCCGCGCCGACCGCAAATGCCGTCGTGCCTTCCTTCGGCTCGTAGATCAGCTCCGCGATGGTTCCGTCCTCGAGCACGGTCCCAGCAGAGGGAACGCGCTGCGGTGTCGTCGGCCGTGCCATGGTCAGGAAGCTTCGGCCAGGAGGCGCAGGAACTCATCGCGCGTACGGTTGTGACGGACAAAGAAGTCGCCGATGCCCTCGCCTTCGTCCACAGGAAGCGCGACGAGCATCGCCTCGGGGATCTCCCTGGTGAGCCACGCCGCGGCCGATTCGCCTTCCACGCCCCTCTTGAAGCAAATGAATACCTCGCGCACCGAGCGAAGAAGTTCAGCCACACCGTCGGGCAGCGATCGACCTGATCCCGTCGCAGATACGACGTTGAACCGCTGGCTCTGAAGCACGAGTGCTTCTGCCACGCCTTCGGTGATGATCAGCGACGTTGGCTCCGTATGAAGAACCGGGGCGCCGAAGAGCCGCACGGGAACCGCGAGATCCGGTTCCACGACCAAGAGCCCCTCGTCGTCGAAATCGGCGCGCTCGATTGCGACGACCTGTCGGTCCAGTGAAAACACCGGGATCGTTATGCGCTCGCCGTCCCAACCGAGGAGACGCGAGTGGATCACTGCATCGCTGATGCCCGCCTCCCGAAGGGCAAGCCAGCCCTCCGGTGGGAGGGCGCGGTGCAGCGCCACCGCTTGTTTTAGTGAATGGGTCATGACGCCCAGAATACGGACGCACGGGAACCACGGAAGACGGGAACCTCTGCGCAAGGAGCGGAGTTCCCTTCTTCCGGACAGCGTCCGGCGAGCGTACGGTGTGCTCATGCAACACGCTGCACTCATCGCAGCGCTTTTCCCTACTATTCCCGAGAAACGCCGACAGGCAGCGGAAGAGCGCTTTCGCGAATACCTATCGTTTGTGACTGCGCTCGCTGAACGGCTCGTGCCAGCGGAGCCCTTGGCGTCGCCTTTGACAAGCGACCATGCCACCCGTACCTTGGATGGCGGTCGAACCTTTACAAACCAACACCGCGACACGGACATATGAAGCGATGCTTCGCGTATATCCGTGTCTCGACGGAGCGGCAAAAGGAGATCCGCGCCTCGCTTATCGAGCAGCGATCCGTCATCGCGCGCTATGCCGAACAAAACGAGCTGCAGATCGTCGAGTGGTTTGAGGAAGTCGAGACTGCTGCCAAGCGTGGCCGCAAGAAGTTCGCGCAGGTCGTCAAGCGTCTCCGTGCCGGAGACGCCGAAGGACTCATCATCCACAAGATCGACCGGTCATCGCGCAACTACCACGACTGGGGAGACATCGGCGATCTGGCCGACGCCGGCATCGCAGTGCACTTCGCCCACGAGAAGCTCGAGCTCAGCTCACGTGGCCGCCGGCTCATGGCCGACATTCAAGCGGTCGTCGCCACCGACTACATCCGCAATCTGCGCGAGGAAGTCAGGAAGGGCATCAACGGCGCCCTCAAGCAAGGGCTCTTTCCGAGCGGCGCGCCGACCGGGTACCTCAACCACGGTCGCGCCAAGGTCAAGACCATTTGCCCGGTCATGGGCCCCCTGGTTCGGCTGGCGTTTGAGCTGTACGCCACGGGCCGGTACACACTCGCCGCGCTGCTCGCCGAGCTTCATGCGCGCGGTCTGCGGACCAGCCATGGCCCCCTTTCGCTCAACAGCCTCTCCAAACTCCTGCGCAACCGCTTCTACATCGGGCTCATAGTCTGGAAGAACGGCTCGCAGGTATTCCCGGGCGTGCACGAGCGGCTCATCCCTGTGCATCTCTTTGCCAAGGTGCAACGGCTCCTACACGCGCGCATTCGCCAGAAGGTCGGGTGCAACGACTTCCGCTATCGCAGGCTCTTCACGTGCCGAACGTGCAAACGGACGCTGACCGGTGAGCTTCAGAAAGGCCACGTCTACTATCGATGCCACGGGCAAGCTTGCCGCGGGACATCGGTGCGCGAGGAGGAGATCGAGCAGGCCGTGCGCGATGCCTACGAGCGAATCGTTCTGACGCAGGCACAGCTCGCCGCCTTGCGAGAGTACCTTCGGGTCTTCGCACAAGAGACCTCGGCGGCCTCGGACGACCAGGAGGAACTCCAGCTCGCCGCACTCAAGCAGCGGCACGACCGCCTAGTCGACGCCTATGTCGACGGCAACATTGACCAAGCCGCCTACGCCGCGCGAAAGGAGCGGCTCCTCGTCGAGCAGGCCGCACTCGAGGAACGGCTAGCCGCGACCACGGATCAAGGCGTGATCGCGCAGCGAGCGCTCCTAATGTTCGAACTCGCCGCTTCGGCCTTGCTGAGCCACGAGCGGTCGTCTGACGCCGAGAAGCGCCAGCTTCTTCAAACGCTGACTTCGAACCGCCTTGTGCACGGGAAGCAGGTTGTCGTTGAGCTGTGTTTTCCCTTTCACGAACTCTCACAGCGAGAGGATATCTCCTCGGGTGCACCCATTCGGGGAATAGTTCGAACCAGGAGGCCACGCGACAGGAGACTCGACAAGACACGAGTCGTCATACCGCGACCGTTGAGACACAGATTCAAGAAGATCTTCGATTGGCTCAAGCAGCATCCCGATGCTCTCTCCAGGTACCAGAGCATCTGACCCTGCGCCAGCTCTAAGATCTCCGCACCGACCCCACCTCGCAAGGTGGGGTTTGGTGTCTATGGGACACCTCCGTTTACTTACCCGTGGAGAAGCGCCGGGCCCTAACCACCTCACCAACCTGCACTAGCTCCGGTGACAATTCCGAAAGGTGTGCGGCCTCGAGACTATTGGCGACAGCAGTTGCCAGATCACGCTTGGACCCCATGAATGTACCGAGGGCGGCGGTGCGCGCTCCCTTTCCCATTGCGGCCACAAAGGCCGCAACCGCCTCCGGAACTTCCGCGACAGGTACGCCAGACAAGGCACTCACCACAGACGCAGGATAGTAGAATTCAATCCCCTTTTGAGAGAGCTGATGAACCCGCGTTCCGTCGTCTTTTAGGAACTTTCGCCATCCGTCGATCATGCCTTTGGCCACGTCACCGTCAACCGCAATGCAAAGCCGATCTCGATACCAAGGAATGTAGGCCTGGGTCTTGAGCATCTGGTCAATCGCCGCGGTGGCAGGCCCCACCCCAGAGTCGCCGTCGCTAAAATGAACCGCGATACCGCCCGCCCCCATGAGCCCAAGGACTCTTCGCCAAAAGATGCTATCCGATGGCCCCTCGACCACGAGAATATTGTCCGGAAAGAGGAGGTCCTCCGGACTGTTTCCCAGGAGGCGGTAAATCAAGGTGTGAAGTTCCTCTCGCGATTTCACCTGGGAGAGCATTGCAGTACCTTCGGCATTCTTGGTCACGATCCAGTTGTTCCCGAGGGTTTCCTTGTCCAGGAAGATATGGCTATGCGTCGCGATCAGGATTCGCTTCCTCGGCAGGCCATCCTCTCCCCGAGCGACCTTCCGAATCAATTCGACGAGACGTTTCTGCACCTGTGGCTCAACCCCAATCTCGGGTTCATCAATGAGGAGTACCGACCGCGAAGGATGCAGCAGTGCACAGAGCACGGACAGTACAGCTCGCGAGCCACTTCCCTGCTGGGAGGCAAGCCGCCCGTCGATCGTAATGCGGGGCGCGGAATAGTCATTCTCTGGACTCGACCTCTCTACGTGAAGCTGCCCGAAATATCGGTTGTGCCATTCGATGATTCGTTGGCGCGCTGGGTTTGGCAAGGAGAGCAGCTCTCGAATTGGATCGGGAGCATTCAATTCGGTCATCGCTTCACTGTACGCCTTCCGCTCATTGAACATGTTCCTTAGCTCGTCATCCATGCTGAGTGCAATCGCCACCTGATTCGAAAGATCAAAGCGCCTGGGCGAGATGTAGTCGCATTCGGCGCTAATCGGACTCCGTATATTTACGTACTGTAGGATTGCCGACTTCCCGCTGTTATTTGGCCCGGTGAAGATGAGCAAATCTCCGTCGGGAATCTCTAATCCCTGGGGTAGATTCTTGAATGGCTGGTCAACGACAATTGGCATGGGCCGAATGGTACCCCGCTCGTAGCTTCAACGCCACTGAATGGCGAAAGGCCCCGCATCCACTCAGGACCCTTCATCCGTGTGTCAACGGTGGCCACCGAAAAGGAAACGGTGATCGCCCAGAGTATCGCCGACTCCGGAGAACTCCCCTCTCCTGATCCTCACGCGCGATCCGAATCGTCTAACTAGCCGACAATCCCCTTTAGCGTGTCAAACAGTTCGGGATGATCACGCACGGCGATCTCAACATCGCTCTCAAGCAATCGAGCTCGAGCCGCGATACGTTCTTCTTCAGGCTTGTCTTCGCGAGCAGCGATATCTCGGTCAACAGTTGACCAGGCGGTAGGGCGAAGCGCAATTCTCTCCTCATCAGTTCGCAACTGTGGCTCGGTTACTTCAGCACCAGCCGCTTTAAGGGCATCCTTTACTCTCTCTATTAACGTCGGGTCAGATCGCAGTGCACGAGATACCATGCTGCGAGCTTCCTCCATTCGCACTCTCGGATCCGTCCCTGGAGACTCGAAATTGGGCATACGTCATTTTGTTGTTAGTTGCTAATCTGGCTCCCCCCATGATGTCCTGATGATCAATAATGTCAAGGGTGAGCGGATAGTCTCGCGGGCTTGGGAATGGGGAAAGGCGGTTGGCCTCGAAGTCCCGCATCGTGTCTTCGGGTGGAATACAGTTTCTAGCGTTGCATGTCTAGATGCAAAGTCACTGGGCGCTCCCGCAGTCGTCAGTGGTCGACCATGAACTCTCGACGCTCTTCCTCCTCGATCTGCCGTCGAAGCTCCTCAATTCTCTCCTCAATCCGCTGCCGGTGATCGAGGAAGTCCAGCCCATTCACCAGTGGCAGGAGCGATTCGAGGAACTCAGTCCTTCGACGGTACATCGGTACCGCACTACCACTCCATGATCGTTCTGCCGACTCGAGCGGCAATTCTCCGAACAACTCCGGCTCAGGGTTCTCCGCCAGGAACACTCTGATGCATTCTCGCCGGCGGTCATCGTCCAGATCCTCGGCAATGCCGAACAAGTGCATCAGCCAGTCGCGGTCATGGGCATGAGTACGGATCATCGCCTGAAGGAATTCATCCTGCGCCTCGCGAAGCCTCTTGGCAGTGGCACCATCACTAAGTCGAAAGATCGCAGCGAGTGCATCTCGACCCATACCATAGAGTTCGCTTCCCCGACGCACTTGCCGACCGGCTATCCGCTCTGCGAGTTCGTGTGCATCGGGTCGCTGCCAGAGAAAGTCGAACGGCCGCCGCTCGTAGTCCCAGCGGCCACTTAGAGGCTCACTTGACATGAAGTCAATGAACTCTTCGAGGAACAGCGGCTCGAGATCCACGATCTGCGCAAGAATTGTGTTGCTCGGGTCGGCATGCCGCTCCGACCCGCAGTGCGCCAGGTATGCGCGCTTGAGCAAACCCACATCATTTCCGAAGAACTCTCCCAGGTGCTCCCTCGTCGCGGTCGAGTAAAAGAGGTGGCGAACAGATATTCCAGACGTGCCTTTGTCAGCCCGCTCAAGCAAAATCTCGATGGCCGAAGGCACGACTCGGGGATCGAGTCGCCGGTATCTTGCCAGGCCATTGCAGTTGAGATGGAGCTGATCGGCGGGGGCCGTCCTGAGCAACTCGTACAGGGCCGCCAAGCTGTCTTCGGTTAGACTCGCGTCCGGCAGGAGGTAGTAGTACTCAAGCAACCATGCAGTCCTTGTCGGATACTCTGGGGTAGCGAGGATTCTCAGCGCTTCATCATCGCTGGCCGCGCGTAGAAGTGATTCAACGATGGGACCCGGGAATAGTCGCAGCGCATCGCCTCCTGCCAGATAGTCTCCGAGCGTCCGGAGAAACAGAGCGCGATCACGCCGCGCAAGGCTCTCCAGCACAATCGCCACGGCGCTCTGTAGCTCATGCTCGTATCCCTGCTTGAGGTGCCGCTGGATCGTCTCACAGTGTCTCCACAGATTCCGCACGCCACCCAGATCCAGACTCCTGGACAGCTCTTCTATCCTTTGACGCTTACGTTCCTGAAATGCCTCGTAGCTCATGTCTGGTCGGTGCCAGGGACGCTCAACCAGAACCTCAGCCGTTGCAAATGCAGGGTTCGTGAATCGACTCACCAAGCTGGTATCGAACGCAACGCCTTCACGCTCAAACCAGCAGGCCACATCATGGACAACCACACAGTGCCAGTAATCGTCAACCTCCAAGTCGCCCCCGAAGAACGACTGCATCAATCGCGCGTCCTCGCCAGCAATGCCGTTCAGCTGGCGCACGTGGCCAGATTGACCGTACCCCTGAATTGCATCGAGAATCTCGGGCCGCAGAGCGGGCACATTGCGGTATAGCCTGAACAGCCGCGACCACGCCAGCTCGCGGAACGCCAGTGTCGAGGAGTCATCGGGAAGCGTGAAGCGGGTCAGTCGTATCGTGTTCCCACTTGACTCGGAGTGCTCAAACTCGATGCGTAGAAATTCGCGAGCCATGGCTATGAACACGCGCCCCATGAGCAGGCCGCCTGCCTCTGCCCGTCGCCACAGTGAGTCGAGAACAGCCTTCTCGACTTGATAGCCAACCAGGGATGATCGCGGCGTAAGGCCATAAGACCTCTGAAGAAGGCCCAGAGCCTTGCCCACATCGCTTGGCCGTCTCTCCATCCAATCCAGGATTAGCTCGATGGCACCCGTTACCGTGCCTTGATCTCCATGCCGCAAGAGGGCAAGAATAGGAAACGGTGACGGCTGCTCCTGGCCGGCTTTTTCTCGGAGCTCCACGGTCAGCTCATTCACGCCTTGCTCCTGCGCCTGTGCTCGTACCTCGTCGCGTGCGTACCGCAAGCAAGCCGTTGGATCAAAGACCCAGAACGTCTCCATGAACCGTTCCAACACGTTGTGCGTTTCGCGCCCTTCGATCAACCGCCAGTGGTCAAGAACCGCCGGTCGCATCATTTCCATGAGCCGATCGCCGTTGAAGGCTCGGAGCACGCCACTCAGGGCATCGACAATTCGCTCACGCAGCGCGGGAAAGAAATGCGTCAGCAGTCCTGAGAACTGAAGGGACTGCTCCTTGAAGAACGCCCGATAGAACAAGTACGTCGCGAGTACCTGATCCGAGGTCCGCACAATCTCATTG
>Ga0134123_10001390_pt1 | contig 15749 bp, 9 predicted proteins | sample KB303_FD_96460 | JGI IMG/M metagenome (GOLD analysis project Ga0134123, IMG submission 96460) | Terrestrial soil microbial communities without Nitrogen fertilizer from Kellogg Biological Station, Michigan, USA - KB3-0-3 | ecosystem: Environmental > Terrestrial > Soil > Unclassified ...
CGTTCGGGGACGATCAGCAGGAGCAGGACGGGGCGGCCGTCCGCCGCCGTGTCAACCGCCCGGTAGAGCCCGCTGCCGCCGCCGAACGGGCCGAGGAGCCGGTAGTGCGCGACAGTGCTGCCGATCAACCGGAGGCTCCTGGGATCGCGGACGGTTCAGGTGAAAGAGGCCGGAGAAATATTGTAGCACTATCCCTTCTTCAGATCCTCCTTGTGCTGCTGCAGCTCCGCGAGAGCCTCGCGCAGCCGCGCCTCGAGCTCCTCGGCCTCGGCGAGCGTCTGCGGCCGGTAGGACTCGGTGAGCGCCCGCTCCTGCTCCTCGACCTGGGCGAGGGCCTGCTGGAGCTGCTGCTTGAGGGCCGCCAGATCCTGCGCCGCCGACTGCGCCGGAGCCGCCTCGGCCAATCCGTCGCCGGGGGACCGCACGCAGTCCGGCCCAAAGCCGGCGGTCCGCGCGCATTCCGGCAAGATGACGACGGGCGGAGAGGCGGTCTTGCAGAGCATCACTTGCGCGGAGAGCGGCCCGCAGAAGCCCGCGGGCGGTCTCGGGCAGGCCTGCTCGCCCTCATGAGGCAGCAAGCCGATGATCAAATCCTTGAGCTTGAAGGCCATGGGTCACCTCTAAAAAAGAGAGAGAGATCTACCGAGGGAACGAGCAGAGCCTATCGCAACCCTCACTGCATCGTCATCAGCCCGATGTCGCCTTCGTCGGTGGAGCGGACCAGAAAGATGTGGCGGCTGTCGGGGCTCACCACGGCCTTGGTGTAGGTGGAGCCCGGCGGAGGCGCCTCGATCTCGCGCGCCTGCCGCGTCCGCGCGTCGAGGAGGAACACCCGCCCTGCATCCAGATAGACGAGCCGGCGGCTGTCGCGCAGCCAGAGCGGCGCACGCCCCCGGTCGTTGAGCCGCTGATAGCGGCCGGTCTCCGGAGAATAGAGGATGACCCCCGGCAGCAGAGCGCCGTTCTCCGCCTGGACCTGCCCGGCCAGCCAGCGGCCGTCCGGCGACCAGGAGATGGCGACGAACGTCTGGTCCGGCGCCACGGCCGGCAGGATCTCCGGCTGCCGGCCCTGCTCCGGCTGCCCCAGGTCGAGCAGGGCCGTGGCATGAAACCCCAGCCCGCAGGCCAGCCGCCGGCCGTCGGGCGACCAGATGGGCTCGTAGAGGTCGGTCCCGGGCACCGAGGCGATCCGTTCGAGGCCGCTGCCGTCGGGGAAGATCGTCCAGGCCTCGTACCTGCCGCCGCGGTTCGAATAGAAGAGGATGCGCGACCCGTCCGGCGACCAGCGCGGGCTGCGGTCCTTGTGCGGGTCGTCGGTGAGCTGGCGCGGAGAGTCGCCGCCGGCGCCGACCACGAAGAGGTCCTCCTGCTGCCCGGAGACGTCGTAGGCGACCCACGAGCCGTCGGGCGAGACGTCGCCGTCGCCGACCGCGCGCGAGCCCTGGGTGACCTGCACCGGATCGCCGCTCACCTCGCCGGTGACGGGATCGAAGTCCATCCGCTCCAGATTGCTCCAGCTCATGTCGGTGGCGTAGGCGATGCGCAGGCCGTCGGCGGAGATGCTCAGAAAGCCGCTCGACGGAGCCGGCGCGGTGAGCGCCTCGGGCTCCCACCGGACCTTCCCCGAGCCCTCGCTGATCGGCACCCGCCAGAGGTTCATGCTGCCGCTGCGGTTGCTGATGAAGTAGAGGTGCTCGCCGTCCGGCGCCCAGACCGGGTTCCAGTAGTAGAAGTCGTCGTCCGGCGAGACGCGCACCGGCCGGCCTCCCTCGGCCGGGATGGTCCAGATGGCCCGCCTCGCGCTGCCGGCGGGCAGACCCCAGTAGGCGATCCGCCGGCCGTTCGGCGACCAGCTCGGCTGCACGGCGTCCCCTTCGAAGATCCTGCGCGCCTGCCGGCTGGCCACGCCCACCCGCCACAGCTCGCTGCGGGACGACCTGCGTGTCGGGTCGGTCACGCCCTCGGTGGCATAGACGATCTCCCGGCCGTCCGGCGACCAGGCGGGGTTGTAGCCGGCCGCGGTGAGGCGGACCGCCGATTCGCCCGTCCCTCCCATGATGAACAGGCCGCCGCCGTCGCGCTCCGAGCGGAAGGCGATCTGCTTGCCGTCGGGCGAATAGGCGGGCTGGGTGTCATCCTCCGGCGAATCGGAGGTGAGGTTCTGCGCATTGCTGCCGCCGACGCGCTGCAGGAAGACGTCGAAGCCGTGCGTGGACGTCATCTTGACATAGACGAAATAGGCGCCTTCCGGCGAGAGGCTGGGGAACGTCTCCCGCCCCTCCAGATACGTCAGGCTGGCGTACCGCGGGCGCAGCGGCTGCGGTGGGCGCAGCAGGAAGTACAGGGCCGCGACCAGGACGCCGAGCAGGGCGGCCGCCGCGGCGGCGCCGGCGGCGATCCGCATCCACAGGGGGAACCGCGGCCGGCGCGCCAGGGCCAGCGACTGGATCGAGGCGCCGGCCGTGGAGCCGGCCAGGGCCTTGAGATCGGCCAGGGCGGCGTCCACGGTCGGATAGCGGTCGCCGGGGTCCTTGGCGAGCATGCCGCCGAGGATCCGCTCCAGCTCCACCGGGACGTCGTGCCGCAGCGCGTGGAGCGGCTTCGGCTCCTCGGTCAGCAGGGCGTAGATGATCGCCTGATCGCTGTCGCCGGTGAACGGAGCGGTGCCGCCGACCATCTCGTAGAGCACCACGCCGAGAGACCACAGGTCGGTGCGGTGGTCGACCTCGCCGCGGGCCTGCTCGGGGGACATGTAGGCGGGCGTGCCCAGGCAGAAGCCGGCGCGGGTCAGGCCGGCGGCGCCGGCCAGCTTGGCGAGGCCGAAGTCCAGGATCTTCACGATCCCGTCGTCGGTGATCATGATGTTGGCCGGCTTGACGTCGCGGTGCACGATCCCCAGGCGATGGGCCTTGGCCAGGCCGGCGGCGATCTGCCGGGCGACGTCGACCGCCTCGTCGATGGGCAGCGGCCCGCGCTCGATCTTCTTCTTGAGCGTCTCCCCGTCGTAGCAGGTCATCGCCAGGAACAGCTGGCCGTCGTCGGTCTCGCCCACCTCGTGGATGGTGCAGATGTTCGGATGGTCGAGGGCCGAGGCGGCCCGCGCCTCCTGGAGGAAGCGCGCCTTGGCCACCGGATCGCGGGTCAGCTCCGGTGGCAGGAACTTGAGCGCCACGGTGCGCTGGAGCTTCGTGTCCTCGGCCTTGTAGACGACTCCCATGCCACCGCCGCCCAGGGGCTCGCGGATCTCGTAGTGGTCGACGATCCGGCCGATCAGCCCGGCCGGGCGCCGCGCCGGCGCGGCGGGCGCCGCTGGCGCCACGGGCCGCGGCGGCTGCGTGGCGCGGGGACGGGTGGCGGAGCCGGGCCCCGGCGAGCGCCGGCGCGGCGGAGCCCCGGTGCCGGCGAGCGTCTGCAGCTCCAGGAGGAGCTCCTCCATGTCGGCGGGGCGGTCCTCGGGCCGCGGCGCCAGGGCGCGCGTCAGCAGACGGGCGAGCTCGGGGCTCAAACGGCGGGAAGCGTCGCCGACGGGTGACGGCAGCGTGTCGGGCCGCCCGTCCGGACCCGGGGGCCGGCCGATGAGCATCGCATGCAGGAGGGCGCCCACGCCCCAGATGTCCGCCCGCGCGTCCCCCGGCTCGCCGCGGCGCTGCTCGGGCGCGCGCCAGGGGGAGCCGCCGGGCGCGCCTGCCGGACCGGCCAGATCGGCGAGACCGATGTCGAGGACCTTGGCCCACCCTCCCTCGGCCAGCAGCACGCTCCCCGGCTCGAGCCGGCGGTGGGAGAGGCCGCGGGCGTGCGCGGCGGCCAGGGCGGCGGCGATCTGCACCGCCAGATCCGCGGTGTCCTCGGGATTGAGCGGGCCGCGAAGGAGGCGTTCCGCCAGGGTCTCCCCGGCGCTCCAGCTCCAGGCGAGGAAGAGCCGGCCGCCGGCCTCGCCCACCTCCTCCAGCGCGCACAGGTTGGGATGGACGAGCCCACGGGCCACGCTCGCCGCGCCAGGATCAGCGCCGTCGCGGCGGGCGAGCACGCGGAGGCGGACCAGACGCTGGTTGCGCGTGTCGCGCGCGCGCCAGACCGCATCCTCTCCGTCGCCCAGGGCGTCGAGGAGCTCGTAATGGGAGAGGATACCGCCGTTCAAGGGGACCTTCCGCGCGGGACGCGCCGCTCCGGGGGCGCCTCGCCGCGGTCACTGGTGCTCGACATTTCCGACTGCCGGCCGACTATAGCAGAAGCCCATGCTACGATCGTCGCCAAACCGAGGAGCCCACGCATGGTCCGTACGACCCTCGCCCTGCTTCTTCTCGCGGCTCTTCCGGCCGCCGCGCAGAAGCCTGCCGCCCAGGAGCCCCAGAGCGCCCAGGAGGGAGAGACCTTCTTCGAATCGATCGACGTCCAGGTCGTCAATCTCGAGGTGTTCGTCACCGACCGGAAGGGCCAGCGGGTCACCGGTCTGACCCGCGACGACTTCGAGGTCCTGGAGGACGGCAAGCCGGTCGAGCTCTCGAACTTCTTCGCCGTGAGCGCGGAGCAGCGCGAGGTCCCCCCCAGCGAGCCCGCGCCGGAAGCCGCCCCCGCGGAGGCGAAGGAAGCCGCCGGCGAGATCCCTGCCGAGCAGCGCCTCCACCTCGCCATCGTGGTGGACGACCTCACCCTGATCCCGCAGAACCGCAACCGCCTCCTGCAGGCGGTCGAGAGAGACGTCCTCCCCCGCCTGCGGCCGGACGACTTCACGATGGTGGCGGTGATCGACGGCGGCGCCGTGCGGATCACCCAGGGCCTGACCACCGTTCCGGACCAGATCCGGAAAGCTCTGGACGACGCGACCCGGAGCGCTCCCCTGGGCACTGCGCGGCTGATGGACAAACGGCAGATCCTGAGCCGGATCGACAGCATCGGCCTCATTCCCAGCGGCGGCGAGAGCCAGGCCTCCGAGCTGAATGCCGCCATCGTCGAGCAGCTCTACCACGACGTCCAGAGCTACGCGACGCAACGCGCCATGGAAACGCGGGCCGGCCTGGCCGCCCTGGAGTCCTTCGTGAATTCCCTCTCCGGCCTGCCCGGCCGCAAGGCCGTGCTCTACGTAGGAGGCGGCCTCTCCGTGCGCCCCGGCCAGGCTCTCCACGATGCCTGGCAGTCCAAGTTCGGGACCGACTCGCGGAGGTTCGGCCTCGACATCAGCGCCTCTTCCTTCGACGGCTTCCGGGAGGACCTGACCCGGGATTTCCAGGATCTGGTCGAGCATGCCAACGCCAACCGGGTGACCTTCTACATGCTGGGCGCTCTCGAAGAGCTCGCCGGCGTCGCCGCCGACTCCGCCTCCAGCGGCACCTGGGGGACCACCCTCGAAAACCTGGAGAAGGCGAACATCCAGGTCTCGCTCGAGCAGATCGCCGGCGGCACGGGCGGCATCGCCGGCGTCGACCTCAACGACCCCCGCTCGCTGTTCGCCCGGATGCGCGAGGACTTCGACTCCTACTACTCCCTGGGATACGTCCCGGCGCGCGCCCGCGACGGCAAGAACCGCAAGATCCAGGTGCGCATCCGCGGCCGGCAGGACCTCAAGGTGCGCAGCCGCGAGGGGCGGCGCGACCAGACGAACCGCGAGCGGATGACCGACCGGACCCTGGCGGCCCTGGTGCTCGATCCGGGGGAGAACCAGCTGGAGCTGGCGCTCGACGTGGTCGGGGAGAAGACCGAGAAAGACATCTACCTGGTGGACGTGCTGGTGAAGTTCCCCCTGGCCAAGCTGGTCCTCCTGCCCAGGGAACGTTTCCACGAGGGACAGATAACCCTGTTCGTGGGGGCCCGCGACAGCCGCGGCCGGCTCTCGCCGATCCAGGAAATCGCGGTGCCGATCCGCGTCCCCAACGACCAGCTCCTGACCGCCCTCGGCCAGACCGCGGCCTACAAGACCACCCTCCGCCTGCGCAACGACGCCCACGTCATCGGCGTCTCGATCCGCGACGAGCTCGGCAACGCCGACTCGGCGATCGCGGTGCCGTACACGCCGGGGAAGGGGTAGGGCCTAGAACGCGTCCACCTCCAGCCCGCCGCAGTAGTGGCCTGCCGCGTTCTGGTAGGTCTTGACCTGCCCGGTCAGGGTGTCGGTCACGTGGATCGTGTACTGGAGGTCCGAGAGGGCTCCCCAGAAGAAGTCGATCCGGTCTCCCTGGTCGATCACCTTGGCCATCAGCTCCAGGTTCGACGGATCGCCGAAATGGAAGGCTCCGGTCAGCTTGGAGAAGGGGACGGCCACGCCGGTGCCTTGCGTTCCGTTGCCGGGATTGCGCCAGTCCACGCTCACCGTGAAACGGTCGTCGAGACAGAGCAGGTCCCTGGTGCTGGCACGGCAACCCGCGGCGGCCCGGTTGGCGATGCCGCCGATGCCCGTCGGAGCGGCCAGGGCCGCCGCATCCAGGGCCGAGCCGCCCGGGAACGCCCCCTGGTCGATGCCTCCGCACTCCCCTGGCGTGTTCTGGTAGAACTTCACCTGGCCGGTCTTCGTGTCGGTGACGGTGAGCTCGTACCTGAGGTTGGTGAGCTGGCCCCAGAAGACCTTCACCACGTTGCCGAAGTCGAGCATCTTGAGCATCAGCTCCAGGTTCGACGGATCGCCAAAGCTGAAGAACCCGGAGGCGTCGGTGCGCGGCAGCGACCGGCCGGCGCCGGACGTGCCGTTGAACTGGTTCTGCCACGCGAGCTCGACCTTGAACCGATTCCTCAGCAGGCAGAGCCGGTCGGTCCCGGGCCTGCAGGGCGGGCCGGGCACGCCCGCGGGCACGGCATACCGCGAGCGGGTCTCCTCCAGCAGCCGGGCATTGTCCCGCTCGTTGGGGATGCCGGTGGGGATCCCGGCGAAGCTCACGTTCGGGTTGGAAAAGTGGTCGACGCGCACGCAACCGGGGCACTCCGAGGTGTAGGACATGACGGTCACGAAGTTCCCGTCCAGTGAGAAGTGACCGTAGGAATAGGGGACGAGAGCCTCGTTCGGCGGCGGGCCGTTGACCGGATCGTGATGGGCGCCCAGGTTGTGACCGAGCTCGTGCATGAGCGTCTGATCGTCGAGGCAGCTGCGGCGGACCAGGGAAACCCCGACGGGCCTGATCCGCCCCTCGTACTCGTCGCGGTCCATGACGTTGGCGATGCCGCAGACGCCGGGGGAAAAGAGCGTGATGATCGAGATCAGCGGCGCGTTCGCCTGCCGGCGCAGCGCGACCATCGCGGGATCGTAATACAGGAAGATCAGGTCGTCCACCGGGTCCCCGCTCGCCACGTGGTCCACCTCACGGACCTGGACGAGATCGAGACGGGCGTTGATGCCGCTGTTGGCCATGGCCGTGTTGCCGTCGTCCACGGCGGCCCGGATCTCTTGGGCGAGGAGGCCGGCGTCGCCGCGTGCCGCGTCGCGCGTGTAGACCACGACGAGCCGCAGGTGGGTGAGCGGGTCCGGGTTGGCCGCCGTCCCGGGCAGCTCGGAGGCGGCTTTCTTCTTCACGAGCGCAGCGACCTCCGACTGCGTGTCCGTCCCGCAGGGGAGCTCCTGCTTCACGGCCTGCGCCAGCCAGTGCCGGCCGCTACCGGGCCGGACATCGGGCACGATCTTCCAGACCTTGCCCGGCGTCACGATCCGCCCGATCACCCGGTTCTTCCAGACCGTGAGGGTGACGTACCCGTCGACTTTCCCCTCGGCGTTGACCATCCGGCCGCGCCACGCGTAGTCGCGGCGGCCACGCCGCTCCACGTCGGTGCGCTCGACCTTGAGCACGCGCCCGTCGGGGAGCGGCAGGTCGAGCCGGCGCCCGTCCACGCCCTCGAGGGCAGCCAGGTTCAGGCGGACCGGCGCCACCATCGGAGAGGCGGCCAATTCCGCGGGTACCTCCAGCGAAGACGAATCGACGAGGCGCAGCATCCGGACCTCGGCGGCGGCGGCGGGATGCTGCGAGGTGACGACCGCAAGAGCTGCGGAGGCGAGGACGGTACGGTAAGCGCGAGGGAGGGACATCAGAGGGGGTGCTCCTTTCAAAATCGACAGACAACAGATAATTATACCAGAGGCCGGCCCCTGATCCGGACCGATTCCGACCGATCGGTCCGATCCGTCCGATCGGTCGGATCAGAGAGAGGGCCGGGGGGGTCCATGCTACGATCGGGGCTCTGCTTCCGGAGCCGACGCAGCGACGTGTCTCGACCGACGTTCTTCCACCCCTTCGCCGCGAGCCTGCTCGCCGTTGGCCTGCTCGCCGCTGCCGCGGAGCCGGGACGCGCCGCCGCCCCCGTCTCGTCACCTCTGCGCGTCCTCCCCACCGGCGGGCTGCACATCGAGAGCGCCGCCCTCCTGATGAGCGGCCAGGAAGGCGGGACCATCCCCTTCGCGGCGCTGGCGCTGCCGTTTCCGGGGGAGGGCGAGCGGGCGCGGGTCCCCGTGGTCGTCGAGATCGACGGCACCGATCTCCTGGCCGGCCAGCGCGATCCCCTCCTGCGCATCGAGATCTCCCTCTACGCCCTGACCGGCGCGGGCAGCGTCCAGGGATCGCGCATGGACACGGTCGAGATCGACCTCGAGCGGTTGGGCGCGGGGGTCGGCGAGAGCGGCGTCCGGTACGTCGGCGAGCTGTCGCTTGCGCCCGACGACTACCGGCTGCGCATCCTGGTGCGCAACACGGCCACGGGCGAGCTCGGGCTGCGCACGCTGCCGCTCTCCGTCCCGCCGTTCCGCAAGAGCTCCGGGATCCTGCTGCCGCCGGCTTTCGCCGATCCTGGACCGGACCTGTGGATCACCGCACGCCCGGCCGGAGCCTCCCCCCTGGCCGTCCTGGAGCCGGCCGATCCGCCGTCCGCCCGGCCCGTGCTGGCGCCGGACGAGGAGGCGTCCGTGATCGTCGCCGGCTGGCGGCTCGGCACCGACGACCTGCGGGTCCAGATCTCCCGCCGGCTGCGCGCGGATCTCGGAGAAGAAGCCAAGACGGAAAAGGTGGCCGACCTGCCGGTCAAGGTGATCGAGCGGCGGCCGGGGCCGGACGGTCTCGAGACGTTCGTGCTCACTTTCCGGCCGGAGGGTCTCGAGCCGGGGGAGTACGCCCTGCGCGCCACCATTCCACGCTCAGCGGCCGACCTGCGGGTCGACGACTTCTCGATGAGCACCAGCTTCGTGCTCTTTCCGGGCGGCGCCCGCGGCTCCGTCTGGGCTGCCTTGAACTCCGGCGGGAAGGCTCCCGAGATGCCCGTGGCCCGCAAGGCCGGTGCCCCTCCCGAAGCGCCGCGCAAGCTGGAGGCCGGCCCGGTCCGCAAGGCCTACCGCGACGCCCTGGCCCGCCTCGCCGCCGGCGATCCGGCGGCGGCCTCCGCCGCGGTCCGCGCGCTCGAGACGTCGCTCCTGACCGGCAAGAGGCGCCACGCCACCGAGGACGTGGCCGACATCGAGGTCGGCGTCGTCCGCGACCTCGCCAAGACTCATCCCGAGATCCTGGAGCCTGTCTTCATGCTGCACCAGGGGATCTACCGCGACGCCTCGGCGGACCACGACTACCTGCTGATGAACCACGCGCGCGAGACCGCCCTGCGCATCGCCGACCTGCACGCCAGCCTCCACGCGACGCCGGAGGGCCGGGAGCGCACCGCCCGCCTCGTCCTCGGCCTCGCCGCGGACCTGCTCAAGACCGCGCCGCCGGGGATGCGCGAGCGCACCTACCGGCGCGTCCTGGACCTCGACCCGGACAACCAGGAAACCCTGGTCTGCCTGGCCGCGGACCTGGAGCGGCAGGGCAGGTACCAGGATGCGGCCGAAGCCCTGACCCGCCTGCTCAAGGCCCACCCCGAGCACGGCGAAGGGCGCCTCCGCCTGGCGGTCGACCGCATCCGCCTCGGCAATTCCCGCGAGGGCCGGCGCCTGCTCGAGGAGCTGGTCCGCACGCCGCCGGACCAGGTGGCCCGCGTGGGGGCGCCGGCCGTCGACCTCGCCTACCAGGAGCTGGTGCGGCTGCTGATCGACCGCGACGAGATCCCGGAGGCCGAGCGCCTCGCCCGCGAAGGGCTGCAACGCTCTCCGGGAGAGGAGAAGCTGATGCTCCAGCTCGCCCTGCTCCAGGACCTGCAGCACGATGCCCGCGGCGCGCGGGAGACCCTGGAGCCGTTGGAGCGGCGCCCCCGCCCGCCCGAGCCCATCTCGGCGCGGCACCGCTACAACGCCCTCCCCATCGACCGGCTCGAAGCCATCCGCGACGAGCTCACCGGCGAAGCAACCAGCCACCTGGCCGACCTGGCCGCGGCTCTGGGCGGAGGGGAGGCGCCGTGAGGTATCGCATCCGACCGATCCGGCTGATCGGACCGATCCTCCTCCTCCTCGCCCTCCCCGCCGCCGCGCAGCTCCCCCCGCGCGTGGTCATCCTCCAGCCCGGGGCGACCGCGCCGCTCTTCGGCGCGGCCGAGATCGTGCTCGACCTGGAGCCCGGCGGCTCGCCGATCGCACAGGTCGAGGTCTTCTTCGACAACGTGCGGGTCGGAGTCCTCGAACGCCCTCCCTGGCAGATCATCGTGGACGCCGGCCAGGAGAACTCCTCGCACCACATCGAGGTCATCGCCCACGACACGCGCGGGGCTGCCGCCTCCGCCGAGGTGCGCACCCCGCGGCTGGAGGTGAACGAAGAGATCGACGTCGAGCTGCAGCAGCTTTTCGTCACCATCGAGGGCAACGATCAGCGCCGCGCGGGGCTGACGCGCGAGGACTTCACCATTCTGGACGACGGCGTGCCCCAGAGCATCGGCACCTTCGAGACGGGTGACATCCCCTTCACCGCCGTCCTGCTCCTCGACGCCAGCGCCAGCATGAGCGGCGACAATCTGCGCATCGCGGCGGACGGCGCGCGCTCCTTCGTGCAGTCGATGAACCGCCTCGACGAAGCCAAGGTCGTCTTCTTCTCCGACCAGATCCGGAAGGAGACGCCGTTCACCAGCGTGCCGTCGATCCTCACCCTCGGCCTGGGAGGCCTCGAGGCGGGAGGCGGTACGGCGCTCGACGACGCGCTCTACCTCGGCCTCAAGCGGCTGGAAGGGCGGCTGGGACGCAAGGTGCTGATCCTCCTCTCGGACGGCGTCGACGTGGAGAGCGTCCTGCCGATGGAGCGGGTGCGCGCCATCGCCCGCCGCGACCAGGTGGTCCTCTACTGGCTCTGGCTGCGGCGGGAAGGGGACACGGACGATCCGCTCGCGGGGCCCCTCTACTTCAGCTCCTGGCGCGACGCCAAGGGGCACCAGAAGGAGCGGGAGCAGCTCCGTGCCGCCGTCATCGAGAGCGGCGGCCGGATCGAGCCCCTCGACCGCGTCGAGCAGGTCCGCGGCAAGCTCGATTCCATCCTCCACGAGCTGCGCGATCAGTACGTCCTCGGCTATTCCCCGTCGGCCCACCGCGGCCCCGGCACCTGGCACGAAATCGAGCTGCGCCTGCGCGACGGAGCCGGCTTCAAGGTGCGGACGCAGGACGGCTACGTCGAGCGGTAGGCGGGCTCCCTCGGACCGATCGGACCGATCCGACCGATCTGGGGACGGGCTCCCCTCTGCCTGTGCTACCGTTCTCCCCCCATGCGAACCCCTGCCGCCTGGGCCGCGGCGCTCGCGCTGACGCTCGCCGCCTGCTCGCCCTCGCCCTCCGCGCCCAAAAGGGTCCCGGTCGTCCACAACCTGGTGACGGAGCTGCCTGCGGCCGAGCTGCACCGTGAGGTGGCGGCGATCGACTTCGGCACGGCCGAGGCGCGAGGGGTGCTGCGGGAAGGCTGGTATCAGAACGAGGGGGGCGGCCGGCAGGGTCCCACCGTGGTCTGGAGCAAGGGGCGGCGGTCGGTCCTCGAATTCTGGCTGGCGGCGCCGCGCACGTTGCGCGCCGAGCTCCGCTGCATGGCCCTCGACCCCCAGGATGGCCAGCTGCAGGTGGTCACCGTCGAGCTCAACGGCCGCCGCATCGGCGAGCTCACTCTGCAGCCGAAGATGGCGGACTATTCCATCGACCTGCCGCCCGCGGCCCAGGCGGCCGGCCGCAACCAGCTGGACTTCCGCTACCGGCGGGTCTCGCGCTCCGGGCACCGCCACCTCGCCGTCTCCTGGGACCTCCTGCGCTTCGTGCCCGGCCGGCCGGCCACCGCGGAGCTGCCGCAGGCCGAAACGCGGCCGGGCTCCCAGACCCCCACGCTCTTCCTGCCGTTCGGCACCGAGGCCGGCTACTACTTCTCCCTGGAGGAGGGAGGGACCTTCTCCCTCCAGGGAGTCCGGGGACAGGGGACGGAGGCCGGCTCGCTGCAGGTGATCGCCCAGGAGGAAGACGGCAAAGAGAAGATCCTGGACACGCTCCGGGCCGGCTCCGGGCCGCGCTCGCTGGAGCTGCCCGGCCGCGGCGCGCGCCTCGTCCGTCTCGCTCTGCGCGCCGTGCCGGAGACCGTCGCGGCCAGCGGCGGGTTCCTCCTCCTGGGACCCGCGGTGCGCGGCATCGCCACGGCGCCCGCGGAGGGGAACGCCGGCGGCCCGGGCGGCGGCCCGGCGCGGCCCAACGTCATCGTCTACCTGGTGGACACCCTGCGGGCCGACCGCGTGGGGCCGTACCGCTCCGGGGAGTCCATCACGCCGGAGATCGACGCCTTCGCCGCGACCGCCACGGTCTTCGCGAACACCGTGGCCCAGGCGCCCTGGACGAAGCCGTCGGTCACCTCGATCCTGACCGGCCTGGGGCCGCTCGTCCACGGCGTGCGCCTCCTCGACGACAAGCTGGCGCCGGAGGCGGTCACCGCGGCCGAGCTGTTCCATGCCGGCGGCTATCAGACGGCGGGGTTCAGCACGAACTGGCACATCCGCCGGGAGACGGGCCTCGACCAGGGGTTCGGCTTCTTTGACTTCACGCCGGACGAGGCCGCCTCCAACCTCCTCAATCAGCGCGTGTTCCGCTGGCTCGACACCCAGGCGAAGCCACCGTTCTTCCTCTACGTCCACGCTCTCGATCCGCACGCCCCCTACACGCCGCCGCCCGAGTACCGCGAGAAGTTCGCGCCGGACGTCCGGCCGGAGGCGGGCTACGACTTCGACATGAAGCGGATCTACAAGGCCCGCGGCAAGGAGCGCCGCCGCCTGATCGCCGAGATCCCGCCGCTCTACGACGCCGAGGTGGCGTTCAACGACCACAGCTTCGGGGATTTCCTCGACGCCCTGCGCCAGCACGGGTTCTACGACAAGTCCCTGGTCGTCTTCGTCTCGGACCACGGCGAGGAGTTCGACGAGCACGGAGATTTCGGGCACGCGAACAACCTCTACAACGAAACGTTGAACGTACCGCTGATCGTGAAATGGCCGGGCCAGCGCCGCGGCCGGCAGGTCGCCTCTCTCGCGCAGCACGTCGACCTGCTCCCGACGCTGCTGCGCACCGCAGGCCTCAAGGTGCCCGGGGGTCTGCCGGGGATGGACCTGGCGCGGGTGGCCGATTCCGGGGAGGACCCGGAGGACTCTTCCGGGCGCTGGGTGATCTCCCACCTGAGCCACCGGGGCCGCGAGGGGATCAGCGTGGTGCACGCCGGCTGGAAGCTGATCCACCCCCTGACCCGGGAGCTCGCCGAGACCTCTCTCCTCTTCCGCCGCGCGGCCGACCGGACGGAGCGCAACAACCGGCTCGGCGAGCTCCCCGTCCGCGCCGGCTGGCTCGAGTCGCTGGTCCGCCTCGAACGGTACCGCAGCAGGAGCGGCCTCAAGGCGCAGAGGTTCCAGATGGACGAGGAGACGAGGAAGGCGCTGGAGGCGCTGGGGTATCTCTAGAGCGGTCGATGCGATAGAGTGGATGGAGTCATCTCGAGAGGGAACTCATATGTCGTCCGTGATCGCCGACGTCGTCGAAATCGAATCCATCCACCCCCATCCCAACGCCGACCGCCTGTTCCTCGCCCGCATCAAGGGCTGGCAGGCGGTGATCCGCAAGCTCGACGACGGCTCGCCCGAGTTCGCGCCCGGTGAGCGGGTGGTCTTCATCCCGCCCGACAGCACTCTGCCGCGGGAGATGGCCGAGCGCATCGGCGTGCTGGGCTATCTGAGCGAGCGCACCAACGCAGAGGGCGGGCGCGACCTCGTCGTCCGCCGGGTGCGCCTGCGCGGCGAGCCCTCCTTCGGGCTGGTGATCCGGCCCGAGGATCCGAGCTGGCCGGTGGGGACCGACGTGCGCGAGCACTACGGGATCGGCAAGTTCCAGCCGCCGGTCAAGTTCTCGGCCGGCGATGCCGAGCCCAACCATCCGCTCTTCCAGCGGTACACCGACATCGAAAACCTGCGTAACTTCCCCGACGTCTTCGCGCCCGGCGAAGAGGTCGTGGTGAGCGAGAAGATCCACGGCACCAACGCCCGCATCGGCTGGGTCGAGGGTGCGCTCCTCGCCGGCTCGCACGGGCTGCAGCGCAAGCGGCCGGCGCCCGAGGAGATGGGCACCAACACCTACTGGTTCCCCGCCACCCTGGAACCGGTGCGGAGCCTGCTCGACGATCTCCGGCAGCAGGGCCATGCGGCCGCGGTCCTCTACGGCGAGATCTACGGCAGCCGCGTCCAGAGCCTGCATTACGGCCGGCGCGACGGCCTCGGCTTCGCCGCCTTCGACGTCCTGGTCGACGAGCACTACCTCGACTACGACGACTTCGCGGCGCTCTGCGAGAAACACGGCGTCGCCACCGTGCCGATTCTTTGGCGCGGACCGTTCTCGCTCGAGCGGATCGCCGAGCTGAGCCGCGGCCAGACCACCCTGCCCGACCAGCACATCCGCGAAGGCGTGGTGGTCCGCCCGGTCAAGGAACGGTTCGATTCCAAGATCGGCCGCGTGACCCTCAAATACCTGAGCGACGACTACCTGCTCAACGACAAGCTGACCGCCGCCGACGCCACGGATCTTTGAGGGTCGATTTCGGCTTCGTTCGCCGGAGGACCGGCGTCAGGCCGCCTGGGCCTGCGCCTGCGCTCGCGACTGGAAGAAGGAGTCGGCTTCCGCGGCGGGGATCTCCCGGACGAGGACCACTTCCGTCTTGTTCGAGCCCTTCACGACGATCTCCTTGAGGAACTGTCCCGGGAAGGTGCTCTGCACCTTGTAGGGGGTCGTCCCCTGGGCCAGCGGACCGGTCCAACCCATCACGTCGATCTGCAGCCCGCCGACGTAACGCTCGTCGCGGACCAGGGTGATGCCGCTCGTGAAGTTGGGGGCATTGCCTTCCACCTCGACGAAGAAGAAGCCCGGCCCGTCGAGCCCTGTCCAGACGTACGTGGCGGACGCGGTGTTGAACGGTTCTGGTCCATAGAAACCCATATTCGCCTCCCTCTTGAAATGTGCCCGATCGCTCGGGCAGTGATGGCTGACGCTTCTCCCGAAAGAGCAAGGGACATGCCCGGCAGAACAGGCTCGGATCCCCCGAAAAACCCTGATTTTCAGGCTCCGGCCGGCAAACCGACATGTCGCCGACATGTCGGTTCTGTGTCGGTCGCGGTATCATCTGGCCGTTTCCCGGGAGGTCCCCTGTGCCTGAGATCCATTTCGCGAGCCTTGCCGCCGGTGTCCTGGCCTACGGTGTCGCCGCCGGTCTGGCGGTCGTCCTCGTCTTCGGGACGTTCCGCCTCCATGCGGCTGTCCTCACCAGCCGGCACGACGAAGAGCACATGCTCCTGTCCGGCCACAGGTCCCTGGCCATCGCCCTGGGGGCCACCCTGCTCAGCCAGGCGATCCTGCTGCGGCACGCCGTGTTTCCCACCATGGC
>Ga0134123_10001392_pt1 | contig 15740 bp, 9 predicted proteins | sample KB303_FD_96460 | JGI IMG/M metagenome (GOLD analysis project Ga0134123, IMG submission 96460) | Terrestrial soil microbial communities without Nitrogen fertilizer from Kellogg Biological Station, Michigan, USA - KB3-0-3 | ecosystem: Environmental > Terrestrial > Soil > Unclassified ...
ACGGACGGCTCCGTGACAATCGAAGGTTTTCCCATGCTTCGAAACCGACGAACAACAGCGGCACCACTTCGAGCGCGCTGAAGACAGAGCCGAGCGCCAGCACAACCGTCGGCGTGCCGCTGAAGTACAGGTGATGCAGCGTGCCGACGATGCCGCCGGCCAGGAAGATCGTCGCTGACAGCACGCTCGCCTGTGCCGCCGCGCGCATGGCCACCAGCTTCAAGCGCGCGAAGAGGAACGCGATCACGACCGTCGCAAAGACCTCGAAGAAGCCTTCGACCCACAAGTGCACCACCCACCAGCGCCAGTACTCGGCGACGGCGAGGTTCGTCCGCCGCCCCGCCCCCAGCGCCGCCAGGTAGAACAGGGCGATGGCGGTAGCGGCGATCACGAACATCACGATCAGTGGACGCTGATCGCCAGGCTGACGCAGCGCGGGCCGTATGGCCCGCACCAGGAGGGTCAACCAGAGAAAGAGCCCGCCGACGAGCGCCAGCTGCCAGAGGCGCCCGAGGTCGATGTACTCGTAGCCGCTGTGACCCAGGTAGAACCATGCGTCGCCTGTGCCCAGGAGCTGCTTGACGCTCAACCACTCGCCGGCCATCGAGCCGACGACGACGAGCAGAAGCGCCGCAAACAGCACGTTCACGCCCAGGCGCTGCCACTTCGGCTCGACTCCGCTCACCGCCGGACCGATAAACAGGCCGGCTGCCAGCCATGCCGTCGCAATCCAGAAGATGCCCAGTTGGACGTGCCACGTGCGCGCGATCGAGTACGGCAGAAACCCGGCGACGGGAATCCCATAGAAGGCATTGCCCTCGACCCCGTAGTGCGCGACGACGACGCCGAGGACAATCTGCAACAGGATCAACGCCGACACGACCCGGAAGTATTTGACCAGCGCGCGCTGCGACGGCGTTGCTACCGAGGCGAGCAGGGGATCGTTCCGGGGCGCCTCGTCGGGCAGGCCATGGTCGCGAGTCGATGCGTAATACGACGCCATGACGCCGATGCCCGCGAGCAGGACGATGATGCTGACACCCGTCCAGACGATCGCGTCGGCGGTCGGACGGTTTCCGACGAGTGGCTCATGAGGCCAGTTGCTCGTATACGTGGTCGTGTCGTCCGGGCGGTTCGTCGAGGCGGCCCACGATGTCCAGAAGAAGAACGCGGCGAGCTTTCGCACGTGCTCCGGGTCGGTGAGCGTGCCGGGCGGGATGGCGTACTCATCGCGTCCCCGTGCGAAGACGTCGGTGTAGTGCGCCAGGTTTGCGTCGAACGCCTCCGCTCGCAGCGGATCGACCGTCACGGTGCGCGACACGGGATCGTAGGTATTCCGCCGGAGGAGTTGTTGAAGCCGGCTTTGAAGTTCGGCTCGGCGTTCCTCCGGCACACTCGCGAACCCCTCTGACGTACCGCTCCAGCGGTCGAGGATGAACACGGCTTCACGATGCAACCAGTCGGCGGTCCAATCCGGCGCGACGTAGCTGCCGTGACCCCAGACAGAACCGACCTCCATGCCGCCCATCGACTGCCACACGTTCTGGCCATCGAGGATGTCGTCGCTCCCAATCACCTGTCGCCCGTCGGTGGTGACGACGCGCTCGAGCACGGGCGGAGCCTGCTGATAGATGCGGACGCCCGTCCAGCCGAGCACGGCAAAGGACAAAACGATGACGGCCGTGAATGCGAGCCAGAACCGTCTCATGTGGTCGTGCGCGTCGTGCGTTTCCACCTCATGGGGGCCTCCCGGCTTGGCTAGCGCTCTCACAGTAGCAAGCGCACGCTGTGCGGTCTGTGCAGAACTGCACGTGTCGCCGGTAGCCGGTGCTGTGCGCTTCGCGATATCGCTCCGCCGCGCTCGCTCGTGAATCAGCGCGTTCGAATACGCGGATGGTCATACCCAATCCACCAAACCAGGAGATCGCGCAGCCACGCAAACGGACGCCGCCGCACCGGATCCACGAAAAGCGTCCTGCCGGGCCTGTGCAGAATGGAACATCGCCCCCGCTCATCCGGCGTTATCCTCTGATCCGTTTTTGCGTGAATGCCCGGCCTCAACCGGGGTATGACCGTGGATCATCCCAGAGCGGTGTTCGACGACACTCTCGTCAGACTCCAGACCCTCACGGCCCGTCTGACAGAACGCATAGAAGAATCCCAGGATGTTCGCGCGCGGTTGATCGAAGCACTCAAGGCGAACGCCTGGCCGGATGTGCGGACGACCTCGCCGAACTTTTCGGCTGACGACCGAGGCCGAGACTAACGTCGTTTCATAGCGCTGTTGTCGGCAGGCCCATGATTTCAAGGCCGTAGACGGCTACGACTGAGTTGCGGGCCGAAAGATCTGACTTCGAATGGAGTTGACGCATGGGCCGGCGAATTCCTCCAAGTCCGCAACGGGCTCATCGTCATCGATGAACACTTTGTGGCGGATCTGCGTTGCTCTGCCCTCCTTGCTTCGCGATTCGGCTGTTCAGGACTACGCTAGCTAAGGTATTGGAAACAATCGATCGGTGGTTGGCGGAGAGGGTGGGATTCGAACTCTCCCACCTCCAATGGATTCTGTAACTTACACATTCCCCAGTGCCACGGTTGCCGTCAATGCCGCCGATGCCGTCGCGCATTGCCCGCAATTGCCCGGCGCCTGAGCAGTGGCGCACCAAGGTTGTCTGCAGCCCATCCTACGATCGAAGCGCAAGAGGCGGGTCGAACCTGCGACCTCCTGGTTCGTAGCAGTGATTCAGTCGATCCACGACCGACAGAAAACGATGAAGATCCGGCGTCTCAGTCGATTTACCGATAATGTGCGTACTCTCATCGACCTGAGTAGATCTCCATCGCGCGGCATCTTCTGAGAGGGTTACGTCACAAACTGCGTCATATTCCCTTGTTACCGGACCCCGTCGGTCGTCGGCGGCCACGGCCTCGCATAACGAAAGCCCCTTGACAAACGGGCCGAGGCGTTTGAAATCACCGTCCTTCGTGATGACCGTGATGCCTTGCTCACCGCAGGAGGCGGCGATCAGCGCGTCGTTGAGGAGCGACGGCTTTCCGTCGAATAGTTCCCAACCTTCCTGGCACTAGTCAGCCCTCGGATATGACGCTTTTCAAGGATGGAACGCGACTGGTGAGGATGTGGCGTCCAACACGTTCCTGTCCGTCAGTGGTTTGAATCCGTCACGGTACATGTCTGCTCGAGTCCTTTCAGGATGTCCCTGGCCTGAGATTTGGTAAACGTTTCGGTCGATCGAAATCGGAATTCGACATTCGGCCGCATGATCCCCTCAGCGGAATGTGCGCGCGTGGGCAGCATGAGGTGTCCAAGTTCGTGAGCGATGGCGTCTCCCAGCACGATGGCGAGGGATGTAGACCGGGAGTTGAGCGCGATGATGCGATCCCAAAAAATCCACGCACGGTGCAACTGTGGCGCCGCGTAGCCCAATGCGTCCTGCACATCTGAGTATGGTCCGGGGTTCTGATGCACGTTCACCAATGCCAGCGTGCACATCGGGTCAATATGCTCACGAACGAGGGTCGCTGCATCGACCCACCTCAGTTGTACGCCGATTTGGCTGAACACGTCTGTCGCCCGGACCTCAGCGAACTGCAGAAGACCCGCCTCTATCCCCACCACGTTGTTCACTCGAATCACGAGCGTCATTCTCTGCGGGTCGATGATCGGTGATTTCTCGCCAGCCCGGACGATTAACGGCGTTTGCAGGGTCGCGTCGGCCACCGCAGGACTGCCCAACCCTTTCAGTCCCACGACCAGGATCAAGCTGCCCACCTGCAGGCGTGTGAATCGGCTCATGACGTCTACCTCCGCCCCTAACGCGGAAGCGGGCGTCGAACCGGCTCACGGTTGGGTGTCACCTCCAGTGCCGAGGTTGTCAGGCCTCGAAGAGCCGTAATTGGCGTCGCTTTCGTTCAAACGCCTCGGCATATACTCATGGCGCCTCCGGTCTCAAAGGCTTGAGAGGTGACCTTATGCCTTCCCCGCCCGGAGATGTGACGCGGTTGCTTCTCGCCTGGACCAACGGCGATCGCGATGCCGTCGAGGATCTGATCCCGGTTGTCTACGAAGAGTTACGCCGCATCGCCGCCCGCTACTTCCGTCACGAGCGACCGGATCAGACGCTGCAGGCCACGGCACTCGTGCACGAGGCCTACTTCAAACTGATCGATCAAGACCACGCGCGCTGGCAGAACCGGGCGCAGTTCTTCGGTGTGGCCGCGCAGTTGATGAGGCGAATCCTCGTCGATCACGCCCGCATGCGTGTAGCCGCGAAGCGCGGCGGCGGCATGACGCCGATGACTCTTGTTGACGTGGCCGGCACGTCATCGCCTCGCGGGATCGACGTGATCGCATTGGATGACGCCCTCGCGCGTCTCGCGAGCCTCTACCCGGAGCAAGGTCGATTGGTGGAACTGCGGTACTTCGGTGGGTTGACGATCGACGAGACCGGCGAGGCGATGGGGATCTCGCCGGCGACCGTAAAGCGGCAATGGACGGTGGCGAGGGCGTGGCTCTTGCGCGACCTCAAGGGCGAGGCCAAAGTGTGAGTGCCCCCTCCTGGGCCGATCTCGAGGCGCTCTTTCACGACGCCCTCGCCCGCGCGCCTGCCGAACGGGCGGTCTTTTTGGCGGAGCGCTGTGCCGGCCGCCCCGATCTCCACGCTGAAGTGGAAGCGCTTCTTCGCACACACGAAGCCACGCCTGAGGCGTTGGAACTGCCGACGGTCGGTCCCCAGTTGCGGCTGACGCCGGGAGCGCGTGTCGGCCCCTATGCCCTGGTAGGCGAGATCGGTGCTGGTGCGATGGGTGAAGTCTATCGCGCGCGCGACGCGAAGCTGGGACGCGACGTCGCGATCAAAATCCTTCCGCTCGTCTTTACGTCCGATCCCGAGCGGCGGGCCCGGTTCGAGCGTGAAGCACGGATGCTGGGGGCGCTGAATCACCCGCACATCGGCGCAATCTATGGGTTCGAGGACCGCGACGACATCCGCGCGCTGGTCCTCGAACTGGTCGAGGGGCCGACGTTGGCCGACCGATTGGCCAACGGTCCGATTCCGGCACGTGAAGCGCTGAACATCGCGAGACAAATTGCCGACGCGCTCGACGCAGCCCATGAAAAGGGGATCGTCCACCGCGATCTCAAGCCAGCCAACATCAAGGTCACCGGCGCCGGCGTCGTCAAGGTCCTCGACTTTGGCCTCGCCAAAGCGCTCGCATCAGTCGAGGGGGGTGATCTCTCTGCGTCACCAACGATCACCGTGAGTGGGACGCGGCAGGGGATGATCCTCGGCACGGCCGCGTATATGAGTCCCGAACAGGCGCGCGGACAAGCTGTCGACAAGCGCACGGATATCTGGGCGTTCGGCTGCGTGCTCTACGAGATGCTCACTGGCCGTGCGGCGTTCCCGGGCAAGACGCTCTCTGACACCATCGCGACGATTCTCGGACGGGGGCCCGACTGGGAGGTGGTCCCACCGACGATATCCTCCAACGTTCGCCGTCTCCTGCAACGTTGCTTGGAGAAGGACCTGGCGCGGCGACTTCATGATATCGCCGACGCGCGCCTCGAGCTCGACGATGCGCTCACCGTCAACGCTGATCAACACGCGAGCGTTTCAGCGACGTTCGCCCAACGCGGGCGTCGCCGCGAGCGACTGGCGTGGACGATCGCTGCGCTCGCCGGTCTGAGCCTCGTGGCGATGGCGCTATTCGCCGTTCTTCCTGTGCGCCACGTCGAGCCGCGGTTCTCTACCCGCTTCGAGATCGCGACCCCGCCAACTATCGATCCTGCATCCTTCGCGATATCACCCGATGGTCGGCAACTCGCCTTTGTCGCCACGACAGAAGGCACGCAGCGGCTCTTCGTGCGGACGTTGGACCAGGTGGCGGCGAAACCGCTCGCCGGTACCGAAGGGGCATTCTTTCCGTTCTGGGCGCCGGACGGCGATGCGCTTGGTTTCTTTGCGGGCGGCAAGCTCAGGCGCATCGACCTGGCAGGCGGCGCGCCGCAAACGCTGGCGGATGCAACGGGATGGGGCGCCGCGTGGAGCCGCGATGGCGTGATCGTGTTTTCCGCGCAGTTCCCGGCCCCGCTTCTCCGTGTCGCAGCCTCCGGCGGAGCTCCCGTGGCGGTGACGCGGCTGGCGGCCGGCGATGTACATGACTGCTGGCCGCAATTCCTGCCCGACGGACGCCGCTTCCTTTTCTTTCATGGGACGAACAATCCCGAGACCACCGGCGTGTACCTGGGATCACTCGATGGCGGTGAGCCAACGCGAGTCCTCGTTGCGCAGACGATGGCCGTGTATGCACCTCCCGGTGTCCTGCTGCAGGTGCGCCAAGGCGCGCTGGCGGCGTTGCGCTTCGACGCGACACGCGGCGTGGTCAGCGGAGACCCGATCCCGGTCGCTGCCGCTGTCGGAAACGGCGGATACCCGCCGTTTCGAGGCGCGTTTACGGTGTCGACGGCTGGCGTGCTCGCGTATCGAGCGGGCGGCGGGGAACGTCTGCGTCAGCTCGCGTGGTTCGATCGCGCGGGCGTGTCGCGCGGCACGATCGGTCCGCCGTTCGCGGGCTTTTTCTACGGTGCGCAGCTCTCCCCCGATGGCCGGCGCGTCGCGGTGGAGCGCATGGTGACTTCCGACGAGGACGTATGGCTGTTTGACGTGGGAAGTGGTGTGCCCAGCCGTTTTACGTTCGATCAGAAAGATGACTGGGCGGCTATATGGTCTTCAGACGGGCGCCGTGTGGTGTTCGCATCGGATCGTAACGGCGTCAATGATTTGTTTGAGAAGCAGGCGAATGGCACTGACGACGAGCAGCTGCTGTTGAGGACCCCCGAGTCGAAGACACCGCTCTCCTCGTCGAGAGACGGCCGGTGGCTCTTGTACGCCGCTCGGGACCCGAAGAAGAGGGACGCGGACATCTGGGCTCTCCCGCTAGTCGGCGGTCGAAAGCCCTTTCCTGTGCTCCAAACGCCCTTCGATGAGAACTGGGGGGAATTCTCACCGGATGGTAAGTGGGTGGCGTACTCGTCGAATCAATCCGGCCATCTGGAGGTGTACGCCCAGTCGTTTCCGGGCCCGGGGGGAAAGCGGCAGATTTCACCCGCAGGAGGAAGCCGTCCGCGATGGCGGCCGGACGGCCGCGAACTGTTTTATCTCGCGCCCGATGACCGGCTGACGGCGGTGCCGATCGCGGTGGGTTCGGACGGCCAGCTGGAGGCGGGCGCCCCGGTCGTCCTGTTCCCGGCACGGATCGGCCCCATGTACAACCCGATTCCGCCGTATGCGGCCACGCCTGACGGCCGATTTTTGATGGACCTCGTCGTCGAGGCGCCGACGGTGCCGCCGATCACGGTCGTTCTCAATTGGGATGCTGCGTTGACGAAGCCATAAGCATCGATCGAGCGTGCCCGACTGAACCGGGCGTCTATCGCGTGATCGTCGCCTCCGATGGGTTCACAATGCCGCATCATGTCGTGATCACGCCGGCGTCTGAAGGGCAGGGCAGCTGGGGGAGGCATTGGCGTCTTCTACATGATTGGCTCTTTCGGCTCATTTTCCGGTCCTCATCTGATCGGCAGTCTTCGCGAGACCACTGGAGGATACCCGGCAGCCTTGATGTCGCTTGCCCTTGGGTTGCTCGTCTCGGTAACGCTACAACGATTGTGACGCGCGCATGAGCGACGATCGCGTTCTTACCGAGTGCGCCTCGCCGCTCATTCTGTTGTCCCCACTCAAAACCTGATCTGCGGTGGAACACAATCGACGTGCAAGCCAATTAACGAGGGTGTTCCCGAGGAGGCGGCAAGGAAGGCCTGAAGGTGATTGGATTGGTTCAATCCGCATGATCAGGTACCGGTGGCGGCAGATTTCGGCGATCTGCAACGCGGCTCTCGCGCTTGCCGGAGTCGACGGCGAACCGTACCTTTCGCACGCCTGCCACGAAGACGAGCGACTGCGGCGGGATATCAAGTCGCTGCTCGGCCAGAGCGAGAGTTTTCTTGCGAGCCCCCTGACGCTCCCGCAAGGTAATCGCCTGGGTGCGTACGAGATCGTCTCGATTTTCGACTCTTCGCGTGGTGGCGGGGGTCCGATGACAGAGACTGGCCCTGGTTGTCAGATTCGCTGAAGTGGCTCGTCCATCAATCGGCGAGCGGTCTACTGTTGCTTCGGCCTGCAGAGAACACTGAGAGGTATTGAATGTCGCTGGAATCGTGCCGACGATTTCGGTCCAGCGGACCGAGCCGCAGTTGCCTTCACTTTGGCAACGTACGTTGAACCGCGCTGAAGATCTTCGGGATTCAGCGCATCCCGCTGTATCAATACGTCAACAGGCGTAACGATCGTAGAGGCGGCCCGGCGCTAACCAGGGAGTACGCGGCCATGGCCCCGCCGGCGGGAGAAGTACCATGACCGGCGTACTACGTACAAGTACAAAGCGCTCTAGTCCTGACATTGGCGCCGAACGCAGTCGCCGAGGCGATTACCACGGGCGCAAGTCGTCAGAGCGCGATCTTACCGCGGGTTGCCCCATGAGGCGGCCGATGTAGCCGATGTGGTTGTCTCTATGGTAGACGCCGGCGCCACCTGTCAAATCTGAATACGGGCGCGCAGCGTTCGTGGGATCCGCCAGCAGAGCCCGAACGCGTCCGAGTCATCGCATCAGATTGTAAACGCCAATAACCACAGAGCGTCCCAACTCGGTATTTGGCAGAACGAAAGTACCGACGACGAAGGCGGCGATCGCGAAGGCGCCCGCCGATTAGCGTGGCAGGATGGATTCAGCGCTGGGAGATCTGTTCGCCGGATCGCAACACAATAGGTCTGGACCACAAACCACGCGTACCAGGCGGTCAGGACCGCGCCGTGCAAGAAGAGGTACGCCGGAATCTTAGGAACGTCGAAGACGGATCGCAGATACAGCGTGGGGCTGAACCCAATCAAAACCATGGCGAAGAGCAGACCGACATGTTGAACAAATGGCCACCCCGTACACGTGAGCGTGCAGTGTTGGTACATGCTCACGAACGCCGACAGCCGTCGCCATGGAATCCATCGCCGTTCTCTCCGGTGGAATGCGAATTATAGCGAGTGCCGTCGAATTGATGGACAAACGGTGGACAAAACGCACACCGAGGCTTCAAAGCCTCGGGATTCCATGCGGTTTGAAACGTGGTGGGGAAAGGAAGACTCGCACCCCCACGGTATTGATACCGGATGGCCACGCATCGAGGGCAGCCAGACGCCGCCGATGATGCGCACGCCGATCGTGTTCTACAACCCTCGGTCGCGCCGAGCGGCGGGTCGTTCGTGACCAGTGGTGGTTGGTAGTTGGCAGTTCGTAGCGTGCGCAAGGGTCCGCGATGGTCGTGGCCGATTACGACGCGCGCGCTCCAGCCAACGCGGCGCATGAGTGCCCCTTCACGAACGTGTCAGTCACCGCATCGGACATTGACCTGTTCGGTGATCGCTTCGCTGGTGGGTGGATTCTCTCCGAGCCCAAGAGCATGCAGGAACTCGTGAATCACGATGATCTCGGTCGCCGTGGGATTCCGTTGAAACGCCTGTCTGAACTGCTCTCCGCACACGCGAATGAACCAGGACCCGGTTCGTGTGAACGCCAGCGTCCCAGAGCTGCGGCATTGCCGGGCCCCGCGGTCATCGAGGAACCGCAACGAAGCGAACGCATCGGCCGGAGGCTTGCCGGTGGCCACCAGCGTGGTCGAAAGACGCTTGCCGGATTCGTCGGCAAAGTCGGCGAAGAGGTCTTGGCAGCGTGGGCGGGCGAGACGGGTGGCGGCGCCCTCGACCGCGAGCCGCACAGCGACTGACGTTTCGATATCCACGAATTGGAAGAACCGTGGTGGGTGGGCACTGGCGTGCCCTTCGAGCGTTTCCTGCAATTCGGCGCGCACAGCACGGCCGGCCTGGATGGCCGCAGGTGTCTCAAAACTGCCGCTCTGCGCGCTGCCGGTCTTGTGGAACATCAGCTGCATGGCGCTGTCGCTCCTGACGGCGCGATCGCTGAGCACTTCGACCGCATGCTGCAGCTCGTGGCCGACCGATCCCATGAAATCGAGGTCGGCCTTCCGCGAGTCGACGAGAATCCTGAGGACGCGGTGTGGGCCCATGATCGTCATCGTGATCAGCAGGCAGGCCCGCACGCCGTGTCTACACTCGCCTTCGGCGACGTAGACGATGCCGTCGGTGGCGCCAATCTGATCGACCAGCCGGCGGAAAGTCTGCGACTGCGCGGCGGCTTCGTTGATGACCGCCACCACCCTCGGACTCACCCCCCGCACGCGCGCATCCGGCGCCATGAGCGACCGCTGGCCGGCGGCCATCGCGCCTGATTCCGCAGCATTCGCGTGGGACGTCCATCCCACAACGGCCATGACCACCGCCGCCCTCATCACGGACGTCCGAGCTGTCTTCCTCATCGCGTTTCCCTCCTGGTCGCATCCGGAGGCGGAAAACGCGGGGCAAAATCAGAAAGGGCCGAAACAGGCGTAGAATTCGCCCATTCCCGACCCTCTCCACGACGTCACGGTGCTGCTCGACGCCTGGGGCGACGGCGACAGCCAGGCGCTGGATCGCCTCATTCCGATCGTGCACGCGGAGCTGCATCGGATTGCGCGTCGCTGTATGGCAGGCGAACGGATCGGCCATAGCCTGCAGGCCACGGCGCTGGTCAACGAGGCTTACCTCCGTCTGCTCGACGTCCAGCACGTGAGCTGGCAGAACCGCGCCCACTTCCTCGCGATGGCGGCGCGGTTGATGCGGCGCATCCTCGTCGATGCCGCGCGATCGAAGCGCAATCAGAAGCGCGGCGGCGGAGGGATCCGTGTGACCTTCGACGAAGGATTGGCGGTGGCGAACCAGGATGGACACGATTTGGTGGCCATCGACGATGCGCTCGAGGCCCTCGCGCGAGTGGACGAGCGCAAAAGCCGCGTGATCGAGCTTCGCTTCTTCGGCGGCCTCAGCCTGGACGAGACGGCCATCGCCCTGAAGGTGTCGCCGGATACCGTGACGCGCGACTGGCGGCTCGCCAAGGCGTGGCTACTGAGAGAGCTGCGCGGGGAACGGCCGGCTAAGGGCTGATAGGCGACGCGCCCCGCCGACACGTGTGCCGTTTTGCACACGCCCCACGACAACTTCCGCGCATACTGGCCTGGCTCGCGATCCCTCATGGAAGACGAACGCTGGCGACAGACCTCGCAGCTGTACCACGCGGCCCTGCTCCAGGCGCTGCCGGACCGTGCCTCGTTTGTGCGCGAGGCGTGCGGCGACGATGCCGTGCTGCGGCGCGAGGTGGAATCGCTGCTCGCGCTCGACGGGTCGGCTCAGAATTTTCTGAATGCGCCCGCAGACGGTGCAGCGGCGCCGTTGATGACAGACGTCCCGCATGGGTCGTTCGTCGGGCGGCAGGTTGGCGCCTACCACATCGAGTCGTTGCTCGGCGCGGGCGGCATGGGCGAGGTCTACCGCGCACGCGACACCAAACTCGGACGCGACGTCGCCATCAAGGTCCTGCCGGATGTCTTCGCCTCAGACCCCCGTCGTCTCGCGCGCTTCGAGCGCGAAGCCCGTGTGCTGGCCACGCTGAATCATCCGCACATCGGCGGCATTTACGGACTGGAAGACGCCGCTGGTGTTCAAGCCCTGGTGCTGGAGCTGGTCGAAGGCCCGACGCTCGCCGATCGTCTGAGCGCGGGCCCGCTGCCCGTGCAGAAAGCCGTGACGATCGCGCGTCAGATCGCCGAGGCCCTGGAGGCGGCCCACGAGAAGGGAATCATTCACCGGGATCTGAAACCGGCCAACATCAAGATCACCTCAGGCGGCGTCGTGAAGGTGCTCGACTTCGGGTTGGCGAAAGCCGGCGCCAGGGATGGGGAGGGGCCCGACCTGTCGCGGTCGCCGACCGTCACGATCGATGGGACGCGCGACGGCGCGATTCTCGGCACGGCGGGCTACATGAGCCCGGAGCAGGCGCGCGGCAAGATCGTGGATACGCGCACGGACATCTTCGCCCTCGGCGCGATTCTGTACGAGATGCTGTCGGGCCAGCGTGCGTTCCGCGGCGAGACGGCGATGGATACGATGACGGCGGTTCTGAACGAGGACCCGCCGGAGCTGGCGGCGGAGCGTCACATCCCACCGTCCCTGACTCGCATCGTCGATCGGTGCCTGAAGAAGAATTCCACCGCGCGATTCCAGACGGCGAGCGATCTCTCATTTGCCTTGGAGTGCCTGTCGTCACAGTCCGATTCGGCTGCGGCGCCAACCCTCACTCCCGGCCGCAAGGGTCTTCTGCAGAACCCGTGTACGCCGTGGGCAATTGCGGCGAGCTGCGCGCTGCTCGTTGTGCTCGCGATCGCCACACCGCTCTACCTTCGTCCCAAGGCGCCAGAACCGGTTGTGACACGGTTGGAGATCGCGACGCCGCCGACCGGCGATGCGTATTCGATGGCGCTCTCGCGGGACGGACGGCAGCTCGCGTATGTCGCTAATGGGGACCACGGCTCGCAGCTGTGGTTGCGGCCACTCGATCACGCGGCAGCGCAGGCGCTCGCCGGGACCGAAGGAGCCATTGGTCCGTTCTGGTCGCCCGACGGCCGCGCGATCGGCTTTTTTGCCGAAGGCAAACTGAAGCGGATCGAACTGAGCGGCGGCGCCGTTCAGATACTTGCCGACGTATCCAACCCACAGGGCGGAACATGGGGCGCCGATGGCCTCATCCTGTTCACGCCCTCGAGTACCGACCCGCTGATGGGCGTCCCGGCAACCGGCGGATCCGTCACGTCCGTCACGCATCTTGCGGCCGGGCAAGCGGGCCATCACTGGCCGGAGTTCCTGCCGGACGGCCGCCGCTTCCTCTTCGTCGTGTCGACGGGCCAGCCGGAGACGTATGGTAATTACACTGGGTCGCTTGACGGTGGAGAGCCGACTCGCATCATGCCGGGCGAGACCCATGCTGCGTACGCTCCACCCGGATATCTGCTCCTCGTCGCCCGCGGCGTGCTCGTCGCGTACCCGTTCGACCTTGCGAGTGCAACCGTGAAAGGCGAGTCGATACCGCTAGCTCAGGGACTCGAAAGTTGCTGCGACCGTGGCGCGTTCTCGGTATCGGCGCAGGGCATCCTGGCCTATCGCGGAGGGCTGGCGACTCGACGACAGCTGGCGTGGATCGACAGGACCGGCAAAATGGTCGGTGCGGTTGGCGCGGTCGACGACTCCGGTCTCTCCTTTCCGGATCTCTCGACAGACGGTCAACGAGTAGCGTTCATTCGCGGCGTGCAGGCGAATATCGATGTTTGGCTCATCCGAGCCGGTGAGACAGTGCCACGTCGCTTCACGTTCGAGCGCGCCATCGACAGCGGGCCTCTCTGGTCGCCCGACGGAAGCCGGATCGTCTTTCGCACATTTCGCGGCGGTGCCTACAACCTCTACGAGAAATCAGTCAACGGCACCACTGACGAACAGCCATTGCTCCTCTCACCACTGCCGAAGGCGCCGCTCGATTGGTCACGGGACGGCCGATTGTTGCTCTATAGCAGCCAGGACCCGAAAACGGGGACCGACCTGTGGGCACTGCCAATGACCGGCGAGCGGACGCCGTTCGTCGTCCTCCAGACGCGTTTCGATGAAACTGAAGGACAGTTTTCCCCTGACGGCCGATGGCTCGCCTATGTCTCCAACGAGTCGGGGCGCGATGAAATCTACGTACAGGCTTTTCCGGACGCGGGTGGCAAATGGCAGATTTCAGCGAGCGGCGGCCTTCAACCGCGCTGGCGTCGCGATGGTCAGGAACTGTTTTTTGTCGCGCCGGACAACCGGCTGATGGCGGCTCCCATCCGCGTGGCGCCGGGCACGAAGGCGCTCCAGGTCGGAGCGCCCGTGCCGCTCTTTACAACGAAGCTCGCAACAGGCGTCAACATCGTGCCCGCCGGATTTCAGGCCCGGGCGCAGTATGCCGTCGCGGCCGATGGTCGGTTTCTGATGAACATCTTCTCTGACGAGCGGGTCACCGCGCCGATCACAATCGTTCAGAACTGGACGGTGGGGCTGAAGCAATGACGTATACGGCGACCGATCGCACGCGATCTACTCATACGGGCATCGCAACCCGCAGGGGCTGGACTGGCATCCCGTGACGGGCGATCTCTGGGCATCGGAGCATGGCAACGTCGGCAACGACGAGATCAACGTGATCGACGCGGGCGCGAACTACGGATGTCGATGAACCGCATCGAACGATGGTCAGGCTGATTGCTGCGACCGGATTGCGCATCGGCGAGCTGCTGGCGCTTCGCTGGTCGGCCCTCGATCTCGAGGGCGGCAACTTAACCGTTCGGGAGTCGTTTTCGAGGGCAAGTTCCAGCCACCCAAAACACAGGAGGCCCAACGGACGATTCCACTGGGCAGTCACGCGGTGGCGGCCCTTACCGCTCACCGTGAGCGGTCTACGCGTCGAGCACCCGAGGATCTCGTCTTCGGTATACGCACGTGGTGGATGCTTCCCATCGCCGCGCGGTCGAAGATGTCGAGCAGCGCTTGTTTGGCGATTTGGACCCAAATGGACCCAAGTTGTCGGATGCGCTCGAAACGGCGACACCCGCAAGTACTAGCGTTGATTACCGCGCGATCTGACCCGGACCCGGAAGCAACTGGTCCGCGAGATTGCGCAACACACGCTCCGGCTGCAAAAGGTCCTCGAAGACGCCAATCTGAAACTCACCAGCGTCATCAGCGACGTCCTTGGGATGAGTGGCCGCGCGATGATCGAGGCCATCATTCGGGGCGAAGACGACCCCGAACGTCTGGCCGATCTCAGTCTCGGCCGACTGAAAGCATCCCGTTCGGGGGTCGTCGCCGCGTTGCACGGGCACGTGACGGCGCATCATCGATTTCTGCTGCGCCTGCATCTGACGCAGATCGACGGCTCGAGGTCGCCGTGCGCGACGTGGAGGCGCGCCTGGGTACCGCCCTCGCGCCCTTTCAGGACGCCGTCGATCGACTGATGACAATCCCCGCGATTCGTCACACCGTGGCCCGCGTCATTGTCGCGGAAATCGGGCTCGATATGAGTCGCTTTCCCACCGCTGGACATCTGGTCTCCTGGGCAGGGCTGTGTCCGCGTCTCGATGAGAGCGCGGGCAAGCGACGCTCCACACGCACACGACGCGGGGCACCGTGGCTCAAAACCGCGCTCGTGCAAGCCGCATGGGTCGCAGCCCGCACGCGCAATACCTATCTCCACGCGCAATTTCTCCGCCTCAAAAGTCGGCGTGGCCCGAAGAAAGCCATCGTCGCCGTCGCGGCGTCAATTGCTCACCGCCGCGTACCACATCCTCGCCAACGGCCTACGTATGCCGAACTCGGCGCCGACTACTTCGACCGTCGGAGTAAAGCCCAAATCACTCGACGTCTTATCAAGCGACTCGAAGGACTCGGTGTCACGGTGGAGGTGCGCCCCGCAGCGTGACACCAAGTCTCCGTTTCTTTCTAGAAGCCGAACATCTGGCGACGGAAATACTCATTGCCCGCTGAGAACCCACGTGGCCAGCTAAAGTATTGAAAACAAAGAATCGTGGATTGGCGGAGAGGGTGGGATTCGAACCCACGTGCCGGTTACCCGACAAGACGCTTTCGAGGCGCCCCCGTTACGACCACTTCGGTACCTCTCCGGTCGAAGGTCGTGCGCTGAACACAGCA
>Ga0134123_10001397_pt1 | contig 15725 bp, 22 predicted proteins | sample KB303_FD_96460 | JGI IMG/M metagenome (GOLD analysis project Ga0134123, IMG submission 96460) | Terrestrial soil microbial communities without Nitrogen fertilizer from Kellogg Biological Station, Michigan, USA - KB3-0-3 | ecosystem: Environmental > Terrestrial > Soil > Unclassified ...
CGACGTAAACTTGGCGCGCTGCACGTCGCCCGATGGCTTTGGGCACGCGCTGGATAGCTGGTCGATCGCGGAGTGGACGAACGCGGCGGCGGGCGAAATGGGTGAGGCGTGCAACCTCGCCAAGAAGCTGCTCCGGCACCGTGACGGCGTGGCGGGCAACAAGAAGCCCGAAGATCAGAGCGTTGAGAGCCTGCGGCAGCGGTGCGCCGAGGAACTGGCCGACGTGGTGATCTACGCCGAGTTGGCGATGCGGGCGCTCGGGCGCGACCTGAACGACACGGTGCGCGCCGTGTTCAATCGCAAGAGCGAGGAGCTGGGCGCGCCGTACCGCGTCACGGAAGGCCCGTTGGGGGCCGCCTCCCCGTCGAGCGGGGGCTCCACCCCGGAACACGAAGGGAACCCCGTCACGGGCGAGTGGCCGTTCGGCGATCGACGCCGCCACTACGACCGGGTCTCCGTTCCCAGCGCCCCAGCAGAGTCCGGCAAGCCGTATTGGGTAACCGTTAGCCGGGTGGCCGACCGTATTGAGACCGCGCTCCAAGAACTAATCTCCGATACACCCACGCGTCGGAAGGTCGAAGAAGTGGTGTTTGAGATGCGCTGCGACGTGGAAAGCGCGATACAGGGGGGCGAACATGGTGAATGACCAAGGCTATCGGCGCTTCATAAAGCCGACGGGGAGCGGTCCTGAAATGTACGAGGCGTTCATTCTGGAAAATCGCCCCGACGTGGCTGAGGCGTTGCAAGACCTCGGATTTGTCGAGGCCCCTCTCATTGAGTGGGGGGCGGGCAGCGCCGGAAGCCCAGAGCCTTCGGAAGCGGCAATCGAAGCCGCGCACCGCCGTCTGATGGCATCCACCGCGCAAGACGAGGACGACGCCCGCGAGGATGTGCGCTGGATACTTCGCGCCGCGTACAAAGTTCAGTTTGGGGCCGCCTCCCCGTCGAGCCCAGAACGGATCAACGGCGAAGTCGAAGCCCTCCGGGACGTGGTGCGCGCCGTCGATGTGGAGCTCTACGGCAAGGACACCGCCGCGAATGTGCACTCGGATGAGTATGCAGCGAAACTCTTTAAGCGTGGTGTACGGGCGAGCGGGGAAGGACGGGAGCCGGCCGTGCCGACTGACGGCGACTGACGGTGCACGGCCTCTCGGATCGGCACATCGAGATTCTCGCGGCACAGGTCGCGTCCGTCGTCGAGCGGCTCGGCCGGTGCCACCCGCACGAGCGCGAGCACCTCGCCGTCGCCCGCCGCCAAGCGCTCGATCACCTGGTCGACTACCTGGTCGAGCCGGATCCCGACTTCAACCGGGAGCGTGCGCGCGTGAACCGGGCCGCCCAGGAAGCGCGCGATCTCGCCGAGGCGGAAGCGGCGCTCGCGCGGGTGGGCATATGAGCCGGCTCTGGCTGCGCTGGCCCGACTCGCTTTGGAAGCGGTTCACGGTCGACGGTGTCGTGCGTACCGATCCGCCGGCCGAATGGCCGCGTGAGCCGTGCTGGCTCTGGACGGGAGCCGTCAACGGCGGCACGAAGAAACGCCGCGCCGACGTGGTGTGGTGGGGGCGCGGGGGTTATGGCTACGTGCGCGGCCCTGACCAGAAGCCGACGCGGGTGCACATTCTCACGTATCGCGAGCTCCGCGGCGTGATCGACGAGGGGCTGATTCGCCGGCACACCTGCGACGTGCACCACTGTGGGAACCCCTGGCACATCGAGCCGGGGACGCACGAGGACAATGCAGCGGACACCATTCGGCGCGGTCGCTATAACGGTCCCGCCCCTGTGTACGGGAGTGACAATGGCAGCCAGTGAAGCGGTGAAGCTCGCGATCGTCGAGCTCGAGCAGGAGCAAGCGCGCATCGGCGAGGCGCTCGACGTGCTGAAGCGGTTCGCGGGATCGCAGGACAAGGCCGGCCGAATCCTCGAGGCCGCGCCGCGGACTATGGACGCGTCGCTGCCCGTGCCGTGCCCAAAGTGCGGCAAGATGTGCGGCAACGCCCGCGGATTGAAGCTGCACGTCGCGCGCAAGCACTAAGGTGTTCCCCACCTGGTGGTGGGACGTCTGCTACCAGCCTCGGCTGCTTCCCGGCCCGCGGCCGTGCCCCGAGTGCGGGGGCCCGCGGCTCGTCAACCCGAAGGGCTGGGAATACGAGCCAGGCTTCCAGCATCTCCTGACCTGCGTCTATCGCCGCGCGCCGACGAAGCTCGGCGACCTGGGGCTCCGCGGGAAGATGCGGCCGCACATCCAGAACTGGCTGCTCGACGACGTGCAGCCGCTCGTCGACGCCTACCTCGCCGCGAACGGCGTGCCGCCGACGCGACTCATCATCGCGCCGCGCTTCGCGCCGCTCTTCGCGATCGTGGCGACGAAGCTCCGGCTCGACGTCGTCGGCGACCTGCGCTGCCCACCGGGGCAGCTGTTCGTCGTGGGAGAGACGTGGGACGGGCGGCTCGAGTGAGCGATCTGACGTGCGCGGACTGTGGCCGGCAGTGTTGGGGCCGGCGCTCGCTCGGCGCGCACCGATCGAGGAAGCACGGCTGGCGGGGCAAGGGGGCGCAGCTGCGCGCCGCGGCCGTGGCCGTCGTCGCCGGCTGGGACGCGCTCGACTCGAAGAACGCCGACGACGAGAAGCTGGTGCTGGCCGTCACGGCCGACATGAACAACCGCGTGAACGCGCTGCGGAGGGCGCTTGACCTATGAAGATCGACCGATTCTTTGCCGAGCTTCCGTTGCGCCGGGTGCGGCACCGAACCGGCGAGTTCTCAGAACCGTGCATCCCCGACGGCTTCGCGCGAGTCTACGACGACGTCAACACCGACTGTGTCATCATTGCCCCGCGGCTGCTCGCTTGGCTCTACCGCCTGCTGCCGCGGGGCGTGCTCTGGAACCCGCCGAGCCCCAATGGCCCGTGGGTCGCGCCGGGGATCTTCGGGGCGACCTGGTTGATCGGCTACGTGCGAGCGTCGCAGTATCGCCACCCTGAACGCGGTGGTCGATTCGTTGCACACCTTCGCGGGCGATTCTACTCGTGGCCGAACCGTGGGCAGCTGGACGACGTTTGAGCCGCAAGAACTGGTGGTACTGTGCCCGCTGCAATCGGCGGCGGCCGCGCAAGATGTCGCCGGCCGGCTTCATCGGCTCAGGGAACGCGCCGGTGTGCCCGCCGTGCGTGCGTGAACTCAACCGCCTGTTGATCCCCGGGCAGGTGAAGGCGACGAAGAAGTGAAGGCCGCCGCGCGATCGCGCAAGCGCACGGCCGCGCGCGTCGACAAGCTCTCGGCGCAGCACGCCGTCATCAACGAGCAGATCCGCAACCCCTACTGCCTCGAGCGCAATCATCCGGGCGAGCCGAACGATTCGCACCTCTACTGCGCCTACTCACCCGAGCAGCAGTTCTTCCACAGCGCGCCCTGGTGGGAGGTCTTCTTCGGCGGCGCGGCGGGCCCCGGCAAGACGATCGCGCTCCTCTGCGAAGGCCTGCGCCAGATCCACATCGCCGACTACCGCGCGATCTTCTTCCGCCGCTCCTATCCCGAGCTCGAGCAGGTCGAAGAGTACGCCTACGACATCTTCCCCCAGCTGGGCGGCCGCTACCACAGCGGGCAACACATCTGGCGCTTCCCCTCGGGCGCGGCGTACCGGCTCGCCTACTGCGAGCGCGACAAGGACAAGCTGCGCTACCAGGGCAAGGCCTACGCGTACATCGCCTGGGACGAGCTCACGCAGTTCGCGACGGACGCCGTCTACACCTACCTCTTCACGCGGTGCCGGCCGCTGAAGCAGGGGAAGGGGATCCGCTGCTACATCCGCTCGGCCTCGAACCCGGGCGGGCCCGGTCACGGCTGGGTGAAAGAGCGCTTCATCGAAGACGCGCAGCCGTTCAAGCCGCGCACGTTCCGCACGGCGAACGGCCGCACGTATCAGCGCTGCCTCGTGCCGGCGACGCTCGACTCGAACGACATCCTGCTGCGCGCCGACAACAACGCCTACGAGACGGCGCTTCTCGCGCACCCCGATCCCGAGATCCGTCGCGCGCTGCGCTTCGCCGATTGGTCGATCGCGTCGGGCGTCCTCTTCAGCGAGGTGCGGCCGACGACGCACCGGCAGCCCGAGCGCGCGCCGTCCAAGTCGACGACGAAGGAACTCGCGCTCGACTGGGGCTACAATCACAACGCTGTGTGTCTGTGGGTCGAGCTCGAGCACGACCAGCACGCGCGCGTGTACCGGGAGTACGTCGTCAACGCGACGCCGCCGGCGATCTTCGCCGTGCAGGTCATCAGCCGGTGCGTGGGCGAGAACATCCGCCGCGCGGTGCTCGATCCTGCGGCCTGGGCGACGCCGCAAGACGGCGGGGTCTCGCCGGCCGAGCAGATGGAGCCCATCTTTCGGGCGGCGGGCATCTCGCTCGAGCGCGCGACGAAGGGGTCCGAGTCGGTGAAGCACGGGATCTCGCTCTTGCACACCTGGTTCTGGCCGTTCCGCGTCGAGGGCTCGCTCCTCACGATCATGGAGAACTGCCCGAAGCTCTGGAAAGAGGTCACCGGCATCGTGCGCGGCGAGCCGCCCGAGGACATCGAGCTCCCGGCGAAGGGACAAACCGACGACTGTCTCGCGGCGCTCCGCTACTGGGCCCAGTCCCGGCCCGAGCCGCCGCGGCCGAAGGCGTCGGAGATTATGGCGGCCATGCTGGGCGACGTGTACGCGCGCGACCCGCGCACCGCGATCGCCGCGCAGCTGGACCGCGCGAAGCAAAAGCGGCTGCCGATGATGCAGGACATCCAAGTGCGGAAGCGTCGCGAACCCTGGGAGGTCGTATGATCGTGCTCGTGCTGCTCGTCGTGGCGACCGTCGCCAACACCGTGCTCTTGGCGCTGATCTTCCGCGAGGCCCGCCGCGGCCGTGACAAGCTGTCACCGCGATCGGCGGGACAACCTGTCGCCGGCTCGAGCAAGGGACAATCTGTCGCCGCGGCCGCGGGCTCGACGGCCATCGCGGCCGCGGATCTGCCGGCGCGGCCGCGCACCCGCGAAGAGCAGGCCGAGTACGACGCGATCGAGCTCAACCGGATCAAGGCGAAGCTCGCGAAGGATATGCCGAACCTGGGGACGACGAAGCGGGAGGCCGTCGCCCTCGAGATCCAGGCCAAGGCGCGCAACCTGCTGGCGCGCGCGCCCTAGCGCGCCCTATATTGGTGGCGGCGACCCGAACCCCTCATCCAGGCGGGGGACTCCTCTGGTCGCTCACATCGTCATCGCCGTCGTGGCCCTCGTCGTCGGCTTCCTACTCGGCCGGCGCTGGTTTCCGCGTCGCGCCTGGCTCGCCGGCAGCTTCCTCCCGCGTTTCGTCGTGCGCTACGAGCCGATCAACGCCGTGCTCTACGCCGGCAACGATTCCGTCGCCGCCAAAGCCCGCTTCCACGAACCGATTCCGCAGGTCGCCGACGTTGTGCTCTTCTACGACGGCGGCACGCTGCGCGGCTCGCGGACGCGGGTGCAAGCGCCGGCGACGCGCGCATGAACCTGCTCGCGGCGAAGCTGTACGATCCCACCACCGCGGTGAACAAGGTCACGACCGCGGCCCTCGCCATGACCGCTCTCGACACCACGAACCTCCGTCTCGCCGTGACCGTGCCCGCGCACGGCATGGTGCGCTTCCGGCTGTCGGCGGTCATCCACGGCGCGACGACGTTCCCGTCGATCCTGCTCGGTGTCATGGTGGGCGCGGTCGTGAAGGGACGCGTCGCACCGATGCAGGTGCTCGGCAACACCGCGGTCGCGACGGCGTTGCTCGCGGTCGTCGCCGACTTCACGGTCACCGGCCTGACGCCGGGCGCGACGAACTTCGACGCGGCCTACGGCGTCGAGACGCTCGTCGCGGCGACGGGGCTCAAGTACGGCGGGCCCGACAACGCCACGGCGAACGACGCGTTCGGCGCGTTCGTGTTCGAGGCGTGGGATCCGCAGCCGCAGACGGCGAACAGCACGCTCGCGGTCGACGCGAACGGCCGTGTTGACCTCTCGAAGGTGCTCGGCGCGGCGATCAACGCCCTGGTCGCGGGCCGCGTGGACGCGAGCGTGGGCGCGATGGCGAACTCGGTGATAACGGCCGCGGCCCACGCCGCCGGTGCGATCGACGCGAACGCGATCGCGACCGATGCGATCGGCTCGGCCGAGCTCGCCACCACGGCGGTCGATAAGATCGTCAACGCGGCGTGGGACGAACTGACGAGCGAGGGGCGCGTGGCCGGCAGCTACGGCCAGCTGCTGAAAGACGACTTGAACGCCACCGTGAGCTCGCGCGCCGTGCCCGGCTCGGCGATGGCGCTCGTCGTCGATGCGGTCGACTCGACGGCGCTCGCGACGGCCGCGGCGAACGAGATCGCCGACGCCCTGCTCGACCGCGCCGCGGCGATCGAGGGCTTCTCGCCGCGCGAGCTTGCGCGGCTTGTCGCGGCTGTGCTGCTCGGCAAGGCCGATGGCATGGGGACGGCGACGGGCCACTTCCGCGACATCGCCGACTCGAAGAACCGCGTCACCGTGACGCAAGACGTCGACGGCAATCGCACGGCGCTCGTGCGGGACGCCTCCTGATGTTCGGCAATCGCTACTTCGGCCCGCGCTACTTCCCCGATCGCTACTTCGGCGAAGGGGCGGCGGGCGCGGGGCCTGGCGGTGGGGCCGTGAACCCCGCGCTGACCGACGTGTCGCGCCTGCGCTGGATCCGCACGCAGTGAGCAACCTCTGGCTGCGCGCCGTGGCCGAGCCCGGCCCGAACACCCAGGCGAGCGAGATCTGGTACGCCTACAACGCCGGCCGGTGTCAGACGATCACCGTGACGTGGGTGTCAGCCACCGGCTTCCGCTACGCGGCCGTGTCCGAGTTCTCAGGCGTGCAGGTGGCCGCGGATCCGCTCGACAAGCTCGACAACGACCTGGACGCGGGGACCGCGCCGAACTCGATCACCACGCCCGACGTGACGCCGTCGACGGCGGGGCAGCTAATCTACATCGCCGGCCGGAACACGGGGCTCGGCCCGGGCACGCCGAACGCGCCGTTCGCGCAGCTGAACCAGTGCGGGCAGGCGGATGTCGACGGTTACGTCGTGCAGGGCGGCGCGGCGGCGATCCACGCCGACATCAACAACACGGGCGACACGCACTGGATCGCGCAGATCGCGACCTTCAAGGTGCTGACCGTCGCGGCGCTCGTCTCAGGGCAAAAGGCGGCTGCCGGCGCGACGCCGGGACTGCAGACGATCAGCGTGAGTTATCCGGCTCCGACGACGCCGGGCTCGCTCCTGATCTGTCACGCGGGGGCGGGCGTCGCGATCTTGAGCGTCACCGACGACCAGGTGGGCGGTTCCGATACGCGGCGGCGCTATGCCGCGGCGCGCTAGACTCTTCGACCAGGGGGATTGATGGACGCACTGTTCACGTTTACGAGTCCGACGCCCGACCCCGCGTCGACCGACGTGTTCCTGAACGTTGCGATCATGGCCCCCGATGGCCGGGGCCAGCTGACGGCGCTGACGCCGCCCACGTCGGGGCCGATCTCGGTCAACTGGAAGAACACCGGCGCGAACTCGATCGACACGCGGGTCTTGGGCACGAACGACAAGGACGCCGTCGACGCCGACTGCGAGATCGTCGTGGCCTCGGCCGCGATCGCGGCGGGCGCGATGCGTCACGCGCAGGTGAACCCGGCGTACTACGCGTACTATCGGTTCCAACAGAAGGCCACGGCGGGTGGCAGCCAGGGCGCGACGAAGCTCCGCGGTTGTCAGAAGCGGATCTAAATGGCTGACGACAAGCTCATCACCGCGATCCCCGGCTTCCACGAGCGGGAGGATCCCGAGAAGATCCTCTTGTGGGTCAAGGATCGCTGCTGGAAGGACTGGCACGACGCCTATCGCCCGTGGTGGCGGCAGGTCGAAGAGAACGTGCGGATGCTCTCGGGGCGGCACTGGGACGCCTACATCGAGTCGCTCGGCGATTTCGTCGACGTCTCGAAGTTCTTTGTCGTCGACGATCAGGCGTGGCGCGAGAACCCGGTCTTCAACTGGGTGGCGCACTACTACAAGCTGACGCTCTCCAAGCTCACCGAGAACCCGCCGGGCATCGGCTACCTGCCGGCGTCGCCCGACGAGATTGACGCGCGGCTCGCCCAGGTCATGGAGCCCGTCTTCAAGTCGTGCTGGCGGCGCATGGAGATGCCCGAGCAGATCTTCGACCTCTACGGCTGGGTGATCGCGAGCGCGCGCGGGATCGCGAAGCTCGTGTGGAACGCGGACCTCGGGCCGGCCGAAGACTATCACGGCCCCTCCGTCGTGAGCATCCTGACGGCCGACGGTCTCTTCCGCCGCGAGCTCTCCGACGCGCCCTACCTGCACCTGGGTGGCGGCGACATGATGCCGCACCTAACGAACGCGCTCGCCACGAACGACGCCGGCCAGCCGATCATCGACCCCGAGACGGGGTTGCCGGTGTTCCTGCCCGCCGACGACGGCGACGAGATGGGGCTCAAGTTCGGGCCCCCCTCGCGCGACCGGGTCGGCGATCTCGAGACGGTCATCGTGCCGTCGGTGTCGGTCATCACGCCGCACGGCCCGTCGCCGTTCTACAAGAAGCCGTGGTACTGCCACGCGTACCCGATGCACGTCGACGAGATCAACGAGCGCTGGGGTGTCGACGTCCAGCCCGAGCAGCTGACGTTCGACCAGGTGCTCGAGCTCAAGCTGCAGTTCGGCTCGAACTACGGGATGCCCGGCCGCGGCTCAGGGCCGATCGGGATGTCGCAACTGGCCGAGGTCTCGCTTCGCGACATGGCGATGGTGTACGAGCTCTGGCACCGCGACCAGCCGGGGCACGAGATCCTGTCGCGCGGCCGGCTCGCGATCGTCGCGGGCGACGCCGTGTGCTACGACGACATCAACCCGTACTGGGTGGAGGAGCGGCACGAGGAAGTCGTCATGCCGTTCGAGGCCTTCGACCTGGTGAAGCTGCCGTTCCGCCAAGAGGGCTCGTCCGATCTCGAGATCTTGAACCCGATCAACCGCGCGATCAATCGGCGGCTCGGCGGGGCGATGGACGCCGTCGACTTCAACGAGCAGCCGATCATCCTGAAGAAGCGCCAGGCCGGCATCGACGAAGATGCCGACCTGAACAAGCCGGGTAGCGAGATCGAATACACCGACACGAACGGCCGCGCGCCGATCGAGCGGCTCGCCGCGGGCGAGCTCCCGCGCGCGTCGACCGAGCTCGCCGATCTCTTGCAGAACTGGATGCAGATGCTCGCGAGCCAGCCGCTCGGGAGCGAGGGCTTGCCGGTCACGACGGATCCGTCGGGCGAACTGCAGCGCGAGGTGCGCTTCGACACTGACCGCGCGTGGGGCGGCACGCTGCGCAAGCACGGCTACGCCTGGGGCCGCTACTCGCTCAAGATGATCGGCATCATCGCGGCGTGCATGGACAACGCGCGCATCTTTTCGCTGTCGGGCGAAGACAACGGCTGGGACTTTATCGCCGTCGAGCCCGAGATCTTCCGCGGCACGGTGCACGCCTATCCGCAACCCGAGTCGATGGTGCTCGAGACGCGGCAGGAAAAGCAGAACCGCCTGCTGGCGCTGCGCACCGCGTTCCCCGAATTGCCCCCCGAGATCTTCATCGAGCTCCTGGGGTACCCCGATCTCGCTCGGCTCACACGACCTGGCGGCCCCGCGTGGGCAATGGCCGAGCGCGAGAACCTCGAGATGCTGCTCGGCGGCTTCCCGCCCGTGTTACCCGAGCACGCGCACGAGGCGCACCTGCTCTGTCACAAGCGCAGGCAGCAGTCGATCGAGTATCGTAATGCGCCGCCCAACGTCCAGGCCGCGATGCGGGCCCACGTTCGGTTGCATGAGATGCTCTTGCAGCAAGAGCAGATCCGGCAGGTCGGCTTGCTGGCCCCCGTGGCCCAAGCGCAAGCGATCGTTGCCGGCAGTTCGGAGCAGCTGGCCGGAGGGGGCAAGGGTCCGAGAAACGGGAAGCCACCCGCCGAGAAGTTGAACGGCGGCGAGAAGAAGGCTCCCCGCGGCGCGGATCTCGAAGCTGGGCGCGCGTCGCCGGGCGAAGCTGACCCGCGCGCGAGCGCCGCCCTCCGCACCTAAACCGCGCAAACCGGGCCGACCGGCAGCGCAGGGAGTGAGCATCAGTGGAACGCGCCAATAGACAATTCCTGTTGAGTGGGGCCGATCGCGGCGTCGTCTTCGGACTCATCGTCCGCAAGCCGGCGTCGGGCCTCACGGCCACCTACGACGGCGGCGTCGTGCGAGTCGGCACGACCAACCTGCCGTTGCCCGTGGCCGAGAAGATCGTCTCGGGCTCGACGATCGCGATCACGGCGTCGAAGGACGCCTACCTGTACGTCGACGCGAACGGCGTCTTGCAGAAGGTCGAAGTCGCGAACGGGGCGACGAAGCCCACGATCGCCACGATCGGCGTGAACAGTGAGTTCATTGCCAAGCTCGTGACGAGCGGTACGGACATCACGTCCGTGCAGGACTTGCGCCGCGACTCGCCGCATGGCGAGATCCGGACGATCACGACGGAAGGCTCGTTCGTGACGGCCGAGCAGTCGAACAACGAGCTCCTGATCCCGTTCAACGGGCGGTTGCTCGCGGTGCACGCGATCGTGACGTCGGTGCTCGGCGCGACGGATGCCGGCACGGTGACGCCGGCGATTGGCGAGAACGAAGTTTTCACCGCGGTCACGATGGACGTTGCCATCTCCTTCCCGCTCTCGAGCGCGAACGGGGTGAAGCGGCTGTCGTTCGCCACGGCGCTGAACGCCATCCGGGCCGGCAACTACCTGCGGCTCGCCACGGCGAAAACGACCACGGGCGGCCTGCTGCACTTGGCGGCCTACTTCGAGGTCGCGCGGTAACGGACGTTCTGATGCGGGCCGGCGCAGGCCTGGCCGGCCCCTCACACTGACGCGGGAGTTCTGGTATGGATGGCGAAGAAGCAGCAGGACGCGAAGCCGAAGTCGTCGAAGCCCCGCCCTCTCCGCTTGCGGAGCGGCTTCGGGATTTCCGTGACGGCGCGGCCGAGCAACCGGACGAAGACAAGCCCGCGACGGGTGAGGACGACGAGGCCGAGGGCCAGGACGCCGACCAGGGCGACGGCACCGAGGCCGACGAGCAGGACGAGCCCGAAGAGCAGGACGGCGGCGACGCCGCGGAGGGCGACGAGGATGACGCGGCCGGCGACGAGGCAGAGGGCGACGAGCCCGACCCCAAGGCGCAAGGGCGCACGTTCAGCGTCGAGATCCCCACGCTCAACGCCGACGGGTCGAAGGGCCCGCGCGGCTCGGGCGTGCTCCTCCTCGAGGGCCTGCCGCAGGAGTTCCGCGACACGATCGTGTCGCACGTCAAGCGGTCGCAGGCGCTGGAAGCAACCCAGCAACGACTGGCCGAGGCACGCGAGTTCGAGACCGACGCACGCTTTTTCAGGAACGATCCGCTGAACGCCATGCGGCTCGTCGCCGTCGAGAAGCCCGAGCTCGCGAGTAAGTTCGTCGAATCGTGGGTGCTGCAGAACCCGAAGGCCACCAAGGCCCTCGTTCGGGCGCTGAAGCTCGACGACACCGACGAAGAGAAGCTCGAGCTCCGGGGCAAGATCGCGGCCCAAGCCGAACGGGACGCGCTGGCCCAGGCCTACAATGCGCTCGACGCCGATGGGGTCCGACGCGACTTCATCGACCTGGCGCACAACGTTGTCGACGAGATCACGGGCTCCCTCGCTCTCGACGGCGACGACAAGGCCGATTTCGAACAGCTCGCGGGTGCGCGCATCGTGGCCGAGCAGGAACGCCGCGTGCGGGCCCGCCAGTCGCCGTACCTGTCACAGACTGAGCTCATCGCCTGTATCCAGTCGATCGTCAAGAAGTTCACCGGGGCCCCGCCAGCGAAGGGCAAGGCGAAAGCCAAGCCCGGCGCTGGTAAGGGAGGGCTCTCGCGCGAGCAGGGCGAGCGCGCCAAGAAGGTCGAGCGCTTCCAGCGGGTGCGGGGAGGCGGCTCGGGCACGGGCGTCCGTCCGTCAGGCACGAAGAAGAAGATGCCGCGCGACATGGGTGCACGCATCAAGATGCTGCGCGAGGGGAAACTCTAGGCGCGGCAAGGGAGCAGACTACCAGTGACATTGCGCACTTTCCGGTGGTCGGCCGTGGCGGCGATCCTGTTGATCGCCCTCTGGTCGATCGCCTTCGGGGACGCCGGCGGGGCCCACCAGGTGGCGGTGGGCAGCGTCCACATGGACCCGCGCTGGATCGCGATGTTTGCGATCGGCGCGACGTTCGACACCGCCGCGGCCGACGCCATGCTGAAGGTCGTCTCGGACGACGCCTTCTTCGATAGCGTCGTGACGCACAGCGATGTGCTCGACATCTACGAGCAGAACTCGAACGTGCGCGAAGGGCCGCACGGGCGATACGTCGAGCTCTCCAATATGTTCGGCTACAACGAGGCGGTCGGGGCCCGGCATGAGCGTGGCTTCCTGCCGATCCCCGGCAACCCGACGTTCGTGAACGGCCGCGTCAAGCTCAAGAAGACGCTCGCGGTCGCGCAGATGACCTACGACGTGATGAAGCAGGCGATGCGGTCAAAGGCGGCGTTCGCCGACTGGGCGGAAGCCGAGCTCACGAAGACCGAAAAGAGCCTGCGGGACGATCTCGATCGGCAGGCGATCGGCTACGGCTCCGGCATCTTGTGCCGGGTCGACGGCTCGGCGGCCGCGGGCCCGCCGGCGACGATCCCGATCGACGCCCCCTATGGGCTCGTGTCCGATACGAAAGGCTGGCTGCCCGGGATCCGGCGCGGCACGTCGCTCGTCTTCGGGCCCAACCCGGACGGCGCGAATCTCCGGAACAACGGCGAGTCGTGCACGGTGCTGTCGGTCAACAAGGCCGGCAACGCGGGCGGCGGCATCCTCACCGTCGATCACATCCCGGTCGGGGTGGTCGACAACGACTACGTCTTCAAGGGCGACGATCTCGGCTCGAACGCGCCGTTCCAGGGCGTCGAAGTCGAAATGATCGGCATTGAAGGCCAGGTCGACAACGGGTCGATTCTGCAGACGTTCCAGAACATCGACCGCGTGCAGTACCCCGAGTGGAACTCGCAATTCCTCGACGGGTCGCTGGCCCCCTATTCGGGGCTCGCGAAGGACACCGCGTTCATGCAGCTGAACGACGACATCGTCGAGCTCGGCGGCGGGGACGGCGCGACGCACGCCCTGGTCACGCGAGCGGTGTTCCGGAACATCTACGTCCAGATCCGCGGCTTCGCGGGTTTCGGTGCCCTGCTGAGCCCCGAGAACACCCGGGCCGGCGTGCGCGGCATCAAGATCTGGCTGGGCGACAAACAGGTCGAGTTCCGCGCGTGCTCCAAGCTCTTCCCGGGGCGTGCGTTCATGCTCGATCGGACGCAGCTGCGTCGCTACCACTTGGAAGGCTACGAGTGGGACGACACGACGGGCGCGATCTGGCGTCAGATCGCCGTCGGCCAGGGCGTGAAGGACGAGTTCTTCGCCTACGGCCGCACGATCATGGAGCTCGGCAATCAGGATCCGCAGAAGCACGGCAAGATCGCCGGGCTCTCTGAGGCGCAGGCGTAGTGAGCGCAGCAGACGTCTTGCTGCCGGCGATGCTCCGGGGGGCGAACCCCCCCGGAGTGTCGTTGCTCGAGGCGATCGAGCGGATCAACCCGCGGTTTCGGGTGAGCTACACACCCGCAATCGAGCGCCAAGGCCAGCTGATCCGGCCGGCGCTCTGGTGGATCCACGAGCAGCGGGCGAACACCACCGAGGCCGATCGGCTGCGCCGCCAGGCGGGCCTCGCCCGGCTCAAGCGCTTGTGGGCGCGGCCGCGCGTCGAGCTCGAGCGGCGCATCAGCAGCTGGTGGGAGTCCGAGTACATGGCGGCCGGCCTCTACTTCGTCGCGCACTTCGAGGGATGGCAGTGGGGGGAAGAGGCGATGCTGGCGCAGCTGCGCCAGGGCGAGGCGATGTACGAGCTCGAAGTGAAGAAGGCGCGGCGCGCGGCGACGCAGGACGACCTGGCGCTCGCCGAGACCGAAGCCGAGATGACCGACAACCCGGAGTTCGCGGGCTTTGTCCGCGACGTCGCCGGCGAGTTCTATCGCAATGTCGCGGGCAACGCACTGGTTCCGGTTTCGCGCACACTGACCAAGGAGCACGACGATGACGTCACCGACGGGGAACCGCTGGGTCGACCAGGACACGGGGAAGCTGGCGAACGAGGGGAACATCCAGACGGACCTAGCGGGCCACGGCCAGAAGGCGAAGTACGGGCCCCTGGTGACGGGCGAGGGGAACCCGCCGGCGAAGGTGCCGGAGCCGCCGCCGACGGCGGGCCAGGCGGGGAGCCCGATCACGGCGACTGACGCCGGCCAGCCGATCGAGGGCGTCGAGGGCGAGGTCGAAGTCCCGGGCGACGAACTTCCCGAGATCGAGCGGCCGGTGCTCGGCACGGGCGTCACGCAGCAGACGGCCGACGCGACGGCGGCGATCGAGAAGGCGAAGCTCGAGATCCGCGAGCTCAACCGGCAGGCGACGAAGACCGATCCGGCGACGAAGCGCGCGGCGATGGCGGCCTTGAAGCAGATCGCCAAAGCGGAGTACGGCCGTGAAGACGGTGGGCGCGAGCCGCTCAAGCGGATCCTCGCGCGCTACGGCTTCGCGAACCCCAACAAGTAGGGGGCACCATGCACTGCGACAAAGACCCGTTGCATGAGCGGATCCGCCAGATGCGGGGCGACGGCAAGCGGGGGCATCGGAAGACGCGCACCGGCAAGGTGACCGGGATCCACGAGCACTACGACGACAAGGGGATCGCGCGGATCGACCTGGAAGAACTGGGGCTCCGGGGCACGACGGCCGAGAACAAGGCCGCCACGGCGACGCTGCCGTCGAGCCGCTTCGACAAGCACTTCACCGTCGAGGTCCCGAAGCACCACACGCACGGACTGAAGCTCGGCGACCGCGTGCGCGTGCACACGACGATCGAGAAGGCGTAGACGTCCAGGTCCAAGGACAACCTGTCCGCCGGATCCCGCGGACAATCTGTCCGTCGCTCGAGGAGGGTCGATGCCGCTCAACAAAAAGGGTCGGAAGATCAAGGCCGCGATGGTCGACGAGTACGGCGCGAAGAAAGGCACGTCCGTCTTCTACGCCTCGATCAACAAGGGCAAGATCAAGGGCGTCGAGCACGGCGATAAGGCCTACAAGGCGCGCGTGCGCGCCAAGATCGGCCGGCGCTAGTGGCCCAGCACTACGTCTCGCCGACCGGCTCGGCCGCGAACGCGGGCACGATCGACTCGCCGTGGTCGCTGCTCTATGCGCTCGGCGGCGCGGGCGGCGCGATCCTGTCGGGCGACACCGTGTGGCTCCGCGGCGCGAAGCTCGACGAAGATGTCTTGACCACGGGGCTCTACACCCAGGGGCCGACGTTCATCCAGACGACGAACGGCGTCCTCGGCGCGGGCTTCGATAGCCGGCCCGGCAAGATCCTCTGGCGGAACTACCCGGGCGAGCTCGTCTACATCAACACGACCGACGCCGCGATCGAAGTGATCCGCATCGACGGCACGTACAACTGGTGGGTGGGCACCTTCGGCCGCCATGAAGGTCTGCACGTCTTCCGGCCGGTGCTCACGCGCGACGACGTGCGCG
>Ga0134123_10001400_pt1 | contig 15716 bp, 2 predicted proteins | sample KB303_FD_96460 | JGI IMG/M metagenome (GOLD analysis project Ga0134123, IMG submission 96460) | Terrestrial soil microbial communities without Nitrogen fertilizer from Kellogg Biological Station, Michigan, USA - KB3-0-3 | ecosystem: Environmental > Terrestrial > Soil > Unclassified ...
GCGCTGCTCGCGGGCGCCATGGCGCGGCCGGACGCGCCGCTCGCCGAGCTGCCCCTGCTCGGCGCGGCCGAGCGCGAGCGGTTGGTCTCCGCATGGAACGACACCCGGCGCGACCTCGGGCCGGTGCGCACGCTGCACGGGATCTTCGCGGCGCAGGCGGCGCGGTCGCCCGCGGGGATCGCCCTGGAAAGCGAGGCCGGGGAGCGGACCTGGGCCGATCTCGATGCCGAATCCGGCGCGCTCGCCGCGGCCCTCGCCAGCCGCGGCGTCGGCCGCGGCGACCTCGTGGCCCTCTGTCTCGACCGCTCGCCGCAGATGGTGGTGGCGCTGCTTGCCGTGCTCAAGGCGGGCGCGGCGTTCCTCCCCATCGAGCCGGACCTGCCGGTGGAGCGGCGCGCCTGGATGGTCGCCGACGCGCAGCCGGTCCTGGTGCTCGATCGTTCCGTCGTGGACGCTGCGCTCGACGCTCCCGCAGCGCCGCGGATCGAGCCGGGCGTTGGTCCCGACATTGGTCCCGACGACCTCGCCTACGTCATCTACACCTCCGGCTCCACCGGGCGCCCGAAGGGGGTCGCGGTCCCGCACGGTGCGATCACCAACCGCCTGCTCTGGATGCAGGCCGAGTTTCCGCTCGGCGCGGCGGACGCCGTCCTGCAGAAGACCCCCTATGGCTTCGATGCGTCGCTGTGGGAGATCTTCGTGCCGCTCCTCGCCGGTGCGCGCCTGGTGCTCGCACGCCCCGGCGCGCACGGGGACGTCGCCGATCTGGCGCGCACGATCGTCGAGCGCGGCGTGACCGTGCTGCAGCTCGTGCCGTCGCTGCTCGGGCCGTTCCTCGCCGCGGAGGAGTCGGCTCTCTGCCGCAGACGCCTGCGCCGCCTGTTCTGCGGCGGCGAGGCGCTGCCGGCTGAGCTCGCGGGCCGCGCGCTGGAGCGTCTCGGCGTCGCCCCGGTCAACCTGTACGGGCCGACCGAGGCGGCGATCGACGCCGCGTTCCATGCGGATGCGGCCGCCGGGCGCTCGGGCATGGTCCCGCTCGGGAGACCGATCGCGAACGACACGATCCATCTGCTCGACGAGCGGGGGCGGCTCGTGCCGCAGGGTGGGCAGGGCGAGATCGCGATCGGCGGCGCCGGGCTCGCGCGCGGCTATCTGGGGCGCCCCGATCTCACCGCCGAGCGCTTCGTGCCCGACGCCTGGAGCGCGGCGCCGGGCGCGCGCCTGTACCGGACCGGCGACCTGGCGCGCCGGCGCGCCGACGGCGTGCTCGAGTACCTCGGCCGGACCGACGGGCAGGTGAAGATCCGCGGCGTGCGCGTCGAGCTCGGCGAGGTCGAGGCGGCGCTCGCGCGCCTCCCGGGCATCGTCGAGGCTGCGGCGGCGGTGCGTGAGGCCGCCCCCGGAGATCTGCGCCTGGCCGCCTACCTCGTCGCACGCACCGGGGAGCACGTCGAGACCGGCGCGGTGCGCGCGGCGCTCACCGCCTGGCTGCCGGAGACCATGGTGCCGTCCGACTTCGTGGTGCTCCCGGCGCTGCCGCGGCTGCCCAACGGCAAGCTCGACCGCCGGTCGCTGCCGGCCCCGGAGCACGGTTTTCCGCGCGCGGATTCAGCCGCGCCGCGCACGCCCACCGAGCAGGTGCTGGCCGAGCGGATGGCGGCGCTCCTCGGCGTCGAGCGGCTGGGGATCCACGACAACGTCCTCGAGCTGGGTTTCCATTCGCTCCTCGCCACCCAGCTCGGCTCGCGCCTGCGCCGCATCTTCGGCGTCTCCATCCCGCTGCGCAGCCTGTTCGAGCTGCCCACCGTGGCCCAACTCGCCGCCTGCATCGATGCCGGCCTGCGCGCCGATCCGCGGCTGGAGGCGCCGCCGCTCGCCCGTGTCGCCCGCCGGGACCCCGCGCGCGGCGAGCCGCTCTCGTTCGCCCAGCGCCGCCTCTGGTTCCTCGACCAGATGCAGCCGGGGAGCCCGTTCTACAACATCCCGATCGCGCTCTCGCTCGACGGCCGGCTCGATCCGGCCGCCTTCGCCGCCGGCGTCGGCGCGATCGTCCGCCGGCACGAGTCGCTGCGCACCACGTTCGCCGAGGTGGATTCCGAGCCGGTGCAGCGGATCGCGCCGCCGGACGCGGGCGCGCCGGCGGTCCCGCTGATCGACCTCGCGGCCCTGCCGGAGCCTCTGCGCCGCGCCGAGGCTTCGCGCCTGGCGCGCGCCGAGGCGTTGCGGCCGTTCGACCTTGCGCGCGGGCCCCTCCTGCGCTCGACGCTGGTGCGGACCGCGGCCGGGGAGCACCTCGCGCTGTTCACGCTCCATCACATCGTCTCCGACGGCTGGTCCACCGCGCTGGTCACCCGCGAGCTCGCGGCGCTCTATCCGGCGCTCGCAGCCGGGCGACCCGCGCCGCTGCCGGAGCCCGAGCTCCAGTACGCGGACTTCGCGCGCTGGCAGCGCGACTGGCTGGGCGGCGAGGCGTTCGACGCCCTCGCCGATTTCTGGCGGCGCGAGCTCGGCGACGCGCCGCCGCGGCTGGACCTGCCCGGGGACCGGCCGCGGCCGGCCGTGGCGAGCACCCGCGGCGGCGCGCGGGTCCGCCTGCTGCCGGCCGCGCTCGCCGCGGGGCTGGAGCGCGCGGCGCGCGCCGAGTCGGCGACCCTGTTCATGGTCGCGCTCGCCGCGGGCGCGGCGCTGCTCGGCTGGCTCGCCGGCACCGGCGACCTGGTGATCGGCACCGACGTGGCGGGGCGCGACCGCGCCGAGACCGAGGGGATCGTGGGCTTCTTCATCAACCAGCTCGCGCTGCGCTGCCGCCTCGGCGGCGATCCGGAGCTGCGCGAGCTGGTGGCGCGCGTCCGCGAGACGACGCTCGCGGCCTACGCCCACCAGGACCTGCCGTTCGACAAGCTGGTGGAGATCCTGAACCCCGAGCGCAGCCGCGCCTGGGCGCCGGTCTTCCAGGCGAAGATCAACCTGCACAACATGCCGGCGCCGCCGCTCGAGCTCCCCGGTCTGACCATCGCGCCGGTGACGGTGCCGCGCGCCACCGCGCAGTTCGACTGGATCCTCAACCTGACGCCGTTCCCCGAGGGGCTGCAGGCCGGGATCGAGTACAGCGCCGACCTGTTCGATCCGCCGGCGGTCGACCGCATGCTCGCCCTTTTGGAGACGACCTTCGCCGCGTTCGTCGAGAGCCCCGGCCTGCGGCTCTCGGAGCTCGCGGCGGTGCTCGCCGCGGCCGACGCCGCGGAGCGCGAGCGCTCGGCCGGCGAACGGCAGCGCGAGCGCCACCGGCAGCTCGTGAGCGTGCGCCGCCAGTCGGTCGAGGCGGTGGTGCCGGAGGGGGTGGCATGAGCGCGCCGGCGGTCGTCCGCGGCTTCCCGGCGTCGCTCCTGCAGCGGCGGCTCGACGCTCTCGCCGCCCGGAACGGGAGCGGGAGGAGTGGCGCCGCGCTCCGCCTGGACCTGCCCCGGGCGAGCGAGGCCGCGCGGGTCGAGCGGGCGCTCGCGGCGCTTGCCGGACGCCACGAGATCCTGCGCACCCGCCTGGTGCGCCTGGCCGGCATGGCCGAGCCGCTGCAGGTGATTGCGGAGCCGGGCGAGCTCGCGATCCCGTTCGAGGTCTGGAGCGATGCCTCGATGGCCGATCCTGACGCCCTCCTGCGTGCCCTGGAGGAGCGCGCCGGGGATGCGCCGCTCGCCGCCGCGCTGGTGCCGGCTGCCGCTGGCGCGCCGCTCCTCCTGGTCTCCCTCCCGGCCTCCTCGGCCGACGAGGCGAGCTTCCAGGTGCTGGCCGCCGAGCTCGAACGGGAGCTCGCGGGGCTGCCCGCGGACGGCGAGCCGATGCAGTATGCCGACTTCGCGGCCTGGCACAACGACGTCGCGCTCGCCGCGGACGCCGAGCGCGACGCGGAATCGTTCGTGGGTCTCGACCTGCCCGCGCTGCTCGCCGCGCGCCTGCCCGGCGAGCGCCCGGCCGCCGGCGACTTCGCGCCGCGGGCCGTCGAGCTGGAGCGCTCCCCGGCCGATCTCGAAGCGGCCTCGCGGCTGGCTGCCGCGGCGAACGTGGCGGTCGAGGACGCGCTCCTCGCCGCCTGGGCGGCGCTCCTCTGGCGCCTGTCCGGCGAGCCGCGGATCGCCGTCTGGGCGCGCGTCGCGGGGCGCGATTTTGCCGAGCTGGAGATGGCGCTCGGCGCCTTCGCGCGCCACCTGCCCGTCGTCCTGGAGCCCGCGGAGGCGGAGACGCTGCCCGCGCTGGCGCGCCGGACCGCGGGCGATCTCGCCGGGGCGCTGCCGCGGGCGGAGGGCTTCTCCTGGTCGCGGATCGCCGCCGCCGCGAGCCTCACCGCCGAGGAGCTCGGCCCGGCCTGGTCGTTCGATGCCCGGAGGCCGCGCCGGGCAGGGAAGGTCTCCATCCTCGCCCGGCGGCTCGCCGGCGAGCGCTTCACGGTCGAGCTGGCGTTTCCAGCGGGCGCCGCCGCGGCGCCTCTGGAGATCCGCTTCGATCCCGCGCGGCTCGACGAGGGCGAGGCGCGCCGGCTGGCCGGGCGCTGGCTGGCGCTGGTGCGCGGGGCGGCCGAGAGGCCCCGGGCGCCGCTGGCCGAGCTGCCCATGCTCGCCGCGGCCGAACGCGCCGAGCTGCTCGTCGAGCGCAACGCGACCGCGGCCGACTTCGGTCCGGAGCGGCGGCTCCACCAACTGTTCGCGGCGCGGGCGTCCGCGGCACCGTTCGAGCCGGCGGTGCGCTGCGGCGGCGTCACCTGGACCCGTGGCGAGCTCGCCGCGGCGGCCCGCCGTGTGGCCTTCCGCCTGCATCAGGCCGGCGTGGGGCCGGAGGTGCCGGTGGGTCTCGTCGCCGAGCGCTCCCTGGAGATGGTGGCGGGCCTGCTCGGCATCCTCGCGGCCGGCGGCTGCTTCGTGCCGGTCGATCCCGAGCACCCGGCCGGCCGCGTCGCGGACGTGCTCGCGGCGAGCGGCGCCCGCCTCGTCCTCGGTCCGGAGAGGCACCTGCGCGCCGGGACGCTCCCCGCGATCTCGTTCGAGGAGGCGCTCGCCGGGCCGGAATCGGAAGGGACCACCGCCGAGGTCGACCTCGAAAACACCGCCTACGTGCTGTTCACCTCGGGCTCGACAGGGCGGCCGAAGGGGGTCGCGGTCTCCCACGGCGCGATCGCCAACCGGGTCCTCTGGACCCTGGCCGAGCACCCGCTCGATGCCGGGGACCGCCTGCTGCAGAAGACGCCGCTCACCTTCGACGCCTCCCTCTGGGAGGTCTTCGCGCCGCTCTGCGCCGGCGCGCTGCTCGTCCTGGCGCTCCCCGGCGAGGAGCGCGACACCGGGCTCCTCGTCCGGCGGGTGGCGTCCGAGGAGGTCACCGTGCTGCAGCTCGTCCCTTCGCTGCTGCGGCCGTTCCTCGACGAGCCGGCGATCGACGGTTGCCGGGCTCTGCGCCGCCTGCATTGCGGCGGCGAGGCGCTGGCCGCCGACCTGGTGCGGCGCTTCCAGGATCTCTTTCCGCGGGCCGAGGTCATCAACCTGTACGGACCGACCGAGGCGGCCATCGACGCCGTGTCGCACCGTTGCGAGCCCGGCTTCGCGCGCACGGTCGTGCCGCTCGGCCGGCCGATCGCGAACCTGGCGGCCTGGGTGGTGAGCCCGGCGCTGGAGGCCGTTCCCGCGGGCGCGCCCGGCGAGCTGCTCCTCGCCGGCGCGGGCCTCGCGCGCGGCTACGCCGGCCGCCCCGACCTGACCGCCGAGCGGTTCGTGCCCAATCCCTTTGCCGCCGAGGCCGGCCGGGCGGGCGACCGCGCCTACCGCACCGGCGACCTGGCGCGCTGGAACCCCGGCGGCGAGCTGGAGGTCCTCGGCCGCGCCGACCGCCAGGTGAAGATCCGCGGCGTCCGCATCGAGCCCGCGGAGATCGAGGCGCGGCTGCTGGAGCATCCGGCCGTGGCGCAGGCCGTGGTCGTGGTGCGCGAGGAGAGAGGAGGGAAGGAGCTGGTCGGCTACGTCGTCCCGCGGGCGGAGGCGGACGCGGGCGTGATCGACGGGCTTCGCGCGTTCCTCGCCGCCCGTCTCCCCGCGGCCCTGGTGCCGGGCGCGATCGTGGCGCTCGCCGCCTTCCCGCGCACCGCGAGCGGCAAGCTCGACCTTGCCGCCCTGCCGCCGCCGCGGCCCGCTGCGGAGGCCTCGGCCGCCGACGCCCGCACGCCGGCCGAGGAGATCCTGGCCGGCCTCTTCGCCGAGGTGCTCGGGCGCGAGCGGGTGGGGGCGCGGGAGAGCTTCTTCGACCTCGGCGGCCACTCGCTGTCGGCCACGCAGCTCATCTCGCGGGCGCGCCGGGCGTTCGGCGTGGAGCTGCGGGTGCACCAACTCTTCGACGCCCCGACCGTGGCCGGCCTGGCGCGCGAGGTCGAGCGGGCGCAGGCCGGCGCCGCGGGCACGGACGCGCCGCCGTTCGAGCGGGTCGCGCGCGACGGCCGGATGATGCGGCTGCCGCTCTCCTTCGCGCAGCAGCGGCTCTGGTTCCTGGAGCAGCTCCGTCCCGGCACGGCGGCGTTCAACATCCCCGACGCCGTGCGCCTGCGCGGCGCGCTCGACGCCGCGGCTCTCGCCGCCGCGCTCTCCGGCGTGGTCGCCCGCCACGAGGCGCTGCGCACGGTCTTCCCGGCGCTGCGCGGCGAGGCGGTGCAGGAGATCCGCCCCGCGGCGCCCCAGCCGCTGCCGGTGGTGGACCTCGCCGGGCTGCCGTCCGCCGCGCGGGAGGCCGAGCTGGCCCGCCTGCTCGCGGGCGAGGCCGCCCTCCCCCTCGACCTGGCGCGCGGGCCGCTCCTGCGCACCCGGCTGCTGCGTTTCTCCGCCACGGACCACGTCCTGACGCTGACCATCCACCACATCGCGAGCGACGCCTGGTCGTCCGGGATCTTCGTGCGCGATCTCGGCCGGCTCTACGCGGCCGCGCTCTCCGGCGAGCCCCGGCCGCTCCCGCCGCTGCCGTTCCAGTACGCCGACTTCGCGGCCTGGCAGCGGCGCTTCCTGAGCGGCGCGACCCTGGAGCGCGAGCTGGACTGGTGGCGCGAGCGCCTGGCCGGCGCGCCGCCGCGGCTCGACCTGCCGTCCGACCGGCCGCGGCCGGCGCGGCCGAGCGACCGCGGCGCGACCCGCACCGTGCTGCTTCCGCTGCAGGCCGCCGACGGGCTGCGCGCGGTGGCCCGCGAGGAGGGGGTGACGCTGTTCATGGCGCTCACCGCCGCCTGGCTGGCGGTCGCCGGGCACCTGACCGGCCGCGACGACCTGGTGATCGGGACCGACGTGGCGAACCGCAACCGCGAGGAGACGGAAGGGATCGTCGGGTTCTTCATCAACCAGCTCGCGCTGCGCGTCCGCCTCGCCGGGGACCCGACGTTCCGCGAGCTGGTCGGGCGCGTGCGCGAGGTCGCGCTCGGCGCCTACGCGCACCAGGACGTGCCGTTCGACGCCGTGGTCGACGCCCTGGAGCTCGACCGCACGGTGGCGCATGCGCCGTTGTTCCAGGTCAAGCTGTTCCTGGAGAACGCCTCCCGGCCGGCGAGCCCCGTGCCGGGCCTGCGGATCGAGCCGCTCGACGTGGACATTCGCATCGCCAAGCTCGACCTGGTGCTCGCGTTCTGGGAACGGCCCGAAGGTCTGAGCGGGTGGGTCAACTACAGCACCGACCTCTTCGACGCGCCGCGCGTCGAGCGCTGGCTGCGCCAGCTCGCCACCCTGGCGGGACGCGCGGCGCTGGCGCCGGACACGCGGCTGTCCGCGCTCGGAGAGGCTCTGGCAGAGATCGAGAGAGAGGAGCTTGCGATGGAAAAGAAGGGACTCCGGGATTTCAGCCTCAGATCGTTCCGGTCCGTGCAGCCGAAGCCGGTGGCGATCGCCGAGACCGAGGTGGTCGCGCGCGGCTATCTCGCGCCGGACCAGACGCTGCCGCTGGTGATCACGCCGGCCGTGCCCGACGTGGACCTCGCCGAGTGGTCGGCGGCCCACGCCGCCGAGGTCGAGGCGGACCTGGTGGCGCACGGCGCCATCCTGTTCCGCGGCTTCGGCATCGACACGCCCGAGGCGCTCGAGCGCTTCGCGAACACGCTCTGCAAGGAGCTGTTCAACGAGAACGGCGAGCACCCGCGCGAGTCGGTGTCGGGCAACGTCTACACGCCGGTCTTCTATCCCCAGGACCAGCGGCTGCTCTGGCACAACGAGAACTCGTTCAACTGGCGCTGGCCGCGCAAGATCTTCTTCGCCTGCGCCCGGCCGGCGGAGCAGGGAGGCGAGACGCCGCTGGTCGACAGCCGGCGGGTCTACCGCGAGCTCCCGGACGAGATCCGCGCCCCCTTCGAGGCCAAGGGCGTCATGTACCAGCGCACCTACTCCGCGGGGCTCGGCCTCCCCTGGCAGACCGTGTTCCAGACCACCGACCGCGCGGAAGTCGAACAGGAGGCCGCGGAGACCCGCGTCGAGATCGACTGGCGCGACGGGGACCGCCTGCGCACCCGCGGCGTCCGGCCGGCCGCGATCCGCCATCCGCAGACCGGCGAGCCGGCCTGGTTCAACCAGGGGCAGCACTGGCACGTCGGCTGCCTCGACCCGTGGACCGGCAAGTCGATGCGCGAGCTGTTCTCCGACGACGATCTGCCGCGGCACCTCCTGTACGGCGACGGCTCGCCGATCCCGGACGAGCACATGCAGGCCATCCTCGACGTCTATGCGCGTCTGGAGGTCGTCTTCCCCTGGCAGAAGGGGGACGTGGTGCTGGTCGACAACGTCCTGGTGGCGCATGGCCGCAACCCCTTCCGGGGAGAGCGCAAGATCCTGGTCGCCCTGGGCGACATGGCTTGCTACGACGACGTGCGGAGCGAGGCATGAGCCCGGCGATCCAGGGTTTCCGTCTCGCGCCGCAGCAGCGGCGGGTCTGGCAGCTCGTCCGCGACAGCCCCGCCTTCCGCGCCCAGGCGCAGATCCGTCTCGCCGGGCCGGTGGATGCCGAGGCGGTCCGCGCGGCGCTCTCGGCGGTGGTGGCGGACGCGGAGATCCTGCGCACCACGTACCGGCGCTCTCCCGGCGTGCGCTTCCCGCTCCAGGTGGTGGCGCCCGAGCTGCCGCCGCTCTGGCAGGCGGTGGACCTGGCCGGCGCCGCCGATCCCGAGGCGGAGCTGGCGGCGCTGTTCGCCGCGGCGCTGGCACGGCCGTTCGACCTCGAGCGCGGCCCCGTGGTCATGGCCACCTACGCCGCGCTCGGCGCGGACCGGAGCGCCCTGATCGTCGGCGTGCCGGCCCTGGCCGGCGATGCCGCCGCGCTCGCCAGCCTGGCCGGCGAGCTGGGGCGCCGGCTCGCCGGCGGGCCGGCCGTGGAGCCGGTGCAGTACGTCCAGGTTTCCGAGTGGGCCAACGAGCTCCTCGCGAGCGAGGAGAGCCGCGCCGGCCGCGAGCTCTTCCGCGGCCAGGACCTGACCCCTCTCTTCGCGCTCAAGCTGCCGCTCGAGTCCCGGGTCCCCGGAGGGTTCAGCCCGCAGCGCGTGGACGTGCCGCTGCCGCCGGAGACCGCGGCGCGCGCCGCGGCCGTCGCGGCCGAGATCGGCGCCGGCGAGAGCGCCGTGCTGCTCGCCGCCTGGCTCGCGCTCCTCGCCCGCCTCGCCGGGGTCGCCGAGGCCGGCTCCGCCGTGGTGCTCGACGGGCGGACGCACCCCGACCTGGCCGAGGCCGTCGGCCTCTTCGCCCGGGCCGTGCCGGTCTGCGCTCGCGCCGGCGAGGAGCGGACGCTCCGCGAGCTGGCCGTCGAGGTGGCGGCGGCGCTGGCCGAGGCCGCCGACTGGCAGGACTGCTTCGCCGCCGACGAGGACGAGCGCTTCGCCACCGGCGTGCCCGCCCTGTTCTCGTACGCGTCGGCTCCGGATCCGATCGCCTCGCCTCGGGGCGCGGTGCGGCTCGCGGTCGAGCGCCGGATCGCCCGGATCGAGCGGTTCAAGCTGGCGCTGGAGGCCGAGCGCGGACCGGCCGGCCTCGCCTGCGCCCTCTCCTACGACAGCCGGGTCTTCGCCGCGGAGGCGGCGCGCACCCAGGCCGAGCGCTTCGCCGCGTTCCTCGGCGCCCTGCTCGCCGCGCCCGACGCGCCGGCCGGCGAGCCCGACCTGCTCACCGCGGGCGAGCGCGTCCGGCTCGCGGCGTTCAACGCCACCGCGGCGCCGTTCCCAGACGGGGAGACCGTCCATGGCCTGTTCGCCGCGCGCGCGCGCGCCGTTCCGCACCTCCCGGCGCTCCGCTGCGGCGGCGCGGAGCTCACCTTCGCCGCGCTCGACGCGCGCGCCGATCGCCTGGCGCGCGCCCTCGCGGCGCGCGGCGCCGGCCCCGGCCGCCTCGTGGCGCTCTGCGCCGAGCGCTCCTTCGACATGGTGGTGGGGATCCTGGCGATCCTGAAGGCGGGCGCGGCCTACCTCCCCCTCGACACGGCCTACCCGCGCGAGCGCATCGCCTGGATGCTGGAGGACGCCGGCGCCGGGCTGGTGCTGGCGCAGGAGAAGCTGCTGCCGCTGCTGCCGGCCGAGCGCGCCCGGTCGGAGCGCACGCTGCGGCTCGGCGGTCCCGACGCGGAGGCCGCTGAGACCGAGCCGCCCTCCGGCGTCCTGCCGCAAGCGGGCCCCGGCGACCTCGCGTACGTACTCTACACCTCCGGCTCGACCGGCCGGCCCAAGGGGGTCATGGTGCCGCACCGCGGTGTGGTGAGCTATCTGCATTGGGCCGTCGAGGCCTACGGCGCCGCGGACGGGGCCGCGCCGGTGCACTCGCCGATCGGCTTCGATCTCACGGTGACCAGCCTGTTCGCGCCGCTCCTCGCCGGCAGCCCGGTGGATCTCCTGGACGAGGAGCGCGGCCTGGACGCGCTGGGCGAGACGCTCCGCGCGGGAGCCGGGTATGCCTTCGCCAAGCTCACGCCGGCGCACCTGGCGATCCTCGGCCCCATCGCGGCGAAGGAGGAGCCCGGCCGCTGGGCGAGGACCCTGATCCTCGGTGGCGAGGCGCTCCACGGCGAGAGCCTCGCCCCCTGGCGCCAGCGCGCCCCGGAGGTGCGGATCGTCAACGAATACGGCCCGACCGAGACCGTGGTCGGCTGCGCGGTCTACGCCGTCCGGGCCGGCGACGTCGCGCCCGGGCCGGTGCCGATCGGGCGGCCGATCGCCAACGCGCGCCTGCACCTGCTCGACGGGCGCGGGCGGCCGGTGCCGGAAGGGGTGCCGGGGGAGATCTACATCGGCGGCGAGGGCGTGGCCCGCGGCTACCTCGGGCGGCCGGACCTGACCGCCGGGCGCTTCGTGCCCGATCCCTTCTCTGGCGATTCCGGCGATTCCGGCACGCCGGGCGCGCGCCTCTACAAGAGCGGCGACCTGGCGCGCCTGCTGCCCTCGGGCGACCTGGAGTTCCTCGGCCGCAACGACCACCAGGTCAAGGTGCGCGGCGTGCGCCTGGAGCCCGGGGAGGTCGAGGCGGCCCTGGCGAGCTTCCCGGGGGTGCGCGAGGCTGCGGTCGCGGCGCGCGAGGACCGGCCGGGCGAGCGGCGCCTGGTGGCCTGGTACACCACCGACCGCGATCCGGCGCCCAACGTCGACGAGCTGCGCCGGCATCTGGCCGCCTCGCTGCCGGACGCGATGGTCCCCTCCGCGTTCCTGCGGCTGCCGCAGCTCCCGCTGACCGCGAACGGCAAGCTCGACCGCGCCGCGCTGCCGGCGCCGGGCAACGCCCGCCCCGACCTGGAGCGCGAGTTCGTGGCGCCGCGCAATCCCGTCGAGACGGCGCTGGCGGAGACCTGGGCCGAGGTGCTCGGGCTCGACCGCATCGGCGTCGAGGACAGCTTCTTCGCCCTGGGCGGCGATTCGATCCGCAGCGTCCGGGTCATCGCGCTGGCGCGGGAGCGCGGGCTCGACCTCACCGTCGAGCAGCTCTTCCAGCGGCCGACCATCGCGGCCCTCGCCGCGGACCTGCCCGCGGCCGGGGCGGCCCCGGCCGCGGCCGGCGACGAGGAGGCGGGGCTGGCCGCGCTGCTCGCCGAGCTCGACGGCCTGTCCGACGAAGAGGTCCAGGAGCGGCTCCGCGAGCCGGGAGCGGCCACCACGTGAGGCCAGTGAGGATGATTCGGGGATGAGCGACGTCACGCAGCGGATCGCGGAGCTGTCGCCGGAGCGGCGGCAGTTGCTCCAGCAGATGCTCGAGCGCAGGGTCGCCGGGAAGGCTCCGGCGCCGCTCACCTCGCCGTTCGCCCTGGTCGCGGCCGAGGACCGCGCGAAGCTGCCGCCCGAGGTGGAGGACGCCTATCCGCTCACCACCGTGCAGCTCGGCATGCTCTACCACATGGAGCTCTCGCCGGGCGACGCGGCGGTGCCGCCGACGTACCACAACGTCAACAGCTTCCACCTGAAGGCGCCGCTGGAGGTCTGGGCCTTCGAGGAGGCGGTGCAGCGGGTGGTCGCGCGGCATCCGATCCTGCGCACCGCGTTCGACCTGACCCGCTTCAGCGAGCCGCTGCAGCTCGTCTACCGCACCGCGTTCCTGCCTCTGGAGGTGGAGGACCTGCGCGCTTTCGGGCCGGAGGAACGGCAGCGGCGCCTCGACGCGTTCCTGACCGCCGAGAACCGCCTCCTGGTCGACCTCGCGCGGCCGCCGCTGATCCGCTTCCGCATCCACCGCCGGACCGACGACACCTTCCAGTTCACGCTCACCGAGCCGCACGCCATCTCCGACGGCTGGAGCACGATGTCGACGCTGACCGAGATCTTCGAGGACTACGCGGCGCTGGCGCGCGGCGAGGCGCCGCCGGAGCGGCCGCCGCTCGCGGCCACGTTCCGCGACTTCGTGTTCCTCGAACGGCAGGTCCTCGCGTCGCCCGAGGCGCGCGACTTCTGGAACCGCAAGCTCGTCGCCCTGGAGCCCGAGCGCCTGCCGCGCTGGTCGAACGGAGCGGAGGCGACCCCGGGCGGCCCGGCCGGCGGTCCGGACGCCGACCACAAGCCGACGGCGACCTTCCGCCGCGGCGTCGTCGCCGGCCTGGAGCAGCTCGCCCGCCTGGCCGACGCGCCGCTCAAGAGCGTGCTGCTCGCTGCGCACTGCAAGGCCCTGGGGGTGCTCACCGGGCGCACCGACGTGGTCACCGGCCTGACCACGCACGGCCGGCCCGAGGAGGCCGACGGCGAGCAGGTGCGCGGCCTGTTCTTGAACACCCTGCCGTTCCGTATCGACCTGCGCGGCGGCACCTGGGTCGACCTGGTGCGGCGCACCTTCGCCGGCGAGCTGGAGCTGATGCCCTGGCGGCGCTATCCCCTCGCCGCGATCCAGCGGCTGCGCGGCGGCCAGGTGCTGTTCGAGTCGGCGTTCAGCTACCTCCACTTCCACACCGTGCAGCGCGTGGTGCGCCCGGGCTCGCTGGAGGTCTTCCCCCAGGGCAACAGCGACCTCTCGGTCACCCATTTCCCGCTCGCCGCGACCTTCTCGCGCGACCCGCTGCAAGAGAAGGTGGTCTCGCTGACGATCGAGAAGAACGACGAGGGGATGAGCCACGAGCAGATCCGGCGGCTGCACGGCTATTACCGCCGGGTGCTGGAGGCGATGGCCGCGGACCCGCTCGCGCCGCACGAGGCCCGGTGCCATCTGAGCGAGGCCGAGATCGAGCAGGCGCTGCATGCCTGGAGCGGCGGCACGCTGCGGCTGGAAGTCGCGGAGCTCCTCCACGAGCGCTTCGCGGCGCGCGCCGCCGAGCGCCCGCGTGCCCTGGCTGTGGTCGTTCCCGGGAGCCGCCGCCTCACCTACGGGCGTCTCGACCGGCTCTCCGACCGCCTGGCCCACCGGCTCCGCGCCCTGGGCGTCGGCCCGGAGGTGCGGGTCGGCGTCCATCTCGAACGCTCGGCCGACATTCCGGTGGCGCTCCTGGGCGTGCTCAAGGCAGGGGGGTGCTACGTGCCCATGGACCCGGCCTATCCCCGGACGCGGCTCGAATACCTGCTCCGCGACAGCGGGGCGAAGGTGCTGCTCACCCGCCGGGAGCTGGCGCCGGGCCTGCCGCTCGCCGCGGCGGCGGAGCGGGAGATCGCCGTGGTCCACCTCGACGGCGGGTGGAGGCTCCGCCGGGGGGCGGGCCGGCTCCCGGCGAGCGGCGCCACGCCGGCCAACGCGGCCTACGTGATCTACACCTCGGGCTCCACCGGCCAGCCCAAGGGCGTGGTCGTCACTCATGCCGCCGTGGTCCGCCTGTTCGACGCCACCGGCGCCTGGTTCGGCTTCGACCGCCGGGACGTCTGGACCCTGTTCCACTCCTTCGCCTTCGACTTCTCGGTCTGGGAGATCTGGGGCGCGCTGCTCCACGGCGGCCGCCTGGTGGTCGTGCCGTACCTGACCAGCCGCTCGCCCGAGGCGTTCCGCGCGCTGCTGGCGCGCGAGAAGGTGACGGTGCTCAACCAGACGCCGTCGGCCTTCCGGCAACTGATCCGCGCCGATGCGGAGGCGGGCGCGGAGGCGGACGGGCTCGCCCTGCGCGCCGTGGTCTTCGGCGGCGAGGCGCTGGAGCTGCAGAGCCTCGCGCCCTGGCTGGCGCGCCACGGCGACGAGCGCCCGCGCCTGATCAACATGTATGGCATCACCGAGACCACGGTGCACGTCACCTACCGCCCGGTCCGCTCCGCCGACCTGGCGGCGCCGGTGAGCCCGATCGGGGGCCCGATCCCCGACCTTTCGCTCTACCTGCTCGATCCGGTCCTGCATCCGGTCCCGGTGGGCGTGCCTGGGGAGCTCTGGGTCGGCGGCGCCGGCGTGGCCCGCGGCTATCTCGGCCGTCCGGAGCTGACCGCGGAGCGCTTCCGCCCCGACCCCTTCGCCGCGGCGCCGGGCGCGCGCCTCTACCGCTCCGGCGACCTGGGGCGGCGCCTGCCGGACGGCGACGTCGAGTACCTCGGGCGCATCGACCACCAGGTCAAGCTCCGCGGCTTCCGCATCGAGCTCGGCGAGATCGAAGCCGCGCTCGCCACCCACCCGGCGGTCGCCGAGACGGTCGTGCTGGCGCGCGACGACGGCGGCGGCGTGCGGCTGGTGGCCTACGTGGTGGCGCGCCCGGGCCGCGAGGCCGCCGCCGGGGAGCTGCGCGAGCACGCCGCCGGCCGCCTGCCCGAGCACGAGGTGCCGGCCGCGTTCGTGCTGCTGCCGGCGATCCCGCTCACCGAGCACGGCAAGGTCGACCGCCGGGCTCTCCCAGCTCCCGAAGCCAGCCGGCCGGACCTCGCCGAGGAGTACGTGGCGCCACGGACTCCGTTGGAAGGCGAGCTCGCCGCGGTGTGGTGCCAGTCGCTCGGCCTCGACCGGGTGGGAGTCACCGACAACTACTTCGCCCTCGGCGGCGACTCCATCCGCAGCATCCAGCTGGTCGCCCGCGCGCGGGAGCGGGGGATCGAGCTTTCGCTCCCCCAGATCTTCCAGCACCCGACGATCGAGGAGCTGGCGCGCGCCCTGGGCGACGCCGCGCCGGAGGTCGAGGCGCCGCCCGCCGTCCCCGGCACAGAGGCGTTCGAGCTGGTCTCCGACGAGGACCGGCGGCGCCTCGGTGATCTGGAGGACGCCTATCCGCTGGCGCGCCTGCAGGCCGGCATGCTGTACCACATGGACCGGATGTCCCGCGACGCCGCCTACCACAACGTCAACAGCTTCCACCTGGCCGGCCCGGCGTTCGAC